>Ga0315288_10000126_pt1 | contig 83865 bp, 58 predicted proteins | sample YL17G11_20_MG_FD_203454 | JGI IMG/M metagenome (GOLD analysis project Ga0315288, IMG submission 203454) | Sediment microbial communities from Yellowstone Lake, YNP, Wyoming, USA - YL17G11_20 | ecosystem: Environmental > Aquatic > Freshwater > Lake > Sediment | place: USA: Wyoming | collected... | reverse complement strand
AGGTACGAGTGCGCGTCTATGAGAAAGAGTTTTCTGGCCATTCATCACCGCCTGGGCCGGTCAAACCGCTTGCCGGCGGGTCAAACGGGAACTTCGGCTCTCACTGGAAATTTCCAATTCACTGCATCAGGCGCGGAAACACAGTCCGCACTCTGCGCACGCTGGGAGAAGCAAAGGTCTGACTAACCGACCCCAAGAAGTGATATCGGGGCAGACACAATAATGAAAAGTACGCTCTTAATATAACAGTTCCGCGGGGGCTGTCAAGTTTTTTTCTTGATTTTTTGCACAAAAGTTGATAATATTGTTGAAAAAGTGTGGTTGCGGTTTGTATGATGGAGAGCGGCCGGGGCACCCGAGTGAGCGGTGGCCTTGTCGCTTTTTTGCTGCGGCCTCAGCGGCAACGAAACGGGACGGATCCAGAGGCCGGAAGTTTTTGCCAAGAAAGGGAACTGGCTATGCCATACGCATTGAATCGATACGTCATTCCGCTGGTGATAATGAGCGTGCTGGCGGTCGCATTGTTCGTCGTGCTGTTCGTCTTCATTGTGTTCCCCTACCGGGACGCCCAAACAACCATCCACGCCAAAGACAGAACCATCGCCGACTACGGAACCAAACTCGCCGATGTCGGCGACAGGTACGGCCAGATGGTCAAACTGCTCGGAGGAGAGCCGGAGGACCTTGCAAAGGTTTTCCCCGAAGCCTCGCCGACAAGCGGCGCCGTGACATATACCGTATGGAAGGAACACATTAGCAACAGCAACATCATCCAGACAGTCGCCGCGCCGGAGCCGGACGCCCAGGAACCGCCCCCCCAGCCGGGCACGAAGTACGAGAACCTTGCCTTCTATGTAAGGGCCCTGGAATCCGACATACTCTATCTCTCCGAGCAGGTTTCCAAGAAGGGCACGGCAAAACAGAACGCCATCAGCGAGCGCACTTCCCTGGAGAACGACATCGCGCTTCTTGCTGACAGAGTCAAGGGAGACAAACAACTGCCGCAGAGCACAAAGGACAGGGTCACGTTCATCGGGAACGCGACAATGGACATGAAGAACAATATCACCACCCTTGAAAAGACGGTGCAGGACCTGACGACGGAAAACACCAGCCTCAAAGACCAGATAGCGAAAATCGACGCCATTTACAAGACAAGAATAGATGACCTGACCAAGGCACTCGACGCGGCCAACGCGAAAAGCAATGCAGCCGAGGACAAGGCAAACAACATGTCGGCCGAGGTGGAAAAACTGCGCGCACAGATAGCCGAATTCCAAAAAGAGAAAGAATCGCGCACCTCCGCCAGCGGCCCGCTCACGGATTCCTTCGCGAACACGCCCGCCGGCAAGGTATTCATGATTAAGGGCCTCGGCATGGACGCAAAGGGAGCCGTGGACATCGGCGACAAGAAACTGGCCAAGTCGGGAATGGTTTTCAGAGTCCTGCGCGACGGCGTTGAAAAGGCGAAAATACAGTTGTACCAGGTTGATGAAAACGCGTCCTACTTCAGGATACTGAGCCTTTCGAGTCCGAACAACCCCATCCTTGAAGGCGACGACGTGACTTCCCCGTTCTATCGCGGCGGCAAGCCCGTTCCGCAGGAGTTTGTCCTCGTGGGCGAATTCCCTGAACCGCTCACTAAAGAGAAGATCATCGACCGCATCAAGGAATGGGGCGGCACGGTCGCCGACAAAGTAACGGCGAACACAAAATACGTGATCATCGGCGGCGGGATGATAAGCGATGAAATCCGCAACGACATGCAGTTTTACAACGTACAAAGGATTACGCTGGCGACTGTGAAGGATTTCTTCGGCGAGTAGCCGGCGGCAATATGGACAGCATAAGGCCCTCGTCCCGCGCAAAGCAGGATGAGGGCTTTTTGTCGAGACGTTTCGACCAGCCGTCAAGAAACTCCTCCGCGCCGGTTGCAATCGCCGCAATACGCAATATAATCAGCAAACGACGAGGATGCGCCGTTTCCCCGGTTCCAGCATTTCCAGACAGGATAAAGACGATGAAAGCGGGCTTCATGGGACTGCCCTCTTCGGGCAAGACGACCATATTCGACACGCTCACCGGCCTGCACCGGCAGGTGGGCTTCGCCGGGGCGCACAAGGGGGCCGACAACGTAAGCGTCCGCGTCCCTGACGAGAGGCTTGACTATCTCTGCAAAATCCGCCAGCCCAAAAAGTGCATCAACGCGCACATCAATATAGTGGACGTGCCCGGCATCGAGCCTGAAAGCGAAACCGCCAGGACCGCGGACGCCGCCTCGCGCGCGGAACGGCTCGCCACGCTGCGAGAGACCGACGCGCTGCTCGCCGTCCTCCGCGCCTTCGGCAACGACAACGTCCCCCACATCCACGGCTCCATCGACCCGCTGAGAGACCTTGAGGAGATAGAAGTAATCCTGCTGCTCGCCGACCTCGACCTAGTCGAGCGGCGCATTGAAAAACTCCGCGTCTCCGTCAACAAGCCCACGAGGACGCAGGAAACGGAAAAAGAGGAACTGCACATCCTCAAAAAAATCCACCCGGCGCTCTCCGAGGGCAAGCCGATATCCACCGTACATCTGAATCCGGAAGAGGAAAAGCAGGTGCGCGGCTTCAGGTTCCTCACGCAAAAGCCGCGGCTCGCGGTCGTCAACATAGACGAAGCGCAGTCCCCCGAAGACCCCGCCTTCGCGGCAATCAAGGCGAAAGCGTCCAACCCCATCTTTGTCCGAGGACAGTTGGAGATGGAACTGAGCCAACTGGACGAAGCCGACCGCAAGACGTTCATGCAGGATATGGGAATCACAGCCACCGCGCAGGAGCGGCTGCTGAAGAGTTGCTACGCGCTGCTTGGATTGCGGACGTTTTTCACGCTGGGGGAAGACGAAGTCCGCGCCTGGACCGTTACCGCCGGGGAAACCGCGATTATCGCCGCCGGAAGAATCCACACCGATTTCGCCCAGGGGTTCATTCGCGCGGAGGTCATGCGCTTCGACGACTACAAGGCCTGCGGCGGGTCCGAAAAAGAGGTGAAGGCGAAAAACCTCATGAGGCTCGAAGGCAAGGATTATGAAGTGAAGGACGGCGACATCATGACCATCCGCTTCAGCAAATAGCCGCTTCCCCTCAGAGATTATCTCAAGACCAATCTCACCACAGAGCACGCGGAGATCACAGAGTCGAATTTCGGACTTTGAACCTGGAACCTGGAACCTTGAACCTGGAACTTTGAACCTTGAACCTGGAACTTTGAACCTTGAACTTTGAGCCTTGAACCTGGAACCTTGAACCTTGAACCTGGAACCTTGAACCCCTCTCCCTCCCCTGTGTCCTCCGTGGTGAGTTTTGGGACGGTTTCCTACAATGACTGCGTCAGCGCCAGGAACTGCTTCGCCTTCTCGATCTCCCCGTCAATCTCGAACATGAACCTCTCCATGTCCATCGCCCCCAGTTGCGGGCACTCCTCCTGAAGTATCAGCCAGCCGGGGTCTTCCCGCAAAACGAAATCCGGAACATAGCCGGAAAAGCCCAGCCCCTTTATCTTGCAAATCTGGTTCGCCACGTGAACAGTCGCCACGAGCACCGGCTGGTTGCCCGCAAGTTCCACGCAATGGTGCTCCGCTATGACCTCAATCAGCGCCTCCGGCAGGCCCCACGTCATCGCCAGCCACTCGCCGACCTGCGCATGCGAAATCCCAAGAACCTCCTCCTCCGCCTGGTAAAGCGGGACCCTCTGTACTTCCGCCAGGTCCACCGCCCGCATGAAATCCTCGTGCGCGAACTGGTCAAGCACAATCTTCCCAATGTCGTGAATCAGCCCGCCGACAAAATCCTCCCCCGCGAAACGACACTTAAGCCTCAATGCGATCGTCCGCGAAATCACCGCGCACGCCGCCGAATGCAGCCAGAACGCCCGCCGGTCGAAACTCGGCCCGTGATGCTTCGAGAACGTCTTGAACACCAGAAGGCCCGAAACAAGGTTCACGATCTCCCTCATCCCAAGAATCACCAGCGCCTTGTCAAGGTCGCCTATCTTCTGCCGCATGCCGTAAAAGGGGGAGTTCACAACCTTGAGCACCTTCGCGGAGAGCGCCGGGTCGCGCTCGATAATCGAGGAGAGTTGCGGCATGGAAGAGCGCGGATCATGCACCATGCGCAAAAGTTCCGCCGCAATGCCCGGCAACGTAGGCAGATCGTTGATCTTCTTGATGTGCTCGATAATATGCGTGATTTTGCTGCTTGCCATTGGACGCCTCGCTTATTCGAACTCTCGCCGATTCGGCTGTTCGGCTGTTAGCCCATCCGGCCGAATAGCCGAATGGTCGAATAGTCTAACAGTCTCACATTTGTGATGGGCATAATCAGATATGAAAAATGGCCTGCATGACGAATATCGTCACCCCCTCCGGCAAAATTTACCAAAATCCCCCGACTCTTTTGCCTCAGACGACCTTGAAGTCCCGATGTCGTTTATCGGGATACACGCGGATAGACGCAGATAAATAAATTTATGCCAATGCAAAAAAACCAGGGCGCACATTTCGCGCGCCCCATGCTTTCTATCTGTTCTCCTTCTTACTTCATCCTTCCGCCTTTATCCTTCATCCTTGTCTCTCGCCCTTCGGCGGACTTCATCCTTCATCCTTCATCATTGTTACTTTCTCCGCCTTGCGACGGCGATTCCCGCAAAGCCAAGAAGCGCGGGCGCAATCAGCGCAATCGTCCCCGGCTCGGGGACCGGCTGCGGCCCGTACGTCATTAGCGTCACTGTGCCTCCGTTATAGAGGTCGCTGGTATCCCAGACATAGTTCGGCCCCAGATCCGAAAGGATGTTGTCGAAGTGATTGCCCCCCGTCAAGGAACCGTTCCAGTTGAAAAGGTAAAACGTGTCCCCAATCATCGCCCCCGGATCCACACCCTCGGCGAGGCCCAAGTCCAGCGTGCCGCCCAGTTGCGGCGTAACGCCTTCGGCCACGTTGATCGTGGAGGTCCAGTTCGGTTCGAGTTCTAGGTACAGCGTGCTGTCCGCATCGAAAGTCATCGTGTCGGAAACGGTGATCGCGACCGTGCTATTGCGAACGCAGAGCGTCTCACCGCTCCCGAGCGCCAATCCTTGGATCTGCCCGTCCGGCAGGATCGTGTTGTGGAGCGTTGCGCCACTCAGATCGGCGCCGACGGCTCCGCGCAAGTCCGCGTCGGCGAGGTTCGCTGAATTAGGGTAGCCGTAGTACCAGTAGAAAATCGCCCCCGTGAGGTTCGCATTTCTAAGGTCCGCGCCGGTGAGATACGCCCCCGTGAGGTTCCCATTGCTAAGGTCCGCGCCACTGAGCATGGCATCGCCGAAACCCGCACGCGTGAGATCCGCATTACTGAGGTTCGCATTGCTAAGGTCCGCGCCGTTGAGCGTGGCTTCGAGGAACGCCGCCCCCGTGAGGTTCTGCCCGGCCAAGTTACAGCCCGTCAGGTCGTTGTAGTAAAATCTGATCCCCGTCAGGTCCCTGGCCTTGTAACTGGCCGTCGAGTACAACTGCTCCTTCGTAATGCCGCTGCCGTAGCCATAGAGGTTCCTGCTGAAGTACGCCCCCGCCACCACGGCGCCCGTCAGGTCCACGCCGGTGAGCGTGGCCGCGGTGAAATCCGCCCCCGTGAGGTTCGCATTGCTAAGGTTTGCGTTGGTCAGACAGGCACGGCCAAGGGTCGCTGACGTGAGGTTCGCATTGCTAAGGTCCGCGCCAGTGAGCGTGGCCCCGTCGAACCTCGCTAACGTGAGGTTCGCATTGCTGAAGTTGGCATCATCTACCCAAGACCAGGCGAAATCGGACTGGTGGAGGTCCATTCCCTCAAAACCGGCATATCGGAGATTATGGGACGATGTGTCCCAGTAACTCAGATTTATGCCCGGCCCCGGCGTGATTCCCTCCGTGCCGGGAATAACCTGGCCCGTCTGATAGTTATAGATGTCCGCCACGGCGCCTGAGGCCGATGCCAGGCACACAGCCACCGCCAATACCGCTAATACACAATTACTTTTCATGTTCCACGCCCTTTCCGTGTCAATAAATAAGATAGACCATCTTCGGATGGACTTAATTTACTCGCGTCGATAGATTGAGAGCGATGTTTGGCGGGCGGGAAATAAAAACGCCGCTCCCTCACTATATTTTCCAGCGATATGTTATGAACCCTGACCATGCGCCCACCTCTCCTCATTGCTCTACAGCGTCTATATACGACTACTTACAAGACCCCTTAAGTATAGCACATAATCCGCGTTTGTCAAGTATCTGTTACCGATTTCGCGGAAATGGGGAGGCGGATAGACCTGTGTGCCGAAAATTTTGCCGGTAATAGAAAACCAAAAGCGAAAAACCAGATTCCCTTCCCTTTTCGTTCTTCGTTCTTCGTTTTTCGTTCTATTTTATCAGCGGCCATCCGACGCCTTGCGGCGTCCCGATGAAGCGTATCGGGAAGTGGCCATCCGTGGCCATCAGCGGCTAAATTCTTTGCGTCCTTGGCGGCCCCGATGGGATCGGGGCAGGCCTTGGCGGTTAGAAAAATCTGTGCAATCCGACCTTGAAGCCCCGATGTTTCATCGGGGTGTGTAATCTGTGGATTTTTTTACAAATTTTTCAAAAAGTACTTGACGCTCGCGATTTGGCGGGATATGCTTCGTCTGCGTACACACTATCATGTGTACTTGGGCACATGGTGCGGTGTGCGGGAGAACGAAAAACCAAAAACAGGGGGATTTTCATTTTTCGTTTTTCGCTCTTCGTTTTTTTCGCGCGGCAGCGGCCATCCCGCGGAAGGCGGGACAAGTTCCGCGGAAGGCGGGACAAGTTCCGCGGGAAAATGCGAAAAATGCGACAGTCGGTTCACGGGAAAACGAGCGTAAGGGCATGTGGTATATGCGGTAATGGCCGGCAAAGGATGAAACAAAAATGCGAAAAATGCGAAAAAATGCGACGGAAATGCGACAAAATGCGACGGAAATGCGAAAAAATGCGACGGAAATGCGACGAAATGCGACAAAATGCGACGGCGGCATGCGCCTCGTGCGCCGTCAATTGACCGCTCACAGCACCTTCTGCTAGAATGCTCCGGTCATTTGCTAAATTCTACAGGAGGATTGCCATGGAAGTCAAGGTGAAGAAACCGGGCGCGGAGGAACTCAAGACGCTGGGCGTGGACAAGTGGACGCCGTGGGAATGCAAGCCGTCAACGTTCGACTGGGAGTACGACTGCAACGAGACCTTTTACGTGACGGAGGGGAAGGTGTCTGTGAAGCATCCGGGCGGAACGGTCTCCTTCGGCAAAGGCGATCTTGTTACCTTCCCAAGGGGGATGAAGTGCACCTGGACCGTGCACGAAACCATCCGCAAGGTCTATAAGATGCACTGACGGGCGGCAATTTTCTGCCCGTGGGGAGCCAATGGAAGACCGTTTCAGCGGCATAGTTCTTGGGACTGCGGTGGGTGATGCCATGGGCCTGCCTGCGGAGGGCTGCACCCGGGACCGGATAAAGCGGGCGGTGGTTTGACGTTGCCTGTTCCTGCCAGGGATAAGATGTCTTCTGCAAGCCGGGCGCGACCATTGATCGTCGCTTAGGGCGATGTTTTGGCAGCAGTTAGGTACGCTATTTGCGCGATTTGATATTTTGACAACACTTGGACTCAGTGCTATGCGAAAACGTGAGAGGGAATTCCCGGATGTGACATTTTATGCTGCGTATTTGGAGTTGGGTATTGTTAGGATCAAAAATATTTTTTGAATTTAGAAAATATTTACGAGATTTTTCCCCTTGAGATGTGTCTATATTTATAGAAAGCGAGGGATGTAAGACTCTCACACTTTGGGGTTAATAACGGTATTGAGGAAGGAAGAGTATTATGGGATTAGGCGCTGTGAATCATCTTCAGATGTTGCGGAGCAAGATATGACCAAAGGTTCAATCATTCGCAGTTTCATCCTCCGTGTGGTAATCGTAGCGACACTTTTTGCTGCCGTGATTGAGGACCTTCTAGTGTCCTGATGGTCCGGACGCATCGGCAGCGGCACACGCGTATTTCGGCCAAGGACAAATTATCGAGCGGTAGATAAAAAAGGCAGCCGCTTATGCGCTGTCTTTTTCGCTGTATATCTGAGGGCAAATAAATCAGGCGCCTTGTGATTCCGTTCCTGCTCGCTGCATGGCTTTGACCTTCCCCCCAAGGGTCATTTTCCTATCTTCGGAGCCATCGCACCACCTTCTTTTCCCGGGAACGCGACGGCTATGCAGTCGAGCAACGATATTCGGGATTAACTATCACCGGACTCCGCGGCAAGCGCTTTTGCCCTCGCCGATCACAAAGGCGCCTCGCTGGTTGTCTCAATTCCCGGAGACTTTGAACACCTTCAAGGTCTCGTACAATCCACCATCAATTTGCGTACTATGCGCAATGAGCAGTTCGGGCTGCCCGTCTCCGTCCATATCTTTCAGGCCGGCATTGACCCACGGCAGCGATTTGCCCGTGCCGCTTGCAAGAGGACTGGACGCCTCCTGCTTCCAATCCTGCCCATTGAAACGATACAAGGCCGCAAACGTCTGCCAATTATCACCCTGAACGGTTGCGTAGATTATCAGCCGCTTTATAACTGTGCCGTTGCCGATTTTGGCCTCGCCGCCATAAAGGACTTTTGCATTCGCCGTCAGGTCGCCGCCAACGGTTCGCGACTTTTCAGCCGCATTGAGCGATTTGAAAGTTGGGGTGGCAAATTTCATCTCATATTTCGCTTCATCCTCCACCGTGCCAATCTCTTTTCCAGTCTCGACAAATTTGCCGTTTTCAACCGAGAATATCTTGATCTCGCGCTTCTTGGTATCGCCCGGTTGCAGGCGGTTTGCCGTAACAACGGCTTTCCCGGATCCTACGGTTTTCAAACTTATGAAGCCGCTCCTGGCTTCAAACTCTCCAAGCAATGCTAAATTGCCGCCCGGCTCCCCTGTGAATTGCGGCGGCGTGATATTCGTGCCGGCCGTCGCCGTTGTATCAACCGCAGTTGTACCTGCTGCAGCGAGGTTCGCAAAATCCACCAAACCGGCCGGCCCATTCGCGGCGGACACGGCAATGGCTTCCACAAGGCAGGTCTTCATTAGGATGCGCCTTTCCTGACCGCCAGCGGCAGGTATGACAAAGACGTCACTGCTGCGCACCGTTTTATGCTGGCCTGCATCCATCAAATCCATCGGCGTCTCGGGAGAAGTGTATATTATATTCGAGCCGTCAGCCGACCAGGCGGCGGCATTGCCGTTGGCCAAACTCCGCAAAAGACCTGTTTTCACGTCGGCTACAAATATTCGATGCGAGTCCGTCTCAAAGACGAGCAGCGAGTTCAAGTCCGGAGACCATGACCCAAGCACAACCGGCTTGCCGCCAAATTCAGCCAGAGATATTTCTCCCAGCGCCGAGCCGTTGGCGGCAGCACACGTAACTTTTTTCCTGTCCGCGCTGACTTTCGCGATGCATGAGGCGTCGGTTGAGAAAGAGGCCGCCCCGTTCACAACGTCATTCGCCGAAACAACGGCGTTACCGAACGCGAAATTGTCAACCTTGCTCGCGTCGCCGGTCGCCAAATTGAGGACCCAACAGGTTGCCCCGTTATTGTTCTTCGTTGCATAATAGATATTGTCCGACACAGGCCAGAAGAAGACCTCCGGCAGCACATTTTGCAGCGGTGCCCTATTCACTTTTGTGGCAAGCCTGTTTTTTACATCCATCACAATGACGTCCACGTTGCTGCCCGTCATTGCGAGGTACGCAATGCGCGATCCATCCGGGGACCAGACAGGATGCCTGTCATTCGCACTGCCCGTCGTCAGGCGCAACGGGGCCGTGTTCGCCCCGTCAAACACAAAGATGTCATAGGTGCTTATTGAACCATCGGTCGTGTACTCCCGCGCGGAGAAAACGACGCGCGATATGCGGCTGGGAGTCTGCTGCGTGGCGCCCTGCGCTGAAGAATTGTCACCGGGCTTGGCCTGATTGTTGGCCGTTGCGGCGGGCGCAGCGCCGTTTTGCGTCTGATCCTGATTCTTCTTCACACACCCCGGAACAATCAGAACAAAAAGAACTGCGATAATAATGAGCGGCCTCATGCTTTTCCCCCCTAATATGAATGTGCTGTCATGTGCATTAAAAGACGTGAAAACCACCACTCGTTTTATATTTTATAACATGTAAAACAGTAGTCAAGCGGAAAGACAAATATTTTTCACAATTCGAGAAAATTTTTTGCGGGCCACTGCCGCGATATGATTGGATGTGCAAGTTTTTCCTGCGCCAAACCAATTTTTCACGTACCGCCCCGCAAGGCGTTGACGCCCCGGGATTGGGGACGGGGGGTGAGGGATTGGCGAAAAATCCGCTTTTCACTAACCCCTGATCCCGCATCGCTAATCCTCACCAAGCGGAACTATCCGGAACTTTGCGGAACAATGTGCCGGATAGTACCGCTTACGCGATTCTTCTCATTACCTCATGCCGCCCATGACCTTACGTGCCCTTTTCGCAACTCCGTTGTGAAACTTTGCGACACATGTACCGCATATTCCGACGGGCGCTATTTTCTCGTTATTCCTTATCGCATCAGACCTTACGACTTTCGCGAAAATCGCTAAGCGGAACTATCCGGAACATTTTTGCCCTTTGCACTTTTTTGCCGCAGACAGCCGCGGATAAATTCCCACATGCGAAACGTTTCAAACTGTTCCATTACGACACCGTTTTTGTCCATAAGCGCACGTATTTTGTTCATAAGCCGTCGCTTTTTGTCCATAAGCGCTCGCATTCCGTTCAGTAGCGGACGCATCCCGCTCGCACACCAATTTTCTCGCCACAAAGCCTGCCCCGATCCCATCGGGGACACCAAGATGAGAAATGAGTGGAAACCATCTTTCACTCATCCCTCACCACGCATCCCTAATCACTTGTTTTTTTGACCTTCGCCCTGTTCCCTACCCTAAAGCATGTCCCGTGAAATCGCGAGCGTCAAGTACTTTTTGAAAAAATTCTCTTAAAATTTTTCGCCACGGATGGCCGCTTCCCGATACGCTTCATCGGGACGCCGCAAGGCGTCGGATGGCCGCAGATGAGATAGAACGAAAAACGAGGAACGAAGAACGAAAATAGGTTGGACGCAACCACAGATTTCACAGATTCCACAGATGGTGTAATGGAAGAGCAAAGAAAGGAGAAGGAAAGATATTTTCGCTTTTGGTTTTTCGTTTTTGATTTTCTCTCACCGCCCCAAAACCTCTCCGGTTAACAACGTCGTCCGAAACGTACAAAGTATCGAAATTACAGTAATCGATCAGGCCCTCTGCGCCCGGACGACATGGATAAGGAACCTCAAGTATTCGTCGCAAAAAACAATGAGGCGCATTTTTCATGCGCCCCATTGCACATAAGCTGTGTCTGCGTTCATCTGCGTTTATCTGCGGCCCATTCTCCTGAAAGCGATTCCCGCAAAGCCAATAAGCGCCGGCGCAATCAGCGCCAGCGTCGCCGGCTCGGGCACGACGACGACGGAACCGTCCAGGATCGTGCCGCCGAGATTAGTGTAATCGAGCGTATAGAGATTGTAGCCGTTGAGGTTGAGCGTCGAGCCTTCGTTAATGACCAGTTTCTTCACGTAGAGCGCCTCGGCATCGCCGCCGACTCCGCCTCGGTTGCCGTTGTCAACGTCGTTAACAAGTCGGAGATACGCCGCGTCCGCGCCGCCGAGCGTCAGCCCGCCAAGCACGAAGTTGTCGGTGAAGCCGAACGGGTCTGCGCCAAAATCCCAGCCTGCAATTTCGACGTGGTTGCTCACCACTTCATTGCAGCCCTCGAAAATCAAATTGAGGTTGGCAAGGCCCGCAAGCGCGGTTTCATCCGTCGATCCGTTGTAAAAATACGATTCCGTCATGTGAATCGTCGTTCCCGGCACGGCGGAAAACACGGCGCCGGCCATGAGGCCCATGCCCCGGCTTATTAAGATAGCAGCCTCGCTACTTGTGACATTAAAAATGCCGGCGCTGCTCACAGTTATATCCTGGGCTTCAAGCAGTCCGCCACCCATGTTGTATGTGCCAAAGCCGTCATAGAGGCCACCCCCGATGTACAGCATTTCTACGGCATTTGTCCCGCCGCTTTGGTTAAAAGTGCCCGTGCCGGACATGGCGATTCCTTCAGATTTGGAAGCCAAGCTTCCGCCACTCAGATTGTACGTACCCGTGGCACCGGAATCGTATCCAACTAGAAGGCTTCCCCAATTCGTGTTGGTCTCGCCGCTCTGAGTAAAGGTGCCGGCTCCCATGTAGCCGATGATGCATTGCGTTGTTGCGGGGTAGTTTTCAAATCCACTCAGGCTCCCTCCGCTTAAGATGTATGTGCCCGTAGAGCCGGAACCATGCCCAACGTAAAGCTGGAACATCGTGTTGGTCCCGCCGCTCTGGGTAAAGGCGCCGGCGCCGCTCAGACCGATGTCTTCAATGCCGGAAGCCAGGCTTCCGCCGCTCAGGTTGTACGTGCCCCTACTAGAGCCGGACTCGCGTCCAAGGTAAAGACCCCACGTAATCGTGTTGGTGCCAGCGGGCTGGGTGACATTGCCAGCGTAAGAATCCCCGACCACCAGATAGGAGGCCGCGGCATCGGCCGTTATGTGGGCAGTACCACCATTGTCGATACACGCAACGATGTCCGAATGGGGGAGCTCGGTGTGCCAATTGGAAGAATCGTGCCACGAGCCTGTGCCGCTTTGCCAGTACGTCCAGTAAGGCCAGTTCGGGTACGGAGTAGCGATTGCGGGCGCCGCCACCAACGTAAAGAGCAGAAGGGCCACAAAAATTGCTAGACTATTGGAATGACACGCTGTCCACCTCCGATTTACGCAAGATAAAGCAATGAGTTGTGCGCCGGAAGTGCGCGGAGAAGGGAAAGCGATTGGAAATGAAAAAGCCGGGGTACAGTCCGACGTAGCGGACTGCACCCCGGCTTTGAAATCCAAAGTATCCGTGTTGACTCGTAGCCTATTTTGAGATATGCCTTTTTTTCGACCGCACCAACCCAGCACTTGCCTTCTCCAAATCTCTCGCGTAAGACCAAACCTACGACCGGCACTTAAATTAAGATACTTACTTATATCCCATGATTTCCCCTATGTCAAGGGAATTCCCGAAAATAACACAAAATTCCAGCCCCTCGCGGCCGGGCTGCCAGAGAATCCCTCCGGTTAGCAACGCCGTCCGAAACGGGGTAGGCGGCTCGCCGATTTCATCGGCGAGAGAGGAGAGCAGGAGAGGTTGCAAGGATGAAGTCCGCCGAAGGGCGAGACTCCGCCAAAAGGCGAGATTTCGCTTCCGTCCGGGGACGAGACCTCGCCAGGGGCGGGAAGGGCGCACCTGCCAAAGGCGGGGATGAAGGAATCACAACCGGGGCAGCACATAAGGCGGACGCGGCAAGGAACGCACGTGTCACAAAACCGCTATCCCATTACCTCACCACAAAAGCGAAAAGCGGAAATCGCCGCGGTCGGTGCGCGTGGGTAGGGCGGCTCGCATTGACACGGCGCGTCACAAATCGATTGCCGACACTGACAAACTGCGTCAAAAAATCGGGACACGGCTGCACGCAAAAATTGTCACTTTCCGCAACATCTTGCAGTTCCTGTCGTTGGCGCGGGATATTTTTTACCTGCAACTTCCGGCACACCCATTGCTCTATGAATGGCAGCGATCGGCACGATTTAGTGAAACGATTCAGTCTTAGTGCGTGAAAAAGATTCAGTCTTCAGAAAACAGTTTGTGTGGAAGGAGGTGGCGCCCGGAATGTAACACGCTTGTTAATGCGATTTCGTCTATTGCTCGATTTTCCCCAGTGAACCTTATCACACATTTTTTAGGAGCAAGAAAATGAATCGCAGGAAGAAAGGCTTCACATTGATCGAACTGATGATTGTCGTGGCCATCATCGCCATCATCGCCGCTATCGCAATACCGAACCTTCTGCGTTCGAGGATAGCGGCCAACGAAGCCGCGGCAATCGGCGCGCTGAGGACTCTGTCCAGCGCACAGGAAAACTACCGCAATAACAGCGGTACAAACGTGTACGGCACGCTTGCCCTGTTGAGCGGAGCCACCCCTCCTTACATTGACTCTGCTCTCGGCAGCGGCATCAGCCGTGGCTATACGGTAGCGATCGTCGGGACTCCGGATGCGAACTCCTGGGCCGCGACTGCGCTTCCGAACGCGGTCGGCACAACCGGCAACCGCGGGTTCTTCATCGATCAGAGCGGCGTCATTCGTTTCACGACTGACGGCACGGCTCCCACTACGGCAAGTCTGTCTCTAAACCAGTAATTTTGCGCCGGCGGGCGGGCCGCGCTTGGACGGGCGGCCCGCCTTTGCCGGACTGGAATTCTGCGGCCGCGCCCTGCTGAGCGGGATGCCGCTCGATGGGAACGCTTGCCGCGGTTGAAAAGAAAGCAGTTTTGGCCGTATGGCCATGCAGGTCGCCTGCGCAGAAATGCGCAGGCGGTACCTGACATTAAAGAACGGCCGATAGTCTGGCGGGCGCCAGTTAATCGTGAAAACAGATAGATGGTGCTGGACATTCAGAAGTAACAATTACAGGTTTAGTCACATAGCCCTCTTTATTCCAAAGGGCGGCCCCGTTTGCGCGGAGCCGCCCTTTTTATTTTCCCCGCATCCGCAAATCTCCGCTCACCTGCGATTTTCATTGCAACATGCCGCCGTCGCGTTAGAATATCCACGCACACTTTTTGGCAAATCTTAGAGCCGGAGTTGATTATGCATTGGAGAATCGAAATCACGACGAAGAAGGGCTATGTCGATGTCGAAGGCAACAGCGTCTTATCGCAAATCCGGGACTTCGGCATCATGTCGGTGGATAATGTCGCATCCGCGGTGATATACGACATCGTCTCCGACCTCGACGAACGCAAGGCCGCTCTCATCGCAAAGGAACTTCTCGCCGACAGCGTTCTCAATGAGTATTCCATCAGGAAAATGGGCGATGTCTCGCGCGTATTGCAGCCGCATCAGCAATTCGCGGAGGGCCACGTGATACAGATAAGCCGCAAGCCCGGCGTCATGGACCCCGTTGAGCAGAGCGCGAAGAAGGCGATTAAGGACCTCGGCTTTGAGGCAAAATCAGTCAAGACCATCCGCAAGTATTTTCTCGAGGGCAAACTCACCGTCGCGGAACTTGATACCATCGCGCGGAAAATCCTGGCAAATGAGGTCATCGAAGACATCACCTTCGATCTCGAACTCCCCTTCCAGGACATCCCCCTGGCAAAATATAAACTGCACCTCACCACTGTTGACATTCTCGGGGCGGACGATAAGAAACTCCTTGAAATCAGCCGCAAGGGAATGCTTTCGCTTAATCTCGCCGAGATGCAGACCATCCGCGGTCACTTCGAGAAACTTCGCCGCAACCCAACCGATTGCGAACTTGCCACCATAGCGCAAACCTGGTCGGAACACTGCAAGCACAAGACCTTCGCGGGGAGGATCGACTACAACGGCGAAATCATCGACAACCTGCTGGCCGCCACGATAAAGAAAAGCACGGAGGCGCTCAAGAAAGACTGGTGCATCTCCGTCTTCAAGGATAACGCGGGCGTCATCGAGTTCGACGAGAAAAACGCCGTCTGCTTCAAGGTCGAGACGCACAACCACCCTTCGGCGATTGAGCCGTACGGCGGCTCGAACACGGGCCTCGGCGGCGTAATCCGCGACCCTCTGGGCACGGGCATGGGCGCGAAACCCATCATAAGCACCGATGTCTTTTGCTTTGCGCCGCCCGATTTCCCGAAGGAAAAACTGCCCGCGGGCGTCCTGCACCCGAAGCGCATCATGAAGGGCGTTGTCGCCGGCGTCCGCGATTACGGCAACCGCATGGGCATCCCCACCACCAACGGCTCAATATTTTTTGATGACCGCTACATCGGCAACCCGCTGGTCTATTGCGGCAACGTAGGCATCATGCCGCGCGACAAGTGCTTCAAACAGGTCCACGCCGGCGACCTCGTCGTCGCGGTCGGCGGCCGCACCGGGCGCGACGGCATCGGCGGCGTTACCTTTGCCAGCATCGAACTCACCGAAGAATCCGAAACTATTTCCTCCGGCGCGGTCCAGATAGGCAATGCAATTACGGAAAAGACGCTTGTGGACACGATCCTTCAGGCCCGCGACAGGGGTCTCTATACCTGCATCACGGACTGCGGCGGCGGCGGTTTCTCAAGCGCCATCGGCGAGATGGGCGAGGATACCGGCGTGGAGGTTGACCTTGACAAAGCGCCCCTCAAGTACGAGGGCCTCAGTTACACCGAAATCTGGATAAGCGAGGCCCAGGAGCGGATGATCCTCGCGGTCCCGCCTGATAAACTCGACGAAATCATGGCGCTCTTCAAGGCGGAAGACGTTGAGGCCGTCGTTCTCGGACGTTTCACGGGTGACCGCAAACTCCGCCTTAGGTACGAGGGAAAAGTCGTCTGCGAACTCGACATGGAATTCCTGCACAAAGGCGTCCCCAAGATAGTCCGCAAGGCCGTCTGGAAAGCGCCCGAACTGAAAGAGCCGACTATCGTCGAGAAAAAAGATTACGGCAGGGACTTGCACAAAATCCTTTCGTCGTGGAATGTCTGCTCAAAGGAATGGGTCATCCGCCAGTACGACCACGAAGTGCAGGCGGGGAGCGTCCTCAAGCCGCTTGTCGGCGCGCACAACGACGGCCCCGGCGACGCCAGTGTCAACGCGCCGCTCTACGATTCGCGGCGCGGGATTGTGCTGTCCAATGGCATGAACCCCTGCTACGGCGACATCGACCCCTATTGGATGGCCGCAAGCGCAATCGACGAGGCGCTCAGAAATCTTGTCGCCGTGGGCTGTCCGCTTGACCGCGTGGCGCTGCTCGACAATTTTTGCTGGGGCATCACCGACAAACCGGACCGCCTCGGCGCGCTTGTCCTGGCGGCAAAGGCCTGCCATGATTTCGCGCTCCTCTACGGCACGCCGTTCATCTCCGGCAAGGACAGCCTTAACAACGAATTCACCGGCGACGGCAAGAACATCTGCATCCCGCATTCGCTCCTCATCAGCGCCATCGGCGTCATGCCCGACATTGACCTGGCCGTCACAATGGACTTCAAGAAGGCCGGGAATCTCATTTACATTGTCGGGCTGACGCGCAACGAACTGGGCGGCTCGCACTACTACCGCATCCACGGCGAAGTCGGCGCAAACGTGCCGAAGGTGGAGAAGAACGCGAAGCAAATCATGGACGCCCTTTCTTCCGCGATGGCCGCGAAACTTGTCCGCGCGTGTCACGACTGCTCCGAGGGCGGGCTTGCCGTGGCGGCGGCGGAGATGTGCTTCGCGGGCGGGCTTGGCGCGAGCATCGACGCAACGCGCGTGCCAGGCACGGACACGATGCGCGACGACATGGTCATGTTCTCCGAATCCAATACGCGCTTTATCTGCGAGGTCGAGCCGGACAAAAAGCCGCAGTTCGTGAAAAAACTCGCCGGCGTCCCCTTCGCGGAGATTGGCCGGACGGTCGCCACGAGCCGCCTCGTCATCAACGGCACCGGCGGCAAGAACCGCATCGACGAAGATATTTGGGCCTTGAAGGAATCCTGGCAGGCCCCCCTCCGCTGGTAATGTCATTGCAAAAGGGAGGCAACTGTGACGAATACTCCGCAACTTAAGCCGCAGAACATCGCAAAGGAAATTACCGCGAGCGTCACAAAGACCGCGGGAATCGCCGCAGATGAGAAGTTGCTCAACTACGTCGGCGCGTCGGCGGACGGCCTGCGGACCGATTGCGGGATTGCGCTGACGGACAGGCAGATTATCTACTTTGACCCGGACAATGTCTGGCGCGTGCCGCTGGAGCACATCGGAACGCCGCAATATGTCTGCAACGCTCCCGACCAGTTTCCGGCAATCGCCTTTGGCGAAGTGCAAATGCCGATTGTCGGGCCGAGGAATCTTTTCCGCAGACTGCTCAACAATCTCGCGGCGCTGACCGGTAAAGATATCGCGCTGCCTCACGCGCTGCCGCCCGACGGCGTGAAATTTCTTGCGGAAATCCCGCGCGGCATCGACATCATGATTCCGTTCGGGCCGACTCCAGAATGGCCCGACGCATGCGCGCGCTGCTGCAAGCCAGAGCCCGCCGAGATTTACGTGATAACTTCGAGGACCGGCGGGACCATCGCAAACACGCAGGGAAACGTGTTGGATCTGTTCACGCCGTTTTATACGCGCATCGTTGACCGTTTGACGCAAACGGCCTCCGATTTCCAGATCCCCCTGCCCTACTGCAAGGATTGCCTCGCAACGGACAAAGGCCTGCGCTCGCGCGGCCCTGCGGTGCTCGTGCGCGAATTCAACTCGAAAACCGTAACTTTCTATTTCGCGCGACGGAAGTACGTAGAAATATTCATCGCGCTGAACACCGGGCGCAACCCCGCGGAAATCCTCCCGCCGTTGCCGGGCAGAAAACTCTGAGCAATTTTGATGATTAAACTGAAAAAAATAGCCGTAATCGGCGCGGGTGTTATGGGCGCGGGGATCGCTCAGCGCGCGGCCCAGCACGGCATCACTGTTGCGCTGGTTGATCTTTCAGACGACCTGGTCAACCGCGGACTTGGGGAAATCCTCACCACCCTTACGCAGGCGGCGGAAAAGAAGATTTTGACGCCGGAGGAAATCGAGAACACGTATTTCCGCATTCACGGCACGACGAGCCTTGACGCCGCAAGAGATTGCAATCTCGTCATCGAGGCGGTCTTCGAGTATGATAAGACGAAGAAAGAACTTTTCGCAAAACTGGACAAGGTCTGCCCGCCGGATACGATTTTTACGACAAACACCTCCACCCTTTCCGTGACGGAACTTGCCACGGCGTCGCATCGCCCGGAGCGGTTCGGCGGGATGCACTTTTTCTACCACGCCGCGAAGAACCATCTCGTGGAAGTTGTTCCCGGCGCGGAGACATCGCCGGAGACGGTGAATTATCTTGTCGAGGCGGCGAAACTCATGGGGCAAACGCCGCTTGTCGTGAAAGACTCGCCGGGCTTCGCGATAAACCGGTTTTTCGTGCCGCTGATGAACGAGTGCGTACGGCTGTTCGAGGAGGGCATTGCGAACATCCCCACCACCGATATGGCGGTCCGCGAGGCCTTCGGCTCGCCGACAGGCCCGTTTCAACTGATGAATCTGAATGGAGTGGCGATGTCGTGCGATGCGGCAGCGTCGCTTGGCAGGCGGCTCTCGCCATTTTACCTTCCCGCAAAGACGCTGGAGCGGCAGGCGAAGAAGAACGCGCCTTGGACGCTGGGCGGGGAAATAGTGGCGTCGCAATTTGACGCCGTACGCGACCGGATTTTCGGGGTCGTCTTCGGCCTTGCGGCGCTGGTCGTGCAGGAGGGCGTGGCAACGAGGGAGGACGTCGAGACGGGCGCTCTCAAGGGCCTTCGCTGGGCGCGAGGGCCGTTTGAACTCATGGAAACGGTGGGGATAGATATGGTACGCGAACTTGTAAAGGGAGTGGCGCGACGTTATAATGACTTCCCGCTTCCTGAGATTTTTCATTGATTTTTTCGTTGCGCAAAAATGTTGCGGGGTCAAACAAGAAGTCCAATGTTTGGAGTCGATTGATGACGGTGGGGAATATCGATCAGAAGACATGGCTCACTCCACTGCTGTGCGTGCTGGTATTTGCGGCGGGAATTGTCCCGCACCTGCAAAACGTCAACGACCCGTTTCTGGCCGACGACTGGACTCACCTGATAGCATCCCAGCATTTTTCCCTGGGGCAACTGGCGACTCTGTCCTGGCCGTCAAAATCGGAGTTTCTGTTCAGGCCCCTGGCGGCGGTTTATTTCTGGGCCAACTATGCGCTTTTCGGCCTTGACGCCTCCTGTCAGCGAATCGTCAAACTGGCCACATACGCGCTTTGCGGCGTCGCACTGTATTACTTCCTGCTCATTGCCGCAAGGAGCCAGGTCTTCGCGGCGGCTTCCGCTCTCATCTTCATCCTGCACCCGCTGAACAAGTCGGCCGCAGTCTGGCTGTCAACGCACGCTAACTGCCTGTCCGTTTTTTTCGGCATTCTCGCCCTCATCTTTTTCGTCAAGGCGAGACAGCATGTAAAAGGGCGAACGACGCTCTACGGCGCATTCCTGCTGTCGATGCTGCTGTCGTTCTGTTCAATGGAAATGGTGTACGGGCTGCCTCTGATTGTTGCGGCCACGGACGTGCTGTTGCTCCGGCCAAATGAAGGCCGCAGGCGGAAGTTAAAAGAGTTGTTGCGCTGGCACATTCCCTACGTTTTCGTTGCAGGGGCGTTTTACGCCTTCAGGTTCCACATCGGCATGCCTCAGTATCTGGCGCGCCATTCGGAAACAAGGTCGCTCGGTGAGGTGCTGCTTAACAGCATAACGCGAATACCGGCATTATTCGTGCTGCCCGATGGAAAATCCGTGGTATGGCCGGATAACGTTGTTCCGCTGGCAATTGTGTTGATGCTTGCCTGTTTGCTGGTGGCGACATTCATCACCAAGAAGAGACATGCATTCCACTTAACCATATTCGCGGTAGTCTGGTATGTTGCCGCCGCGATACCCGTCATCCGGGTTCTCCCGTGGAGAAGTGGGACGCCTATCGCTGACATGCGCCATCTTTTAGCGATGACCGCACCCGCCGGTATGCTCGCGGGAACGTGCATCCTTTTTCTGACAGATGACGCAGTCAAGCGGGCGTTCCTTGTCCTGGTGTTGTGTTTTATCGTTGCTGCTCTTGGGATTGCGGAAATCAACGTTGGGAAGGAATGGACAACCGCATCACAGGTGAGCCAGTCACTTGTTGCCACCGCGGCCAAATCCTGCGCGGGCCAAGTCTATCCTATACGTCTGGTTTTCCTCGACTACCCCCCGCTGGCGCACGCACAGACCATCACCTCTCCGGTTGACGCTGGTCTCGCGCTGGTTGTAACAAACACGGTCAAAGTCGAGGAACGCTATTCTCTGGCAACCGCATATACCGAGTTTGTCCCCGAGAAATATGACGAGAATGAGCGAAACGAAATCCTTCGCTTTTTCCCGGTCACGCTGAGCGGGGAGCAGGAGGCGAACAGCGAATTGCTCAGTAAGCATCCGGAACTCGCCACGATTCATACGGAGGACTTGCCGAAGACGTTTTTCTTTTACTGGGACACCGCCAAGGGGGAATGCGTGGACTGCACAAGCGAAATGCGCGAGAGGCTCGCCCGCGCCCGCGAATCCCCGGCAATAGAGTGGCATGTGGGGGACCCTCTGGGGCCGGGGCACATGGTGCGCCCTATATTGTGCCAGACCAGCGTGGTCGGCGGCTTGCTCCGATTGACGACCGTACCCGATAACCCGTATCCCGCTTATATTGAAGTAACTCTTCCGGACGTCAATTGCGATGAATATGACGAACTCGAACTGAAAGTCAGTTTCGCGGGAAAACTTACCGGGGACGACTCTTGCAGCATCAAGGTCGCCTGGTTGCTCGACGACGAAAAGGAAGACGCATCGATTTTGAGCCGCAACGAAGAACTACGCATGTATTTTTACCAGTATCACACCATGCGCACCTTGCACTTCAACCTTGCGCAATGGTTCATGAAGGAAAAGGGCCGCCACATCAAGAAACTCTATATAATCCTGCCGCGCAATGTAAAGGAAACCGTCGTCAAGAGCATTTCCTTCAAGAGGTTGAAAGCTGAATGACCCCGTTGCACCCTTGCAGTCCTTTCAGTAACGCGGTATAGTGGTTCCGCGCGGGACGCGTCGCACGTTCTGAATTACACCTGAATGAACACCCTCGAAACAAAAGACATTGTCATAATATCCGCCGTTCGAACGCCGATAGGGAAGTTCGGCGGGACGCTGCGGGATGTCCCCGTCCATGATTTGGGCGCGCACGCGATGAAGCATGCCCTCGCGCGTGTTGGCCTGAAGGGCGCGGATGTCGGACAGGTTGTGTTCGGCCAGTGCAGGCAGGCCGGCAACGGCCCGAATCCCGCGCGCACGGCGGCTGTCAGGGCGGGCATCCCGTTTGAAGTCCCGGTGAATACAATCAACATGGCGTGCGTCGCGGGGATGCGCACGGTCGCTCTCGCAGCGCAGGCGATACAGACGGGAGAATCCGAAATCGTCATGGCGGGCGGAATGGATTCCATGAGCACCATCCCTTACCTGCTCAAAGGCGCGCGGTGGGCCGGTTTCCGCATGGGGCCGCGAACCCTTGAGGACGGCTGGAGCGACAGCATCGACCCGCTCACCGGCCTTGGCATGGGTCAGGCCGCGGAGAACCTGGTGGAGAAGTACCGCATTCCGCGCGAGGAGATGGACTACTTTGCCCTTTCCAGTCATCGCAAGGCGTCCGAGGCGCGGCGGAACGGATTCTTCAAGGACGAGATTGCGCCTTTCACCATACCGGCGTCCGATGAACGCGCGGAGATTTGCCTCGACACCGACGAGGTCATACGCGAAGACACTTCGATGGAGAAACTGGTGAAACTTCCACCTGTCTTCAAAGAAGGCGGGCAGATTACCGCCGGGAATTCCAGCGCCATGGCCGACGGCGCCGCGGCGCTCATTGTCGCCTCGCGCCGCAAGGCGCAAGCGCTCGGCACAAAGCCGCTTTTCAGCGTTGTCGCACATTCGATAATCGGCTGCGACCCGTTCTACACCGGCGAAGGCCCTGCGTTTGCCGTCCGCAAAATCCTCGGCGACACCCGCTTGTCCCTTGCGGACATCGACCTCTTTGAAATCAACGAGGCGTTCGCCGCGCAGGTCCTCGCCAATCTCCGACTTGTAAAGATCGACCCGGAGAAACTGAACGTCCACGGCGGCTCGATTGCGCTGGGCCATCCGGTCGGCATGACCGGCGCGAGAATCGTTATCACGCTTTACAATGCGCTCAAGGCCCGCGATAAGGAACTGGGCCTTGCCGCAGTTCCCGCCGGCGGCGGCGTCGCGTCGGCGATGATTATCAGGCGCGAAAATTGACCGATGACGCAATCCGCTTGACTTTTCGTCATGCGAAGCGGACAATCTCCCCCGCTCTATATCCATGAAACATGGCAGAGGATTTGATATGCCCACGAACAAGTGCCCTTTTTGTGACTGGCTGAGGGACATCCCCGCCAAGGAAGCACACCGTGTGGTGGCGGAAATGAAGGCGTCGTGGCTTGTGCTGTCCGCATCACAGGCCTATCGTGGCTACTGCATGCTTATCGCCAAGACGCACGCCGACGAGATTTTTCGCCTGTCGGAAAAGGATCGAAGGGATTTCTCGGACGATCTCGCCCGCGCGGCGGAGGCGATTTACAACGCATTCAAGCCCGACAAGTTAAACTACGAAATCCTGGGCAATCAGACGCCCCACCTGCATTATCATATCATCCCGCGCCGAAACACTGATCCTGTTGATGCCAGGTATCCTATCTGGGGCCAGCGGTTTGACGAGCCGCGAATGGCGCACCACGACTACCGCGCGCTGGCAGAGCAAATTGCCGCGGAACTTAACAAATTGGCCGCCCCGTCAAAACGCCGGGCAGTCAAAAAATCCGTTGCCGCGAAAAAGCCTTCCGGGAAGCAGGCGAAGAAACGTCCCCGCACAACGAAGGCCGGGTAAGTTGCCGCGAATGCCACAATGACATCATAAAAAAATTAAAAAGTGTCATTATGTCACCGCGTTATCGAACTGATTGATCTGTTAACGGTTTTCAGTTATATTATCCATAAGCGCAGCCGTGTGTTATAAAAAGGGGCGATTACGCGGCACGTACTTTGCGAATTTCAGCCCCATCACGGGGGAACCCCCATTTGCCTCTGACGAGGGAGGAATGGCAAAGGCCGCATTCCAGCGGCTATTTAAGCGACAGAATCTAAGGAGCATGTCATGCCGAAACAGCTTTCGTTTAATCATGAGGCTCGCGAAGCACTGAAGGAAGGCGTGATAAAACTCGCCGCCGCAGTGAAATCCACTCTTGGTCCCCGAGGCCGCAATGCGGTGCTCGACAAGGGCTGGGGCGGGCCGACCGTCACCAAGGACGGAGTAACGGTGGCCGAGGAAATCGAACTGAAGGACCCCTATGAAAACCTCGGCGCGCAAATGGTGAAGGAGGTCGCCAGCAAAACCAGCACCATCGCAGGCGACGGCACGACGACCGCCACGGTGCTTGCCGAGGCCATATTCCTTGAGGGCCTCAAAAACGTTACCGCCGGCGCCGATGCCATGGCGATTAACCGAGGCATCAGGAAGGCCGTCGATGCGGTCATTGAATACCTCAAGAAAATCAGCACCCCCGTCAAGGGCGCCGAGGACATCAAGCACATCGCGGCAATCGCGTCCAACAACAACGCCGAAATCGGCGCGATGATCGCGGACGCAATGGACAAGGTCGGCAAGGACGGCGTGATCACCATCGAAGAAGGAAAGACGATGGAGACCCACGTTGACGTCGTCGAAGGCATGCAGTTCGACCGCGGCTACCTCTCGCCGCACTTTATCACCAATCCCGACAACATGACGGTGGAACTCGAGAACCCGTACATCCTGATTCACGAGGAAAAGATTTCCGTCGTAACGAAACTTGTTCCTCTGCTCGAAAAACTCGCGCAGTCCAAGCAACCCCTGCTTGTCATCGCGGAAGACGTGGAGGGCGAGGCCCTTGCGACACTGGTGGTGAACAAACTGCGCGGCACGCTGCGCTGCGCGGCCGTCAAGGCCCCCGGCTACGGCGACCGCCGCAAGGCCATGATGGATGACATCGCTATCCTCACCGACGGCAAGGCCCTGTTCAGAGACCTCGGCATCGACCTTGAATCCGTGAAGATCCAGGACCTCGGCCGCGCCAAGAAGGTTACAATCACCTCGGAAAACACAACCATCGCCGAAGGCGCGGGCAAGGAAGCCGACATCAAGGCGCGCATCAACCAGATTAAGAACGAAATCGACAAGACCGACAGCGACTACGACCGCGAGAAACTTCAGGAGCGCCTTGCGAAACTCTCCGGCGGCATTGCGCAGATAAACGTCGGCGCGGCGACCGAGACCGAAATGAAGTCCAAGAAGGCGCTTCTTGAGGACGCCCTGCACGCCACGCGCGCCGCGATTGAGGAAGGCATCGTTCCGGGCGGCGGCGTCGCGCTCGTCAGAGCGCAAAAGGCGCTTGAGAAATTTGAAGCCGAGGGCGACGAGAAGGTCGGCGTGGACATCGTGCGCCGCGCGCTCGAGGCGCCGCTCAAGCAGATTGTCGAGAACGCTGGCGAAGACGGGCCGGTGGTCCTCAAGAAAGTGAAGGAAGGCAAGATGACGTTCGGCTTCAACGCCGACACGATTGAATACGGCGACATGATTGCGATGGGCATCATCGACCCGACGAAAGTGGCGCGCTGCGCGCTGCAGAACGCGGCAAGCGTGGCGGGCCTGATGCTCACCACCGACTGCCTCATCACCAACCTGCCCAAGGAGGAAGAGGAAATGTCTATGCCTCCGGGCGGGATGGGCGGCGGAATGGGAATGATGTAGGAAGTTAGACTGTTAGGCTGTTAGACTGTTAGACTTTTAGGACAATGGACAAAGGACAACGGACAATAGATTGCGGATAATAAACAATCCATAGTCCATGGTCTGTAGTCCATAGTCCAGAATATAATCCAAAACTCTTGGAGGCAAACATGGCCAAGGAAAAGAAGGCGTCTGTAAGACCGCTGGATGACCGCGTACTCATAAAGCCGCTCGAGGCGGAGAAGAAGACGGCGGGCGGAATCGTGCTGCCGGACACCGCAAAGGAAAAACCCCAGAAAGGAACGGTCGTCGCCGTCGGACCCGGCAAGATTCTTGAAGACGGTTCCCGGGGCGAGATGAGCGTTAAGGTCGGCAACAGGGTCCTTTTTGCGAAGTATTCGGGCGCGGAAGTTACCATTGACGGCGTGGAGCACCAGATCATGCACGAGGGAGATGTGCTGGCGATTCTGGAGGACTAATTTCACAAATCAGGCCGCGGCGTGCATAGCGGCGCGGCGAAAAACTCTCCGTCTGAACGCGGAGGGAAAATATTGCAGGAGAGCAACATGGCAGCGAAGCAATTACTGTTTGACGAAGAAGCCAAGAAAAAGATGCGCGTCGGCGTGGAAAAACTCGCCAAGGCGGTCAAGGTGACGCTGGGCCCGACCGGCAGGAACGTCGTCCTGCAGAAATCCTACGGCAACCCCACTGTCACCAAGGACGGCGTTACCGTCTCAAAAGAGATAGAACTTGAAGACCCCTTCGAGAACATGGGCGCGAAACTGGTGAACGTTGTCGCCAGCAAGACCAGCGATACCGCTGGCGACGGCACAACCACGGCGACCGTGTTCGCCGAGGCGATTTTCGTCGGAGGACTTAAGGCCGTGACTGCGGGCGTCAATCCCATCGCGCTCCAGCGCGGGATAGACAAGGCCGTGGAAGCGGTCGTCAAGAACCTCAAGGAACTGAGCAAGCCCGTCAAGGGCAAGAGCGACATCGCCTCCGTCGGAACGATCTCCGCTAACGGCGACACCGAAATCGGCAACACGCTGGCCGACGCAATGGAGAAGGTCGGCAAGGACGGCGTCATCACCGTCGATGAAGGCAAGACCATCGACACGACGCTGGAGTTCGTGGAAGGCATGCAGTTCGACAACGGCTACATCTCCGCATACTTCATGAACAACGTGCAAAACCTGACGTGCGAGTTGGAGAAGCCGTACATTCTGCTTTATGAGAAGAAGATTGCCAGCCTCCGCGAACTTATTCCGGTGCTGGAGAAAGTCGCGCAGACCGGCAACGCCCTGCTGATTATCGCGGAGGATATCGAAGGCGAGGCGCTGGCGGCGCTGGTGGTGAACAAACTGCGCGGCGTGCTTAACATCTGCGCGGTGAAGGCGCCGGGCTTCGGCGAGCGCCGCAAAGCAATGCTGGAGGACATCGCGACCCTCACCAAGGGCAAGATGATCAGCGAGGACCTCGGCATAAAACTTGAAAACGTTACGCTTGAGGACCTCGGACGCGCCGAGCGCGTGAAAATCACGAAGGACGACACGACGATCGTCGGCGGCTACGGCCCGAAGAAGGACATCGAAGGGCGCATCGCCCAGATCCGCAAGCAGATTGAGCAGAGCACGTCGGATTACGACAAGGAGAAACTCAACGAGCGCCTTGCGAAACTCACCGGCGGCGTCGCGGTGATCCACGTGGGCGCGGCCACCGAGACCGAGATGAAGGAAAAGAAGGCCCGCGTCGAGGACGCGCTCCACGCCACGCGCGCGGCGGTCGAGGAAGGCATCGTGCCGGGCGGCGGGGTGGCGTTCCTGCGCTGCATCGATGCGGTCAACGCCCTCAAGTTCAAAGGCGACGAGAGGGTCGGCGCGCAGATAATCGCGCAGGCGCTTGAACTGCCCATCCGCACCATCGCAGAGAACAGCGGCAGCGACGGCAGCGTCGTTGCGGCGGAGGTCTTGGAAAAGCCGACGAACACCGGCTTCGACGCGCGGACAGGCGAGTACGTTGACATGGTGAAGGCGGGCATCATCGACCCGACTAAAGTCGCCCGTTGCGCCATACAGAACGCGGCGAGCGTCGCGGGGCTTATGCTGACCACCAACGTGATGGTCACCGAACTCAAGAAAGAAAAGAAAGAATATAAGGCCGTGGAGGGCGCAATTTCGTAACGCGGCGTTTCCCTGGGAAAAGAAAACCGGCTCCGGTTGGGGCCGGTTTTTTTACGTTTCACGGCAAGGGAGCCTATTCGCCCTGTTCACTGTGTTTCATGGTTGTGACGTCGTCCGCTTCGTCGTAAGCAATGGAGACGTTCTCGCGGCGGGTGTGGCTGGTGTCATGGATCTTTCCCCGGGTAAGCAGGTCGTTGAGGAGATTGACCTGATCGCCCTCGGCTTTGATTGTGATGTTTGTGAGATTGATGTTCATCACGCCGCTGTCGTTGATTATCAGGTCGCGAACCCATGCACTGCCCTTGCGCATGTTGACCTTGGAATTAGGCCCTATAATAAGGCGTGTAACACGGACGATGCCGCCATACTGGTTGAAAGTGCTGGCAGCACCGTTCATGTCTATTTCCTGCGCGACTAACTCGCCGTCGCTGATGTTTAAGGCGCCGCTGGCTCCTTTCGACCCGCCCACGTAAATGGGCCCGTCCACGCGGCAATAGCCGTTCTTTTGCTCGAATGTGCCCGCGCCGTAGTGTCCGACAAACATGGCGTGCTTCACAAAGAGCGACGCGTTGTCCTCCAGGCTGTAACTCGCCGCCTTTTTTGTGCCTTCCAGATAGAGCGCCAGGCCGATTTCCACGTGTGAATGACCCTTTTGCCTGATGGTGTCGAAATCGCCGAGGCCGACGTACACCACCTGGGTATCCTCCGAAGGACTGTCTTCTATTATCAGGTTAGGCGAACCGTTGTCCGAACGCGTAAATGAACCGGCTGAATCGACTTTACTCGTTGCACGTTCCTTGCTTTCGATTCTCCGCAACGCCTCTTTGTCATAAGTAACTGTTGTGCGTCCTCCGGAGTAAGCCACTTTTAGCGGAGCACGAGAGATGTTGAGATCGGTCAACTGCGATTCCTTTATATATTTGTTCAGACGGTCCGCGTGATTGCCGATGATTCCGAAACTCTTTACCCGCCCCCAGTCAACGCGCAGAACGCCGCCCTCGTCGATTACCAGGTACCGCAGGGTCACCGTGCCTTCGTTGATAACGCATGTCCCCTTCGAGCCGATATGGAAATAGTCGGCGGTGAGGGTTCCGCCTGTCTGGTTGAAGCATGCGCGGCCTGAATCCGGTTCGGGACCTCCGATGTAGATGTTTTGCGCTTCAAGCGCGGCCCAGCCGCTAAGGTTGTACTCTCCGCTGGAAGACGCGCCGCCGATGTAGAGCGTGCCGACTTTGCATTTACCGCCGGTCTGGTTGACCGCGCCCGCGCCGCCGGCTTTATGGCTTCCGCCGACATACATGGTCCCCCCCACCAAAAGCGCGGCGTCACCGCTCAGATTGTACACTCCGCCGGGCGAAGGCCCGCCAAGATACACTGACCCTCCTATTACGCTCACGCCTCCCGTATGGTTGAAGGTGGCACTTCCGGTGCCGCCCACGTAGAGGGTCCGCATCACTGACAGCGTGCCCAGATTTGTTAGGTTGTATGCGCCGGCATACGTATCGCTGTCGATGCGAAGGATCATTCCGACTGTGTTCGAGCCGCTAAACTGAGTGAATGTCCCGTTGCCGCCGGCACCGCCTATATAGAGGGTGTGACCTATGGACAAGTCCCCGGAGTACAGATCGTAGGTGCCGCCGTATTCAAGGCCGGAGACATATAAGCCGGCGGCTACGATATTTTTGCCCCCGCTATGAATGAAGCGTCCCACGCCTTCATATCCGACGTACTCGGTAACGGCGGACAATACGGCCTTGTCATGAAGGACGCACTTGCCCCCCGGCCCGGTGCCGTTCAAAGGCTCCGGATTGCCGGTTGACATCTCCTCGTCACCGTGTCCCACAACGCCCGACCGCGCGGTGCCCACGTACAGTGGGCGGCAAGTCGCGCGTCCGCTTATGTGGCATCTGCCACCGTTAAGGATTCGCGCACAGGCATCCTTGTCAGGAATATCTTTGGTCCAATTCTTTTGAATATTCCACGAGCCGTCTCCCTTTTCCAACCAGTCGGTTGAGGCCGCAATCGATACATTAGGGTCCCCCATCAGCACGGTGCGGTCAGTGCCCACGTCGTATCGCACATTCAGTACGGCCTTTTGCACCATGCTGCTGTCGCAGATTCTTCCGTCCGCGATGTACTCGACCAGTTTCGTCACCTGATTTCCGGAGACCGCAAATTCCGTTATCCTCAGGCTGTCGAGGTCAAGCACGCCGCCTTTTTCAATGGTGATGTCGCCGACGGCGAGGCTGCCGAGTTGCATCGTGTAACGTCCGCCGCGCGAGATGAGGAGATTCTTCAGTTCCACGGACCCGCCGTTCTGGTAGAAGCAACCGTAGCCGATTTGCTTTCCGTTATACCCGATATACGTCTTTCCGCCGGTCAATTGCGACGGTCCGCTGATAACGTAAATGCCGCCGGCCTCAGAACCGCCTATGTAGATGTCCCCTTTTACGCTGCTCGTGCCGGCGTCTTGCGCGAAGGTTCCCACGCCGGCGCTGCCGATGTAAAGATCGCCCTTAATCGCGAGATTGCCGTTCCCACTGAGATTGTACACGCCCTTCGAGCCTGAGTATGAGCCGACGTGCATGGAGTTCGCAACGATGTTTGAACCAGATGCATGGTTGAAAGTGCCGGCCCCGTTTTCGCCGATGTACTCGTCCTTAGCCTGGAGCACCCCGGATCCGTTGAGATAATAAGACCCTGCGGTGTTCCGTGAAAATCCCAAGTGCAGGCTGGCAATTGAGACCTTTCCGTCATAATGCTCTATCTGTCCACCACGCGACCCGGCAACATAAACCGCAGTCTCAGGGGCGGACGCGTCCTCCGCGATAACCACCACGCGGTCGCTGTCAATAATCGCGGTCAAGGCCTTCTCTTGAGGAACACCGGAAGACCAATTTTGCGGATCGTTCCACTGGTTCGGCGCCGGGGACCTGCCGTTCCAATAGGTCGGGAACGGCTTCTCTTTCCCTTGTGAGGTTTCTGGACTCTGCCGGTCGGGAGGAATAAGCCGCGGATCGGGCGGAGGCACTGTTTCGCCGTTTGAAATGGAAAGGATCAACGTGAGCGAAACAAGGACTGCCAGGACTCCTACTAATAATGTGATTGCCTTCATGACCAGCACTCCTCTAGGTAACCCGACGTGGCGTACGCTTTTCAACAAAAGCCGCGCGCAAACGCTGTGCCTAACTTTAGGCTTTCGTGGCGTGTCACGGCCACATTCCCTTCTTTGCCATAACAATTTGTTGGATAATGAGATGTGTATATGAGTGAGAGCGCTGTGCCTTCTGTCCTGCAGTTACGCAAAAATCTTTGTAAACATTGCTTTGCATAAAAGTGTGGAAAATTTCGGCGAAGCCACTTCAAATGCGGCGTGGCTCCGCATTTTGTATTGAATTTGCCGAGGTTATTATTATCATAAGCCACGACGGCAGGCGTTATCCAATCTCAACGGCCCTTATAGAAAAGGTGTCAAATGGCGGCCAAGCAACTCAAAATCAAGGTAGGCGGCATGACATGTGAGCATTGCGTGGAAACGATTGAGAACGCCCTCAGCGACGTTGACGGGATTCTCGCCGCAGAAGCGGACCTGGAAAACGGATTGGTTCTGGTTGAGTACGACTCCGTTCGCCTCTCTGCGCAGGCGATTCACGACGCCATAGAAGAACTCGGCTATGAAGTAATACTCGAATGAGCGAGCCTTCAAAAAGCGCGAGCGAATTCGCCGTCCGGGGCATGACGTGCGCTTCGTGCGTTGCACGGGTTGAGAAGGCAATCCGCAAAGTGCCCGGCGTTGCATCGGTCAGCGTGAGTCTTGCCACGGAAAAGGCCGTGGTTATAGGAGATGCGCCGCTTGATGCGGTATTTGCGGCGGTAGAAAAAATCGGCTATCATGCGCTGCCGCTCAAGGAAGGAGAACAACCCCGCCCCACCATCCAGGCTCGCCGCGAGTTTATCAATTTCCTCGTCGCGGCCGTTCTCAGCATTCCGGTCGTGGCCATAAGCATGCTCGGCCTGCGCTTTTCGCACAGCGGCTGGGTCCAGTTTGCGCTCGCCGCCGTGGTCCTTTTCTATGCCGGGCGCGAATTCTTCATCAAAACAATTCTGTTGCTGCGCCACTTCAGCGCAAACATGGACACGCTCATCGCGATGGGCTCCTTCGCCGCATTCGGCTTCAGCGCCGCCATGCTTCTTCTGCCGGGCGAAAAGACGCCTCACCTCTATTTTGAAACCGGCTCGATGATCGTTACTCTCATCCTCCTCGGGCGCTTTCTGGAGGCGACGGCAAAAGGCCGCGCTTCCGCCGCAATAAAGGAACTCATCGCCCTCCAGCCCCAGACTGCGCTCGTTAAGCTGGGCGAAAACTGGGTGGAAACGCGCGTGGACGCTGTGCATGAGGGCGATGTGATTCTTGTCCGGCCCGGTGAAAAAATGCCCGTTGACGGCGTTGTTCTCGACGGCACTTCTTACGTGGACGAATCCATGATTTCCGGCGAAAGCGCGCCGGTCAAGAAGGAGAAGGACAGCGAGGTCATCGGCGCGACAATCAACGGAAATGGCTCGCTTACCATTTGCGCCACAAAGGTCGGCTCTCAAACCGTTCTGGCACAGATAATCCGCCTTGTCGAGCAGGCCCAGGCCAGCAAGGCGCCGGTTCAGCGGCTGGCGGACAAAGTTGCCGGTATTTTTGTGCCGTCTGTCATACTCGTCGCCGCAGTTACCTTCGCCCTGTGGCTGATTCTGATAGGCGATATCGATCCCGCCATCCGTTCCGCCGTGGCGGTCCTCGTGATTGCGTGCCCCTGCTCACTGGGCCTTGCCACCCCGACCGCCGTGATCGTCGGCACGGGCGTTGCCGCGAAAAAAGGCATCCTTATCAGAAACGCCGCCAGCCTCGAACACGCTGAAAAATTGCAGGTCCTTATCTTCGACAAGACCGGCACGATCACGGAAGGCAAGCCTCGCGTTGTTGAGTTCCGCAATCTTGGCAACGCCCCTGACGCCGAGGTCCTCGCGCTGGCGGCTTCGTGCGAGAGCCGTTCCGAGCATCCGCTGGCGGAGGCAATTGTGAATTACGCGAAAAAGCAGGGCGCAACGCTCTACGAACCATCCGGCTTCAAGTCCACCGCGGGCGCCGGCGTCCGTGCAGTCGTGGCGGGAAAGCATATTCTCGCGGGCAGTGGAAGTTTCCTTGAGACCAACGGCGTTGACTTGGGCGCGGCGCCCGCTCCGGCGCGGACGGCGGTGTGGGTGGCGATTGAGGGACGGGTTGCGGCGGTGTTTGAAATCGCCGATCCGATAAAAGATACGTCTTCAGACGCCTTGCGCGCGCTTCACGACATGTCGATTGCGACGGTGCTGGCGTCCGGCGACAACCAGCCCACGGCCAGAAGCGTTGCGTGGACAGTCGGCATTGACGAAATACGCGCGCCGGTGCGCCCCGAGGAGAAGGCCGCCATAGTCGAGGAGTTCCGCGGCAAGGGAAAGGTTGTGGGCATGGTCGGCGACGGAATCAATGACGCGCCGGCGCTGGCTGCGGCGGACGTCGGCTTTGCCATCGGAACCGGCACGGACATCGCAATCGAAACTGCGGAGGTTACGCTTGTTCAGGGCGACATTGCAAAAGTTGCAACGGCGATCCAATTGAGCAAAGCCACGATGCGCATCATCAGGCAGAACCTTTTCTGGGCGTTCGGCTACAACACGCTTGCCATACCCGTCGCGGCGTTCGGGCTGCTGCATCCGATGATAGCGGCGGCGGCGATGGCGCTCTCAAGCGTGTCGGTAGTAACAAACTCTCTCAGGCTCCGCCACACGCAAACAGGCTAAACCCGCCTTCCCGCCCGCCAAACACTTCGCACTCGCAAGCGTATGGTCAGGCGTGTGCGATTTGTTGTTGAAATCTTACTGTTCCGCGGATATTATGAGATTTCAACGTTTTTCAGCCATGACAATTTTCCGGGGGAGGACACAATGAAAGCGAGATTTGTTTTGGCGGCCGCCCTGCTCATGTTGCTTTGCGGCGGTACCGCATTTGCCGCAACTGCGGAATGGTCGGTTGATTCGCTCGGAATCAAGTGGCAGTTCGTTGAGGAAACAAAAGTACTTACGATACTGGCCGTTGCTCCGGGCAGCATTGCGGAAGCGCAGGGGTTGAAAGAGGGCGACGTTGTCGAGAAGATTAACGATATTGCTCCTGACGGCATGGCCCAGTTAAACGAGTTGCTCAAGGCGGGCGCGACGGTGAAATTTACGGTAAAGCGCGGCGACTGGACGAAAGAAATATCGCTGCAGGTGCCGGAAGGTCCCAAACCGCCCGAAGAGAAGCCCGAGGGCGCGCCGCAGGGAGCCTCCGAACTGGACAAGGCCAAGGAACTCCTCCGCAAATCCGGCTTCACCGACGAGCAGATTAAGATTCTGACCACAATGTTCGTTCTGAAGATTAAGGAAGAGGCCGCCCCTGAAAAAACGGCGATCCAGGACGAGTTCGTCAGGGCCATGATGAAGGCCGACATGCCGCAGGACAAGGCGGAGGCGCTTGCGAAGATATTCAAGTTCAACGAGGCGGCAACGCCGGCGGAACCCAACCCCGAAACGAAGCCCGCGGAGGTTAAGCCTGAAGCCGAGCCGCAAAACCCGCCCCCGCAGCCCGCGCTCCTACCTATCGAGCAGGCGATGAAAGACGCTCTTGCGCACGGCGTGAGCCAGGATGCGATCCAGGCGCTCATAATCCTCGGACGGACATCCAACTGGGATGATGCAAAGATCGCGCAAGAGATCAACAAAATGACGCCGCAAAGCAAGCCATCGGATTATCAGGCGGAAAAGAAACCAGTCGAGGTCCCTCCCGCGATTCAGGCGGCAATAAAGCAAGTGTGTGAAAAGACTGGAACGCCGGAGGAACTCATCAAGGGGACGGTCGAGGACATGCTGCGCGCGGGCCGTTCGGAAGCGGACATCATGAAGTACATTCAATCACTGATGCCACCGGAGCCTGCTCCAGCGCCGTCCAATCCTTAGGGCGAAATCCCCGAAATAAATAATGCGGGGCAACGCATTGAAACGCTGCCCCGCATATTTCTTTTTACAACGCTTCCCCCACTCACCCGGCCACCCCTTCCAGCGTTACGCGTTCAATCTTCCCGCTTCTGCTGGTCGGCCAATACCGATTCACGGCTCAATTCTTTGCCGCAGTTCTTGCAATAGGTAATTGCGATTACCCGCTGTCCCATTTGGGGCGTGAATAGGTATCGAAGCCCGGTCTCGAGGTGCGCGCAGTCTTTGGCCTTGGCCTTGCGCTTCTCCTCTCCCGCACTTACATTCCTACGCGCCATTGGCGGACCTCCCTCCCCAATACTCCACCACGAGGTCTGACAAGCCATTATGGCTTAGATTAAAACCATGTAAGGTATACCATGCGAACCGCTCAATTGCAAGAAGAAACCGAATATCGACCTAACATTTGCGCAATTTTTGACATTTCTCCGTAGAACACGAAATTTCCGCAAAAAATTTCCGCGATTTTAACGGCAGACGTTGTGTCTAGGATAGTGGTGATGCCTTAATCTCCGAGCATCGTTATGTAAAATACTATATAGAAGAAAGGCTGTCATGAAACTAATCGTAATCATCATGGCAATGCTCTGCGTGTCCACGGCCTATGCGACGACTCTGTTGACATTTGCGGTTCCAGATACTGGTTCATACGCGTTTACTTTTACCGCCACCAACACTCCAAACCCCGGCGGCACGCTTATCGGCAGCAACAGTGACATTGTGGTGAAGATACTTGCCGGTGACTTGGCAGGCGTTTACAACGACGCACGGTTCGAAATCGCCAACAATCTCGGGAATCCCCTTCAGGTAACAGACAGCGGCGGTTACCCTGATGCACTAGACGTCGAGGGTGGTATCCTCAAGATATACGACACCTCGCCACCGACGGAACATTTGTTACTCCAAGCAAATTTCCTGTCGGCCACGCTCGAGGAGCAACATCTGGTCTCTGGCGACAATGCTCTTCAACTAAATAATGTTACTTTCTCGGGCGATGCGGCACATGGCTTTACGCACCCGTCTTCCTTTTCGTTTACACTCGACATGAACCCGCCGAATGCGTGGGGAGACAACATAAATTGGACAGCAACCGCCTCATTCACTTCAAGCGCAACGCCTGTTCCTGAGCCCGCCACGCTGCTGGCCGCTATCAGTGGCATCGCCGGTATCGCAGTTATTATTAGGAAACGAATTGCCCGCTAGAACGTAAGCGGCTGATCAGGAAGAACAGTCCGGACCGTCGAAATCATATCGACGGTCTGGTTTTATTAAGAGAGATAAGAGGTGAACAAGGAAGACACAATCATGGTAATGGAAGATCAAAACAGAGGGCAGCCCCGTTCCTGACACGCATTCCAGAGGCAGTCGGCCATCTCTTTAGTTTTCACTTGCCTTTCAGTCGCTTATCAATGGAATAAAGATAGACGGCGATTTTTGCCAGATATGAAAAGACAACCCATCCGATTGCGGCGAACGCGACGCAGAAGAACGCCCCCACAAGCCCCAGGAGTATCGCGCCCGCCCCCATGCCGCCCCTGACGCCGGAAGCCCAGCCTCCCGCCGCAATGCAGAAGAGCGCCGCAATGATGCCGCCGATCCCGCACACCATTTTCAGCGTGACGAAATGCCGACATTCCTCATCAGGCGGATCGTCGGGCGACGGCATATACTCCTCGCCCATTGCCGAGGCGGCTGCCTCTTCGGCCTTCTTGGCCGGCTTAGGCGGCGTCTTATAGGGTACCGCTGTTTCCGCTTTCGGATGTTCCTCAATGCGCTCCGCCGGCTGCGCCTTTGCCGGCTCAGGAACCGTAACAATCTGCCCGCAACCCGGGCAGCGGGCGGGTTTCCCCGCGTGCTGGTCGGAAACCTGTAATGCCTTTCCGCAGAACGAGCATGAAAAGTCAATCATTTCGTTTCTCCGGCGGATGAATCAATCGCACTGCATTGCTGGTAACAACGCACACACTTCGTGAGGCGCAAATTGTACAACGAATGCCCCGTGAAGTAAATATCTTACCCTGCAAAAACGCCGGCCATGCACATGGTGGTCTGCCAGCAGGAAACCCGCTGACAGCCGGGATCAAGCATGACCGGCATTTTCTTGGAATTATGGATATATTATGTCCGGTATTCTACTGTACATTCTGAAATAGTCAACGAACATTTTGGAAAATTTTCGCACGAATGATATCTTGGGATAGTAAGGACGCCCTGCTCTACGTATTGCGTAATTTGGCGAGGGGTTGCTGGAAAGAGACGTCAAAAAGAAGGGGCTTCGTGTGCCGAAGCCCCGTATGGTTATCACATCAGTAGAAGACGCGTCCTCCACATCACCGCCATTCATGCGGTGATAAAAGGCATGTCATCAGATAGGCAAGACTATTCTATTTTTCCTTTTTCCCGTGGCCCATTATCAGGTCTCCGCCCTGTCGCACTAAGTACGTACCCATGCCGACAAGCAGAGCACCAAGGAATATATAAAATGAGAGTGGACTCCCGATGCCCGCATAAGAACTTACCTGGATGGGGAGGTGCAGCAAGATCATGAAACCCGCCACGCCATAAAGGACATTGAGTAATCGTGTGTCACCCTTCGTAAGACTCAAAAATTGCAACCCACCGGCACCCAGCATTACCAACCATAAGACAATGCTCGTGACACTTCCCCAGCCGAACGCCCATTCACCCGCATTCCCCGCTCCCGCAAATAATACTGCTACCATTCCCGCCCCTCCCCCCTTACCTGAACATGTGGCAAAGCCGACGATAAGGAACGCTAACATCATCAAGAGGCCCAAAGCGATCAGTGCGTCCCCAACTCCTGGTTTACGTTTCATGGCTTACCCTCCCAATAAGACTTCCAGTTCGATGGAAATGGAAAATTAGCGACGTGACAAAATGGGGACAATATAAATTGGCCTTTCCTGCAAACCTTGTGAAAGAATATATAACTCTCCTCAAGATATGTCAACAAAAAATCAGTCGTCTCCCGCATTGTGGCCCTGATTGTTTCGATGCAACGTGCTTTCGCGGCGGCCGTCCCTTATTTCTGTCCGGAGTTGGCGCCTCCCTCCGGCGCTTGCTCCGCGCCATGAGCCTCCAGCCGCCGCATGCGCGCCTTGTTGCGAATGTTCATTACTACGCCGAAGAATAGTACGAGAGCCGTTATCGGGCACATTACATACAACGAAATGTGGCGCACCTGCATCCAGCGCGTTTCTTCTCGCTCCAACACCTCTTTTTTGTACCGCATGAAGTCGCTGTCATCAAGAACGGAGACATCTTTGCGTACATGCCCCGCGACGGCCTCGCTCGCGCTGAACGAGCGCGCGTTGAACCGCACCTTCGAGTCATTCAGACCGCTCAACTTTATTTCCGAGCCGAGCACCCCCCCGCCGGACGCAATAAGACACAAGAGAAAAGCCACCCAGCAGAGCGAGGCGATAGAAGCCATCCGGTGCGCCTTTGTCTTCTGTGCGCGCGCCTTTTCGGCATTGCGTCCCGCGGCCTGGTCGGGCACAACCGCGATACCCGCTGCCGCGTCATCCGGCCAGGGCGGCACGGGCGCCATGCGGTCACATCTAGGGCACTTGACGTGCTCCGCCTTCATCGAGTGCGGTATGGCAAGTTTCCGCCCGCATTGGCAGCGAAACTTCAGGACCCGCCCCTTGTCCGTCTTATCAACTACAATCGGCGGGTCAATCATCTGCCGCGCGCTCAGTGTAAAGCGCGCGCCGCATTTCCTGCAAACCACCTCATGCCCGATATCGCCTTCCTGAAAAAGAACCACGCAATTACAACTCTGGCATATGCAATAGATCATCGGCGTCCCCGTAGGTGGCGGCTTTTCCCGGAACGAAACTACCACGCGCCCCCCGCCATGTCAAGCCGCCCTCGTCTCATAAAGCACCGATGCACGCGGAAACGGCGCGCGCAGGCGATGGAATTCGCTTGAAAATTGCATCATCTCGCGTTATCATTTTCCCGCGATGCCGGGGTAGCTCAGTTGGTTAGAGCATGGGATTCATAAACCCAAGGTCGCCGGTTCGACTCCGGCCCCCGGTACCACCTAAAAACAAAACGCAGCCAGTGGGCGTTTTTGTTTCCCGTTTGGCGCCACAATAAAATCGGCGGCCCCGATTCATCGGGGCCGCCGCTTGCCTTTGTTCCCGCTGTATTTCTACTCCCCGAACAATTTGCTCACTGAGTCGCCGATGTGGATGCAACGAATCGCCTGCGCGAAAAGCGGCCCCACGGAGATAACCTTTATGAAAGGCCGCATTTTCTCAGATGGGACCGGGATGGTGTTGGTCACGGCGACTTCCTTGATGCCTGCCCTGGCGAGCCTGTCGGTGGCATTGCCGGAGAAGACCGGATGAACGCAGCCGACGAAAATGTCGCGCGCGCCGTTGCGCTTGAGCGCCGCGGCGACGCCGATCATCGAGCCGCCGGACAGAATTTCGTCGTCCAGCACCAGAACGTCCTTGCCGTCCACGTCGCCGATAAGGTGCTCCACCTCCGCGTTTTCATCGTCCGCCGCCCGCCGCTTGTCGAAAATCGCCAACGGAGCCCTTAGATCGGCGGCGAAACGGCTTACCCATTTAGTCGCTCCGGCGTCGGGCGCCACCACCGCAAAGGCGTCTGAGCGGACGCGCTCAAAATGTTTCACCAGGAGCGGCCTGGCGTCCATCTGGTCAACCGGTATCCTGAAGAAGCCGGCAATCTGCGGGGCATGAAGGTTCATTGTAAGGACGCGGTTCGCGCCAGCCGCCATAAGGAGGTCAGCCACGAGCCGCGCGGTAATGGAGATTCTCGGCTCGTCTTTTTTGTCGGAACGGGCGTAAGGATACAGCGGTGTTACGGCGGTTATCCGCGCCGCGGAGGCGTGCTTCAACGCGTCGATCGTTATAAGGAGTTCCATGAGGCCATTGTTCACCGGTGGGGCGGAGGGCTGGACGACGAAGACATCAGCCTCACGAACGTTTTCAAGGATCTTCACCTTGATGTTGTCATTGCTGAAGGTATGGATGCTGATTTGCCCCGCCTCTATGCCGAGTTCGTTGCAAATTTCCTGCGTGAGTGCAGGATGCGCCGTCCCGGAAAATATGATCAGGTCATCCTTCATTGCGACGTTCTCCTCACATCCGCCTTATTGCCGGCCCTGTTTGATGGTGTAACGCAACCTTGCCGCCGCGGCGAAAGCATTCTACAAATCCGCCACGCCATTGCAAGACCTTTGCCCGGCAAATCTCAAACCCGCCATCCGCCGGAGAGGCCGCCTGGTTTCACCTCAGCGAAGCGGTGAAATACTGGGAACGCTCAATGGGCGTGCCCGTCGCGCCTCTCACGATTATGGGGTTGTACTCGCGTGGACGGAAATTCCGCGTTATCGAATTGCTTACATCGGTTACACGCTGGTTGATGTCCGGGTGCGTGTCGAAAATGTTCGTGAGGGATGATCCGCCCTGCTGCTCCTTATCGCGCAGCCGCGCCAGAAAAGCCTGAAGGCCTTTCGGACTGTAGCCGGCGGCCTCCTCATAGTACATGCCGTAGGTGTCGGCTTCGCTCTCCTGCGCGCGGTCACGCGGCCGCAGCGCAATGGCGTCAAAGGACGCGTTTGCGATCGCCGAGAACGTGCCGTTGTCCTGCATCATGATGGCGGCGGCGTTAATGATGCCCTGTTTCATTCTTTCGTTCTTGATCGATTGCATCACGTGTCCGCGCGCGGCGTGCGCGATCTCGTGTCCCAGCACCCCGGCAAGTTCGGACTCGTCCTGTACCTGGGCGAGCAAGCCCGTCGTCACGAAAATCCGGCCGTCGGCGGTGGTGAAAGCGTTTACCTCGTTAGGCGCGTCAAGCAAAAGCACGCGATAATTGAAGTCCGGCCTGTCGGAATAATGCCCCACGGTCATCGCGACCATGTTGACGTATTTGGTCAGCGCCGGGTCCTTATCGTACACGGGGTGCATCGCGGCGATGCGCGCGCTCACGCACAGGCTCATGTTCTGCGTTTCCTGATACGTCAGCGGCCGCAGGCCTTCGAGCAGAGCGCCCGTGGCCGCCGTCCCGCGCTGTACGTCCTCATAGGTGCAGGAAGGCAGGACAATCGTTACAAACAGGAGAACTGCGAAAAGTGTGATGCGTTTCATTGGTCACCTCCTCGCCGCGGGCGGTGCTGATAAACGCCGATTGCGCCGTCTTTCATAAACTCATGGATTTCGTTGCCCGTAATCGTCTTGTGGATGTTGTCCATTTCAACGATGGCGTTAAGATTGACCTGGTTGCCTTGCAGGTAGTGTTGCGCGGCGGGGCCGAGTCCCTTGGCCGCGGCGGTCGCGCCTTCCTGGCTCGCCTCGGCGTTGCCGTAATATCCCGCCTGTTGCGACCAGGCGCCCTCGCTCGGCTTCTGGTCACTGACGAGCGACTTGAAAACGTAGCCCTCGGTGGCCGCGCCGTTGGCATCCGCAATGCTCACCTTGTAGTAACTTGTGCTGTCATCCCCTTCGCCTTCCAATACCTGCATCGCCGCGCCCTTGTGCAGCGTAAGTATCGGGTCCGACCAGCCGCCCTTGTCCGAGCGCAACTCCACGTAGTCCTCGTTGACGTAAACAATCTTCGCGATAATCGTCCCGCCGCTCAGGGCCAATAAGACCATGCAGGCGGCACACAACAATGTTTTGTTCTTCATGGCTTTAATCCTCTGCATGAGTAACATCTTTCAACGTGCAACGTCAGCACATTCATCTCAGCCCCTGTCTTTCAGCCCCTTTACTTCGTAAACATGAATTTCATCGCGTTTTCCCTTCACGCCTGTCAAGCCCAAGTCGCGCACATCCACCATGGCGCGCACCCTCGAATACGTTTCCTCGCTTATTATTATCCTTGTCCCGAACTGCTTGTTCAGCGTCTCAAGCCGCGCGGCCAGATTCACATTGTCCCCGACGGCCGTATAGTCCAGCCGCCTGTCAGAACCGATGTTCCCGACGACCATCTCCCCGGAGTTGATCCCGATGCCGATGTCGAAAACCTGCTTGCCTTCCTCCGCCCACTTTTCCTTCATTCGGTCGATTGTCTCCACCATCTCGCACGCGGCCCGCACGGCAAGTTGGGCGTGGTTCTCCCGGCGCTTCGGGGCGGTAAATATCGCCATGATACCGTCGCCGATGTATTTGTCAAGAAAGCCGCCGTTGCGGAAAATCACGTCCACCATCGCCGAAAGGTATTCATTCAAAAGGTTCACCACTGCTTCCGGCAGCATCTTCTCGGATATCGGCGTGAAGCCGCGAATATCGCTGAACAGCACCGTCAGGTCCTGTCTCGTACCCGTATTTACGGTCAGACTGCCGAAATCCTTCGAAAGTTCTTCAACCAATTCCGGCGAGAGATACTTGCTGAAGGCCTTTTTGAACTCGCGCTTGCCTCTGCTCTCGGTCACGTAGCCGGCGGTCGTTGACGCGGCGTACGTTACCAGGATCCCCGCCCAAGCCGGCACAACGTTCATCCAGAGCGAATTTGCAGCAAAGTTGTACGCCGCCCAGCCCGAAAACCCGGCGATGTACACGAAGACGAGCGCGAAAAGTATGATGCCCGCGACCCACAGCCTCTTGAAGCCCGGCACGAGTACTGTGCATGTTATGCCCGTAACAACGCTCAAAACCGCGGTGAGGACCACCGTTGCCCATGCAGGCGTATGTGCAATGAAATCATTGGAGAGAATATTCTGCAGCGCAACGGCCTGAATGCACACACCTGGCATGATGTTGTCAACGGGCGTGCTCTTGTTGTCCGCCAGCGACGACGCCTGCGCGCCTATGATTATAATCTTGTCCTTCAGTGTTTCAGGCGGTATGGGCAAATCATCGCCGAGGATGCCCTTGATATCCACCATCCCGGGGGCAACTTTTGGGCTTTTGCTTGCCGCCTCCTGGAACTCCTTGCTCTTCACAACCGCCACCCCGGACCGGTAAAGCGCCACCGCGGTGTAATAATCCTTCGCATCCTTCAGCCAGTCATACCACTTGATAAGGTAAGTTGTGTCCCCTTCCAATGGGATTTGCGTTTTGGCGGAAGACGCGCGATTCTTCAGAATAAGCGCTCGACCGTTGTCCAGGGCTTCAATATCGCCTTCGCCCGTGGCCCCCCGCGCCGCCGCGAGGCAGAGCGCCGGATAAAATTTCCCGTCGCACTTGAACAGCAACGTCATGTGGCGCGCGACGCCGTCGGAATCATTCTTGAAATTCGACACGCCGATCCCGCGCGACCGCGCGGAAATCGGCTCAACCGCGGGATATGCGGAGTTGAAATCCGGCGCGTCAATATTCCCTCTAACCTCGATTTCGCGGCCCTTAATTAATTGCTTCCTGAACTCCAGCCGCTCGCGAAATTCTTTCTCCGTCTCGTTCTTGAGTTCCATCACCGTATAAACGGGAATGTTCGAGTTCATCTCCAACTTCCGGCCGAACTCCTCGTCGTTGCCTGCAACAACGTATGAACTCGACAGGTCAAGATCAACGACGACCGCCTTTGCGCCGCAGAGGTTCGCGTATGTTATCATGTACGCATAGACCTCGCGCCGCCACGGCCAGGCCAGTTTCCCCTCGCCGGGGTTCGGCGGGAATTCCATGTTGAGCAGGCTTTTTTCGTCGATGACGAAAACGACGACGTCCTTCGAGGGCGGCTGGAAGGGGAAAAGTTGGAAACGCGCGTCGAGCGTCTTGTATTCGAGCACGTCAAAAACGCCCAGCGCAAAGAGGACCGTCACGACAAGCGCGACGGCCGCGCCTATAAGAGCGCCAAGCGCCAGACGGCGTATTGCGGGTCTTTGGCTGAACAGGGTATCTTCCTCCCCAAACAAACGGCGCTATTATACGAGAAAAGTTTACGATGGGCAAGATTTGACTCCGCGGACGCCGCATGATAAATTCCGTTCACGAACGAGCGCTCTCAATCGGAGTTATTGAGGAAGCACAATGAGCAATCGCATCACGGTTGACATACTCGGTGATTGGCCGCTCCTCTCCGGCCCGGGCAAGGGATTCGCCTACCGCGTGTCCTGCGACGGCTCAACATATCTCGTCGATTGCGGCGCAAACATTTTCAACGCGCTGTCGCCGAAAGAATTATTTTCCATCAACGGCATTTTCATTACGCACGTCCACTCAGACCACGTGCGCTATCTGGCCGATCTTGCCTTCTATCTGCAATTCTCCGGGAAGAAACCGAAACGGCTGCGCGTAATCGCGACCGACCGCATACATTGGCACCTCCGCGAGTCCCTGCTGGAGACGATGGACTTGACATTGGACAGAAAGCGCAGTTCCATCAGGCAGATTCCGTATGAAGATTTCTTTGACTGCGTTTTGGTCGGCCCAGACCCGCTATACTACATGACGATGACAAAACTGGCGGGGTGCAAGGCGCCGCCGCTCGCGGTCATGTCGGCGGACGAAAAAGTTGTTTCCCCTTCGCGCGGTAAAGTGCTTATGCACCCCAAAACCGGCCGCCTCTCGATGCTCCTCAAGGACGAGGCAACAGGCGCATGGGTCGAGCCGGAGTGCTTTTACGATTTTTCCGCGCGTGCGTTCTACAAGCCGGACATGCGCGACTTCCATGACAAGCGCTGCGGTCTGCGTGTCTCCGCCGTGAAGAAAGGCATCTGGCACGGCATGACCGCCGTGGGCTACCTGTTCCAGTGCGGCAAGTCCCGCGTCTTTTTCACCGGCGACACCGCCGCTGATCTTGACCTGTGGAGGCGTCTTGCGGAAGAAGCCATCCCCCGCCCAAAGACAAAGACGCGCGCATTTTTGCGCGCACCGTTTATTGTCGATGACATCGCGCAGTATGTCGAACGGACATGGAGCGCCGACCGCATAAAAGATTTGGACAAACTCTATGGCGGGACCGCCACATTCCACGAATGCGGCGGAGGCGAAAACGTCGTCCACACCGATTGCATGCAACTGGAAAAACTGTGGAACTATGCGGTCGGCGCAGAGGCGGTAAATTCCTCCCTGGCGCTCATTCATACGCCTCCGCGCCTCGTAAGCCGTTTCCCGATAGTCGTGCCGGGCCAACAGTACGTCGTCGAAGGCGGCCACTTCGTCAACCTCAAACGCGCCGATTTCTACGTGAAGGAAGGAACGTCCTGCCGCCTCGCATACAAGGATGTCGGAGGGAAATACTGCATCTCTCCCGCGAAAGTCGGCGGCTTTGAGCAACTGGTCTGCGGCCCCTGGCGGAAAACCTGCAAAGGCGCGTGCATCCGCGTACGACTCGCCTGACAAAAATAAATCGCAGCGGTGAGGACTTCACTGCTGCGGTTTTATTTTCGTCCCTGTTTTACAGGCGCAGAAGGTTTTTGATATTGCTGAGAATCCTCGCGGCGATCCTCGTGGTTTCCTCGGGCGTGGCAGCCTTCGCTTTCTCCACGTCCTCGCGGTATTTCCCGATGGCCGCGGCGGTTGACGCGACGCGCTCCGCAAGCGTGCGGCTCATCCGTTCGGCGATCTCCGGCTTCGCGCGCAGCACTTTCTCGAACGGCTCGCGGCCGATGACGATGAGTTTCGAATCCTTCACAGCCGTTACCGTCGCGCTGCGCTTGTCGCCGGTGAGCAGCGACATCTCGCCGAAAAACGCCCCGTCGCGCAGCGTCCCCACAACCACCGGCTTCCCGTCGTGCGCGGCCTTCGTGACGTTCAGTTCCCCTTCCAGCACCATGAAAAGCTCCTCGCCTTCCTCGCTTTCCTTCACCACGTCCTCGCCCGCCGCGTAAATCACCTCGCGCATGCCGTCAGCCAGCGTACTGAAATCATCCTCGCCGAGCGAACTCAAGAAGTACACCCGTTTGAGCATCGCCACACACCTTTGACTCTCTTCTTCCTCGGAAATCTCTTTTGCGTGCCGCACATACACGTCGCGAATCGGGAACGGGATGGTTATCCCGTGCCGCTTGAAGACGTACCAGATATTGCTGCGCAGGTCGCTCATTATCGTGGCGTACTTCGCATAGTCGTTAATCCACGATTTTATCCGGTACATAACCGCAAAATCATTGAAACTATCCGTAAATATTTCAACCGGCGGACGAGGCAGTATACCCTGTGTCCTGCCAGCCGCCTCGCGCACAGCCACGCGAACCGCATTCGGCGGAATGCCATAACTCGTCCCGACGTAAACGTTGATCGCGTGCAGCGTCGTCGGCAGCGAAAAATTCGTAACCTCCATCTTCCCAAACTCCGTGTTCGGGATTATCACGTAATCATCCGTAAACGTCCGGATGTTTATCGCCCGCCACGTAACGCCCACGACCCGCCCCTCAAACTCGCCAACCTTTATCCAATGCCCCACCTGAACACTCTTCTCAAAATGAATCGACAGCCCCATGAACAAATTGCTCAGTGTATCCTGCAGCGCAAAACCCAGCACCAACGACAATATCGCCGAGCCCGCCAAGAGCGACGTCACGTTCCACTGCAGCACAAAATGCATGATTATGGTTATCGCGACAAGATACGCGCACCACCTTATCAGCGCCCTGATGATCCCCGGCACGTCAACATTCCGTCCGCGCTTCAGCATGTAATCAAAAATCAGGATCATCGCCGTCTTGATGCACACGAACACCGCGCACGCAATCAAGACCACGTCAAGAAACCCGCCCAACTGCAAGCCGTTCCCCAAATCAAGCCGCTCCGCGCCGGGAACCGGGAATATCCTCAGCAGCCGCCAAAGCGCCGTCACCTTGTCCTCCGCCAGAGCGTCCGCCCAAAACTTCAGACGAAACAGCCCCACCACGAACAGGAGGACAAGGAAAACGCGGTTCCGCTTGGCGAAAAGCCAGATGAAATGCTCACCCTTCGCGCTGAGCGAAATAATGCGAAGGATGTTGAGGAACACCAGCCCCAGCACGCAGATAATGGCGACAACAATCAAAGCGTCAATCATAATCCTGTCTCATCGCGTCCCGGCGAGTCAACTCGCCTTGACGAGCAAGCTTCTGATTCCCATTGATAACACCCCGCCGCGCGAAATCATATCCCCTCCCCATACCCCCGTCAACAAATAAATCAAAACCGCCACAAACGCCAAAAGCGCCACGAATTTTTGCGACCGTTTTAACAACTTGTCAGGAGGAATCGCTATTCTTCGATGCCGTAGCGTTTCATTTTGTTGTAGAGCGTGGTGCGGTCGATTTCGAGGATGCGCGCGGCTTCGACCTTGTTGTTGCTCACGGTGCGCAGGGTGTTGAGGATGGCCTCGCGCTCGATGTCTTTGAGCGTGCGGTTGCGCCACCATGCAGTCTCCTGTTCCGGCGCGACGCCCGGCTCTTCGAGCAGGCGGATGTTGAGCGAGAGGGAGTCCTTGCGGATGACGCGGTCACTGAGGGCGACGAGGCGGTTGAGTTCGTTTTCGAGTTCGCGGACGTTTCCGGGCCATTTGTAGCGTTCGAGGAAGCTGATTACTTCCGGCGTGATTTCGGGCTTCGGGCGGCCGGTCTCCTGTGCGATTTTCGTGAGGAAGTGTTCAACGAGAAGCGGGATGTCTTCCGGCCTTTCGCGCAGCGGCGGGAGGTTGATCGTGACGACGTTGAGGCGGTAATACAGGTCCTCGCGGAACTGGCCTTTCTGCATGAGGGTCTTGAGGTCCTTGTTTGTCGCGGAGATTATGCGGACCTTGACTTTGATGTATTCCTTGCCGCCGACGGGACGGATTTCGCCTTCCTGGAGGACACGGAGGAATTTCTTTTGCATGTTCTCGCTCATTTCGGCGACTTCGTCGAGGAAAAGCGTGCCGCCGTTGGCGATTTCGAAGAGGCCCTTTTTGTCGCGGTCTGCGCCGGTGAACGCGCCGCGCTTATAGCCGAAGAGTTCGCTCTCCAGCAGCGTCTCCGGCAGGGCCGCGCAGTTTTCTGCGGCGAAGGGCTTGTCTTTCAGCGAGCCGTTGTAGTGGACGGCGCGCGCGACGAGTTCCTTTCCGGTCCCGCTTTCGCCCTGAATGAGAACCGGCACATGCGTATCTATAATCCGGTCAAGGAGATGCAACACTTCTTGCATGGCGCGGCTTCGTCCGATGATCTTCGAGTAGTCATACTTCAAGCCCAGTTGCTTCTGGCTGTCCTCCAAGACGGACTTCACTTTCGCCAGTTCGACTTCCTGCGTATTTACCTTTTGTTGCAAACGCTGGTTCAGTTCCTCAACTTCCTTCTGTTTGTTGAGATTCTCTTCGTACAGGCGGGCATTCTCCAGCGCTATGGCAGCCTGGTTACTGAAGGCGGTCAGCAGTTCTAAATCTTTCTCGCCGAAGAGACCTGAGACGAAGCGGTTGTCGACATAGACCGCGCCAAGTATCTGGTCTTTTGATTTGAACGGGACGCACAGAACGCTCTTAAGTTTGAGGTCATGAACGGAGATCTTGTCCTTGAAGCGCGCGTCTTCCTGAGCGTTCGAGGTGAGAATTGTCTCGCCGGTTTTCATGACGCGTTTCGAGATTGAGAAGCTTACCTTAAATTCCGGCTTCTTGATCGTGTCGCGGTCAATATTGCGGGCCACGCGAATGACAAGTTTTCCCTCGCTATCCTTTAGAATGAGGAAACCGCGCTCCGCCTGCAAAACTTCAATGACCATGTCCAGGATCTTGTTTATGAGCCGGTTCATGTCGAGTTCGGAGTTGATAGTACGGCTTATCTCCTGAAGAAGCGCGAGGTTATTTTTCTCCTCCATGAGAAACTCGAGATCTTGTTGCAGGCGCCGGTTTTGCTCCGTCACACGGTCTAGTTGTTTATAGAACGTGCCCTGCGCCTCATTAATTCGCGTTTGCACCTCTTCGAGGTACTTTTCCGGCAATCGATCTGACGGCATGGTAATCTCTCCGGTTTCGCCCAGAGTGTGGGCATCATTAAGTATTGCATCGAATGTTTTTCTAACCGACTCGCGGATTTCGTCAACCGCGATATTCTCTCTCACAATACCTTCGCCGGCATCCAATTCTGCGCTCTTTACCTTGCGGCGAAACTTGTTCAACAACACCTCTGTTTTCCGCGCAAGGAATTCCGCATTAGAACTACGATACAGGTCATGTGCCCTGCCAAGATATTCCATGCCGGCCTGCGAAGGCGTATCACCGTTCCGCGTATCATATTCCAGCAGGAATAGGCCGAAATCCTGGCACGACCGTGCGAGACCCAAAACGTCATCGTGGCGTTCGAATATCGCAATGCTCTCCTCATAACTTCTTCGCGCGCCGGCAATGTCGTCTTCCTCCATGTAAATGCGCGCGAGGATGCGCTGTGCCCTTCCCAATATGGCCCAGTCGTCCTGCAGATTCGCACGGTCAATTGCCATTGTGAGGAACTGCCGCGCAGTAAATAATTCACGCTTACGGTAATGCACTTCGCCGAGTAGATGGAAAACCTGCGACAGTTCGCGTTCAACGCCGATCATGTCGAACAAGCGGCGGCTGTGCCCAAGGAATTCCTGCGCCGTATCGTACTCGCCCTTGGTAAGAAACGCACCTCCGAGGAGCCATGCAATCTGGGCCATCCTGTACTTACTATTGAGCGACCGCGCAATATTCAAGCCGCGTTCACATAGTTCAATTCCGACCTTAAGGTCATCGCGCTCAATATTCAGAGTTCCCAACAGAGCATAAGCGTCGGCCACCTTGCGCTTTTCCCCTACCTCCTTGGCGACGCTGAGACAGCGATCCAGGAATTCTTGCGCAGTATCCAGTTGACCCTTGCGCAAATAGAACTCACCTGCTGCGAGCAGGTATGACAGAAAATCGAGTCTGCTGTCGCATTGTGCCGCAAGCTCCTGTACGCCGAAAATGTACGTGCTTGCCTTGTCTATTCGCCCCAAGTACACCATCGCGCGTATGAGAGCCGACAGCGCACGAAGCCTAAGCCGAACCGAGTTGCTTCGCTCTGCGGCGCTTAGACCTTCCTGTAAAACCGTGATGCCTTCTTCGGTTTTGCCTTTCCGCAACAAGGTGGTTCCCATCAGTTCATTCGCGCGCACGAGGGCGGCCCTGTCATCCGTTGATCGTGCTACACGACGCGCTTTGATCAGGCACTCTTCGGCCGCTTTCAGGTTGTCGGTGTGCAGATGGTATTCGCCCATGTTGGTATGCAACAGGGCATCTTCAATGCCATGTCGTGCCAGCACTTTTTCCGCAAATCGGAAACACTCTTCTGCCCGTTCACTGTCTCCGGATACCAGGAACATCTGTCCCATGTCCCGCGCCAGTTGCGCTGCTTCGATGGTATCTTTTTCTACTGTGCGCAAGCCTGTTTCAAAATGTACCCGCGCTTTATTGAGGTCTCCGATCTCGCAAGTGAGCCTGGCTATTTCCCCAAGAACCGCCGCGCGCCGCTTTGCGTCGTCTGTTTGTTCGCTGATCACGTCCAGCGCACGCTCATAGTATTGCAGCGCTGCATTAAGGCTTACCTCAGTTTCAGCGCGATTGCCGGCACGTAGTAAGCATTCCAGCAATTTTCGATTGTTACCACATCCTCCGTAGTGATAAATGAGGTCGTCGAGCACTAAATCCAAAGCGTTTTCATGCTGTGCTTCTACTACCCGGGCCATTTGCTCATGACACCGCACCCTCATGCGCGCGTCCATTCTTGAATAAAAGTATTGCCGCACGCGCTCACTCGAAAATCGGTAGTTCTTGCCCCCTGGCCGTCGGGACTCTTTCAGTATCCCCTCGGATACTAAATCGCCCAGGATGTAGTACAAATCTAACTGCGTCATCCGGGTGAGGGTCATAAGTGTCTCGAAATCAGCCGCCCAACGAATCACGGAGAGCGCCTCCACAACTTCCCGATGCTTGGGCCCTAACATCATGGCGCGGTCGAATATCACATCCTCAACATTGCCCGGAATCGCGTAATCCTCAAGCAACTTTTCATCCACACGCCACTGGCTACCGACACGGAAAATTATCTCCTGATCGGCAAAAGACTTTATCACCTCCTCGGCAAAGAGCGGGTTCCCACCCGTCACGCGCGACACTTCCTCGCCAATCTGCCGCGCCACCTCCGCGTGTCCCATCATGGAACTGATCATTAGTTCAACATTCTTCCGATCAAGCGGCTTGAGTCGCACCTCGACTATCTGTTTGTTCTTCTGGAGATGAGCCAGCATCCGCGTAAACGGCGTCTCGCGGACACCCGGCTCATCACGATACGCAGCCAGCAAAAACACCGGGCGTTTATCGCAGGCCTTGACCAGAATCTCAAACAGTTCGCAGCCGAAGCGGTCAGAAAACTGCAGATTCTCCACAGTCATCACCAACGGGCGATATGCGCCAATGGAGATTAGCAATTCAGCGATATTACGCGCCATAAGCGCCGGCTCAGCCGAGATTGCATGCTGCAGATTCTCAAGGTACCACTCAGGGATGCTCTTCGGCCCAAGCCTGGCCAGCATTATCCCCCACTCCCAAACTTTCTCGCTTAAAAACTTCGCGTTCAGTCGCTCGAGTACGTGAAACGCCTGAGACAGCAACTCTGCATAGTACTGCCCACTCGGCGCCGGCGACGGCGAACCCGTCCCCGAAAGAAAAACCATCTCGTCAAGCAAGTGATCCGCACGAAATTCCCGCATGAACCTTCGCTTGCCGATGCCGCTGCCGCCGTGCACCATGACGCAGCAACCGTTCATTTGCAACGCCTTGCCAAGATACGCATTAAGAACTTCCATCTCCCGTTCGCGCCCAACAAAGGACGGAGAAAAAAGATATTGACGCCCCTTCAGGACTACGGTCTCACGCGCCTCCCTACCGCCCATCAACTCCACAAGTCTCCGCCCCACCTCTTCCGCCGTCTGCGGGCGGTGATGCGGGTTCTTATGCAGCAGGCGCAACACCAATGCTTCCAACTGCGGCGGAATGTCAGGATTCACGCGGGAGAGCGCTTCCGGCGTTTTATTCAAATGCCCCAGCGCAATCGTCAAGAAATCATTGCCCTGAAAGGGCAATCGCCCGGTAAGCATCTCGTACAGCAACACCCCAAAAGAATAAAGGTCCGAGCGCGTGTCCTTGCCCAGACCTTTGATTTGCTCAGGCGCCATGTACTCAATCGTACCCTCTATCTTCACGTCCTCCTTCACCGTCACAGCCGCGCCGGCCGCGGGCCGCGAGAGTCCAAAGTCTATCAACTTCACATAGCCGTCCCCCTCAGTCGCATCGTGCTCCGCGCCTTCCTTCTTCGCCTTCTTCGTCAGCAGAATGTGCGCCGGCTTCAAATCCCCGTGAATTATACCCTTGCGGTGAATAAAGTTCAGCGCGCGGCAAACCTCCGCGCCAATCCTCAGCACCTCCGCCATCAGCAGGCGTTTCGCGGGATCAAGCACCTCACCGTCAACAAACTCCATCGTGAAGTAGCGCTTGTTGAACCCCAGCATCCGCACGGTGTTAGGATGCTGAATCTCCTTGATGGCGTTGAACTCGCTCTCAAACCGCCCCAGGCCGTCGCCCGTAATCAACTCCTCATTGACCGTCTTCAGCGCGACCTGCTCCCCGCTCCCAACGTCTTCCGCAAGAAACACTTGCCCCATAGCGCCCGCCCCAAGCGGCCGCACGAGTTTGTACCTGCTGTCAACTATGTCGCCGACCTTCACGATTCCACCACGTGCTCCTATGTGCAACTCAAGTGCCCGCCAATCCGATTGCGGAAAAGTTCAACACGTGGAAATATTATACACCGTGTGGAAAACTTCGTCAAGAAGACTTCGCAGGCGGAATCGTGCCGGTCGGAGGCAAGGCCGGTGCTTTACATTTTATAAATTATAAAAGCAAGCGACAGCGCAGCCGAAAATCAGGAGGCCTGCGGCTGCGGCTACGCGTTATTTCACACGCGCCGGGTTTGCGTGCCGTGGCGGCGGCTACGCGCGCTTGTGTGACCGCCACCGAGCGGATTAGCGACTGGCATCCGTTGCCATCCCCAATAAGCGGAACTATCCGGAACTATCCGGAACTTTGCGGAACAATGTACCGGATAGTGCCGCTTGCGCTGAATTTCCCATTACCCCTTATAACAGATGACCTTACGTGCCCTTTTCGCAACTTCGTCGTGAAACTTTGCGGCACATGTTCCGCATATTCCGACGGGCGCTAGTTTCGCGTTAGCCCTTATCCCATAAGACCTTACGATAGTCGCGAAAAACGCCAAGCGGAACTATCCGGAACATTTTCGCGCCTTGCACTTTTTGCTGCGGAACTTTTCCCGCCCTCCGCGGGATGGCCGCGGATAAATTCCCACCTACGAAACGTTTCAAACCGCTCCATTACGAGACCGTTTTTGTCCATAAGCGCGCGCATTTTGTTCATAAGCCGCCGCTTTTAAGACACAATTGGACGCATCCCGCTCGCAAAGCCAGCACATCGACTTTTTTCCCACCGGGGCACGAAGAACATGGGCTGTTCGACATTTAGACTATTCGGCTATTAGGTTCTAACAGTCTAACATTCTAACAGTCTAACAGTCTAACTGAAGCATGTCCCGTCAAATCGCGAGCGTCAAGTACTTTCTGAAAAATTTGTAAAAAAATCCACAGATTTCACAGATTGCACAGATGGTGTAATGGAAAAACGAGGGGTGATTTTCCTTTCACCTTTCTACTGTTCTCCGCGAAGCGGTGGCGCAAAGAACGCCAAGGACATCCGCCGATTTATGCGCCGTCATCGCGCTTGCGCGACCTTTCGCGGTAAAGGCGTTCGGTGAAGCCGCCTTCGTCAAGGAACGACTGCTCCAGTTTCTGCAATTGCCGCCCGAGGAGAAAACTGGCCTGGTTAATCAGGCAGATGATCGTGTTGGCGGCAACTTCCGGCGCGGCCGTCGCAAAACAATACTTGTCCGACTTGTCGGACCTGTCAGACTCGTCCGACTTATACTGGCCCCTCACCGCAAGGGCTTCCGGGGAATCCTTCGCCCAAATCCGCAATCCGTGCTGGCGCAAATAATCTTCGTAGTCGAGGAGCAGTTCTTCAAGGCTGGCGCGCGCCACGCCGGTCAGTTTGAGTTCCATCTTCTTCGAGGTTGCGGAGGCCATGCTGCCTTCCGCGATATTCTGCACGCCGCTGCGCGCCGCCTGAACCATCTGGTCGTGGGTGCGGGAGCGTTTCTCAACGAACCGGCCGCAGAAAATCACCGTGGCGTCGTACACCAACTGCGCGGTCTGGAAACTGCGCAACTTGCGGTAGCCGCCGTATGGCGGAATCAGACCCGGGCGCGGGCGGCTTTCGCCGGGCTTGTCGGACCCGTCCGACTTGTCAGACCGGTCCGATTTGTCAGACCGGTCCGGCCTGCCGGACCGGTCAGAAATGTTCTTCTCCATCACAGTTCTCCGTCAAACGCTCGCCGCAAGCGGCGAAGAATCTTCAACCGCAGAAGCACCAGGCTGCCTGTTCTGCCGAGAGAGTTCACTTACCGTCTACACATCGCCCTATATACTTCTGGATCGATCATATCTCTTCCGCGGGAATCGTCGAGAATTCAATCTTTTCCAGCAAGGCTTTCACTGTTGCAGGCTGCATGATATCGTTCACTGAAACGGTGGTCTTGACCTCGACATTGATTGGACCGAATCCTCCCTTGTCGAGTTTAGCCAGAATATCCGGTATCTCAGTAGCCACAAATATCATCTGGTGTGTCAGGAACATAAGCTCTTGGATCGCCAATGTTTGTATCTCGCCATCCTGAAAGACTACCTTAAACTTCAGGTCGTGAAGCGCATCGACGTTTATCTCGCCTTTAATCAACATGGGGTTGTCTATGATTTGCTGAGGCGGATGAACCGCAAAGGAACGTTGCCGCTCGGATGTCATTCTCTTGTGCAGCAAAGCAAGAATTAAATCCATCCGTTCTTGGGAAATTGCGAACTCACATCCAGAATCCGAAGTCTGCTCCTTGATCCTTTCTAACCCGCTGTCCTCAGAAGCCCCTATCATTGTTCTGATTATCATTCCGAATAGGTTCATTAAACGCCATCCTCTTGCTAAACGACCGAGCGTTTCGTACCCGTCCTTGACACGACCAGCCTGCACGTCAGCGGCATCGCACAAACCTCGGTTGACCAAGTCGCCTAACTTGAACAAATCCTTCTTCACCGATGCTAGTTCTTTCCTTATCGCATCCGGAAACTTGAAAGAAGTGGCATAAATCTCTATCTCCACTTGGCGACACGTCTGCTCGGCTTCTTTTATGAGCACGCCGTACTGGCCGACCAATTCATTAATTCTCTTGATCACATCCCCGTTTGTGCCGCCATTGGGGAATGAAAGTTTAAGACGTTCTGCTTTTCGACGGGCATTATTCGCGTCTGTCAGTTGGCGCAGTCCGGCAAAGTATTTTCGCAGGATGTCCGAAAGCGCATCTAGAATCCGGTGCTTTCGAGTCCAAAAGAATGACCAGCAACCAAAAATAGTTCCGACAAGCCCAAACATGAGAGAAACAATGGTGGTTGCCAGTTGCCAGTCCATGGCGATACTCCAATTGTTAACTTGACGGCCTCCGAGAATTGCGAGCGTCATCCAAAGGAGTCAGGCCCCTTTAGGTGGCCCTCTCTAAAGGTTATACCGGCGGTTTAGGTAGCACGCTAACAAGAAAGTTACCCAGCCTTTTGGCGATGCTTATCAGACGAATCACCTCTTGGTTGTCAATGGAGACTTTACGGCCGATAACCGCTTGGGCATCCGACGTCGCGTTGACATAGGATTCATCAACCACACCCATTTTGTGTGCGAGTAGGTGACGTTTGTGAAAACACTTAGAGGCAAACGACCATTCGTCAGGAGTAACCGCTGTCGCCAAGTCCACGCCAAAAAGGGTTTGCATGCGTTGTTTGGCGCCGTCCAAGTTTTGAAACGAGACATTCATTGCTTGCGCAGGCGCCGTAGACTGCGATGAACGGACACGACAAGTCTCGCGGCCAAATCCATCAAACGCCGAAACAACATTTTCCATAGCGTCGTATATCAAATGCACCGCGAGTTCTTTTTCAACCGTGTTCGCCAGGCTGGCTTGTTTTTCCGCGAGCGCCAGGTTGCTATCCAATATCTGCTTTGAGTTATGCGTGCCACAGTCCGGACAATAAGCAAACACGCCGTAAATTGCATAGCGTAGCGTACATCGCTCACACACGATAACAGTCTCAAGTTCCCTTTCCCTGTAATACCGAATTGGCGGCGGTATGCCCGGCTTCACTTTCATCGAAAACCCGATCCCGAGGGGGCCGCTCGGACGGTGGTTGAACTCCAGCGATTTGAGCTCTCTCAGGAACGCATTATTGAATTCGCGAAATGCCACGGACTTCGCATACTCCACCTGCGCCTCGGTAGCGAAATGATCCAGTGCAGCTGTGTGGCCGCAATAGGGACAATGGAGAGGCAAGTTATCCCCCTTGAGACCCGTGCCGGGCGCAATCTTGAAATATCCTTTGCACTCCCCTTGTGGACACTCGCGTCCCATGAACCCATCTGAATCGGGCTGTATAGAAACAGCGACTTTCTTCGGAAGATTCCAGTGACTCATCATGGACAGTACCCCCTCATACATCTCAGAAAGAATCTATTGTTGCAGCCAGCCATTGATTTTTCATCTGCCCGGAAGCCCGTGCGGGTAATATAAGGGTACTCCGCATTTCTCGTCGGCGCAAGGAAAATCGCGGAAATTAAAAACCGCCGGGGTTTCCGGCGGTCTTTTATCTATAACATTCTTTTCTTCTGGCCCCGATTTATCGGGGCGGCTACATCGAACTGGCAGGGCAAGCCTTTGGGCTACATCTTTTTGGCAGGGTAAACCCTGCGGCTACATACACATAAAATCTGCGAAATCCGACCTTGAAGCCCCGATGTTTCATCGGGGTGTGTAATCTGTGGATCGGTTACAGTTCGCGTTTGATTTTTTCGATTTTGTAGGCCTCGATTACGTCGCCGTCCTTTACATCGTCATACCCCGCGATCTTTATGCCGCATTCGTAGCCCTTCTCCACTTCGCGCACGTCGTCCTTGAAGCGGCGGAGCGTCTCGATTTTGCCTTCCTGCACGATGATGCCGTCGCGGATGAGCCGGACGTTGGCGCTCCGCTCTATCTTGCCGTCGGTGACGGCGCAGCCGGCGACCGTGCCGACTCTGGATATTTTGATGACCTGCTTGACGGTGGCGCGGCCGGTGGCGGTTTCCCTGACTTCGGGCTCGAGCATGCCGCTCATGGCGGCCTTCACGGTGTCGATGAGGTCGTAGATGATGCGGAAGAGGCGTATATCGACGTTTTTGTCTTCGGCGAGTTTGCGCGCGTTGGAGTCGGGGACGACCTGGAAGCCGAGTATTACGGCGTCGGAGGCGTCGGCGAGCATTACGTCGGATTCGCTGATTCCGCCGACGGCGGTATGGAGGAACTTGAGGCGGACTTCGGCGGTTGAGAGTTCGCTGAGTGATTTGACGATGGCTTCGATGGAGCCGCCGACGTCGGCCTTGAGGATGACGGGGAGTTCCTTGACTTTGCCTTCGGCGATGCGCTCGAAGAGGTTTTCGAGGGTTACGTGGCCGATTGTGCTGCGGTCGATGAGGGTGGTTTCGCGGATGCGGCGCGTGCGCATGATGGCCACCTGCCGCGCCTTTGAGAGGTCGTCGATGACGACGAATTTATCGCCCGCGCGCGGGAGTTCCGAGAGGCCGTAAACGAGGACGGGCGTGGCGGGGCCTGCGGCTTCCATGTGCTTGCCCTTGTCGTCGCGCATGTTGCGGACTTTGCCGTAGGCGGCGCCTGCTACGACGATGTCGCCGTCGTGGAGCGTGCCGTCGGTAACGAGCATTGTGGCGACGATGCCGCGTTCCTCGGTGCGTTTGGCTTCGAGGACGGTTCCGCGGGCGTTGGATTTCGGGTTGGCCTTGAGTTCGAGGAGGTCGGACTGGAGCATGAGGAGTTCGACGAGTTCGTCAACGCCCTGGCCGGTAACTGCGGAGACGGGGACGACGACGGTGTCGCCGCCCCATTCTTCGGAGTTGAGGCCCGCGGTGGCGAGTTGCTGCTTGGCCTTGAGGGGGTTGGCGTTGGGCTTATCCATTTTGTTGAGCGCGACGACGATGGGCACTTCCGCGGCGCGGGCGTGGCTGATGGCCTCAAGGGTTTGCGGCATGACGCCGTCATCCGCCGCCACGACGAGGACGACCACATCGGTGACGTTTGCGCCGCGCGCGCGCATTTCGGTGAAGGCTTCGTGGCCGGGCGTGTCGAGGAAGACGACGCGGCGGTCGCCTTTGCGGACGACGTACGCGCCGATGTGCTGTGTGATGCCGCCGGCTTCGCCCTGTGCGACGTTGGCCACGCGGATGCGGTCGAGGAGGGAAGTTTTGCCGTGGTCAACGTGTCCGAGGAACGCGATGACGGGCGCGCGCGGGACGAGTTCTTCCGGCTTGCTTTCGGTGATGTATTCGTCGAGCGCCTGTTCGATTTCCTTCGGTTTTTTGACAATGATTTCCTTGCCGAACTCGATGCCGATGAGTTGGACAATCTCGTCGTCGAGGTAATCATTGATGCGAATCATGAGGTTGTTGTTCATCATCATGCGGCGGATGATGTCGCTGACCTTGACGGCGAGTTTTGAGGCGAGGTCTTTCACGGTGACGGGGAGTTCTACTTCGAACTTATCCGGCACAACGACGGGCGGCGGCATAACGGCGGTCGTTCTCCTTCGCATCTCCTGCGACGTTATTCTGTCAAGAGGCACCCGCTCCTTGAGGAAGGGGATTTTCTGGCGGGAAACCAGTTTCTGCTTCGCAAAGGTCTTGATAAACCGGCGCTCGTGCTTGCCCACCAACTCCAGTTCCGGCGTTACCGGCCCATGCAACACGCGGACTTTTGTCGTCGTTCCGCGCCGTCCGGGCTTGGGGCGTCTTCCGCGGAATTCCGGCGCCGCCACTTCCTCCGGCCCTTCCGGCCCGGGAGGCCGACCCGGACGCGCGAAAGGCTCGCCACGGTGCGGGTAGGCGGGCCGCTCCGGTCTTTCGGGCTTCGGCTTTTCGGTAACAACTTCTTCCTCAACCGGCGCGCGCAGGTCAATGCGCCCGAGTTTTACGGCAGCGCGTTTGGGCTTGTGGCGAACGGTCGGCTGTCTTGTATCAACCGGCGCTCGGGCGGCGACGGGTTTCGCAACAGCGGGCGGTTCCTTCACGGCGGCCCCTGCGGCCTCTCCCGCAACCGGCGGCCCTTCCAGCACGGCGGCCTGGGTTGCCCCTTCGGCTGCGGGCGCCGCCGGGACGGCTTCAGGCTTCACGACAACCGGCGCTTCAGCACCCGGCGCCACCCGCGCAACAATGCGCTTCTTCGGCGCCGGCGGTTTCGCGGGCTTTTCCTCAACGGCGACAGCGGTTTCCCCTTCACGAGGCGCAGCAGCCTTTCCGGCTTCCTCCGGGACCGCTTCGGCGGGCCTCTTTTCGGCGGGTTTCTTCTTGGGGACCGCCTTCTTGCGTGGGCGGGCCTTGTGAATCTTCCGCCTGGGAGGCTTCATTTTCTCCTTCTCGGCGCGTTCGGCGGCCTGTGCGGCTTCCCAGTTCTTGTCGTCGGCATAAAATTTTCGTAGCGCCTTGACAACATCATCACTGACGAGGGCCATGTGATTGGCCACTTTATAGCCCATCTTTTCGAGTTGGTTCATTATGGTCTGGTTGCCCAGTTCCAACTCTTTGGCCAACATGTACACGCGCACGTTCACAGGGCGTTGCCCTCCGTAAGTGATGATTACTTGTCCTCGGCCGGACCGGTTTCTTTGTCGCCGACTTCCTGATCCTCCTCGTTTATCTCCGTGCTCTCGGCCTCAACTTCCTCACTCTCCCCCTCTTCAGCGATATCGGCATCTCGGATTATCGCCGGAGCAACCGGCTTCAGGTCGCCGATTTCCCTGTGGTGCTTAAGGGACTGTATAATGGTCTCCGCCTTTTCGCCGCCGATTCCTTCCAGGGAGGCCAGCGTCTCCGCGCCGCGCACCAGTATGTCTTCAATGGACATGTACCCGGCCGTGGACATAATCTTCACCGCATCCTCAGGTATTTCGGGCACCTGCTTCAACGTCTCCAGAAGCGCCTCCGCAACCGCCTTGCGCTCTTCCTCGGTAACAATGTCCAACTGCCATCCGGTCAGTTTGGAGGCGAGCCGAACATTCTGCCCGCGCTTGCCGATGGCGAGGGACAACTGGTCCTGCGTGACAATCACGCGGGCGGCCTTCGACTCTTCGTCAATCTCCAGGCCCGATATTTCCGCGGGCTTAAGCGCGTTGGCGATGAGCACCTCCGGCCTGTCGTCCCACGCAATCACGTCGATTTTCTCGCCGTTGAGTTCGCCTACGATGTTCTTTATGCGCGAGCCGCGAACGCCCACGCATGCCCCGACGCAATCGATTCTTGGATCGACGCTTTCGATTGCGATTTTCGTGCGGTAACCGGCGTTACGCACAATCAACTTGACTACGACCAGTTTTTCCAGTATTTCGGGCACTTCCAGTTCGAACAGTTTCACGACAAACTCAGGCGCAGTGCGGCTGAGAATGATGCGGACCTTGGAGCCGACTTTCTTAACGTCGATGACCAGCGCCCTAATCCTGTCCCCGGGCCTGTAGGAGTCGCCCGGGATGAGGTCCCTGCGGCCCATGACGCCCTCGGTCTTGCCCAGGTTTATAATCAGGCCTCCCCCCTCGTACCGCTGGACGATACCGGTCATGATAGTGTTCTTGCGGGCTTCGAAATCCCCAAAAATGACGTCGCTTTCCGCCTCTCGGATCTTCTGGATCATCATCTGCTTGGCGGATTGCGCCGCGATTCTGCCCAACTCTTCGGGATCGATCGGCTTACCGTCTTCGAACGCCGTCAGTTTGCCGGTCTGCCTGTCCAGGACCACCTTGATGTCCGTGTCTTTCCCGTAATGCTTCTTGGTGGCTGAGGCGACGGCGGCCTCTATCCCGCGAAAGATCACCTCTTTGTCGATGTCTTTCTCTTTCTGCAGGGCCTCGACTATTCTAATCAACTCGCCGTTCATACGCTCCTCGCCACTATCTCATTATGTAATTGAAAGCCGCCCCATCGCGGCTTTCGAAAAATCCGAAACTGAAAACAAGACAACAACTTAAAAAGACGAATCCTACATAACGGCTCCATATATCCGGCATCGGCCCGCCCCATCCTCCGCACCCGCATTCATGGCCGATGAGTCAGGCATTGCAAAAAATCAAGTGGGAGGAAATCCCACTTGTTAAACAAAACCCTTTAGCATATTCGTTCTGAAACCTCAAATAAAATTATACTACATCTGCGCCCCCTGTCAAGGCAAAAACATCACCTGTGGCGCGTGGAAATCAGATTTCCCGCGGAATGTCTTGCGCCGTTCGGGCGGAAAAACGATTGCCGGGACGGCGTTTTGTCTTGTATGACGGCAAAAAGTAATCTATAATAGGGCCATACATGGCCCGCTTCCGAGATGCCCGCGGGCTGATTGTTTTTTTGCGGGCTGACCCGCGTTTCTCGCCAGAGGGGACCGTCCCCACCGGTGCACATTAAGCGACAAATTTGAACTTCGTGTGAGAAATGCGTGTTGGTTCAAGGTTCAATGTTCAAGGTTCAAAACCGCAACGCGGACAACGAGAAACCGCGGCTTCGAACTTGAGACTTTGAACTTTGAACCTGGAACTTTGAACTTCTCGTACAGGCTCTGCATTGACGCAACGAAGACTTTGGGAAACACGATGAAAGAACTGCTATCGGGCAATCAGGCCATCGCGCGCGGCGCTTACGAGGCCGGCTGCGTTTTCGCGGCGGCCTACCCCGGCACGCCCAGCACCGAGATACTTGAGACGATTTCCGGCTACGACGAGATTTTCTCCGAATGGGCGCCGAACGAAAAGGTAGCGCTGGAAGCGGCCTCGGGAGCGGCGTTCTGCGGCGCGCGGTCAATCGTGGCGATGAAACACGTAGGGCTTAACGTCGCGGCGGACCCGCTTTTCACGCTCAGTTACACCGGAATCCGCGGAGGGTTGGTCATCGTCAGCGCGGATGACCCCGGCATGCACTCCTCACAAAACGAGCAGGACAACCGCTACTACGCCGCCGCCGCGAAGGTGCCGATGCTTGAGCCTTCCGACAGCCAGGAAGCCAAAGACTTCACCATAAAGGCGTTCGAAATCAGCGAGAAATATGACACGCCGGTTCTCCTGAGAACGACCACGCGCATCGCGCACTCGGAGTGCCTTGTTGAACCGGGCAGGCGCATAGAGTTGAAGCGTGAGTACAAGTTCGAGCGTGACCCGAGGAAATTCGTCATGGTGCCCGCGCACGCGCGGCTCAAGCACGTCGCTGTCGAGCAACGCATGAAGGCGTTGCTTGAATACTCCGAGAATTGCCCGGAGAACGTCATCGAAAAGCGCGGCACGGATCTCGGCGTAATCACCAGCGGCATCGCGTACCAGTACGTCCGCGAAGTCTTGCCGGAGGCGAGCGTGCTGAAACTGGGCTTCACCCACCCGCTTCCCATTGAACTCATCAAAAAGTTCGCCGGCATGGTGAGGACGCTTTACGTGATAGAGGAACTTGAGCCGATTATCGAGAACCACGCCAGGTCGCTCGGTCTCAAGGTTCAGGGGAAGCCGGAGGAATTCCGTTGCGGGGAACTCAGCCCCGGCATCGTGCGGTCGTTCATGCTGGGCGTGCAACTGCCGCAGGAATCGAAGGCCGCAAAGGCGCGCCCGCCGATTCTCTGCGCGGGCTGCCCGCACCGCGGCGTGTTCTACACGCTCAACCGGCTGAAACTCATCACGACCGGCGACATCGGCTGCTACACGCTCGGTGTCGCGCCGCCGCTGAATTCCATCGACACGTGCGTTGACATGGGCGCATCCATCTGCCACGCCGCGGGCGCGTCTCACGTCGTCTCAAAGGAAAAACAGAGCGGCATGGTCGCCGTTATCGGCGATTCGACGTTCATACATTCCGGCATCACGTCGCTCATAGACGCGGTTTACAATAAGGCAAACATGACGCTGCTCCTGCTCGACAACCGCACCACGGCGATGACCGGCGGCCAGCAGCACCCCGGCACCGGCAAGACCATCAAGGGTGAGGACACGTTCCAACTCGACCTCGTGCAGATGGTCAAGGCCTGCGGCGTAAAATCCGTGCGCGTCGTTGACCCGTACGACCTCGAGCAAACGCGCCAGGCGATTGAAGCGGCGGTCAACGAGGACGGCGTCTCCGTCGTCATCACGCAGCAGCCCTGCCGCCTCATCGACCGGAGCACCTGGAAGGAGCCGTACTCGATTGACGAGGAAAAGTGCAAGGTCTGCGGCGCGTGCCTGAGCCTCGGCTGCCCGGCGATCGTGGACCGCGCCACGCCGGAAAAGAAACACGCGCCGGAAATCAACGCGCTCCTTTGCATCGGCTGCGGGCTGTGCGCGCAGGTGTGCAAGTTCGACGCCGTCGTCGCTTCTGAAACGGCGGATAAGTAGGAATCATGGGGCATATGAAGACATATAGAATTCTAATCGTCGGCCTCGGCGGACAGGGCGTGATACTTTGTTCCAACATCCTCGCGCACGCGGCTGTCGGGGCGGGTTACGACGTGAAGAAGAGCGAAGTCCACGGCATGGCCCAGCGCGGCGGGAGCGTAACCACGCACGTCATCATCGGCGAAAAGGTCCACTCCCCTCTCGTCGAGCAGGGCCGCGCGGACATAATACTTGCGCTGGAAAACGACGAGATAGAGCGCGTGAAGCACTACCTGCGCCCCGGCGGAATAACCGTCGCGGTGCCGGATGGATTTGCTAAGAAGTTGAAGGACCCGCGGTCAATCAACGTGGCGATGCTGGGCCTCATGGCGAAGCACGTGGAAATCCCGGAGCAGGCGTGGCTTGACGCGATAAAGGGCGCGCTGAAGGAAAAACTCGTCCCAGTGAACATCGAGGCCTTCCGCACCGGCCTCGCTGAAGCGAGATAGTTTTTACCACAGAAAACGCGGTTAATCTTCCGACGGAGAAGAAAATGAAAACGTTGCTTGAAAAGGTTTTTGCCGAAGGCCGCAATTTCCTCTCGGAACTTGAATCCTACCAGTTCTTCAAGACGCTCGGCCTCGACATCCCGCACCATGAACTCATCCCCGACAGCGTGTGGCTGCGCGGGCGGCTGAGCGCCATCGCAAAGGAATACCCCAGCCGCGTGGTCCTCAAAGTCGCCTCGCCGGATATTTATCACAAGACGGAAATCGGCGGCATCGCCATCGTGGAGAACAAGGCCGACGCCATCTCCGGCGCGTTCGACGCAATCACGACGCGCGCGCGGGCTGCGGCGCCCAAGGCGCGGATTGACGGCGTGCTGCTGATGGAATACCTGGAGATCGAGCACGAGTTGCTGGTGAGCCTTCTCGACGATCCGACCTTCGGCCACGTCCTTTCGGTCGGCAAGGGCGGGACGCTGACGGAGATTTTCAAGGACATCGTGATGCACCCCGCGCCCGCGACGAACGACGCCATCGAGGAAATGCTGAAGTCGCTTAAGACCTCTCCCCTGTTCAAGGGCTACCGCGGCGCAAAAGCGGTGGATCTTCCGAAGGTTGCCGACGCCGTGTCGAAGATAGCAACGCTTGCGCGGAAGGACGGCAGGTCGCCGCTGGGGCGGTTTGAGATTGCCGAATTGGAGATCAATCCGTTCGTCGTAACAAACACCGGCCGCGTGCTGCCAATTGACGCTATCCTCAAGTTCCGCGAGGCGCGTGACCTCCCGCTGATGTATCTTTCGCCTAACGCAACCAGCATCGAGCAACTGTTTCACCCGAAGACCATCGCGGTGGTGGGCGCGTCCGAAACCATTGATAAAATGGGCGGCAGCATCCTCAAGTCGCTCATCGACAGCCGCGCCGCCAAGGTGTATCCTGTCAACCCCAAGCGCGACGAACTGATGGGACTGAAGTGCCATCACTCGGTCTGCTCCATAACGGAGCCGCTGGATCTTGCGGTGCTGGCGGTCCCGGCAAACCTGACGCTATCGGTGGTAAAGGAATGCGCCAAAATGAAAGCGAAGACCGCCATCATAATTTCCGGCGGGTTCGGCGAGATGGGCGAGGAAGGGAAGAATGTAGAGGCGCAAATGCTTGAAGCCGCGCGCAGCGCGGGTATGCGGCTGATTGGGCCGAACTGCATGGGGGTATATTTCGAGCCGACGAAGTTTTCAACGTTCTTCCTCGCCCCGGAGAAGACGGAGATACCGCGGCGCGATGTCAATAATTTCACGGTGCTCAGCCAGTCCGGCGCAATCAGCGTGCAACTGGTGGAACTGGCGCGCAACGTTGGCATCCGCGCGATTGTCTCATACGGAAACATGATAGACATCAGCGTTTCCGACCTCATGGCATATTTCAACGAGGACGAGGGGACGGACGTCATCGGGCTTTACATCGAGGGCCTCGTCAACGGGCAGAAATTTGTGAACGCCGCCCGGCACATGACGAAGCCCGTGTTCGTCCTCAAGGGCGGCAAGTCGCATGCCGGCTCCGCCGCCACGGTGAGCCACACGGGCGCAATCGCGGGTGATTACGACATCGCAAGCGCGATGTTCAGGGCTGTTGGTTTCATCGAGGCGAAGACGCTGGAGGAGTTTGCGGATTTCGCGAAGGCGTTTGCGTTCCTCAAAGGGCGCGTTCCCGCGGGACGGCGGGTGGGCGTGATTTCCAACGCGGGCGGCCTGGGCGTGCTTGCGGCGGATGCGACTGAGGGAACATGCCTGGAGATGGCAAAGTATAATCCCGCCACCACCAAGGCAATCGCCACAGAAACAGGCAACTACATGCAGGTGGGCAACCCGACCGATTTGGGACCGGGCGTTACGGACGACGGCTTCATCAAGGCGGCGGCGCACATTCTTGAGGACGACAACGTTGACGCGCTGGTGCTGATTCCGGGCGTGCAGCCGCGCCCGATGAATCCCGCCGCGGTGGTGGACGAAATCATCAAGTTATACGACCGCTACAAGAAGCCGATGGTCGTGTCGATAACGCCGACGGAAAACCGTCGGGAACTTTTCGACAGGCTGGAGAGCGCGCGGGTCGCGCACTACGACACGCCCGAGCGCGCGGTCGCCGCCCTTGCGGCGTACATAGGCTACCACACGCGCTAAAAATATGAGCAATGCATATATGTCTTGACATTTACGCCTAGTATGGTACAATTGCGTGAAAGTCGAAATGACAACAGGGGCCGCACGCCAGTTTGATAAGCTGCCGGTTCGGGCCCAGGCACGACTGGCCGGTGCCTTTCGGCGCTTAGCCGACTGGCCGAAGGCAAGCGGTGTGAAGGCGCTGGCAGGCAATCTGAAAGGATGGTACCGGATTCGCGTGGGCGATTACCGCATGCGCTTTTTTGTAAGCGGGAACGCTGTTGTAATTGATAAGATCGCGCATCGTAAGGACATATACGAGAACTGAACCTGCATTTGCGAGACTACCACATGGCGGCAAGCAGACCAATACTGACCATCGGCAGGACGAGATACGTTCTGGTGAAGGAATCAGAATACAGGAAGCATTTCGCAACGCCCCTGCGCCGGCGTAATACACCGAGGGGTGAAGCGGTTGAAACTGTTCCCGCGCTGGAATTCGCCGCGCGGTCAATCGGAAGGAAAATATCAGCGCTCAGAGAGAAGAGCGGGGTTACGCAACTGGAACTCGCCCGGCTGGCCGGCCTCCGGCCGGAAACCGTCTCCCGCATAGAGCGGGGTGACGCCAACCCGACGGCGCGGACGATTGAGCGACTGCTGCGCGCCTTCGGCGTTCCGCGTCGTTGATATATCGGCATAGGGCACATAAAGCCGTCTTTGCGATAAGGCGGCTTTTTCTTTTTGGGTGAGGATTGGGGCGTTGCAAAGCGCCTGCCGGGCACGCTATTTGCGAAGTGCACCGTGCGGGGCGGGGATGCGAATTTTTTCGCAAGGCGGTTGTTGCATTGACGCGCGGGATTTGTATAATACGTTGCGTATTTCAGGCGCAAATGGTAGCCTGATTGTATAATTGCAGGCTGGATGGCTTGAATGCTGAACAATCTCTTTTCTTTTAATAGAGGAGTGATAATATGAAGGGCGATGAAAAAATGCTTCGACTGTTGAACGGTCTGCTCGCGGATGAACTCGCCGCGGTGAACCAGTACATTGTGCACTCTGAGATGAACGAGAACTGGGGCTACGAGAAGTTGTCCGAGACGATCAAGAAGCGGGCCATCGACGAGATGAAGCACGCGGAGCAACTAATCGCGCGGATTATTTTTCTCGAGGGCCTGCCGGTCGTCAGCAAACTGAGCGAGATCAAGATTGGCGCGGACGTTCCGAGGCAGTTCGCGAATGATCGCGCGGCGGAATTCGGGGCGATAAAGAGTTACAATGTCGCGATCACTTACGCGGCGCAGGTCGGCGACGGGGCCACGAGGGAGTTGCTGGAACACATCCTGAAGGATGAGGACGACCACATCAACAAGATTGAAGAGGCGCAGGACCAGATAAAGCAGATGACTTTGCCGCTCTACCTGAACTCGCAGACCATCGAAGAGAAGTAGCGCTCAAAACGGCGTGTGCATAAGAACAGCCGCTCCGCATGGCAATACCTTGCGGAAGCGGCTGCGTTAGAAGTGATCAAATAAAGTGCCTGATCAGTCTCTTCATCCAGCACGGGTACTCGGTAACCAGAGATGTTACGTCAAAGTGAAATCCCCGACATTGTACGCACAACCTTCTTGCTAGGACGCCTTTATCAAGGCTATCTCTCCTGTCTTATGATCTATGATCGCGCGAAGGATGATAACAATTACGTTTCTACACTGTCCGGCATCTTGATTCATATCAACTCTGTGTGTTCCCGACTCAACATCCCTAGTCCTAGTAAGATGCCTATCGACAACACAGAAGCCAAACGATTTATCCGCAACTTTTTCAGTGATCTCGGGGGCATGTGCGAGGCTCTCAAGAAAGCATACTGTCACGGGGTAGGTATAATTTTACTATTCGCGTCTTCATCAGAGACTCATCGCTATTTCCACGATCATGATAAAGTTAAAGTAGACGGCACCCTACGCGCAGACCAGGTCAAATCGCTGATGGACTGGGGCACGGAATTAGGGTTAACACATACGGAGATCGCAAACTACCTCGCGGCCCCAAATGACCACCAAGAGTCTATTATCAAAAGCATCGTCGAGAAGTTGAAAAGGTCTTTTCCGCCGCGGTTGTTTATAAGTTATTCTCATCACGACTTGATAATAGCATCCAAATTCGTAAAACGACTAGCGGCAAACGGTATTGCATGTTTTCACGATAAGAAGGACATCGGCTTTGGTGAGCAGATCAGAGACAAAATCCATTCTGAACTAGAGACTGCAACGCACTTGATATTGCTTTTGTCACCCCAAAGCATCAAATCGCAATGGGTAGCATACGAGGCAAGCTACGCGCAACATCACAGAATCCCCATCGTCATATACCTCACCGAATCATCGCTGACAATACCAACATTCTTGGGAAATCCGCGTGCAATAACTTCGAGCGCCGATGAGAAACAATTCCTCGTAGACTTGCGTGGATACTTGGATTCGTAGTATAAATCATCCTATCTGTCACTGCAGACTGCGTGGGCAATTATAGGAGCGGTCCGCATATATCTGTCTCAGGCCTGTTTCTGCTTCGGAATGGGGCGGCCGAGTTCGGCGAGGATTTTTTTCATATCATCCCAGGTTTTGCCCTTGTCCGCCGGATTGCGGAGAAGATAAGCCGTGTGGTAGGACGGCATGACTTTGATTTCGGGATTGTCGGGATACGGGTAAAACCGCCCACGGAGCGCACCGATGCTTTTCTCGGATTTGAGCAGCGTCTGAGCGGCGGGAAGCCCGAGCGCGCAAATTATCTTCGGCTTGATTATCTCCAACTGCCGCATGAGGTATCCGTGACATTGCGCGATTTCGTAATTCGTTGGCGTGCGGTTCCCCGGCGCGCGGTGCTTGACGACGTTCGCAATATAGACATCGCTGCGCTGCATGCCCATAGCCCGAATTATCTTTGTGAGCAGTTGGCCGGCGCGCCCGACAAAAGGCTCGCCCCGCAAGTCCTCTTCCGCGCCGGGGCCTTCGCCGATGAACATGAGTTCCGCGCAAGGGTTTCCCACGCCGAAGACGGGATTCGTCGCTTCCTCGTAAAGCGGACACCTGTGACACTTCGCCACTTCAGCGGCGATTTCATCCAGTAACGCCTGGCGCGCAGCCCGATCATCGGCAACATCCGCAGGCGAATCCGCGGGCGTATTCCGATCACGATATACCCCTTTGACGCCGAAACTCTTCTCAAGCCAAACGCGCCGTTTGATAGAGGGCAATTCGCCGGCAGGCGGATTCTCTTTACTTGGCATACAACCCCGCTTCCCTCAGGTGACGGACCACCACGGCCAGCAGCGCCTCGCGTGCGGCCGCAATGGGGCCATTGTAAGTAAATCCTGCCGCGCGTCTGTGCCCGCCGCCGCCGAATTCCGCGGCAATCTTGTCGGCGTTGACGCCGCCTTCCGTGCGCAGGCTCACCCGTGTTTTGCCGTCGTGGTCGATTTGCCGGAAGAGTATGCCCACTTCCACGCCCGCAATCGCCTTCGGGATATCCACAAAGTCCTGCGTGTCGAGGTAGTTCGTGCCGGTGGCGCGGTGCATCTCGTCGGTAACCTGCATCATGGCGACTTTGGCGTCCGCGGCTATTTGAAGGGTGGACATGCAGAGATTCTTGAGGCTCACGACTTCCAGCCGCTCGGCGCGATAGAGATGGCGGCTGACTTCCGCCGCATCCACGCCGGCCCGCATGAGGTCGGCTATCGCCTCGTGCGTGCTGACATACGTGTTGGAGAAACAGAATCGCCCGGTGTCCGTGATGACCGCGACGTAGAGACACACGGCGATGCCGGAAGTGATTTCAATATCGTTGGCCCGCATGAACCGGTATATCATCTCGCCGGCCGAACTGTATTCCTCGCCGACCCAATTAATCGCGCCGAACAGTGTATTGGAGTAATGATGATCAATATTGATTATGGGCAGGCCGGCGGGCAGTTTCTTCTGGACTTTGCCCAGCCTGTCAATGGAGCCGCTGTCGAGGGCAATGCACAGGTCAAAATCGTCGCGCCATCCGTCAGGACACACAGTCATATCGGCGGCGCCCGGCAGAAAACGGTAAATCAACGGCGCTTCGCCGTCGTTTATCATGCGCACGGTCTTGCCCATTCCGGTGAGCGCAAGACGCATGGCAAGTTCCCCGCCCACGCCGTCGCCATCGAGCCTCTCATGCGACGTCAGCAGGACAACGTTGGACTTTTTGATGGCATGGAAGATTTGTTTCTCAATTCGCATTTGCTGTCCTTTGCACTTTTCCTGAACGACCCACGTGCGCGAAGGCCGTCAATCTCGTTCACGCGCACATGTACGATTTCCCGCATCAGCGATTCGGTTCCTCCAAATTCAACCGTCACGTAATCCCGCGTCTTGCCTTCCAGCATTTTCCCCGCGCGGCCTTCCACCAGAACTTCCACGGTTTCCCCGACCAGGGACTTCCGGTACGCCGCCGCCAGTTCCTTTTCAAGCGCCGCAAGGGCTTTCGCGCGGTCTCGTATTTCCGCCGCCTGAACCTTGCCCGGCATGTCCGCGGCGGGGGCGGGTTTCCGCGCGCTGAAGGGGAATATGTGAATCTTGCTGAATCCCGCCGCACGGCAGGCGCGCAACGTGTTTTCAAACTGCTCTTTCGTCTCGCCGGGAAAGCCCGCGATTACATCGGTGGTTATCGCCACGCGGCCCAGCACGGAGCGGACTTCGCTGACGCGGCGCAAAAACTCCGCCGAGGTGTAAGGCCGGTTCATGCGAGAAAGTATCTCGTCGTCGCCGCTCTGAAGAGGCAAATGCAAGTGGCGGCAGAAAGTCCGTGAGCGCGCCATCACATGCAGGAGGTCATCGTCGATTTCCGTGATCTCCAGGGAACTGAACCGCACTCGTGCAAGGCCATCGATGCCGTCCAACGCGTCGAGCAGGTCCGCAAGCGACCTCCCTCCCCCACCGTCGTACAATCCAAGCCGCACGCCGGTCATAACGATTTCCTTGTGGCCCCGCGCGACAAGATGCCGCGCTTCCTCCACCGCCTCTGCAAAGGACTTGCTCCACATCCGCGAGCGCACATAAGGCACCACGCAATATGCGCAGTACTGGTTGCAGCCGTCCTGAACCTTAAGAAGCGCCCTGGTACGATTACACTCCGGCAGCGCCGCCCCGGGGACACAGCCGATAAGCCCCGCCAGCAGATTCGGTTTGTCCGCCTGCGGGACCAATCGCACGCCGCTCATATCAAAATCCGCGCGGTCAAGGTCAACCGCGCAGCCGGTGGCAATCAATACCCCTGAAGTGTTCCGCCGGCGAAGGGCACGCACGGCCCGCCGCGACTTGCCCAACGCCGTTGCGGTAACGCCGCAGGTGTTGACAACCAGAATATCCGCCTGCGACGCGTCGGGCGTCTCCGACAGGCCAGCCTGAACGCACTGCCGCCGCAGAAGGTCGGACTCATACTGGTTGACCTTGCAACCCAGTGTAAGCAAGTGGAATTTGCGGAGAGTTCCCATCATCATGCCGTCTAAATCAAGAACGAAGCATTATACCGCCTGCCTCGAAGTATGCAAGAAATCCCATCGTCATATTCAGACGACGGCGCCGCCTTACCGATAAAATGGATGAGGACCTGCTTTTCAGGGCAGGCAAAACGATGATTGACAAATCGGCGCCGGCAACTATGATATAGAGTAGTCCGCCTGCGCGGTAGGGCAGACGATCACTCAGGGAGAAGACCCATGCCGGTAATAGTAAAGCATAAGTGCGGCGCGCTGCTTGAATTGACCCTTGATATGGCCGGGAAGAGCGGGAAATGTCCATCGTGCGGAGGAACATTAGTCATACCCGCACACGACGAGTTACGCACCCTGATGCAGGAAGCCCGCGCCAAGCACCTGCACCGCGAAATGGAGGAAGCCGCCGCCGCGGCCCCTCCGCCGCTCAAGCCTGCCGCGGCACCCAAGCCGGCATCATCCAAGCCGGTGGATGACCTCTACGCGAACATCCACTTTATCGATGAAGAAGTGAAGCCCCTCCCCGCGAAAGGGCACTGCCCCAACTGCAATCACATAATGCCGCCTGAGGGGATAATCTGCGTCAACTGCGGCTGGAACCTCAAGACCGGCCATAAACTCGGCACCACGGTCGCAAAGCCGCCCGCCCCGCCCGCGCCGACGAAAATCCCTCCGCCCAACCACAAAGCGCACGAGAAAAAACCAGAATAGGTACCGCGCCCATCCATGAGAGTTCGAAGGATTTGACCTCAATCGACGCACTCACAAGGAGCCAATTGATTTTTGGGCAATTTCGAGTATCATTGACGCAATGAACGTGAGGAAATGCAATACGCGGGCGGAGACTGAGGCTGCGCTGAAGGTGCGGCGGACGGTCTTCGTCGTTGAGCAGAAGATCGACCCCGCGCTTGAGTTCGACGGGCGGGACAAGGACGCGGCGCATATCGCGGCGTTCGACGGGGAAAAGGCCGTGGGCGCGGCGCGAATTCTGCCCCAAGAAGGCAATGCCGAAATCGGGCGGCTCGCGGTTTTGCCGGAATATCGAGGGCGCGGCATCGGAAGCGCGATTATGCGCGAGGCGGAATGCGTTGCGCGGCTGATGGGGCTTCGCACGGCGGTGATTCACGCGCAAAGCCACGCGCTGAACATGTACAGGAAACTCCGCTACGCGATTACCTCCCAGGAATTCATTGAGGCGGGAATCCCTCACATCGAAATGCGGAAGGACCTTCCGCCTGCGTCAAAAGTGATGTGCAAGGTCTGCGGCGCGGAGAACGCCTTTCTGAGCGACCGCGACCGCGAGGTCGCCTGCGCGAAGTGCGGCTACCGGATGGTCGGGCGCGATTTGTGGCAGGTGGTTTAGAATGAAGAATGACGAACCGAACGATGCGATTGATGAGAGGCTGATGAAGGTCCTCGCCTGTCCCGTTTGCGTTGCCGAGCAGGGCGGGAGCAAGGCGGTGCTCGAACTGAGCGGCGGCAAACTCGTCTGCCGGAACTGCGGCCGCCGCTACGCAATTGTTGACGGCATTCCCAACATGCTCCCCGAAGAAGCGGAACAGTCTTAAACCGCGGTCACACTTGAGGATTTCAGCGCTCCCGCCCGCTTTCCCTTGCCCCGCGCCGCTATCCTGGCGGCTCCGCCGCAACGTGCTTATATGTGCATCTGAATGGTCGCGCAATCCGGCCATTTAATAATTCATGAAACGCAAAAACGATGCGAATATAGAAACAATCTGAGACCGCGAGGCCGGGTGCGTCGCGGTCTCAGTGTTTTGTTGCGTACTCGCCGAATAATGGGACTCAGCGCCCTATCTTGCGCGCGATACTTCCTGCAAGGGCCAGCAGACCAAGGCCGAGCGCCAGTATCGTGGACGGCTCTGGAATCGTCAGGTCGCTCCCTTCAACGTAACCGGTCATTGCGACCCCGTGCAGGGAGTTGTAAGTCGGATTGTTGAACAAGGGCAGACTTATGGTGTTGCGGCCCGTACTCTTGCCCTTCTTGTAATATGCCTGGACGGTTGTCCAGGAGTTGGCCGGGTCATAGACGGCATCGAGGTAGTAGGTGGAGCCGATTGACGAATCACGCAGCCTGCGGTCGGAAATCCAGGAATCAAGCGCGCTCGCTAAGTCGCCGGGGAGTGACAGCGTAAAGCCGTTCAAGTCGAGGTACGAAGTGGGATTGATAAGCAGGGACTTGAGCGACAGGTTGTCCACCCCGTAGTACCTGTGGAATCCAGCGTTGTAAGGATCAACGAGTTTCAGGCGGCCCGCGCCGGACACGTCACCGATGGTCAACTTGCCGATATCGAAATCATCGCCAAGGGTGAAACTGCCGTCGTCCCAGAATGAGAACTGCGAGACTTTCGTGAACCCGCCGTTGAAGACAAACTCCGTGTTCGCGAGACCCGCAAGGTCGTTCAGTGAGATAAACTGCGCGATGACGCCGCCACCGGACATCACGATCTTGCTGCCCGCGACTGCGCTGAACTGCGAGTAATCGGCAAAGGTAAGATTTCCGGTCAAACGTATTGAAGCGGAATTGCTTGTTATGTTGAAGCGGCCGGAAGAACCGACGGTGATGTCTTTCGCATTGAGCGCGCCGCCGCCGATGTTGTACGTGCCGAGACCATTCACATTGCCGATGCTGAGAAGCGTGCTTACGTTGTTGGTGCCGCCGTTCTGGTTGAAGACGCCGGTGCCGTTGTTGCCGATGATTTGTGTCGGGGCTTGCAGCGCGCCGGATTGCAGGTTGTATTCGCCATGGGAACCGATGGCGGAGCCGAGATTGAGCGAATTGGCAATCGCGGCCGTGCCGCCATTATGCGTAAACGTGCCGTTGCCACCCTGGCCGACGTACACGGTCGGTGCGCTGAATGACCCGCCGCTCAATGTGAATGTGCCCGAAGAGCCCGAGGCGCCCCCGATCATCATGCCGGTCGCAAGAGTCAGGCTCCCGCTGAGAAGCTGTGCATTGCCGGAACTATTGACGCCCAAATAGAGTTCCCTGGCGGACGCGGAGGACGAGATTTGCGCGGTTCCGCCGTTATCCACCTTTGCAGTGACGGCACTTGTCGGCGTGCCTTGATCCCAGTTGGTTCCCGTTTCCCATCCACTGATGCCGCCGGTCCAGTTCGTCGTCAGGCCGGCCACCACGAGTTTGCGGGCAAGGGCCTCGACTTCGCCTATGTACCACACATCCGTGGTGCCGTAAAAATTCCTCAGGTAGAACCTGCCGCCCAGGTTGTCAACCGCGTAGTATTGCAGCAGGTCAGGAGGGTTGGCCTGGCTGTCAGAATCATCTGAGTCGGTTACCCATATTCCAAGCGGCTGATTAGTTGCGCTGTCGTATCTGATGCCCCAGGCCGTTATCGCATGGCCGCCGTTTCTAGTGTAGATGCCGATGCCGACACCGTTGCCGGCCTGCAAATTGTTCTTTATCGCAGTCATTGCCAGCCGGGGATTGGATTCGACGGAGAGGTACTGGCTGAAATCATAGGTCGGGTAGAAATCGCCGCCGGGCACATTGACTTGTGACCATCCCCGGCGACCTTGCATCTCGTTCGTGCCGTTGAACCACCATTCCCAGCCATATTGCATCAGGCCGCCGTTATCGGTCCAGTGCTGGACGAAGTAGGAGAAAATAGCGTCTGAGGTTTTCAGCCCGGCCACATCTCCCCAACCGGTCCACTGCAGGACATTGGAAGCGGAGGCGGCCCAGCACATGTAGTCGTCGTCCGGATTGGCGGGGCTTTTCTCGGCGTCCCACCACGTCCCGCCGAAGTTCTGGTAGTTGAAATAATCAACTTGCGCCGCAGAAGCGATGGTTCCATAGGCCAGGACAACGCACACTGCCAACCCGGTGATTTTCAACGAGCGCATTTGTGTACCCTCCGCTAAAACGACGAGCCGCCATGCATGAATAACTTGCATCCGGCCAACAATGACGTTTCTGGTATCCAGTTACACATTTTAATTATACCGCCTGAGAAGGGAAAAGTCAAATTAGGAGGCTCTTATGGATTACAGAATGGAAGGCGGCTTACTCTCTTGCGCGAAAGAAACTTGACGATAAAGAAGAAACTGCTATACTTCGGGGCACGAACGTGGCGGCGTAGCCAAGTGGAAAGGCAGAGGATTGCAAATCCTCCATCGTCGGTTCAAATCCGACCGTCGCCTCTTTATACTGTGCAAAGATTGCGGGATTGATTATTGATGCGCGCCGGTGGGCCAGACCGACCCCGTTGATATCAATCCCATTTTTCTACGAGAGTTCACGCCACCGGCTCCACCTCGCTCCAGGCCCGTGCTTGGGCCGCCCTGCAGCGTCCGGGGCCGGAGCCGATTTTGCTTGCGGGTTTTTCATAAAAAGGTAGTATTCAGGGTTTTGAAGATTGATTTCCCAAGCGAGGAGGATATTCATGGAAGCCGGATATCCAGACGGCCTGTACGCGGAGTTCCACACGTCCAAGGGCAAGATTGTGTGCGCGTTGGAGTATGAGAAGGCGCCGCTGACGGTTGCGAATTTCGTGGGCCTCGCCGAAGGAACATTGAGCAGAAACAAGAAGCCCTTTTACGACAGCCTGAAGTTCCACCGCGTCATCCCGGACTTCATGATTCAGGGCGGCTGTCCGCTGGGCAGCGGAACAGGCGGGCCGGGGTATTCCTTCCCGGATGAGTTCCACCCCGCCCTCAAGCACAGCGGGCCGGGAATACTTTCGATGGCGAACTGCGGACCGAATACCAACGGAAGCCAGTTTTTCATCACGTATGTCGCAACGCCGTGGCTTGACGGCAAGCATGCGATTTTCGGTCGCGTGATTGAAGGGCAAAACGTGGTGGATTCCATAAAACAGGGCGATAAAATAGATAAGGTGGTCATCGTCCGCGCAGGCGAGAAAGCCCGGAATTTTAGGGCGGACCGGGCGGCCTTCGACCTCCTTTTGAAGCAGCGCGGGCGCAGATGAGTGGCCGACGCGTATTATTGATACAGCAAAGGAGTGACTCATGCACAAAGCAACGGCACTGATTCTTGTCGCGATTATCGCGATTGCGGGCCTGGGATGTGTGGTCGGCGCCGCCGGGTGCAATAAGCGGGAAGAACCGGCTAATGCCCCCTCGCAAGAGAAGACCGCAAACGGTACGAATGCCGCCGCCCAGGAAACGAAATACAACGGGAACTATCCCGACGGACTCTATGCGGAAATCTATACCTCGAAAGGCAAGATCGTCTGCGCCCTCGAATTTGAAAAGGCGCCTCTCACCGTCACGAATTTCGTGGGTCTGGCGGAGGGAACCAAGTTTTCCAACAACCCGAATAAGCCCTTTTACGACGGCCTTACGTTTCATCGCGTCGCGCAGGGTTATTTGATACAGAGCGGCGATCCCCTCGGAACCGGAACCGGAGACCCGGGCTATAAATTCCCCAACGAAATCACTCCCGACCTAAAGTTTGACCGCGCCGGCATACTGGCAATGTGGAACAGCGGCCCCGACACCAACGGCTGTCAGTTCTTCATCACCACGCAGGCAATACCGGGGATCGACAACCAGTATTCCGCTTTCGGCCATGTTATCGAAGGATCAGACGCCGTGAAACAAATCCGCGTTGGCGACAAAATTGAAAAGGTCGTGATTGTTCGCGTGGGCGATAAGGCCAAAGCGTTCAAGGCCGACCAGGCCGCGTTTGAAGAACTGCTTGCAAAACACCAAAAGCCGGAAAACAACTAGCCGGGCCGGCAGTATGATAAGAACACCGGCCGGTTGATTTTAAGAATACTTCACAAAGCCGACCGGGAGAAAGTGACGATAAAATAGACGGCACATTCTGAAGAAGCATTTAGACGCCCGTGTTCCAGGCAACCTCGGATTTCGAATCTGCGGCTTTGTTTGGGGAGAATGATAAGGATTCACCGCGTTAAGAAAACCGCTCCATGAACGAGAATAAACAAGAGGATCAATCAATAACTCAAAGACTGCGGACGTTTATCATAGGCGCCGCGCGCAGTCCTCGTGACCGGTCCGTGTTTCACAAATTGTCTCTGATAGCCTTCTTCGCGTGGGTGGGGCTGGGCGCGGACGGATTGTCCTCGTCATGTTACGGCCCGCCGGAGGCCTTTCTTGCACTGGGGCATCACTTTTATCTCGGCATCTTCGTGGCCCTCGGCACGGCCATTACCATCTTTGTCATCAGCGCCGGCTATTCGCAAGTCATCGAACTCTTTCCGTATGGCGGCGGAGGATACCTCGTCGCGAGTAAACTCCTGTCCCCGCGCCTGGGAATGGTGTCCGGCTCCGCGCTCATCATCGACTACACGCTTACGATAACCGTGTCAATCGCAAGCGGCGCGGACGCGGTTTTCAGTTTTCTCCCGTACGCATGGCAGCCTTATAAGGTTCCCTTTGCGGTTGTCACCGTTCTGGTGCTCACGCTGATGAACCTGCGCGGCGTTAAGGAAAGCGTGCTGCCCCTGGTCCCCATTTTCCTTATCTTCTTCTTCACCCACGCCTTCGCCATCATTTATTCGCTGGCGTCGAACTGGACCGGCTTGCCGGTACTTGTGGACAAGACGGCACTTGACATTGCCGCGGCACGCTCGGAACTGGGAACCGTGGGAATGCTCATACTTATTCTGCGCGCCTACAGCATGGGCGCGGGCACGTACACCGGCATCGAGGCGGTCAGCAACGGCCTTCCCATACTTCGCGAACCCCGCGTCCAAACAGCCCGGCGTACCATGCGTTACATGTCTTTTTCGCTTGCTTTCACCGCGACGGGACTGATGATCGCATACTTCCTTTATTACGTTACCCAACACCAGCAGGCGGGCAAGACACTCAACGCGGTGCTTTTCAGCCAACTCACCGCAAATTGGGGAAGCACGCCGGGATACATTTTCGTGCTTGTAACGCTGATTTCCGAGGCGGCCATTCTCTTTGTCGCCGCGCAAACCGGTTTTCTGGGCGGCCCAAGGGTCATGGCGAACATGGCCCAGGACCGCTGGCTGCCGAGCCGCCTGGCAATGCTGAGCGATCGACTTGTAACGCAAAACGGGATTCTTTTGATGGGCGTTTCATCCGCCCTCCTGATGCTCTTCACGCGGGGTTCCGTGGCATTCCTGATAGTCCTGTACAGCATCAACGTGTTCATCACTTTCGTTCTCTCGCAACTCGGCATGGTACGACACTGGTGGAACAGGCGCAAAATGGCCGCTCCTTGGCGAAAGAACTTCCTTATCAACGGCTCCGGCATGTGCCTTGCCGCCTTCATTCTGGTTTCCATGGCGACGCTGAAATTCTACGAGGGCGGCTGGATTACCCTGCTGATAACAGGAACCGTCGTTACGCTCTCGCTCCTCATAAAACGGCATTACAACCACACGACGCGCCTCCTCGGACGGCTTGACGGCCTCGTCAAGGCGGCTAGTTTTCCCGACGTGGGCCAAATCCCCAAGGTAGAAAGGGACCAGAAACTCGAAGAAACGTTTGATCTACAGGCAAAAACCGCCGTGTTCTTCGTCAACGGCTTCAACGGCCTCGGACTGCACACGCTTTTCAACGCGATACGCCTTTTCGGCACCGTCTTCAAGAATTTCGTCTTCATACAGATAGGAGCCATCGACGCGGGCAACTTCAAGGGAACCGAAGAGGTGAATAACCTCACGGAGCACGTAAAAGCCGAGGTTGGGCGCTATGTTGAACTCATGAGGCGAAACGGATATTACGCCGAGGGCCATTCATCGGTCGGCACCGATATCGTTGACGAAATCAGCAAGATTGCGCCGGAAATCCTGCAACGTTTTCCAAACGCCATATTCTTCGGGGGACAACTTGTCTTCCAGAAGGACTCCCTCCTCACGCGCATTCTGCACAACCACGTCGTCTTCGCGGTGCAAAGAAGGCTCTACCACCAGGGAATTCCGCTGGTCATCCTGCCCATCAGGGTAACATAGACTTCGATCATCCTGTATAAAGCGGAATGTAATGGCGGCCTCACTCGGCTGTTTCTGATTTTTCTTGAGAGTTTCCCGCGAAAAGGTACTATGTCTAGCCCTGGTCATGCGGTGCGTAGCCGCTCATTGTTTCCGCGGAAAGGCGATAAACTTTGACTTGTCCGTCTCGCGCCCCCGGCAAGCGAAGAAGGCATATAATGAAGACGACCGTTGTAATTCAGAAATGTAACTCGTACGATCCAGAGAACGTTTACGAAGCCGTTGAGCGCTGCGTCAATGAACTTGGCGGCATTGCGGAATTTGTCCGGCCCGGCAAACGCGTGCTTCTCAAGCCCAACCTTTTAGTCGGCGCTGCCCCGCAAAAGGCAATCGTAACTCACCCGGCGTTCGTCCGCGCCGTTGCAATTCTTGCGAAGGAAGCCGGAGGCGATGTAACGCTCGGCGACAGCCCTTCCCTTGCGCCGTTGGGCAAGTGCTTGACGGAGTCCGGCTACGACCCATTCATGCGCGAACTGGGCATAAAGGCTGTGCCGTTTGAGCAGGTCCGCCGCATCAGCACGGGGCCGGGCGGTCTGGGATATATCGAAATCGCCGTCCCGCCGCTTGAGGCCGATTTGGTGATAAACCTGCCGAAACTGAAGACTCACGCCCAAATGTACCTGACCCTCGCCGTAAAGAACCTCTTCGGCTGTGTCGCAGGCAGGAGAAAGACGGAGTTGCACCTCAAGGCGGATCGCCATTACGCTCATTTCGGCCGAACGCTCGTGGAGATAGCGAAAGCGGTTTCTCCGGGACTCACAATCGTTGACGGCGTCCTTGCAATGGAGGGCAATGGCCCGCGGACGGGCAAGCCACGGCACCTTGGCGTTATTATCGCCGGAACTGATTGCGCGGCGATTGACACCGTAATATGCGAGATGCTCTCCCTTAACCCCGACCTCCTTTACACCCACAAGGCGGCAAAGGAAATCGGCTGGGGCGTGACGGAGACGGGCGATATCGAGTTGAAGGGCGTGCCGCTCGAAGATGTGCGCGTCAGGGACTTTGCGCCTGCGCGAAGGGATGTGTTCATGGCGATGCCGGCTTTCGCCAGGTGGCTGCTGCGGCGCGCATTTACCTCCCGCCCGGAAATAGCGAGCAAACTCTGCGTCGCGTGCGGCGAGTGCGCGAAGGTCTGCCCCGTCAAGGCGATAAGGCTTGACAAAAAGGCGAAGATCGATTACGGCAACTGCATCCGATGTTTCTGCTGTCAGGAAATCTGCCCGCAGGGCGCAATTTCCGCGCGCCAGGGGGCCGCGGCTCGCCTCCTGAGAGGACGGAAGTAGTTCTCGCTGTTTTCTGCCGCCGAAGAGTTCAATTGTTTGAAGTGGCGCTTCGCGACGGCGGAAAATCCTTAACGAACAACCGAAAGGAGCGGACGTGAGATTCCTGCGAAGAATGAGCGGGGTGATTGTGATTTCCCTTCTGCCAATCCTTCTCGGCTCCTCCACGGTCTTACCGGAGTCATCACAGGATGCCACAACGGGAGCGCCCGAGAAACCCATGGCGGCATTGGAAGTGGCGCATACGCAGAACGCCGACGCGCTGACCCCGCATGATGTCTTCGAAATCACGTTTACGCATGAGAACAACTACGCGGATCCGTTTTTCGATGTTACGATTGATGTGACCTTCACATCGCCTGGCGGGAAAGAAATCACAATCGGCGGATTCTTTTACGGCTCGTTGAACCCGCCAAAAATCATTATTAAACCCGAAGTCAAGGGACACGAGCGCCGTACTTACTCTTATGACAAACAGAACATCTGGAAGGCGCGTTTCGCACCGTCGGAGTTGGACGAATGGAAATACTCGTACGTGTTCACAAACAAAAACGGACAAAAGGCGCAGGGCAACGGCTCGTTCAAGTGCGTTGAAGGCCGCGTGAAAAGCCACGGATTCGTCCGGTTCAATCCGGAGAACAAGTACCGCTTTGTCTTTGACGACGGCACGCCCTACTATCCGATCGGCTTCCAGGACGGCTTCTGGGCCGGCGCTGGAACCGGCTCGCTGCTCGCGATGTGCAGCATGGAAGGCCCATTTCGCAACGACGGCAAAGGCAAGAAGAACCTGCCGGAGGGCGCAATGTACAAGCCCGGCCCGTCCAATAACCCGCTAAACTGGGACGTCTGCTTCCGGCGTTTTTCGCAGTCGGGTTTCAACATGTTCCGCACCGGGCCGGGGAACAACTTGATAACGCTATATTCTGACCTGGATCATTACAAGGTTCACGAAGCACGCATGATGGACGAGGTGCTCCAAATGGAGCGAAAATACAAAATGCACCCCTTCTACGGACTGTTCGGCAACCAGTACGCCTTTCAGGACGCTCCGCAGAACGATGAGGCGAGGGAAAAGGTAAAGCGCTTCATCAAGTACAGCGTGGATCGGTGGGGATCATACGTCGACTTCTGGGAATTCTTCAATGAGCAGAAGGTTGACACGCGCTGGTACGAGCAGATTATCCCTTATCTCCAATCAATCGACCCGTATCATCACCCCATCGCGACAAGTTGGGAGCGGCCGGAAATAGACGGAATCGACATCAACGCGCCGCACTGGTACGAAAATGAGAACCGCTTCGACTCCGACAAAATCACCGCTGAACGCGCGGCCGACTGGAAGAAACATGGCAAGCCGGTCATCGTCGGTGAGCAGGGAAACTACACGGACCAGAAGGTTGCCAAGCCCGGTGAGGGCGGCGTGTGGGACGCGTGGTCGGCGTTGCGCATGAGATTGAGGATATGGTCGTCCTTCTTCAATGAAATATCGCTCATCTTCTGGGACACGAGTTACGCGAAGGACGGCCACAACATGAACATCTGGCTGGGGCCGAAGGAGCGGCAGTACGTCGCGGCGCTTCAGGATTTCGCGTACTGCCTCGACAAGGATGTTCGCATGACCACGGCAGATGTTTCCGATCCGGCGACCGTACGAGCATACGCGCTTGCATCCAAGGAAACCGCCGCAGTCTATTTGCACCATTTCAAGGACCACGACAACCCCGTCACGGGCCTTAAGGTGACTATCGACGTGCCGAAGGTCGCGAAGGCTTACTGGTACTCGCCTGAGGACGGCTCGATTCTCGGCAGCGCGGACGCGCCGGCAGGAAAGCAGACGTTCACCGCGCCGGATTTTACCATTGACCTCGCGCTCCTTATAACCGCTGGGAGCCGGCCAGACCACGACAAGGACGGCAAGCCCAACGACGTTGACGATGACGACGACAACGACGGCGTGCCGGATAAACAAGACGCGTTTCCGCTTGAACCTGAGGAATGCCAAGATAAAGACGGCGATATGATCGGCGACGTGATTGACGCGGACGACAACGGCGACGGCGTCGGCGACGATGACAATCACAATGGAATTCCCGACAACGAGGAGATGGACATCGACGGCGACGGCGTGCCCAAGTCCAAGGCCGTGCCGTGGGATGCATTCCCGTGGGACCCCAAAGAATGGAAAGACACGGACGGCGATGGCATTGGCGACAACTCAGACCCTGACGCTGATGGCGACGGCTGGACGAATGAAGAAGAAAAGGCCGCCGGAACAGACCCGCTGGACAGGCTGAGTTTCCCGCATTAGACCCGAACCGGGTCTTCTTGACCGAGAGGATGGGAAAATGAAGATCATAGACACAATGCGGCGACTCGCGCGGTGGATTGAAGGGCCGATAAAGTTCAAGCCCCCCAAGCGGTTCAATCCGAAAGACGATGTCCGGCTTGCCGTCCTCGCGGACAGAAGGCTTTTGCTTGACCGCAAAAACACCGACTATCCCTTCTCCGCTAATCCCTTCGACTGGCCGCCCCGGTACATGCTCAACATTCTCCTCCTTATGCCGACATTTCCCTATGAAGCGGATGTGGTCATGATTGATTCGTTGAGAAGTCCTGACGATTACAAGCGTCTGGAGAACCATGACTGCGTCATCGTTCATATCGACCTGAGCGTTCGCCCAGACCTTGTTACCGAAATAATCAACCGTCTTCCGCCGCGTGTGCGCATACTGAACCGGCGGGTGACGGATATACGAAAACGGGAGATGGGCGAAATTGTGAAACGGTTCGGCTTTGCAACGCCTGAAATTGACGCCGCCGCTGACCCGGAAACGCCGGTGTTCATCAAGAGCAACTGGAACGCCGGCGACACGCCGAAACAAGTCTATGAATACCGTACGCTGCGCGACGTTCCTCCGAAAGTATGGCAGAACCCGGATTTAATCGTTCAGCGCTTTATAGAGGAGCGCGTACTAGGCGTGCCGGGATGCCGTCGCCTGCGCAGGTTTCTCATCGTGGCGGGCGAGATGGTACAGCAGGAATACCTCAGCATGGAGCCGACACTCAAGGGCAGCACATGCCTGTGCTGGCAGTACAGCCGCGATATACGCTGC
>Ga0315288_10000125_pt1 | contig 84339 bp, 71 predicted proteins | sample YL17G11_20_MG_FD_203454 | JGI IMG/M metagenome (GOLD analysis project Ga0315288, IMG submission 203454) | Sediment microbial communities from Yellowstone Lake, YNP, Wyoming, USA - YL17G11_20 | ecosystem: Environmental > Aquatic > Freshwater > Lake > Sediment | place: USA: Wyoming | collected... | reverse complement strand
CTGGCTTGACCTGACAGCTCCCGCCCGCGGCCCGCCAGGCGTAGGGCCCCGCGCGCTGTGCCGCTGATAATCCGCATAGTGACACCATTCTAACGTGTCACCCATGTTTCTGAACGAGCTCATACGTCGACAGGGGGCGCGGCGAGCAGCGCCCCTACGCGCTATCCGGCGCGCGCCAGATAGGGCATGGCCCAGCCAAAGGTTCCCACCGCAACCACACCGATGACCGCCACCGGCCAGGGAAGGCGGCGCAGGCCCAGCGCGACGAGCACGAGTGCCGACCCGCCGAACGCCAGGACGAGGGCCGTGTACAGGAGATTGGGGCTGCCCAGGCCGCCATCGGGGGCGTTCTGCTCCGCGCCCCGATAGAGGAGGCCGAGCACCATGCCGACGGCTGTCCAGATCAGGAAACCCACGAGCGATATCGGGACGGTCAGGGCGACCGCCGAGATGTTAGGCGCGATGGCTTTGGCCAGATAAGGGATACGGCTGCGGGCCCTGACGACCATCAGGGCGACGAGCGGAGTGAAAACCAGCGCCACCGCGTAGCCGCAGACAAAGCCGGCAAAGACTTCCGCCATCTGCCTATCTCGCAGCCACTTCCAGGGCCATGGTGGCGGCCTCCGGCGCGGTGGTGACGGCGAAGGCCCTGGCCCCAGCCTCGGCCGCGGAGCGGGCCAGACGCTCTCGCACCGTCACGTCGTCGGCCAGGACGAAGAGGGCTGGCCCGCTGCCGGCCAGGTGGACGGAGGCGGCGTCCCCGGCAAGTAATACACCGCGAAGACGCTGCAGTTCGGGGAAGCCGCGAAAGGCCGGCTCATCGAAGACGTTGAACAGGCGCTCATCCTCCACCGGCCTGCCCTGCCGGATGGCGTCCGCCACACGTTCAGTCGCCGAACCGTCGGTGTAGTCCGCCGGGGCGAGGAGGGAGTACATGCGCTGCGTCTTGTGGGGCAGCGTGAAGGGTGGCACGACGATGACCAACTGCCTCGACCCAACGTCGGGCAGGGGCGTGATGCGCTCGCCGCGGCCCCCGGCTAGGGCGGCGCCTCCGTGGAGGAAGAAGGGCACGTCGGAGCCAAGCTGAGCGCCGATTTTCGCCAGTTCATCGCGCGGCAGGCCCAATCCCCACAGTTCGTTCAGGCCGCGCAGGGCGGCGGCGGCGTCGCTACTGCCGCCGCCCAGGCCGGCGGCGACCGGGATGGACTTCGAAAGACGGACACGCGCGCCCGGCGAACCATCGGCCCGTTCTTGCAGAAGGCGGGCCGCTCTCATGACGAGGTTCTCCTCAGCCGGCGGGAGGCCTTCGCCCCGCGTCTCGAGGCACAGATCAGTCGCTGGATGCAGCTCGAGCGTGTCACAAAGGTCAATGGTCTGGAGGACGGTCCGAATCTCGTGGTAGCCGTCCGGCCGGCGATGGAGAACCTCCAGCGCCCAATTGATCTTCGCGCAGGCGGTGGCGCGGACGAAAGTCATTGCCGCTGCAGGGCCTCGTACAGGCGGGCCCACTCCTCGATGCTCAGCGTCTGGGCCCGTCGCTGGGGATCGATGGACGCGGCTCCCAGCAGAGCCTGGGCGGCGGAGGGCTCGAGCGCGAGGCTCAGGGCCAGGACGTTGCGCAGTTGCTTCCGCGGCGCGGCGAAGCCTGCCCGCACCAGGCGGAAGAAGGCGTCGCGGTCGTCAACCGTCACCGCTGGCTGCGGTCGCACGTCGAGCTGGACTACCGCCGAGCGCACCTTGGGCCGCGGCTGGAAGGCGCGCGGCGGCACGTAGAACAGGATGCGCGGCCGGGCGTAGAACTGTGTGGCGACGGCCAGCAGGCCCATGCGACCCGGCGCTGCCGCCATGCTCTCCGCGACCTCCGCCTGCACCATGATGATCAGCCGCTCGGGCGGCGCCCCGGCTTCCAGGAAGCGGCGGAGGACGGCAGCGGCGATGTAGTAGGGCAGGTTGGCTACCACGACGTACGGCGAAGCCGCGCCGGCGCGGGCGAGCAACTCCTCCGGCGGCAGGGCAAGGATGTCGCCGCAGATGATAGCCACGTTGGGGTAGGACGCCAGGCGTGAGCGGATCTGCTCGCACAACGCCTCGTCGATCTCCACAGCGATCACCCGGCCCGCTGCCTGGGCCAGGCCCTGGGTCAGGACGCCGCGACCGGCGCCCACTTCGACCACGGTGTCGCCGGCCGAGAGCCGGGCGGCGGCGAGGATGCGCTGGAGGATGCGACGGTCGGTGAGGAAGTGCTGGCCCAGACGCTTGCGGGGTCGCCGGGCGATTCGCCTGGGCTGGTCGACCCCCGTTGCGGCTGCCTTTCCCGGCCTCATGGGGCCATGATAACGCCGGGCGGCGGAGGTAGCTACTCCAGGATGTAGATCTCCACCCAGCCGCTGCCCCAGTCCGCTACTTCGTAGTCGGCGAAGCCCAGGTCGATGATGTTGCCGACGACGGCCCAGCCGGTGTCGGCGGCCACCGCCTCGCCGTAGCCCGGCACGTACATGCGCGAGCCGAGGGGGATTACCGATGGGTCCACCGCCACGATGCCTCTGTGAACGGGCACGCCCGTGGCGGCAATGCCGTACCAGGGACTGTCCGCCGGGCGCCCAGCGCTGGCCGGGTTGTACCACGTCGCGTAAACCTTGAGCGACTCGCGATAGCGGAGCGGACCGGCGGGCGTGTCCACCAGGTTGACCGGCCGCGTGCCTCGGGCCACGAGCTTCGGCTGGGACGGCGCCTCTGATTCGTCCACCAATTCTCGTTTCGTTTCCTGGCCGTCCTCGTACACGATGCGGTACGAACGGCGTATGAGCCCGTCAGCGCCCGGCGCCAGAACCGCATATTCACCCTGGTCCATATCGGGGTCGTCTTGATAAATGGTCTCTCTAGCGATGCTCTCCTCGACGGCGTCGATGCCTTCACGAACCCGCACTACGTGGACCGTCGTGTCTTCCGTCAGGGGCGTGTCCGGCAATGGGTCAACCCGGTCGGTAGGGGCCAAAGCGATCCCGGCTTCGGACAGTAGGCCAGCCACGGTAGCCTGGCGGGTGCGGGTATCGGCCGACTGGCCGTCGACCACCAACGAGACGTCATTCGCATGGTAGACGTAGATATGAGTACCCGCGGTGAGCGCCGAAATGCGGTCCGGGAAGACGTAGTCGCCCCGGCCCAGTACGACGCCCTTCTCGGCCAGCGCTTCGCCCACGGTGGACGCGGTGGCAGTGGTGCTGGTGGCCAGGCCGTCCTCGTGGACAGTAATGGGGAAGGCCTGTGGCGTCCGCACGACGGCTGCTGCGGCGACCGGCGCCCCGTCGCTGTCGTTCTCCAGGCCCAGGGCAACGGCCAGCCGCGGGGGCTTGGCCGTGGGCCCTGGGCCCATGGAGCCGAGGGCGACGAACAGCAATCCGCCCGCCACCACCAGCGTCACGAGGGAGAGATGGAGGACGTGGCGGGAGCGAAGGAGAGGGCCACTCGAGAGTTTGGCGCCCTGTAGTCTTCCGAGGGGCGCTTGCTTCTCCAAGAGAAAAACAGGCGCCCGGGATGGCTTGTCGGGCAATACCTTCCTCTATTTGGCTCGGCGCTGGCGCCCTGGATTAGGAGCGGCCGTGCACCCGCTGTCGATCCGGCCCGTAGGCTTACTCTCGACAGCCAGCTCCAACCAGGTAGACCTGCGGCACCCGAAACTAACTACTTACCGCTGCTTCCTTCCGGACCTGACGGGGTTTGTAGCGTCTCGCCGCGCAGGGCCAGGTCATCAACGCTACTTGTCGAGGGCAGTCCCCACGGTGCCAGGACCTCGAGCGGGAATTCAACCCCGCTATAGCGGATTGCGGGTACAGGGCACCGCTAGCTCCCCGTCTAGCACGGCCGCGGGTTATCCTACATAAACCGGCGGATTCTGTCAAGGCAGTTATCCACGTCACATTCTTTGCCTGTCCTTCCTGGGCCGTTCATTTCGGCCTCGCGGACCACGAAGTTAGCGATAAGGATAGCCACCTGTCCTGAGGAACATGGTTGAAGGGCCGCAGCGCCTATTGTAGAATGGCCCTCAGTCTGAAAAGGGGGCCCATGCGCGTTCGCAAGGCTGTCATCCTGGCCGCCGGCTACGGTACCCGCTTCCTACCTGCCACCAAGGCCATCCCCAAGGAGATGCTGCCCTTGGTGGACAGGCCGGCCATCCAGTACGTGGTGGAGGAGGCAGTGCGAGCTGGTCTGGACCAGATCATCATAGTCACTGCGGTCAACAAACGGGCCGTGGAAGACCACTTCGACCGCCTGACCGACCTGGAGGTGTTCCTGGAGGAGAAGGGCAGCCACCAGCAAGCGGACGAGATGCGGCGGCTCGCCGAAGTCGCCGACATCGTTTTCGTGCGCCAGAAGGAACGCCGGGGTATCGCCGACGCCGTAATGAAGGCCCGCCACTTGCTCGGCGACGAGCCCTTCGCCGTCTTCTACCCCGACGACATCATCGAGAGTGACGTGCCGGCCATCGGCCAGCTCATCGACGTCCACAGCCGCTACGGCGGCAGCGTCGTGGCGGTGCAGCGCTTGCCGCGAGAAGAACTGCCCCACTACGGGGTCATCGAGCCTAAGGAACTGGAGGAGCGCGTCTACCAGGTGCTGAGCATCGTCGAGAAGCCGTCGGCGGCGGAGGCGAAGTCCGACCTGGGTGCGGTGGGACGCCTGGTGCTAACACCCGCCGTTTTTCCAGTTATCGAGCGCACGCCCCCAGGCGCCAATGGCGAGGTCCAGCTCACCGACAGCCTGGCCCTGCTCCTGGAGTCGGAAACTCTTTACGCCTGTCGCTTTGTCGGCGAGCGGTTCGATGTAGGACGGCCCATCGGCTTCTTGAAGGCCAACCTATCGATGGCCCTGCGGCGTCCCGACCTGGCGCCGGAAGTCCTGTCCTATCTGCAACAGCTCCTGGCGCGAGAGGGCGTTCGGCCCGCGCCGCGAGGCGGCCGGGGGGCATAGAGCATGGCTGACGCGAACGGCCTGCGCGATCGCTGGGCCCTGATCCTGGGCGCCTCCAGCGGCATGGGCGCCGCCACCGCCCTGGAGCTGGCCCGCAACGGCATGCACATCTTCGGCGTCCACCTCGATTTGCGATCGACGCTGCCCAACGCCCAGCGAGTCGTGGCCCAGATCCAGGAACTCGGCCGCGAGGCCATCTTCTTCAACATGAACGCCGCCGACCCCAAGAAGCGGGGCCAGATCCTGGATGCGGTGGAGGAACGGCTGCAGGCCGAGAACCCGCCGGCGCCGATTCGGGTACTGCTCCACTCCCTCGCCTTCGGCACGCTGCGCTCTTACGTGCCGGCCGATCCCAAGCGGGCGGTGAGCCAGGCCCAGATGGAGATGACGCTGGACGTAATGGCCCACAGCCTGGTCTACTGGGTGCAGGACACCGTCTATCGGAGGCTGCTGGGGCCGGGCAGCCGCGTTTACGCCATGACCAGCTCCGGTTCTATGCGCATCTGGCCGGAGTACGGGCCGGTGGGCTGCGCCAAGGCGGCCCTGGAATACCACGTCCGGCACCTGGCGGTCGAGTTGGCCTCGCGGGGGATCGCCGTCAACGCCGTGCGCGCCGGCATCACTGACACGCCGGCCCTGCGCAAGATCCCGGGCTCGCCGCAGATGCTGGCCATCGCGGCGCAGCGCAACCCTTCCGGCCGAACCACCACGACCGAAGACGTAGCCCGAACGATCGTCGCCCTATCCGATGAGCGGACGGCCTGGATGACGGGCAACATCATCGGCGTAGACGGCGGCGAGGAGATCATCGCTCACTAGCGGGCTCTTCCTCGCGCAGCACCTCGTAGATCGTCACCTTGTCCTGACGGAAGACGATTTTCCCCAAGCCCACGAACTTCGCCAGCCCCGCCTCGCTGTACGCCTCTCGCTCGAAGTCGCCCACGTAGACGTACTCTACGTCGTACTTGTCGATGATCGCCCTCGCCTGCGACAGTGAGGTCGTGTTGTAGGCCCTATCCACATCTTTGCGGCGCTCGTTCAGGGGTTCCCAGGTATTCTGCAGGCGGTACTCGTGTTGGGGCCAGCCCAGGATGGTCGGCAGGCCGGTGCGGGTGGACACGCGGGCCGCCCAGGTGTAGTCGTCGCCCACACCCTCCAGCACCACCGGCGCGCCGTCGACGTTGTCCTGGAGCCAGCGGGCGCCCGCGTACTCGTCGGGGTTGACGCGACGCTCGTAGGCCAGCCCATCGAGCCCGACCGGTTTCTGGGAATCGTCGCTGATGTAGAAAGTCCCGGCCACGGGAAAGATGAGGGCCGCCCCCAACACGATGACGCTTCCTACGGCCCAGCCAACGCTCCCCAAGAGCGACGCCGCCCCCGTCGGGCGCCAGCGCGCCAGGACGTAGTACAGCCCGAAGGCGCCACCCACGCTCAAGAGGACCCAGGCCTGGTAGCCCAACCTAAGCGTTGTGTTCTGCCGGTAGCCCAGGGGATCCTGCATCCAGTAGAACTCCATGCCCAGAAGCAGGAGCGCGCCGAGGCCGGTCGCTGCTAGGGCGAAGAGCAGGCCCCGGTCACAGGCGGCGTCATCGCGGGCGGCGCGCAGGTGGCGGCCCAGGGCCAGAGCCAGTACCCCGACGAGCGCGGCCAGGAAAGCGGCGGTAATCCAGGCGTAGCCACGGGTGGTGATCTCCTCCCCCAGACCCCAGGGCGCCCGCCGAATGGCCACCATGACCGCCCAAAGGCCGATCGGGACAGCCCAGGCCAAACACCCCCAGCCCACGGCCGCCCGGGAGATGGCCTGGCGCCCCAGCGCGGCCAGGGCGACACCGGCCGTGGTGCAGGCCAGCCAGACGGGCGGGCCCCAGAGGATGAGGAAGTGGGTCGGACGGGTGACTGTGCCCCGCAGAGTGGCCCAGCTCGCGCGGGTGGCTGCCTCCAGGGGCTGGACGCCGTCGCCCACGGGGTGGAAGTCGAGGTAGAACGGCAGATAGAGCAGCACGGCGACTACCCCCAGCGGCGCCACGTAGGTGACGGCGCGGGCGGCGGCGCTCACGGCCGGCCGGCCCTGGCCGGCGTAGCAGGCGACGAAGGCCGCCAGGGCGACAAGCAGCGCGTAGGTGGGCAGGTCGACAGCGTTAACGAACGCCAGGCTGCCTAGGGCCAGCGCCGCCACCAGCAGCAGGCCCGGCCCGCGGCGCCAGTAGCGCCAGTCCAGTCCTTCGGGGGCGCGCGCGACGTTCAAGGCCAGACCCACCGCCAGCAATGCGAACGGCAGAGCGGCGGTGTGGGCGTGGATGTCGCCGAAGAGGAAGCTGGTGAACGGGAACTCCCGGCCGTCCGTGGTGTCGGCCACGAAGGCGGCCCGGCCCCACCACCAGAACTCGGTCGGATACCACTTGTCGGTGGAGCGAGGACCGTCGAGGCCGTGGATCTGCCACCAATCGTAGAACGCCTGGTTGCCCACGCCGTGCGCGGCCAGCAGCTCGAACAGTCCTTCCAGGTTCGACACCAGGAGCAGCAACACGACGGCTGCGGCGCCGACGGCGAGCGCGCGCCAGAAGCGCCCACCCCCAGCCACCAGGTTGTAGCCGATGCCAAACACGCCTATCGCCGCCAGGGCGCCGATCGTCGCCGAGCCGAGGTTGAAGGCCACGCTGGCCGTCGTGCCGGCCAGGCGCGCCAGGACAGCCACGGTCAGGTGGCCCAGGTAGTAGTAACTCAAGTCATGGGCGGAGTACCAGGGGTCGTAGGCAGGGAGGGTGTCGCTGCGGAGGACGGCGTTGAGGAAGGCCAGGTTCTGCGGCTTCTCGCCGTAGTTGATCTCGTGCATGTAGGTGCGCAACAGGCCGAAGTAGGCAAAGGCCACAACGAACACGGCCTCGGCCACCAAGAGGTAGCGCCAGTTGTCGGCCAGCCAGCGCCCCATCTCGCGCCGGAGCAGCATAGCTAGCGTCAGGCTGACCGCCAGGACGAGCGCCATCAGCCCGAAGATAGAGGTCCGACTGTTGGGCAGCGAAAGGGCGAAGCCCCCCATCCACAGGCCGTAGCCCACGAACAGGAGGCCGAAGACCTTGGCGAAGGCGTAGCCCCTATCGGGAAGGGACGAGAACAGCACGAAGGCAATCGGGAAGGCGATGACGCCCATCACCTCGAGGATCACCCACCAGGCCACGGGTTCCGGCATAACGGCGCTCAGCACAGGACGGCGTCGCAGCCGCCGATTCGGTAGATGGTTACCTTGGGGTTCTGGTAGACGGCCTCACCCAACTCGGCGAACTTGGCCGTACCCGCCTCGCCGTAGGTATCCCGCTCGAGGCCCCCGACATACACGTAGCGCACATCGTACTTCTCGAGGATGGCCGCCGCCTCCTGGACGGAGGTCGTCCGGTAGGCCAGCTCGATGTCGGCGCACCTGACCGACGGACACCAGCCGCCGTTAGTCGCCGGCTCGCCGCCCTGCGGCGCCCACGAGCCCCGCCAGCGGTGCTCGTGGGCGGGCCAGCCGAGGACGGTGGGCAAGCCAGTACGCGACGAGATGCGTGCGTCGAAGCTGTAGGCCGCGCCGACGGCTTCCAGCACCACCGGCGTGCCCTGGACGTTGTCCCTCAGCCAGATGGTCGCGTCGTACTCATAGTGGTCGAAGGTTCGGACGATGGCCAGGCCGTCCAGGGATTGGACGCCCTGATACCCATCGACCCGGACGTCCTCGGTGCGATAAACGGTGACGGTCACCGGGTACACCAAGCCCGCCGCCAGCACAACGGCGAGGGCGACAGCCCAGGCCCAGCGGCTCGCCTGCTGCCAAAGGCGCGCGGGATGCCACAAGCCCGTCACGTAATGGAGACCGAATGCCCCCGCCACAGCCAGCAAGACCCAGGCCTGGAAGCCGAGCCGGAACATAGTGTTCGTGCGCAGTCCAACTGGATCCTGGGCCCAGAAGAACTCGATCCCCAGGATCAGCATCAGGCCCACGCCGGCCACCAGAAGGGCGAAGGCGATGGCGCCGGCGCCCTCCTCCTGTCGGCGCTGGTCGAGGTGTCGGGCCAGGGCGACAGCGACGAGCGCCAGCAGCGCGACGAGCATCGCCGCCGTGACCCAGCTCGCGCCGCGGGTGGCGATCTCGTCCAGCAGCCCTCCGAAGCCGCGCCGCGAGCCGACAGCCACGGCCCAGATGGCGATGGGAGTCAGGCCGGGCAGCAGAGCCGCTGCGAGAACGCTCCGCGGGCGTCCCCAGCGACCACAGGCGGCCACGGCGAAAGAAACCACCACCGCCAGCAACGGCGCCCACGTGTAGAGAAAATGGTGCGGCCGCGTCGTCAGAGCCTCGACGGACAGATCGCCATGAGTGGCCGTCTCCAGCGGCTGGATGCCCCCGCCAACGGGATGGAAGCCGGTGTAGAACGGCACGAACATGAAAGCGGCCAGAAGGGCCAGCGGCGCCAGGAAGCCCGTCGAACGGAGCAGCACGGCGGCGTTCAACCGCCCTTCGCGCAGGAAGTTCTGCGCCAGCACAGCGCAGAGGACGATGGCAAAGAAGGTGGGCAGGTCCCAGGTGTTGAGGAAGCCCAGCGCCCCGACGGCGAGGCCCATCACTGCCAGCCACCAGGGGCTGCGCAGCCAGAACCGATGGCTCAGCTCGGCCGACGAGCGCAAGAAATTGAGAGCGAGCCCCAGGACCATCAGGCCGAACGGCAGAGCGCTCACGTGAGGGTGGATGTCGCCACCCATGAAGGCGATAAACGGGAACTCGCGCTGGTCCCAGTTGCTGGCGATGCGGGTCACCCGCCACCACCAGTAGGGCTCGGTGGGATACCAGGAGTCGCTCGAGCGGGGGCCGTCGAGTCCGGTGATATCCAGCGCGCTGTAGAAGCCCTTGCCTCCGACGCCGTGAGCGGCCAGCAGCTCGAACAGGCCCTCTAGGTTGGCTAAGACGGCCAGCAGCACCACGGCCACCAGCCCGAAGACCAGCGCCCGCCCGGCGCGCCCTCGGCCCAGCACCAGGTTGTAGACCAGCGCGAAGACGTTGATCACAGCCAGGGCAGCAAAAAGAACGGCGCCAAGGTTGAACGCGACCCCCGAATGGATACCGGTGACCTTGGTGAGGTTGGCCACGATCAGCTGGCCGAAGTAGTAGTAGCTCAGCGTGTGCCCGGAGAGCCAGGGGTCCTGAGGCGGGAAGGAATCGGCGCGCAGGAGGGCATTCAGGAAAGCGAAGTTCATCGGCTTCTCGCCACTGCCGATGTCGGGGATGTAGGAGCGCAGGAGGGCGCCGAAGGCGAAGACTAACGCGAACAGGACCTCGGCGAAGAGGATGTAGGCCCACTGCCGGCGCAGGAAGTCGTCGAGCTGGGCTCGGGTTCGCCAGGTGACCACCACCGACACCAGGGCGAGGGCGCCGATGATGCCCAGAATCGAGAAGCGCTCGTTGGGGAGGAGCCCGGTGAGCCCGCCCACCCAGAAGACGTAGGCCACCAGGATCAGGCCCAGCGACTTGGCGAAGACGTAGCCCCGGTCGGGGAGCCAGCGGAAGAGAGCGAGCGCAATCGGGGTCGCAGCGATGCCAACTAGCTGGACGGCGGCCCACCAGAGAAGCGCTTCAGACATGGCTGGGGCTTAGGATAGCACGGAGTTGGTTTAGCCGCCTATGCGATAGATGGTCACCTTATCGTTCTGGTAGACGACCTCGCCCAACTGTGCGAACTTGGCCATCCCCTCCTCGCCGTAGCTGTCTCGTTCCATGCCGCCGATGTAGACGTACTCCACCTTGTAGCGGTTGAGGATGGCCCTGGCCTCGTCCACAGAGGTCGTCTTGTAGGCCAGCTCGATATCGATGCACCGGACCGACGGGCACCACCCGTCTTGCCGCTGACCGCCCTGTGGCGCCCACGAGCCTCGCCAGCGCCATTCGTGGTCGGGCCAGCCCAAGACCGTAGGGATGCCTGTCCGGGAGGACACCCGACCAAACAGGAGATAGTCGCTGCCCACCGCCTCCAGGATGACCGGCGTCCCTTTCACATTCTTGGACAGCCAGCGCAGAGCTTCGTAGTCGGCCGGCTCGCTGCGGCTCACAAACGCCACACCGTCCAGCTCGGGGTTGACCCGGAAGCCGTAGGTACGGTTCATGCTGGCGATGACCGGATAGACCAGCCCGGCTCCGAGGAGCGCTATGCACACCGCCACCCAGGCGAATCGATGCGTGTACGCCAGCATCTCCTTCAGCCGCCAGCGCGACAGCAGATAGTGCAGGCCGAAGGCGCCGCTGATGGCCAGCAGGATCCACGTCTCGTAGCCGAGCCGGAAGACGCTGTTGGCGCGGAAGCCCGTTGGGTCGTTTACCCAGTAGAGCTCTGTGCCCAAGAGCAGCAGGATAGCGGTGCCGCCCGCAGCCAGAGCGAAGAGGGTGCTCTGCTGGCTCTCGTCATCCCTGGCCGCGGCGTTGAGGAAGCGGCCCAGGGCCAGCGCTGCCACCGTGACCGCGACTACCAGAAAGACCAGGGTGAACCACCAGCCGCCGCGGGCTGTCGCTTCGTGGATGAAGCCGAGCGGCCCCTCGTGGGCGGTCACCAAGAGGACCCAAAAGCCAAAGGGTAGCAGCGCCGGCAAGAGGGCCCAGCGCAGCATGCGCCGATGCTCTCGCCAACGACCGAGGGCAACGACGATGAAGCTGGCCGTTGGCCAGAGGATCGTGCCCCAGAAGTAGAGGAAGTGGTGGGGTCTGGTGGCGATACCCTCCGCCGGGCCCTTGCCGCCGTTGACCTCCAGCGGCAGTATGCCGCTTCCCGAACCCGCCGGGTGGAAGTCGAGGTAGAAGGGGAGAAAGAGAAGCACCGCCAGACAGGCCAGGGGAATGGCGAAGCCGATCGTCTGGCCGATGACCGCCTGGTTCAGATGGCCCTCGTTGAGGTAGTTGCGCGCTGCCGCCATCGCGGCGATCAGCAAGAAGAAAACGGGCAGGCTCCAGAGGTCGGTGAAGCCCAGCACGCCCACCACAAGGGCGACGCCGAGGAGTCGCAGGGGATGAGCAACCCAGAAGGCCAGCCCCTCCCAGGCCGAGGCCGCGATGCCGCCGATGGTCGCCACGGCCGCGGCGAGGAACCGCGGTAGGCGCGTGCTCGAAACAGTGGCCTTTAGATGCTGAGCGACGCCCGCCCAGGCGGCGCCCGTCAGCGCGCCCTGCCAGCGCAGGGTGTTCAGGGCAACGCCGATAGCCATCAGCACCAGCGGGATCGACAGCAGGTGAGCGTGGAGGTCGCCCATGACGAGGGTGAAGAACGGGAACTCGCGCCAGTCGTTGTCGGTCGCCATGCGGGTGGCTCGCCACCAGGGAGAGAACCACTCGGTGGGGTACCACGCAGAGCAGTTGGACGGGTTCTGTTTACAGTCGATGGGCCCGTTCAGGCCGTTGGCGTCGAGGAGGCCGTAGAACTTGGACGAGCCGATTTGATAGCGGCGGAAGAGCTCGAACACGCCCTCCATGTTCGCCAGGACCAGCAGCAGCCCGACGCCCACCAGCGCGAACAGGACGGCGATGCCGGGGCGCGCCCGCGTGATAAGCAGGTTGTACACCAGACCGAAAACCCCGACCGCAGACAGCGCCGCGATGAGCGCAACGCCCAGGTTGAACGTGATGCCGGAGGAGAAGCCGGTGAGCTTGGTCAGGGCGGCGACCATGTGGTGGCCGAAGATGTACATCGGGATGGTGTGGCCGGAAAGCCAGGGGTCCTGGGGCGGAAAGCTATCGGCGCGCAGGATGGCGTTGAGGAAGGCGAAGTCCATGGGCTTCTCGGTCCAGTTGATCTCCGCCACGTAGGAGCGCAAGGAGACGGCCACCGCCAACGAGACGGCGAACAGGGCTTCGACCAGGAGGATGTAGCGCAGGCGGTCGCGGACGAAAGCCTCGAGCTCGACGCGCTGGCGCCAGACCACGACGATGGAGGCCAGACCGATGCCCAGCAGGATCAGGACCAGGGACGCCCGGCTGTTGGGAACGACGTGCGCCGTGGCCCCGATCCAGAGCACGTAGGTCATGAGGACTAGGCCCAGGGGCTTGCTGAACGCGTACCCGCGGTCGGGCAGGAAGCGGAAGAAGGCGAAGGTCAGGGGAAAGGCGGCCAGCCCCACCAGGAACACGGCTGCCCACCAGACGTATGTCTCCTTCTGGCTCAGGGACCAGAAGAGAGCGTCCCAGACCATGGGCACCCAGTCAGGCATGATCGGGGACTAGGATACCACGAAGGACGTGTCGGCATTCTTTTGGACTAACTGTTGTGGATTGTGGAAAAGCGTTGGATAAGATCGGGATTACTTGGTCGATAAAGACCTTGTCACGCTGGTCGCGATTCGTGATATGAATGTTAGTGAGGGCGTTTTGAGGTGAGGAAACAGATAGCCGCCGGTTTCGGCCATAAGCCCCCGTCCCGTGGGCGTTTGGCAACCCCACGGGCGGACAACGTAACCATTGGATTGTCTGAGAGAGACTTCGGCCGACTAGAGGAGAAGGCTCACCAGACAGAAGCCCGGCTCAGTCGCCTCGAGGACGAAGTTCACGGGCGGAACCGGGAAGGTCGTGCTTTCGTCGTAAGCTGGTGGCAGGTCTTTGTGGTAGTTCTCTTTACCATCGGGGCGTCGCTGGGCAGCGCCTGGCTTGCCATCGCATTCGGGGGCTGAGCCGCATTCTAAGATGCTTACTTCTCCAGCCGCAAAATCGCCATGAACGCCTCTTGCGGGATGTCCACGTTGCCCACCCGCTTCATGCGCTTCTTTCCCGCCTTCTGCTTCTCCAGCAGCTTCATCTTGCGGGTCACGTCGCCGCCGTAGCACTTGGCGATTACGTTCTTGCGGATCGGCTTGATGGTCTCGCGGGCGATGATCCGCCCGCCGATCGCCGCCTGGATCGGCACCTCGAACATCTGGCGCGGGATGAGGCGGCGCAGGCGCTCGACCAGCGCTCGCCCCTGGCGCGGGGCGTTCTCCGTGTGGACGATGGCCGAAAGGGCGTCGACCGGCTGGTTGTTCACCAGGATGTCCAGCTTCACCATCTTGGCCGGCGCATCGTGTGAAAAGCTGTAGTCCATGCTGGCGTAGCCCTGGGTGCAGGCCTTGAGCTGGTCGTAGAAGTCCAGCAGCATCTCCGATAGGGGCATGCGGTACTCCAGCAGCACGCGGCGGCCGGTGTGGCCCTCGACGGCGCCATGCTCCAGGTACTCCATCCGCCGGAACTCGCCGCGGCGGCCGGTCACCAGCTCCATCAGCGGCCCGATGTGGCGGTCGGGGCTGATGACGCTGACGTTCATCCAGGGCTCGAAGACCTCCAGCACCTCCTCCGGTCGCGGCAGTTGGGCCGGGTTGTCCACCAGCATCTCCTCGCCGTCCACCTTGACCACGCGATACTCCACGCTGGGCGCCGTCATCAGGATATCGAGGTCGTACTCGCGCTCCAGGCGTTCCTGGACGATGTCCAGGTGGAGGAGGCCGAGGAAGCCGCAGCGGAAGCCGGGCCCCAGCGCCACGCTCGACTCCGGCTCGTAGTGGAGAGCGGCGTCGTTGAGGCGCAGCTTCTCGAGGGCGTCGCGCAAGAGGGGGAACTCGTCGGCGTTGGCCGGGTAAAGGCCGGCGAAGACCATTGGCTTGGCCGGCCGGTAGCCGGGCAGCGGCTCGTCGGCGGGCCTGTCGTCGTAGGTGACGGTATCGCCCACCCGACAGTCGCGCACGGTCTTGAGGCCGGTGGCCACGTAGCCCACCTCGCCGGTGGCCAGGCCGTCGGTGGGGCCGAATGCCGGCCGGAAGACGCCCACTTCGAGCGGCTCCAGCGACCGCTGGGTGTACATGAGGCGCAGGGTCCGTCGCGGCGACAACTCGCCGTCCACCACCCGCACGTAAGCGATAACGCCCTTGTAGGAGTCGTACTTCGAGTCGAAGATCAGGGCGCGCAGGGGCGCTTCGGGGCGGCCGCTGGGCGGCGGGACGCGGGCCACGACCGCCTCCAGCAGCTCGCGGACGCCGGTGCCCTCCTTGGCCGAAGCGAAGAGCACGTCGGATTCGACGAACCCCAGGGTGGAGGACATCTCGCGGGCCACGCGCCGGGGCTCGGCGTTGGGCAGGTCGATCTTGTTGGCCACGGGGATGATGGTCAGGTCGTGCTCCAGGGCCATGTAGGCGTTGGCCAGGGTCTGGGCCTGGATCCCCTGCGACGCGTCCACCACCAGGATGGCGCCCTCGGCTGCGTTCAGTGAGCGGGAGACCTCGTAGGTGAAGTCGACGTGGCCGGGGGTGTCGATGAGATTGAGCTCGTAGTCCTGGCCGTCCAGGGCGCGATAGAGCATGCGCACGGCGGTGGCCTTGATGGTGATGCCGCGCTCGCGCTCCAGGTCCATCTGGTCAAGGACCTGCTCTTCCATCTCCCGCGGCGGAATGGTGCCGGTGATCTCCAGCATGCGGTCGGCCAGGGTGGACTTGCCGTGGTCGATGTGAGCGATGATGCAGAAATTGCGGATGCGGGCCTGATCCATGGCAGGCGTATCGTAGCACGGGGGGATCGGCGGCTCAACGCGCTGGCGCCCCCAGGTCGGGCGCGCCCCATGGACGAATCCGCGGCGCCTCCGCAGGCGTAACGGTCTCACCGTGAGCGGGACATGGCCTACCATGTACGGGATGACGCCTTAGTGCTGTCTTCACCTCCAGCGGCTATACTCGAAGCAGGACTCAGTGCTCCGGCGGCAGACATGCGCGTGTTGGTGGTCGAGGACGAACGGCGGATAGCCGACTTTATCGGCAGGGGCCTCTCCGAGCAGGGCTACGCTGTAGACGTCGCCCACGATGGTGATGAGGCGCTGGACTGGGCAGACGTTGCCGAGTTCGACGTCATTGTTCTGGATGTGATGCTTCCGGTCCGCGACGGAACGGAGGTCTGTCGTATCCTGCGGGAGCGCGGACTTCGCACCCCGGTCCTCATGCTCACAGCAAGAGACGCCGTCGAGGACCGGGTGCGCGGCCTGGACAGCGGCGCCGACGACTACCTGGTGAAGCCGTTCGCCTTCGCCGAGCTGCTGGCTCGACTCCACGCCCTCACCCGGCGACAGCCGGCGGCGCTTGGCTCGGTGTTGCGAGTCGGTGACCTGACGCTTGATACAATCACCCGCCAGGCGTCCAGGCAAGACAAAGTCGTCCCCCTCACCACCAAAGAGTATGCTCTGTTGGACTATCTGATGCGCCACCCGCACCAGGTGCTTACTCGCACCATGATCGCCGAGCACGTCTGGAACTACGACTTCGACAACGCCACAAACGTCATCGACGTGCACATCCGCAACCTGCGGCGGAAGATCGACGATCCGTTCCCGACAAAGTTGATCCAGACTGTCCGCGGTGCCGGCTATCGAATCTGCGCCCGACAGGTGGGGTGACTGTGCTGGTTCTTCGCTCCATCCGCCTCCGACTGACGCTGTGGTACGTCCTCTTGTTGGCCATCATCCTGGCGGCGTTCAGCGCGGGGATCTATCTTACCCTGCGGCACAACCTGTACGACAATCTTGACGATTCGATCCAGAATCGCGCCAACGTTCTCTTGGACATCGTCCGATACGAAGGGAACCGGCCTACTCTTGTTGGCGTTGTATCGTCCAACGATCCGAATCAGGGGGAGAGCTTCGTTCGCCTCTTCGATGCTTCCGGCGAGCTAACCTTCGATAACAGCGCCGCGGCGGGCGATGTCCCCATCGACCGTCGCGCGGTCGAAAGCGCCCTCGTGGGCAAAACCGTCACCCGCAGCGCCAATTCCGGTGAGACCTTTCGGGTCCGAACCCTGCCCATTGAGCGAGACGGCCGCATCAGTGGCGTGCTCGAAGTCGGCCAATCTCAGGGTGACGTGTCCGATACGCTTCAGGCCCTCCTGGTCATTGTGGGTATCGCCTATCCCGTGACCCTGCTTATGGCGAGCCTTGGCGGGGTCTTTCTGGCTGGGCGGGCGCTCTCGCCCATCGATGGGTTGACTCGCCTGGCTGGGCGCATATCAGCCGAGGATCTGAGCCAGCGGCTCAACATGCGTCTGCCCGACGATGAGGTGGGACGCCTGGCGCGGACGTTCGACGAAATGATCGCTCGCCTGGACGCCGCCTTTCGCCCCCAGCGGCAGTTCACGGCGGACGCCTCGCATGAGCTTAGGACGCCGCTGACGGCTATGAAAGGACAGATTGAGGTCGCCCTCCAGAGACAGCGCGACCCCGCAGCTTACCGACAGGTGCTACAGGTCGTCAACGAGGAGGTGGATCGCCTGATCCGGTTGGTGGGGAGCCTCCTGACCCTGGCTCGGGCTGATGCCGGCCAGATCCCGATTGCATTCGAGGCCATCAGTCTGCCGGACGTAGTTGGCGCTGCCGTTGAGCAGGTACGCCCCGTGGCAAGCGAGCGGGGCATTGAGCTCCAACTGGTCCCCAGTACGGCCGTCACCCTGCAGGCAGACGAAGACCTGCTGCTCCAGCTTTTGCTCAACCTGCTGGACAATGCTATCAAGTACACCCCGGCAGGCGGACAAGTGGCTGTAGGCTCGAATATCGGCGCCGGGCAGGTTGAAGTTTGGGTTCGCGATACTGGTATCGGCATCGCTAGCGAACACCTTCCGCATCTGTTCGACCGCTTCTACCGGGCCGACAAGGCCCGCGGTCGCGCCGCGGGCGGGGCGGGGCTCGGGCTAGCCATCAGCCAGTGGATCGCGGAAGTCCACGGCGGCTCGATTTCTGTCGAGAGCGCCCCGGGGAAGGGGTCAACCTTTACCATCCGGCTGCCCATGCGGCGTTAGACCTGCTGGTCTCCCGCTTCACGCCCTCTTCCTCTGCTAGCGCTCGGGCTGTTGCTAGGCGTGAAGACCCTCCCGGAGGCCACGTCGGCCTCATCAGCGATAAGTGAGTGCCAATCTTAATGCTCACTTCACGGTGGCTTAATGCGGACGTCCTAGACTGCTCTCAGACCGGTGGAAGTTGGAAAGGAGCAACAGACATGACCATCGGAAAACGTATCTACTGGGTGATAGCCCTGGTGGCAGTGATGGCGCTAGCCGGCGCAGCGGTGACTCTCACCACCCAGCTCACCTCGGCCGGGGAGCCTACCCCGGCTCCTGCCGTCCCCTGCGATCAGCAGGATGAGGCCGACGACGCCATCGAGAGCGCAGCGAAGGGACCCGACACTGACAACATTGAGGAAGAGTGCGGCCCGCAGGATGAGGCCGACGACGCCATCGAGAGCGCAGCGAAGGGACCCGACACTGACAACATCGAGGAGCAGTCCGGCGACCAGAACGAGGCCGATGACGCCAATGAAGCTGAGGACGGCGACATCCAAGCTCCGAGCGGTACCCTTGACGATGGGAAGGACCTGCTGCCTCAAGCGGGAATCACGCTCGAGCAGGCCGTAGCCGCGGCCCAGGGCGCAGCCTCCGGCCCGGTGGGCGAGATCGACCTGGAGCACTGGCAGGGCAAGCTGGTCTTCAACGTCGACGTCGGAGACAAGGACGTAAAGGTGGATGCCCAGACGGGAGGCGTTCTCTCGGCGGACTCAACGGACTAGGTCAGTCAGGGAGCCGGGGTCGGTCTACCGGCCTCGTGGATGACAAGTGAGACGGCCCCGACAGGTCGGGGCCGTCTCACTCTTTTCGTTTCGCTCGACTACACGCGGTGGCAGGCGACCCGGTGCTCTTTGCCACCCACGCCGATGTTCCGCCACTCGGGGACGACGGTGTAGCAGCCGTGGGCCTCGCTGGCAATGGGGCAGCGGGTGTGGAACACACACCCCGACGGTGGATGCATGGGGCTCGGCACGTCGCCGACCAGGATGATGCGCTCTCGCTTGGCCTCCACCACTGGATCAGGAATGGGGATGGCCGAGAGCAGGGCCTTGGTGTAGGGATGGAGCGGGTTCTCGTACAGCTCGATGCGGTCGGCCAGTTCCATCAGCTTGCCCAGGTACATCACCGCCACTCGGTCGCTGATGTGGCGCACTACTGAGAGGTCGTGGGCAATAAACAGGTAGGTCAGCCGGAATTCCCGCTGGAGCTCCTCGAGCAGGTTTATGATCTGGGCCTGAATCGAGACGTCCAGAGCCGAGATGGGCTCATCGCAGACGATGAACGTGGGCTCCACGGCCAGGGCGCGGGCAATGCCGATGCGCTGGCGCTGGCCGCCGCTGAACTCGTGCGGGTAGCGGTTCGCATAGTAGGGGTTGAGCCCCACGATGCGCATCAGTTCCTGCACCTTCTCCTTGCGCTCGCGCCGGTTGCGGGCCAGGTTGTGGATAACGATCGGCTCGCCGATGATGCTTCCCACCGTCATGCGGGGGTTCAGCGAAGCGTAGGGGTCCTGGAAGATGACCTGCATGCGCCGGCGCATACGACGCATGTCGCGGCTCTTCATCTTGATCAGACTCTGCCCTTCGAACAAGATGTCGCCGGCGGTGGGCTGGTAGAGCATCAGCACACAGCGCCCGACGGTGGTCTTGCCGCAGCCGCTCTCTCCCACCAAGCCGAGGGTCTCGCCCTGACGGATGGAGAAGGAGACACCGTCGATGGCTTTGACGTCCGCCATCTTTCGTTGAAATATGATGCCACTGGTCACCGGGAAGTACATCTTGAGGTCGCGCACGTCCAGCAGGACATTGTTCAGGCGACCGGTGCTGGTGGCGGCGACGTCTTGCGTGGCCATGGATGGCTTCCTCAGGCGGGGGCCGCCGATTTGGCGCTCTGACCCACCCGCTGCCATTCCCAGCAGGCGGCCTGGTGGATTCCGGACACCGCCAGGAGCGGAGGCGATTCCCGCTGGCAGCGGGCCACGGCGTACTTGCAGCGGGGCTGGAAGTAGCATCCCTGGGGCATGTGGATGAGGTCCGGCGGGAATCCTTCGATCGGATCCAGCCGGTCCTTGCGCACCTGGTCCAGACGCGGCACCGATTTCAGCAGGCCGAGGGTGTAGGGGTGGCGAGGGTTGCCATATAGCTCGCTGGCCGGGGCCGTCTCGGCGATTTTGCCGGCATACATCACGAAGACCCGGTCGGCGTAGCGAGCTACCACCCCCAGGTTGTGAGTGATGATGATCACCGCCGTGCCCAACTCGCGGGTCAGATTGGTTAGAAGCTCCAGGATCTGGGCCTGGATGGTCACGTCCAGGGCGGTCGTAGGCTCATCGGCGAGGAGGAGCTTGGGGTTGCAGGAGAGGGCCATGGCGATCATCACCCGCTGGCGCATGCCGCCGGAGAACTGGTGGGGGTAATCGTGGATGCGGGGCTTGGCCTCGGGTATGCCGACCATCTCCATAAGCTCGATGGCGCGACGGGTGGCGCTGGCGCGGTCCATCTTCAGGTGCAGCTCCAGGCTCTCGGTGATTTGGCGGCCGATGGTGAGCACGGGGTTGAGCGAGGTCATGGGTTCCTGGAAGATCATTGCTATGCGGTGGCCGCGGATATCGCGAATCTCCTCTTCATCGGCCTTCAGCAGGTCTTCGCCCTCGAAGAGGATCTCTCCGCTGATGATCTTGCCTGGCGGGTTGGGGATCAGTCGCAGGATCGACAGGGCGCTGACCGTCTTGCCGCAGCCGCTCTCCCCCACCAGGCCCATGATCTCTCCAGCCTGGACGTCGTAGCTAACGCCATCAACAGCCTTTACCACGCCGTCGTCCGTAAAGAAATGGGTCCTCAGGTCCTTTACCTGGAGCAGGGGAACCGCCATGCGCCCTCCGCAGATTCGTCCATTGGATTGGTGGGGAAGGGGGGACTCGAACCCCCACGCCTTCCGGCACATGATCCTAAGTCATGCTCGTCTGCCAATTCCGACACTTCCCCCTGGTGGGCCGCGCAGGACTCGAACCTGCAACCCGCTGATTAAGAGTCAGCTGCTCTTCCGATTGAGCTAGCGGCCCTGGGTCGCCGCAGTATAGCACGCAGCAGAAACGAGTCGCAATGAGCGATCGGCGTGGCCGGCGGCCTCTAATATCATCTTCTAGCAGTTAGCTTTGGAGATCAAGTTCGCGGGCGAGGTGATGGAAAGGCAAACCTATTCAATGTTGACGGGCCCTGGCGGATTCTGATACCATCCTGGGCGCGGGCGATTAGCTCAGTTGGTTAGAGCGCAGCGTTGACATCGCTGAGGTCAGAGGTTCAAGTCCTCTATCGCCCACCACTTTGCGAATATCGAAAAGGCGACGACTAGGACGAGTAGCGACGACAGGGCTCCAGAGAGGGCGTTCGAGGTTGGAAGACGCCCGCCCCCACTGCCGCGAATACCCCCTAGGAGCCGGCCGGCGAACGCCATCCGGCCAGTAGCCGGCCCCGGAGGCACCCGTTAGCGGCCCAAAGAGTCCCCCGACACGTCGGGGGAAAAAGTGGGTGGAACCACGAATGGCCCCTCGTCCCACAGGGCGAGGGGCTGCGTCTATATACTAGGGTGTGCTAGGAGGTTGTCATGGCCGTGAACCTGGACAAGCTGCCCAAAGAGGAGCGCCTGGGGCGCCTGCGCCACTCGGCCTCGCACGTGATGGCCGAGGCCGTGCTGACCATCTTCCCCGACGCCAAACTGGCCATCGGCCCGCCCATCGACACCGGCTTCTACTATGACTTCGACCTGCCCCGGCCGCTGACGATGGACGACCTCCAGGTCATCGAGGAGCGGATGCGGGAGAGCATCGCCCACGACCACCCCTTTGTTCAAACGCTTGTTGACAAGGATGAGGCCCGGCGGCTCTTCGCCCAGCAACCGTACAAACTGGAACTCATCGACGAACTACCACAGGACGAAGTGAGCACCTTCCGCCACGGCGAGTTTGTCGACATGTGCGCGGGCCCCCACGCCGCCAGCACCGGCCAGGTGCGGGCGTTCAAGCTGACCAGCGTGGCCGGCGCCTATTGGCGCGGCGATGAGCGCCGCCCGATGCTCCAGCGCATCTACGGCGCCTTGTTCGAGACGGAGGAGGAACTGGCCGAATACCTCCACAAGCTGGAGGAAGCGCAGCGCCGTGACCACCGCCGCCTGGGCCGCGAACTGGACCTATTCTCGTTCCACGAGGAGTTTGGGCCCGGTCTCGTCTACTGGCACCCCAAAGGCGGCCGCATACGCACCATCTGCGAGGACCTCTGGCGGCAGGAGCACCTGAAGGCCGGCTACGATCTCGTCTACACGCCGCACGTGGGCAAGGCCGCCCTCTGGGAGACCAGCGGCCACTTGGACTTCTACCGGGAGAACATGTTCCCATCGATGGACTCTGAAGGGCAGGAGTACTTTGTCAAGCCCATGAACTGCCCCTTCCACATCCAAATCTACCGTTCGTCGACGCGTAGCTACCGCGAGCTGCCCCTGCGCTTGGCCGAGTTGGGCACGGTTTACCGCTACGAGCGCTCGGGAGTCCTCCACGGCTTGATGCGGGTGCGCGGCTTCACCCAGGACGACGCCCATATCTTCTGCCGGCCGGACCAACTCGAGGACGAGATCGTGCGGGCAGTGGAGTTCGGCATCTACTTCCTGCGCCTGTTCGGCTTTCAGGACTACCAGGTGTACCTGTCCACCCGCCCCGAGAAGTACGTCGGTGATCTTGAGCAGTGGGATCGGGCCACCGATGCCTTGCGGGAGGCCGTCCAATCCAGAGGTCTGCCCTATGAGATCGACGAAGGGGGCGGCGTCTTCTACGGCCCCAAGATCGACATCCACGTGCGCGATGCCATCGGCCGCGCCTGGCAGCTCACCACCATCCAATTCGACTTCAACCTGCCGGAGCGGTTCGACCTGGCCTTCATCGGGCAGGACGGGCGCGAGCATCGGCCGTACATGGTGCACCGCGCCCTGCTGGGCTCCATGGAGCGCTTCCTGGGCGTGCTGCTGGAGCATTACGCCGGCGCTTTTCCTGTCTGGCTGGCGCCCGTGCAGGCTGTCGTGATACCGATATCCGATCGCCACCTGGAGTACGCCGCGTGGGTGGCGGCGGAACTCGACGCCGCGGGCCTGCGCGTACAGGTGGACGACCGGTCGGAGCGAATGCAGGCCAAGATCCGCGACGCTCAGCTCCAGAAGGTGCCTTACATGCTGGTTGTGGGCGACAAGGAGCAGGAGGCGAAGGCGGTGGCCGTGCGATTGCGCAGCGGCGAGGACCTCGGCCCGGTGCACATCGAAGAGTTCCTGCTGCGCGCCGTGGACGAGGTGCGCGAGCGGCGGTGAGCCCGTACGAATACCGGGGCCTGGTCGGGGATGCCGCGACACCGAATGTTGCTATACTATGGGCAATTGAAACCGCGGTGAAGGCTCGTAGGTCGGGGTCTTCGGACCCCAGACGGTGATTCTGCGAGGGTCTGAAGACCCTCGCCAACAAGATCGTCTGATGTTCAAGAAGATACTGGTCGCTAATCGGGGCGAGATCGCTCTGCGCGTGCTGCGCGCCTGTCGCGAGCTCGGTATCACCGGCGTGGCCGTCTATTCGGACGTGGACCGCGACTCCTTGCACGTGCGCTACGCCGACGAAGCCTACCTCCTCGGGCCAGGGCCTGCCAGCGAGAGCTACCTCAATGCCGGGAAGATCCTGCGCGTGGCCAGGAAGGCCAAGGTGGATGCTCTCCATCCAGGGTATGGCTTCCTGGCCGAAAACGCCGACTTCGCGCAGGCCTGCCGCGACCGCGACATCACCTTTGTCGGCCCGACGCCCGAATCGATACGCCTCCTGGGCGACAAGATCCAAGCTCGGCGCTTGATGCGCGAAGCGGGCATACCGGTTGTCCCCGGCACCGACGAACTCCCCTCGGTGGACACCGCCCACCTGGCCGCGACCCGCATGGGCTTTCCGATCCTGGTGAAGGCGGCTGGAGGTGGCGGCGGCAAGGGCATCCGCGCCGTCTATCGCGCGGACGAACTGCACACCGCTCTGGAGGCCGCCAGCCGCGAGGCGGGGGCCGCCTTTGGCTACGGCGCGCTCTATCTGGAGAAGTTCCTCGAGCCGGTGCGTCATATCGAGGTGCAGCTCATAGCCGACCACCATGGGACGGTGGTGACCCTCGGCGAAAGAGAATGCTCCATCCAGCGGCGCTACCAGAAGATGATCGAGGAAGCGCCGTCGACAGCCGTCGATCCCGCCCTGCGGCTCCGTCTGATGGAGAAGGCCCGCGTTGCGGTCAGAGCTGCCAACTACACCAACGTGGGCACGGTGGAGTTTCTCTTGGATCAGGAGGGCCACGCCAGTTTCCTGGAGATGAACACCCGCCTTCAGGTCGAGCACCCGGTCACGGAGATGGTAACGGGCGTCGACCTGGTGGCCGATCAGATCTTGGTGGCTGCGGGAGAGCCCTTGCCTTATCGACAAGGGCACATCCGCGTCCGCGGTTGGGCGATCGAGTGCCGCATCGCCGCGGAGGACCCGTTCAACGACTTCTTGCCCTCCACAGGCAAGGTCAGCTTCGTCAGCGAGCCCGGGGGCCCCGGCGTCCGCGTCGACAGTGCCCTCTACAATGGCATTGACATTCCCTACTACTACGACCCCCTTATCGCCAAGCTCTGCACCTGGGGACGCAACCGCCAGGAGGCCATTCAGCGGATGCGGCGCGCACTCCTGGAGCTTAAGATTGTGGGGGTAAGCACCAACATCCCCTTCCATCTTCAAGTCATGGACAACCCGCACTTCAGGGCTGGCAGACTGGACACAACCTTCCTCGAAAAGCACTTCCGCCTCGATCAGCACGACCCGCTCAAGCACGAGAAGCTCGCTCTGGTGGCTGCCGCCGCCCTGACCTATCATCGCCGACGGGAGCCCCCCAAAGCGGCGCCCGCAGCGGCGCCCTGCAATGACAGCCCCTGGCGAGCCCAGGGCCGACCCAACGCCGGGGGAAAGCAAAGGATGCCATGGCGGAAAAGTATCTGATGCGTCTGGGCGACTCCGTCACGGAGGTGGAGGTAGAGGAGGGGCCGAAAGGAGTCCGCGTCCGGATCAACGACCAGTGGCACTCCATAAGCCTGGAGCAGATCGGGCGCTCCGCCCTCTTCTCCCTGATCGTGGATGACCGCCCGCACGAGTTCTTCGTCGAAGAGCGCAGCGGCGGTCTAGATATCGTTATCGGCTCTCTGCGGTACACCGTCCTGCGCGAGCGGCCGGGCCGGCCGGGCATGTCCGCTCCCCTGCCGGCGCCTCAGGGGCTGCACGAGAGGCCGGGCGAGGCGGGGGGCTGGGTCCTGCTATCGCCGATGACCGGCTTGCTGCAGGAGGTCTACGTCTCATCGGGGAAGACGGTTCAGGCAGGGGAGGTACTCATGGTCATCGAGGCCATGAAGATGAACAACGAACTGCGCGCCCTGCGCTCGGGGCGGGTCCAAGAGGTCTACGTCTCACAGGGGCAGCGGGTGGAACAAGGCAGCGCCCTTCTTCTTCTGGTGGAAGATTGAAAGGCGTTGACATGTGTGGTATAGTTTAGCCTACTGTTAGCGGCATAGAGAGTTCTTTCGCGGGGACGCTGGTATACTTCGCGACTTTCGTATAAACGAGCGGATCAGGGCAAGAGAGGTTCGGGTAATCGCGGACGCGGGCGAGAACCTCGGCGTATTGCCCATCGCCCAAGCCCTGACCGTCGCTAAGGAACGCGACCTCGATCTGGTAGAGGTCGATCCCCACGGGTCTCCTCCTGTCTGCCGCCTGCTGGACTTTGGGACGTGGAGATACCAGCAGGCCAAGAAGGAGCGCGAGGGCCGCAAGCACCAAAAGGGGCTCATCGTTCATGAGGTGCGTATGCGGCCTCACATCAGTGGGCACGATATGGAGCGCAAGGTGCGCCTGGCTGAGCGTTTTCTGCAGGAAGGCGACCGAGTGAAGGTGACGGTGATGTTCCGCGGCCGCGAGATGGCCCACCCGGAGACGGGGAGGGCGGTCTTGGACCGCGTGTTGGAGCACCTGAAGGATCTGTCGGCCATAGACAGGCCGACCAATATGGAGGGGCGCTTCCTGAGCATTATCCTGGCGCCAACCAACAAGAAGATGCCCAAGCCCGCTCAGGTAGCGGGGGAGCAACAAGTTGCCCAAACTTAAGCTGAAAACTCACTCCGGCGCCAAGGACCGTTTGCACCTCACCGGGACCGGTCGCGTCATGCGCCGCAAGTCGCACGTCAATAATGCCCGACGCAAGAAGCGCCGGGCGGTCAAGGGCCAGTTCGACACCACGATGCCAGTACATCAGAGCTATCGTCGTCGCCTGCGTCGTTTGCTACCCTACGGCACGAGATAGTCCTCAGCCAGTTCCAGGAGGAAAGCCGTCTTGAGCAGGATCAAGAGAGGCACCGTCAAGCGGCGAAGACACAAGAAGGTCATCGCCCAGACCAGGGGCCACCGCGGTGTCCGCCATCGCCTGTTCAAGCGGGCCCGCGAATCACTGCTTCATGGTCTCTGCTACACCTATCAGCACCGGCGGGATCGCAAGGGCCAGTTCCGCCGGCTCTGGATCGCCCGCATCAACGCCGCCGTCCGCTCGCACGGCCTGTCCTACAATCGTTTCATCGACGGCCTGCACAAGGCGGGGGTGGAAATCGACCGTAAGGTACTGGCCGATCTGGCCATTCGCGATCACTCTGCCTTCGTCCGCCTGGTAGACACCGCCAAGACTGGTTTGACCGCCGGATAGCGGCTCAGCGCATCGATTCGTGCTCGCAAAGGCCCGAAGGATGCCCTTCGGGCCTTTTTCGCGCCCAAGGGGGGCAGGGGTGCCCGTGCGCCAGCTCATCCCCCGCCTGCGTGCGACAGGCTATCGCTTCGTCCTGCCGGAGACGCCTAGCCGCTGAGGACGGCGCTGGCCGCAGTTCGGCGATCGCGGTCGGGACGCCTTTGAAGGGGATTCCTCCTCCTTCTGGGGGCTTGACAGTTCGTTGACCAGTGTGTATAGTTTTTCGCAACTGTAAGGTTTTTCCGCCGGCGCTTTCCTGAGCTCTGCTGGCCCGCTCGGGATCTCTCCGGTGGGTTGAGGCTCTACATGGAGATGAGCCGAGGAGGAGGTACGAGAATATGAGCAAACGGAAAGGCATTAGCAGGCGCGGCCTGCTTAAGGGTGCCGCGCTCGGGACTGTTGCGGTGGCGGCTGCCGGCACGACGGGCCTGTATCGACCCCTTGGGATCCTTTTCCCAGCCGGAGCCGCAACACTTGCCCGCGCTCAGGGCGCGCAGACCCCGCTGGCCGGTGGCGCCATTCCCCAGTGGGTCGACCCGCTGCCGCTCCTGGACCTCGCCGGCGGTCCGATGCAGACCGTGATCGCTGGCGCGAGCGAGATCGAGCTTCACATGCGCGAGTTCCAGGCCAATGTTATGCCGTCCACATTCGTCCCAGCCACAGGACCCTACACCGGGACGTGGGTGTGGGGATACATTGCGGGCGCGGGCGTCCCGACTGGCGCACGGGGCACTTACCTCGGGCCCGTGATCGTCGCGACACGCAACCAACCGACCCAGATCCGGTTCGTGAACAACCTGGGCAACACCGCTAGCAGCAACGTATTGGCCTTCGTCAATTCCACCGATCAGACGCTGCACTGGGCGGACCCCCTTAATGATGGGGCAAACATGTGTGCGCACATAGGCGGGATGCCCATGGGTGATTGCGCCCAGCACTACGCCGGGCCTATTCCGGCCGTGCCTCACCTGCACGGCGGGGAGGTCCCGCCGGTAATCGACGGCGGGCCGGATGCCTGGTTCACCAGCGACGGCGCCAACCACGGCCACGCATACTACACCCACCCTGGAGTCGGTGCCGCCGGCAACGAGGCCGTCTACCGGTATCCGAACACCATGGAACCGGCGATGGTCTGGTTCCACGATCACGTCCTGGGAGCCACCCGTCTCAACGTCTATGCCGGCTTGGCCGGCGCCTACCCGATCATCGACCCGACCCGGCCGCTCCCCACCGGCCTGCACCCGGTCGGCCTGCAGCAGGGCGCCAGTGGGCCTGTGGACTACCTCGTTCCGCTGGTGCTCCAGGACCGCATGTTCGATGTCAACGGGCAGCTCTTCTTCCCCAACGTCGGCATCAACCCAGAGCACCCCTTCTGGATTCCGGAGTTCGTTGGCGATACCATCGTGGTCAACGGCAAGGTATGGCCGTATCTGAACGTGCAGCCGAAGCGCTACCGCTTCCTGTTCGTCAACGGGTCCAACGCCCGCACCTACGAGCTGTTCTTGGCTAACATGCCCATGTGGCAGATCGGCACCGATGGGGGCTACCTGGACGCGCCGGTCAAGATCGGCCCGAACGCTGCCGCACCAGCACTGACTAAGCTGGTACTTATGCCCGGCGAGCGCGCGGACGTGATCATTGACTTCGCGGGTCTGCAGGGGCAGACGCTGATTATGCGCAACACGGGCCGCACGCCTTACCCCAAGGGCGCTCCGCCCGGAGGGTCTAACCTCGGCCAGATCATCCAGTTCCGCGTAAATCAGCCTTTTGTGGGGCCGGACAACAGTTACAACCCCGCGTCAGGCGTGCCGCTGCGGCCGCCGATGGTTCGCTTGGTTAACCCCGCCACCGGCGCACTCGCAGCGGGCGTGACGGCGCAGAAGACCCGCCAGCTGACCCTTAACGAGGTTATGGGCATGGGCGGGCCGCTGGAGATCCTCGTCAACAACACCAAGTGGAGCGGTGAGCAGCCCGATGGATCGGTCAGGGCTGATTTCACGGCGGTCTCGGTCGGCGGCGTCACCGAATACTACTCGGAGCTGCCCAACGAGGGCGACACCGAGGTGTGGGAGATCGTCAACCTGACGGCCGATGCCCACCCGATCCACACCCACCTGACACAGTTCCAGCTGATCAACCGGCAGAACTTCAACACCAACAAGTACAACGCGGCCTACGCGGTGGCCTTCCCCGGGTCTCAGACCATCATTGACCCCATGACCGGCTTGCCGTATGCGCCTGGCGTCTACATCCCAGCCTTCGGTCCGCCGCTCGACTACAACTCGGGCAACCCCCGCGCCCTCGGTGGGAACCCGGATATCACAAAGTCACTTCAGGGGCGGGTCATACCGCCGAATGCCAACGAGGCGGGATGGAAGGACACCGTGATCATGTACCCCGGCCAGGTGACGCGCATCGCCGTCCGCTTCGCGCCAATGGAAAAGCCAGTCAACGACCCGAATCTGAACTACCCGTTCGATCCTAACGCCGCGGGGCACGGGTTTGTCTGGCACTGCCACATCATCGACCACGAAGACAACGAGATGATGCGGCCATACAAGGTGACGCCGAAAGCGGGTGCGCCGAGGACGTACAACGAGGGGACAGACTACTAGGCCGGACTGGCGGGAGGGGGGCCCTCCGTGGCCCTCCTTCCGCTCCCCCCTCTGACGGACCAAGGGTCGGCGGCATCGGCGGGCTCCGGCGGACAGACGCCCGACCGGTGCTCTAGCCCCTGAGAACTGCCCCCACCTCGCGCGACAGGCGCTCCAGGATGCGCCGCCGCTCGCGCTGCACCTCAACGTCGGTCAGGGTGTGGTCGAAAGACTGGTAGGCCACCGAGTAGGCCAGCGACTTCTTGCCAGCCGGCACGGGCGGCCCGGTGTAGACATCGAACAGAGTTGCCCGCTGCACCAGGGAGAAGCTTTCGACAAGCGCCTCCACCGTGGCCGCAGCCACGCCTTCGTCCACGACAACGGCGATGTCCTCCTCGACCGCCGGGAAGCGCGAGAGCGGCTGGTAGCGGCGTGGCTTGCCGGTGTGGGGGAGCAGGGCTTCCAGATCGAGCTCGAAGAGGAAAACGTCCTGCTGGATATCGAAGGCTGTGGCCACCCGCGGGTGCACTTGCCCCACCAGACCCAGGCGCTCGCCCTCCAGGCGCACCTCGGCCGAGCGGCCGGGTAAGAGAGCGAAGTCCTCGCTGTCCTCGTGGGTGGGGGTCAGGCCCAGACGGTCGAACAGGTAGTCCAGGTAGGCCTTGGCGTCGAAGAAGTCCGCGGACTCTTCGCTGGGGCGGTTCCAGCGATCGAGTCGCGCGCCGCTGACCACGCCGACCAGCCACTCCACCTCTAGCGGCAGATCATCGGGGCGTGGCAGGTAGATGCGGGCCAACTCGAACAGCCCGACCAGTCGGGCCTGGTGATGGCGGACGTTAGCCGAGAGCGTCTCCAGTAACGATGCCCGAAGAGTGGTGCGTAGGTATTCCTGCTCGCGACTCATCGAGTTCGCGACGCGCAGCGGGGGATGCGTCGCCAGTTCCTGCGGTGAGATTACCTTGGCCAGGCTTTCCTGGTCGACGAGCGAGTAGGTGATGACTTCCTGCATGCCGGCGGCGGCCAGAATATCGCGGACTCGCTCGCGCAGTTGGCGGGCAGGCTGAGGCGCGGCCGGAGGGATGACACCCGCCAGGCTTGCGGTCGGCAGTTCGTCGTAGCCGATGATGCGGGCCAGTTCCTCGGCCACGTCGTCGGGAATACGAACGTCGCTGCGCCAGTAGGGCGCCCGCACGACATAGCGGTCGGGCGGCAGCCAGCGGCAGCCGAAACCGAGCGAGGTGAGGGTCTGGCGCACCTGGGAGACAGGCAGCTGCACACCCAGTACCTTGCGCAGCCGTTCCTGAGTGGCGGTGATGCGGGTCACCCGCGGCTTACCGGGATAGACATCGACGACGCCCGGCGCCGCACGACCACCGGCCAGTTCCAGAATCAGCCGCGTCGCTCGGCGCACACCCATCATCGCCAGTTCGGGGCTGAGGCCCTTCTCGAAGCGGACGGAGGCGTCGGTGCGCAGCTTCAGGGCGGCGCTGGTGCGGCGGAGACTGGCCGCATTGAAGTTCGCCGCCTCGAGGAGGATTGTGGTTGTCTTCTCGCCCACCTCGCTCGCAGCGCCGCCCATCACGCCGGCCACCGCTACCGCCTCCGCAGCGTCGGCGATGACCAGCATGTCCGGCGCCAGGGGTCGAGCGGAGCCGTCCAGGGTGGTGATCGTCTCGCCCGGCCTTGTGCGCCGCACGATGATCCTGCGGCCACCCAGGCGAGAGAAGTCGAAGGCATGCAGCGGCTGCCCCAGTTCCAGCATCACATAGTTGGTGACGTCTACCACGTTGCTTATCGGGCGCAGACCCGCCGCCAGCAGACGCTCCTGTAGCCACGGCGGCGACGGCCCGATGTGCACGCCGTCGATGAGGGTGGCGCAGTAGCGGGGACAGAGGTCGCGGTCGGCGATCTCGATCTTCACTCGCTCCCTAGCGGGCCGGCCATGCTCGGCGTATTCGAGAGGCGGCTCGCGGACGCTCTGGCCGGTGAGGGCCGCCACCTCGCGAGCGATGCCGAGCACCGAGAGGCAGTCCGGCCGGTTGGGCGTGATGTCCAGGTCGAGCACGGCGTCGCCCAGGTATTCCGCCAACGGTGTGCCGACGGGGGCGTCCTCGGGCAGGACCAGGATGCCCTCGTGGTAGTCGGACAGGCCAAGTTCCTTCTCCGAACAGACCATCCCCGCCGACTCCACGCCGCGGATGCGGGCTGCCTTCAGGATCGTCTGCTGGCCGCTATGACCGTCGATCAGTTCGGCGCCCAGACGAGCGAACGCCACTTTCTGACCGGCGGCAACGTTCGGCGCGCCGCAGACCACGGTGATCTGTTCACCGCCCAGGTCCACGGTGGCCAGGTGAAGGCGGTCGGCGTTCGGGTGAGCGGAAACGTCCACCACCTGCGCCACGCTGATCCTCTCCCAGTCGCGAGAGGTGGCGAGGATCTCGCCCACCTCGCTGCCGGCCATGGTCAGACGGTGAGCCAACTCCTGGGGCGATAGAGTTATGTCGACATAGTCGCGCAGCCACTTGAGGGGTACTTTCACCGCGCCACCTCAGAACTGCTCCAGGAAACGCAGGTCGTTGGAGTAGAAGAGACGAATGTCGTCGATGGCGTGGCGGAGCATGGCAATGCGCTCCACGCCCAGGCCGAAGGCGAACCCGGTGTAGCGCTCGGAATCATAGCCAACCTTGGCCAGCACCTCGGGGTGAACCATGCCGCACCCCAGGATCTCCAGCCATCCGGAGTTGGCGCACGAACGACAACCCTGGCCACCGCAGAGGAAGCAGTCGATGGCCATCTCAGCGCCGGGCTCAACGAAGGGGAAGTAGTCGCAACGGAAACGCACCCGCCGCTCGGGCCCGAAGATCCGCTTGGCGAACTCGAACAACGTCCCCTTGAGGTCGGCCATGGAGATGCCTTCGTCCACAGCCAGGCCCTCCACCTGAGTGAGCATCCACTCGTGCGTGGGGTCGGTGGCCTCGTGGCGGTAGCACTTCCCGGGCGAGATGATGCGCACCGGGGGCTGGGTCTGTTCCATCACCCGGATCTGCATGGGCGACGTGTGGGTACGCAACAGCATGGGGTAGTCGCCATTCCGCCGATAGTCAACCCAGAGAGTATCCCACATGTCGCGGGCGGGATGGTCTTTGGGAATGCGCACTGCCTCGAAGTTGTAGTAGTCCCACTCCACCTCCGGTCCTTCGACGACCTGGAAGCCCATGGCCTCAAAGGCGCCGAGGACGTCCCGCAGGGTTTGGGTGACGGGATGCAGACGGCCAACCGGGATAGGCCGTCCGGGCAGTGTCACATCCAGCCGGCCGGTCTCGATGGTCGCAGTCACCGCCTCCTCGTGGAGGGCGGCCTGTCGTTGGGCCAGGGCCTCCTCCAGTCCCTGGCGCAGGCTATTGGCGGCGGCGCCGACGGGGCGACGCTCGTCCAAGGGGAGAGAGGCCAGGCCACGGAGGATAAGGTTAAGGCGACTGCGGCGACCCAGATAGGCGACCCGCCAGCTCTCCAGGGCAGCGTCATCCTTGGCGGCGGCCAGATCGGCGCTGGCCCTGGCCTGAATATCGTCTAGTTCTCGTAGTAAGGGAAGATTCATACGCTCTCCGGGGTCGGCGGTGGCTATTATACTATCAGCGACTCGTTTATCGTCAACGCCGCGGCCTGATGGACGACAGGGGATGATGAGTTGTTCTCATGACAATTCCATGATCCCGTCTTGACAAGCTTCGCTGCCGCGATATGATTTGCAGGCAGCGCCGGTGATCGGCGGAGAAAGGAGACATCCCATGGCGACACGCGCATATATCCTCATCGAGGCGGCGGTGGGCAAGGCCAAGCCGGTGGCCGAGGGGATCTCTGAGCTCGGCTTCGAAAACGCCAGGATCGTCACCGTCGATGCTGTCACCGGCCCCTACGACGTCATCGCGCTTGTGGAAGCCGACGACCTGGACCATCTGGGCACCGCCATCACCGATGGCATACAGCAGGTAGACGGCGTCCAGCGCACCACCACCTGCCTCGTCGTCCGACTGAGCTAGCCACCGCCGGCCGCCTTGCGGCCCTGAAAACATAGGGCATACCACCGACCCGACAGGTCGGGGAAGCACCTGCATGGATCCATGCCACACCCTTCAGGGTGTGGTGTCGCCACATCAAGAAGCGTGAATCTCCGCAGAATGGGTTAGCCCGCTGGCCGTCCTGGTAGCGGATCGACGCGGGTGCTAGACTAGAGCCATGATCAGCGTGGACGAAGCGCTAGAGCGCATTCTGAGCTACGTGAGCGTCCTGGAGCCGGAGGAGAAGCCCATTCTCCTGGCTTTGGGCCAGGTCCTGACCGAGGACCTAGTCTCTCCCTTCAACATCCCACCCCTCGACAACACCGCCATGGACGGCTACGCCGTGCAGGCGGCCAGCACCGCAGGCGCCTCGCCGTCATCGCCGACGGAACTGGAGGTAGTGGGCGAACTGGCGGCCGGCTATCTCTTCGAAGGAAGGATTGGCCCAGGCCAGGCCGTGCGAATCATGACCGGCGCGCCACTCCCGGCGGGCGCCGACGCCATCGTCCCCTTCGAGGAGACGGACGAAGCCGCCCACGCGGCCCCCAGCGAGGCGCGCCGCCTCCAGGAAAAGGTCCGCGTCCTGAAGGAGGCTCGGCCGGGGGCTAACATCCGCCGTGCCGGCGAGGACATCCGCCAGGGCGAGACGGTGCTGCGGCGGGGAACCGTCCTGCGGCCGGCGGAGATCGGAGCGTTGGCCTCTTTGGGCCAGGCGACGGCGCGGGTCGTCCGGCGACCGACGGTAGCGGTGCTCTCTACGGGCGACGAACTGGTGGACGTGGGCCAGCCCCTCCCGGCGGGCCATATCTACGATAGCAACGCCTACAGCCTGGCCTCGCTCATCCGGCGCGAGGGCGCTCTGCCTATGTTCCTGGGCATCGCCCGCGATACGGTCGAGGACCTGACGGCCAAGATCCGGCGCGGGCTGGAGGCCGACATGCTCCTCACTTCGGCCGGCGTGTCGCGGGGCGACTACGATGTGGTGAAGGACGTGCTGGCCCGCGAGGGCGAGATCGCCTTCTGGACGGTGGCCATGAAGCCGGGTAAGCCGCTGGCTTTCGGCTGCTTCCACGCCGGCCAGCGCTGTGTCCCCCACGTGGGCCTTCCGGGCAATCCCGTGAGCTCGATGGTCTCCTTCGAGCTGTTCGTGCGGCCGGCGATCATGAAGATGATGGGCAAGACGAACCGGCAGCGGCCCACCGTGCGGGCCGTGGCCAAGGAGCGCATCGTGAATCGGGGCGACCCGCGCCGCTTCTTCGCGCGCTGCGTGGTCACCGAGGAGGACGGCCGCTACTACGCCTCGCTCACGGGGCCGCAGGGCTCGGGCATCCTCTCCTCGATGGTGGCGGCCAACGCCCTGACGGTCATCCCCGAAGGGGTGGAGGTGGTCGAGGCGGGCGAGGAGATCACGGTGATGATGCTGGACTGGAGCCACGGCGAAGAATGGGGGGCTAGGTGACCCTCTCGGCGCGCTAGTACGCCACGCCGAAGGTGGTGTGGCGGCCGGCGGGCTCGCCCCAGGTGACGTCGAGGCCATCGATGCGTGCGCCGCGTGGGCCCTCGCGCATGTAGTCCAGCAGTTGCTCGAGGCTGGCCCGCTCGCCTTCGGCCACCACCTCCACGGAGCGCATCTCCGGTAGGTTGCGCACGTAGCCGCGCAGGCCCAGGAAGCGGGCCCGCGTGTATACGAACTCGCGGAAGCCCACCCCTTGCACTCGCCCGCGCACCACGACGTGCAGCGAGGCTTCCACGGATGAAGGAGTCCCCGAACTCGTCGAAGGGCTCTGCGGGTCGTTCATGGCCGGGCGGCGGTCAGCTCGGCCACCACGCCCTCGACCAGCGGCGGCGGCAGGTCGCGGCGGATGACCGGCCGGCCGATGTCCTCCAGGAGGACCCAGCGCACGGCGCCGCCCTGCGCCTTTTTGTCCAGCGCCATGGCAGCCAGCGCCTTCTGGGCGTCGACGCCCGGAGCGCGCAGGGGCAGGCCGAAGCGGGCCAGGAGCGCGTCCTGCCGCTGGGCCACCACCGGCGAGAGGATCCCCAGACGCGCGGCGATGCGGGCCGCGCCGCTCATACCCACCGCCACCGCTTCGCCGTGGAGGAGACCGGCGTAGCCGGCGGCGGTCTCCAGGCCGTGGCCGATGGTGTGGCCGTAGTTCAGGATCGTGCGGCGACCGGTCTCCTCCCGTTCGTCCTCGCTCACCACGGCCGCCTTCAGAGCCACACTGCGAGCGATGACCCGCTCGGCCACCTCGGGGTCCAGGCGTTGGGACGCCTCGACGTTGGCTTCCAGCAGACAGAGAAGCTCTTCGTCCATGATCAGGGCGTGCTTGATGACCTCGGCCCAGCCCGAGGTGAGCTCGCGCTGGGGCAGGGTCTGAAGAACCGAGACGTCCGCGAGCACCAGCCGCGGCTGGTAGAAGGCGCCGATGAGGTTCTTGGCCTGAGGATGATCCACTGCCACCTTGCCCCCGACGGACGCGTCGACCATGGCCAGGAGAGACGTAGGTACGTGGACGAGCGGCAGGCCGCGGGCGAACGTGGCGGCCACGAAGCCCGCAAGGTCGCAGACCATGCCGCCGCCCAGCGCGACGATGGCCTCACCGCGCTCGGCGCGCTGGCTGACCAGCCAATCGTAGATGGCGGCGGCGGTCGCGAGATTCTTGCTGGCCTCGCCGGCGGGGACAGGGTAGACGGCCACGCCGAAACCGGCCGAGCGCAGCGCCTGTTCAGCCGCGACGCCCCAGCGGGCGTGGACGCTGGCGTCGGCGATGAGGAAGGCGCGACCGCTGAGGCCGGCCTGCGCCAGGCGGCGTCCCAACTCGGGAAGGGCGCCCCAGCCCACGAAGACGGGGTAGATCGCACTGGCTGCCCGCACCACGCAGGTCGCGTCGTCCGGCGGGCGATGGGGCGCAGCAGAGGCCCCACCTGCGGGATCGGCGGTCAGCGCAGCCAGCCGACCCTCGTTAGCCAGCGCGGCCGATGACAGCTCCTCCCAGGCACGGACCACCTCGTTAGCCACTTGCTCAGGCGAGAGCCCATCCGTGTGCACCGTGTAGTCGGCTAGGGCGTAGAACGGAGCGCGCAGGGCCTTCAGCTCGCGGATGCGGCCCAGCGGGTCGGCCCCGGCGAGCATCGGGCGGGCGCCTGGCTCACGTTCAAGCTGGTGACGCAGCCGCCGGAGGATGGTCTCGGGCCGGGCCTCCAGGCATACGATGAAGGCGCCGTCGGCCAAGATCCGCCGGTTCTCGCCGCTAACGTTAGCCCCTCCACCGACAGCGACGACCACTTCTGCCTGCCTGCAGACCTCGGCCAGCACGTCACGCTCCAGATGGCGGAAGGCCTGCTCGCCGTCCTGAGCGAAGATGTCGGGGATCGGCCTGCCCGCCCACTGGACGATGACGTCGTCCGTATCGACGGTCCGCCAGCCCAGGCGCGCAGCCACCAACCGAGCGACTACGGTCTTGCCGGCGCCCGAAAAGCCGGTGAGGACGATGCGCCGGGGGCGGTTCATCTCAATTCCGGATGGACGAGGCAGAAGTGCCGAGACCACGGCCCCAATACGAAGCGGCCTGCTCTCTCGAGGAGAACCGTGCGGTGAGCTTTGGTGGGAACCACAAAGAAAGCTCTGGCTGTGCCTCGCCCGTAGCGCAGGCCAAACGGCGCATCGCAGCCCCTCAGGCGCTCCACTATCTGGGCAACGCGCTGCTGTATCTGATCTGCTGCCGAGCGGTTCCGGGCCATGTGATGGTAGATGACAAGGCTTTGGCCTCGCCGCAGGTAGGGTACCAGTTCGTCGAAGAACACGTGCTTAGCGCCTCGCCGTGTGTGTCGCTGCGTTTTCACCTCAAGTCCGTTGTCAGGGTCGACGAAGATGACATCGCACCCAGCCGTTGCGTCCAAGGCCCTTTGCAGCCAGTCGCCTCTATGCTTCAGTCGCGCTTCACGCGCCGCGGGTCCGGTGTGGGGCATGCCGTCGAAGGTTAGAGGCTCTTCAAGGAAGACCGTCCCCGCTGGCAGAATCCCGCTCTCGCGGATACTTGCCACGTGTCGGGCTTTCCCGTCGACGATCTCCCTTAGGCTGTGGTACAGAGACGGATCGCAGTCCCTATATTCCGCGGCTTTCGCAGGAGCAAGGCGAAGGAAAGTGGTGTGCTTGCCGTCGGCGTTGCGGCTCTCATCAGGGACCAGATACCAGATTACTCCTAGGGAGAACCCCCGGCTGGCATCGCTGCCCGGCAGGCAGAGCGCCCTCAGAAGCCCGTACTTCCCGAAGTCTCCCACATCGCCCACGTAGCGGTTCTGCATCGGTCGCCCCAGACGTCTGCCGCCTACAGCCCGAACACCCGCATGGCGTTGAGCCGCAGGAACTTCTCCTGAGCCTCCGGCTTGAGGCCCAGCCCTTCGATTTGGGCGAGGCAGGGCGTGAAGAACAGCATGGGGTAGTTGGTGGCAAACATCACCTTGTCCTGCCCGCGACTGTTCATGAATGCAACCAGCTCCGGTGGATAGTACTTGGGCAGATGGGCCGACGTGTCGATGTAGACGTTGGGATACTTAACCGCCAGGCCGATCATCTCGTTGGTCCAAGGGAAGCCGATGTGCCCACCCACAATCGTGAGCTCGGGGAAGGCCAGGGCCACCTCGTCGATGTACGGAATCGGCCGTCCGGGCTCCGAGGGAAACAGAGGCCCGGTGTGCCCCACCTGACAGCAGAAGGGTATGCCCAGCTCGATACACTTCACGAACAGGGGGTAGTAGAGCTTGTCGTTGGGGGGCAGATTCCAGATCCAGGGGAGCATGTGCAGCGCCCTCAGCCCAAGCTCCTTGACAGCGCGCTCCAGCTCCCGCACCGCGTCCATCGGCTTGCGGGGGTCGACGGTGGCCATCCCCAGGAAGCGGTCGGGGTACTTGCGAACGAGAGCGGCGATGTCGTCGTTGGAGATGATGACCCCCTCCGGCCGCATCCAGGCGCGCAGGAAGGCCTTCTCCACGCCGGTCGCGTCCATCTCGGCCAGGGTAAGCTCGATGGGAATGCCCTCGGGCGGCGCCGTCATCTTGGCCCACCTGCGCAGGGAGTCCATCTCGGGCATGTGGACCAGCGCGGGGAAGCCCGGTTGGGCCCAGATGTCGATCACGCTGTTGGTGGACACGGCCGTCACTCCTTCCCCTTCGGGCCGATGGTCGCCAGATACGCGGCCCAGTTGTGCTCCGTCTCGTCGATGTGATCGCCGCCGAACTTCTCGAGCATCGCCTCAGCGAGGACGATGGCCACCATAGCCTCGCCGATCACGCCAGCGGCAGGCACGACGCAGATGTCGCTGCGCTCGTAGTGGGCCTGAATGGCCTCGCCGGTGAGCAGGTCGGCCGAAGGTAGAGGCTTGGCCAGGGTGGAGATGGGCTTGAGGGCCGCCCGCACGACGACCGGCTCGCCGTTGGTGATGCCGCCCTCCAGACCGCCGGCGTGGTTGCTGGCTCGTTTCCACGGGTGCTCGCCCCACTGGTCGACTGGCAAGATCACGTCCTGGGCCTGAGAGCCGGGCAGGGCGGCCAGGGCGAAGCCGCCGCCGATCTCCATGCCCTTGACGGCCTGGATGCTCATCACCGCCTGGGCCAGGCGGCCGTCCAGCTTGCGGTCCCAGTGGACGTGGCTGCCCAGTCCGATGGGCACGCCGCCGGCCCACACCTCGAACACGCCGCCCAGGCTGTCGCCCGACTCGCGCGCGGCGTCGATGGCCGCCACCATCCGCTCTGATGCTCTGCGGTCGGCGCAGCGCACCGGCGACGCTTCGACAGCCGCCCAATCGGGCTCGCCTTCGCCACAGGCGGTCACCCCTCCGATAGCCACAGTGTGGCTGTGCACGGCGATGCCGAACGTCTCCAGAAAGCGGCGGGCGACAGCGCCCACAGCTACGCGGGCCGCCGTCTCGCGGGCGCTGGCCCGCTCCAGGATGGGGCGAACGTCGTCCTGGCCGTACTTCATAGCGCCGGCGAGGTCGGCGTGGCCGGGGCGCAGCCGGGTGAGCCTCTTAGCGGGCTCGGCCGGCGGCTCAACAGCCATCACATCCTGCCAGTTCTCCCAGTCGCGATTGCGGACCAGGAGGCTGATCGGGCTGCCGAGGGTCAGGCCGTGGCGCACGCCGGCGAGCACCTCGGCCCGGTCTTCTTCGAGCTGTTGACGCTGACTGCGACCGTAGCCTCCCTGACGGCGGCGAAGGTCGCCGGCAATGTAGTCCTCGCTCAGGGGCAGGCCGGCAGGCAACCCCTCGATGATGACGGTCAGAGCTTTGCCGTGCGACTCGCCGGCGGTCAGAAAGCGAAACATCTCTCGTCCCCTTACAGCGCTGCCTGCGGACCCTCGACCGGCGGCTGGACGCCTTCGCCGTTCGAGGACAGGGGCAAGACCTGTCCCTGCTCCCCTAACCGGTAGCGGGCCCCCAGGCCGTCCGCGATCTCCTGGGGAGTCCAGCCGTCCCAGTCCACCCGACGGGCGTCTTCACGGCGCGCGTTGCAGGTGAGGATGCGCTCGCGGCGAACCCCGGCGGCATCGCGATAGGTGGTGTACACGTCCACCACCACTCGATCCAGCTTCAGGTGAGGCAGCTCGTAGAAAAGCATCTCCGTGACCTTAGCGGCGATGACCGTCGCCTCCTGGAGGGGGCTCTTGACCTCGATCCAGCGGCCCTCCACCGTCTTGTACTCGCCCTCGGCGTTGCAGCTCACGTGAACGTGGTCCGGCCCGACGTCGACCACCTCCATGGTCTGGACGCCCAGCCAAACGGCAGGCAATACTCCCTTGGGCGGCCGCCCTGAGCGCCACTCCGCCAATGCCTCGTCGATGATCAGGCGGATGGTGGGGATGTCGCCCGCGGTGGCCAACTCGCGGTACTTCATGGCGCCACGCATGCCCTGCCAGACCACGTAGGCAATCAGCACTCCTACGACCGCGACGCCAATTAGAGCCCACTGCATTGTTCTTCGAAGGCAACCCTATGCCAAAGCGCTGCGGGCCGTATGGAGCATGACGTCCAGCGGCGGCTCGACACCGGTCCACAGCCGGAACGACTCGGCCCCCTGATAGACGAGCATTGTGACCCCACTAACGGTCCTTGCGCCTCGCCGGCGGGCCTCGGCCAGGAGCCTGGTCTCCAACGGGTTGGCGACCAGGTCGAAGACCAGCACGCCGGGCGAGATCAGTTCGGGTGAGATGGGCGTGTCGTGTTCGGCTGGGCTGTGGCGCATGCCGATCGGAGTACAGTTTATCAGAAGCTGACAGGCCGAGGCGGCCGCGGCCAGTTCGACGCTGTCCGGCCCCACGCCGCGAAGTACGATCTGACCCAGGCCTGCCAGATCGCGCAGGAGGCCCTGCAGCCGCTTCTCATCGATGTCCGTGACCGTAAGGGACGCGGCCCCGCCATCGATGAGGGCCACAGCGACCGCGCGGGCGGCGCCGCCGGCGCCTACCACGAGGGCGTGGCGGCCGCGCGGGTCGAAGTCGCCGTCACGGCGCAGGGCTTGCACGAAGCCCAGGATATCGGTGTTGTGGCCCCACAACCGCCCGCTGCGGTTGACGACGGTGTTCACGGCGCCGATGCGCCGCGCCAGGGAATCGATGCCGTCCAGCAGGCCGATGATGCGTTCTTTGTGAGGGATGGTGACGTTGGCCCCCAGGCAGTCTTCTTCTCGCATCCGATCCACGGCGACGGGTAGTTCCTCAACCTCCGTCTCCCACGGTTCGTAGCGGGCGTCGATGCCGCAGTGGTCGAGGGCGGCTTGCTGAAAGAGCGGAGACGTCGAGTGAGCCAGAGGCTCGCCGATCAGACCGATGACTTTGGTGGCCACGTCACTGCCCGCATCTATCTGTAGAGCTCCACGTTACGCAGGTGCTCCTCCAGCGTCTCGGCGAAGGCGTGGCTGCCATCGGGCTTGGCCACAAAGTAGAGGTAGTTCGTCTCCGCCGGCCGCACCACCGCCACGATGGAGTCCAAGCCGGGGTTGGCGATAGGCCCCGGCGGCAGCCCCATTCGCCGGTAGGTGTTGTAAGGGGAATCGACCTCCAGGTCCGCCTGCGTAAGCTCCTTCTTCCAGTAGCCGTACTTGGCCACGCTCTCCGGGTCGCTGCCCACCGCGTACTGGACGGTGGGGTCGGCCTCCAGCGGGATGCCGAGGCGCAGCCGGCGGAGGAACACGCCGGCGATGATGGGACGCTCTTCGGGCACCTGCGCCTCCCTCTCGACGATGGAGGCCAGGGTAACCACCGTGTGCACGCCCAAGCCTAGGTTTGCCGCCTCCTGGCGAAGCTCCTCGCTGAACTTGCGGTCGAAGTTCTCCAGCATCTGCTTCACAGCATCCTCGACCGTGGTGGTCCGGCCGAAGAAGTAGGTATCGGGGAAGAGGTAGCCCTCCAGGTTGGCCCCCGTGGGCTTGTTGCGCAGGAAGGCGAAATCGTAGGAGCCCTGGATGGCCTCGAGGAACGCCTGGCGGCTGACCACGCCCTGGCTCTGCATGAGGTCGGCGATCTCCTCCGCCCGTACGCCCTCGCGAACGGTCACCACCAAGGGCGACGTTATCCCCTTGCTTAGCCGGTCGATGACCTGCACCGTGGGCATGTTCTTCTCGAATTCGTAGTCGCCGGCCACCAACTGCCCTTCGTACCCCTCCAACGCCACCATGATGCGAAAGAGGATAGCGCTGGATACGACGCTCTCCTTCTCCAGCCGCTCGCCTACGTCGCGCACGCTCTCGCCTTCGCGGACCGTGATGAGGACAGTCTGTGTGGAGGTGGGGCCACGCCCGGTGAGAGGCGGCTCGCCTTTGAGCAGATCGTCGGGGGTCTCCTGGATCTGCCACATGGCTATGCCCAGCATGGCCAGGACTGCGAGGATGCTACCGAGGGCGACGATACGCATTCTAGGCTTGGGCGGGGGGTGGAAAGCCGCCCCCGGCCCGGCGATCGAGATAGCTCTGAAGGATGATGGCGGCGGCCAGCGCATCGAGCCGGCCGCGAGCGGCCTGGCGGCCCTTGGCCGAGCGGCCTCCCTTCTTCTGCCCGGCTCGCCCGGCGGGCGGCGCCAGGCGACGCTGAGCCTCGACCGTGGACAAACGCTCGTCGCAGTATTCCACCGGCACACCCAGGCGCGCCGCCAGTTCGTTGCCGAAGGCGCGCACTAGCTGCGCCTGCGGGCCCAGCGACCCGTTGAGCGAGATCGGCAGGCCCAGCACCAGCGCTTGCGCCTTCTGCTCTTCGATCAGCCGCGCGATGGCGATGACGTCGGCCGCCGGCTCGGTTCGTTCCAACACACCGACGGGCAGGGCCACGCGCGTCTCGCTGTCGGCGGCGGCCACGCCGATGCGTCGTTCTCCCACGTCCAGCGCCAGGATACGCACGGCTAGCCTTTCTTCTCCAGGAGCCCGCGGACGGTGGGCTCCACCAGAGACAGGGCCGCGTCCAGCGCATTGGCTTTGACGTTCTCCGCTGCTCGTCTGGCATTGGCCTGGCTGGCGAATGACTCTCCCGAAGAGGCGACGGTTTGACCGTTGCTCGCAACGAGGCGCCACCGATAACCCCCCGCGGCGTCAGCGTAAACCTCAAACTTCATACCGCGTCCCTGGGCCATCTCCGGCCGGCCGCCGCCGCCGCCGCCGACGGCCGAGGCGACCTGCTTGAGGATATGGCCGGCGTCGAGGCCGCGCTTCACCAGGTCGGGCGTGACCATGGCCACGAAGGCGGGACGCTCGTCCAGCGTGGTGGCCAGAACGATGACGGCGGAGCCCAGGCGCTGGCGGAGGATGTCGCCCATGTGACGGAGGGCGTCCTGGCTCGGCGCCTCGACTCGCGCCGCCAGGACGGCCACATCGTCCACCGATTGCGCCCGCTCGACCAGGCCCGCGGCGGCGGGCGCGGCCACTGCTCTTTCCAGGGCCTGCACGTGCTTGCGGGCCGTTTCCAGTTCGTCAAGAAGGGATGATAGCTTCGGTTCCAGCTCCTGCGGCGCGACGCCCATCAGCCGGGAGGCTGACTGAAGGGCCGCCAGGCGCTCAGCGACGTAGGCCTCAGCGCCGCGCCCGGTGAGGGCCTCGATGCGCCGCATGCCGGCGCCGATGCTGCTCTCGCCCACAACCAGGCAGAGACCGATCTGGCCGGTGGACAAGCAGTGGGTGCCGCCGCACAGCTCGGCGCTGAAGCGCTCGCCGTCCTCTCTCGTCTCCACGACCCGCACGACGTCGCCGTACTTCTCGTCGAAGAAGGCGAGCACGCCTTCGGCCGTAGCAGCGTCGGAGCTGGAGAGGCGGGTGGTCACCGGCAGGTCGGCGCGGATCTTCTCGTTCACTATTCGCTGGATCTCCCCCAGCTCCTCCGGTTTGACGGCCTCCATATGGATGAAGTCGAAGCGCAGGCGGTCGGGGGTCACCAGCGAGCCGGCCTGGCGCACGTGCGTGCCCAAGACGCGGCGCAGGGCGGCGTGAAGGAGGTGGGTGGCGGTGTGGTTGCGCATGGTGTCGTAGCGGCGGGCCGGGTCCACCTGGGCGACCACCGCATCGTTGACGGCGATGCGGCCTTCCACCACGCGGCCGTGGTGGAAGATGCGCCCGTCAGCGTCGCGCTGGGTATCCTCCACCCGCACCCGGCCGTGCGGCCCGACGATCTCGCCGCGGTCGCCCACCTGGCCGCCGGCCTCGGCGTAGAAGGGCGTCTCCCGCAGGATGACCTCCGCCGCCTCGCCCTTGGCGGCGCTCTCGGCCTGGCCACCGCTCCGCCTCGCGGAGTCCGACCCTGTCGGACCGGCCAGCAAGCCGACGACCGTCGTCTCAGTGGTCAGGGTCTCGTAGCCCAGGAAGGGGGTCTTGGCTTCTGCCGTCGCCTCGGCAGGCACGGCGTAAACCACGGCGTCCCTCGCGGCGCGCGCCCGCTCCCGCTGCGCCTCCATCTCGCGCTCGAAACCCTCCTCGTCGGTGGTGAAGCCGTGCTCGCGGACGATCTCGCGGGTGAGCTCCATGGGGAAGCCGTAGGTGTCATGCAGAACAAACATCTCCCCTCCGGAGATGTGCTTTGGCAGCGCTGCCTGTTTGGCAGCCGCAAGCTGATCCTGCAAGCTCCGGACGAAGGTCTCTGCCGCAGCCGTATCAACCGCGGCCGGATCCCATCGACCTTCCTCGATGTCCTCTTGGAGGAAGTGTGCTCGGAGGAGCTCCGCAGAGAAGACCTCCATGATCGGCCTCTGGCCAAGCCCTTGGAAGGACGGCCAATCCACCTTGGCGAGTAGGTCCACCTCGTACGACCAGTCGGAGACTCTTTCCTCGATTCGGCGCACGAAATGATGGTTGTAGAAGAACAGGGCTTGAGAGGTTTGGGCCGGAACGGCTTCTACAGCGTTTGCCCACTCGCTGCAAATGCTCACTACCTGATGTCGGTAGTTCCGGTTGAGGTCGAAGTCCTCTGAAGCTTTTGGCTCGGTTCGGTAGTCGGCCAGGAGTCCCTCAATGCGAGTTGCGAACTGGCCTGCGATAGTCGTCAACTCGGCTGCACCCGGTTCCCCCTTGAAGGCTAGGAGTGTGCCAAGCAGCTCCTCGCCGCGGGTCAGCGTCTCCTCGAAGCGTTCCTCTTCCGGTTGGATGATGCGCAGCGAGAAGTCACTCTGCTGGCGGATCTCCGGGTAGGCCTGGCCCATGTGCTCCACCACGGCCTTCGCCACCTCGGCCATGAACGGGCGGTCGAGGCCCAGGTAGTGGCGGCCGTAGTACACCGCTCGCCGCAGGACGCGGCGCGCGGCGTAGCCCCGCTCCTCGTTGCTGGGCAGCACCGGCGTCTTGTCGTCGCCGATGAGGAAAGCCGCCGCCCGCGTGTGCTCGGCCACGATGCGCATCGCCCGGTCGGTTGCCGCGTCCTGACCGTAGCGGTGCCCGCACAGCTCCTCGATGCGGTGGATGATCGGCGCGAAGAGGTCGGTCTCGTAGACCGAGCTCACGCCCTGGAGGACCACCGCCATGCGCTCCAGTCCGGCGCCGGTGTCGATGTTCTTGGCTGGCAGCGGCGTCCGCGAGCCGTCGGGGTGCTGGAAGTAGGTCATGAACACCAGGTTCCAGATCTCCAGGAAGCGGCCGCACTCCACCGCCGGGTGGCAGGCGTCTCGCTGGCACTCCGGGCAGGCGGCGTTGCGGCCGAGGTCATAGTGCAGCTCGCTGCAGGGGCCGCAGGGCCCGACCTCGCCGGAGAACCAGTAGTTGTGCTCCTCGCCGTAGCGCATGATGCGCTCGGCGGGCACCCCCACCTTTCGCCACAGGTCGAAGGCCTCGTCGTCGTCCAGGTAGACGGCGGCCCAGAGGCGCTCGGGGGCCATCGCGAACCAGTTCTTGGCGGTCACCAACTCCCAGGCCCAGGGGATGGCCTCCGCCTTGAAGTAGTCGCCGATGCTGAAGTTGCCCAGCATCTCGAAGAAGGTCAGGTGGGCGGTGTCGCCCACCGAATCGATGTCGCTGGTACGGAAGCACTTCTGGACGGACGTGAGGCGGCGGGCCGGCGGCGCGACGCGTCCCTCGAAGTACGGCTTGAACTGCACCATCCCAGCGCTGGTGAACAGCAGACTCGGGTCGTCCCGGGGCACCAGCGGCGCGCTGGGCATGACCCGATGGTCTCGCTCTTGGAAGAAGCGGAGGAAGGTCTCGCGGATTCGGTGGCTGTCCATATCCAGGCCTGTCCCGAGCCGGGGCAGTTGTGAAGGGATTATAGCACGCCTGCCTGTCCTTTGACCCCTTGACCCTCTGACCCCTTTCCTCCTTGACAGCCTTCCAGCTTGCGGCTAGCATATTATCCAGGCGCCCCGGCGAAGTTCGGGGCGTCGGCCCATCGGGTGCGGAGCATTTGAGCACTCTGGAAGAGCCACCCTTAGATCACGAACGTACCGGCGGTCGCCTGCCTTTCGGCAGACGGCGGGGTTTCGATTTCCTCCCATCACTATCGCGCACCTGCGGGGGCGTCGGTCTCCTCTCACTTTCCCCACGTTTGGCGGGGCTCTTCGCTTTGTAGTGACGATGGCCAAGACGAAGGCTGCTAAGGCGCCGGCGGGCGCGGCTGGGACTATCAGTCAAGCGGACGTGCAACAGCTCGCCGCTGAGCTCGACCTCGAGCTGACCTCCACGCTGCGAGCGCAGCTCCGACGGTCGATTGCGAAAGCGGGCTACGAGGGCACCCGCGAGCTGGTCCTGGAGGCCCTGGCGAAGCCGCGGGCGCAGACCCTGGCCCGCCGTCGCGCCTGCGAGCGCCTCGTGCTGGCAGGCGTGACGCTCGTTGACCCCGCCACAACCTACGTCGAGGCCGGCGTCGTGGTGGGCGCCGGCACTCTCATCCAGCCCAACAGCGTCATCTCCGGCCGAACGAGCATCGGCGAGAACTGCCACATCGGGCCCAACACCATCATCTGCGACTCGCGTATCGCCGACGGCTGCCGCATCCTGGCGTCCGTGGTAGAAGGCGCGGTGTTGGAGGAAGACGTCACCGTGGGTCCCTTCGCCCATCTGCGCGAAGGGACGCGCCTGGCCCGCGGCGTGCACATCGGCAACTTCGCCGAGGTCAAGAACGCGCGCCTCGGTCGCGACGCCAAGATGGGGCACTTCGGCTACGTGGGCGACGCCCAGGTGGGCGACGAGGTGAACATCGGCGCCGGCACCGTCACCTGCAACTTCGACGGCGTGCGCAAGCACCGCACCGTCATCGGCAAAGGGGCGTTTATCGGCAGCGATACGATGCTGGTGGCGCCCGTCAAGGTGGGCGACGGCGCGACTACCGGCGCCGGAGCGGTGGTCACCCGCGACGTGCCGCCCGACTCAGTGGCAGTGGGTATGCCCGCGCGGGCGCGCCGCAAGAGGCGAGTGAAGGGTGGATAGCGATGACTGGCCGGGGCTGCTGCTCCTAGCGGTGGCTCTGGCTCTCCTGGCCCTCGTCACGGCGGCAGAGACGGCGGTCGCCTCGAGCCATCGCGTGCGGCCTCGCTCGCCCGCCGAGAAGGGCCCTTTCCGCTCCCAGTCGCTCCCCGGCTACTTGCGCGAGAGCCGCGAGGTGTACTCGACCCTGGCGCTGGCTCGCAATCTGGCCATCGTCGGCAGCACGGCCATCGTCGTCTATCTGGTGCTGCGACAGGCCGGGCTCAACTGGGCGACGCTGGCGGTCACCTTCATTATCACCCTGGCCGGCCTGGTCCTGATCCAGACCGTGCCTCGGCTGGTTGTCGCGGCCAACCCCCAGCGCTGGGCGGCCTACCTGGGACCGTTTGTGACTCTGACTAGAATCCTGCTGCGCCCGGCGGCGGCGGTACTGGATTTGCCTGCCCGCCTGCTTCTGCGCGGCCATCGCCCGGCCAACGGAACCGAAGCGCCGGCCACCGACACGGAGGAACTGCTGAGCCTGGCGGAGATGAAGGACGGCGCCGGTGCCATGGACGCCGAGGAACGGGAGATGATCCGCGGCATCATGGCCCTCGAGGAGACCACCGCCCGCGAGATCATGGTGCCCCGTACCGATATCGTGGCCGTGCCCAGCGACGCCTCGTTCGAGGAGGTGGCCCGCATCATCGTCGACCGGGGCTACAGCCGCATCCCCGTGTTCGAGGACACCATCGACAACATCACCGGCGTGGTCTACGCGCGCGAGGTGCTGGGCTTCCTGGCGAACAGCAAGAAGCCGGCCGACCTGAGATCGCTGGCCCGGCCGCCGCACTTCGTGCCCGAGAGCAAACGCGTGGACGAGCTGCTGGCCGAGATGCAGCGCAACAAGCTGTCCATCGCCATCGTGGTCGACGAGTACGGCGGCACCGCCGGTCTAGTGACCGTCGAGGACCTGCTGGAGGAGATCGTCGGCGAGATCGTCGATGAGTTCGACCGCGACGAAGAGACCATCCACCGCATCAGTGACAGCGAGGCGATCCTGGACGCCCGCGTCGGCGTCGATGAGCTCGAGGAGCTGTTCGGGGTGAAGGTCGAGGAGGGCGACTTCGACAGCGTGGGCGGCTTCATCCTCAGCCACCTTGGCAAGATGCCCACCGTCGGCGAGGAAGTGCGGGTGGACGGTCTGCTGGTGCGCATCCTGTCGGTGAGCGGCCGCCGCATCAAGCGCGTGCGGGTGATCAAGGAACAGCCGCCGGTAACCGGGGATAGCACGACCCCAGCCTAAGGCCGGGGCGTCTATCTGTTCCTACGCCTTCGGGCGCAAGAAGGGTAACCATCGGGTGAGTATCGCTGACATCTTTGAGATGAGGCCCTACATCACACCTGTAATGTTGAGCTGCTCCAATCCGTAACAGAGGCTACCCCAGCCCCACCCCCGTTTGCTCTTCTTGAGGCCCGTGCTAGAATTGTCTGACTATGACCGGCCATACCAGCGACACCCAGTACTGGGTCGCCTTCAACCGCATACCGGGCATCGGGCGCGCCCGCTACCAGCTTCTGGAGAAGCGCTTCGGCCGCCTGGAGAACGCCTGGACGGCCTCGGCCGCCGAGTTGCGGGCCGCCGGCCTGGACGAGCGCGCGACGGCGGCCGTCGTCGCCCAGCGCCCGAACATCTCGCCCGAGGCGGAGATGGAGGCGCTGGCCCGCCACGGTATCCACGCCATCACCTGGAACGACACCGCCTACCCTCCTCGCCTGAAGGAGATCTTCGACCTGCCCCCCGTCCTTTACATCCGCGGCGGCCTGACAGACGCCGATGAATGGTCGGTCGCTATCGTGGGCACACGTCGACCCACGCCCTACGGCCGGCAGGTGGCCGAGCATCTGGCCTCGGACATCGCGGCGCAAGGCATCACCATTATCAGCGGCCTGGCCCGTGGCATCGACGCCATCGCCCACCGCGCCGCTCTGGAGCGCGGCGCCCGCACGATCGCGGTGATGGCCTGCGGCCTGGACATCGTCTACCCGCCTGAGCACCTGAAGCTGGCGCAGGAGGTGCGCGAGGCCGGCGCTCTCGTGAGCGACTACCCACCGGGCACCCAGCCCCGCGGCGAGTACTTCCCTCGCCGCAATCGCATCATGTCCGGTCTCGGCCTGGGCGTGCTGGTGGTCGAGGGCGACGTGAAGAGCGGGGCGATGATCACCGCCGGCCTGGCCCTGGAGCAGAACCGCGAGGTATTCGCTGTGCCGGGCAGTGTCTTCTCGCCGCAGAGCCGCGGCACGCATCAGCTCATCCAAGAGGGAGCCAAGCTGGTGCGCAACGCCCAGGATGTGCTGGAAGAGCTAAACTTAACCATGGTTCCCCAACAGTTGGAGATGAAGACCCTGATCCCCGCCGATGACACCGAGCAGCAGCTCCTGCGTCACATCTCCGCGGAGCCCATCCACATCGATGAGGTGCGGCGCCGCAGTGGCTTGCCCATCGCCACCGTGAGCAGCGCCCTGGCCATGCTGGAGCTGAAGGGCCTGGTGCGTCAGATGGGCTCGATGAGCTACGTGCGCGCCCGCGAGGCCCGCGCGGTCTACGGAGCGTGATATCGGTGGCTAAACGGAACGCTCCTGCCCGTCGGCCGGCCGCTAAGAGCGCCGGCGGGCGAAGTCTGGTGGTGGTGGAGTCGCCGGCCAAGGCCAGGACGATCGCCAACATCCTGGGCCGGTCCTACGAGGTCAAGGCATCCGTGGGCCACGTGCGCGACCTGCCGAAGACCGCCCTGGGAGTCGATGTCAAGCGCGGCTTCGAGCCGTACTACCTCGTGCCCAAGGAGAAGCGGCAGGTGGTGAAGGAGATCCGGGATTCGGCCCGCCGGGCCGACGTCGTCTTCCTGGCTACCGACCCCGACCGCGAAGGCGAGGCCATCGCCTGGCACCTGGTGCAGGCGGCGGAGTTGGACGGTTCGTCTCTGCGGCGGGTGGTCTTCCACGAGATCACCCCCCAGGCCGTGCGAGAGGCTTTCCGCCATCCGCGCGCAATCGACACGCAGCTCGTGGACGCGCAACAGGCTCGCCGCGTCCTCGACCGGCTGGTTGGATACAAGCTGAGCCCTCTGTTGTGGAAGAAGGTGCGCGGCGGACTATCGGCGGGACGAGTGCAGTCGGTAGCGCTACGCCTTGTCGTGGAGCGTGAACGGGAGATCCAGGGCTTTGCGCCCCAGGAGTACTGGACTATCGAGGCCGAATTGGAGGCAGAGGCGCGGCCGCCCAGCTTCCGCGCCCGGCTGGTCGGCCTGGCCGGCAAGCGGGCAAAGTTGGAGATCGGCGGCGCGGCCGAGGCCAACCGCATCGTTGCGGCGCTGGAGGGGGCGGGCTATCGCGTGGCCTCCGTCCAGAAGAAGCAGCAGGCGCGGCGGCCGTCGCCTCCCTTCATCACCAGCACCCTCCAGCAGGAGGCCTCGCGGCGGCTGGGCTTCTCGGCTCAGCGCACGATGAGCATTGCCCAGCAGCTCTACGAGGGGCTGCCTCTGGACAGCGAAGGCGAGGTCGGGCTCATTACCTACATGCGCACTGACTCCACGAACGTAGCGGAATCGGCCCGCGAGGAGACGCGTCGCTATATCCGCGAGAAGTTCGGCGCCGACTACCTCCCGCCCTCGGCCCGCTTCTACAAGAAGAAGGTGAAGGGGGCACAGGAAGCGCACGAGGCCATCCGCCCCACCTCCACCTACCGCGAGCCCGACGCTCTCCGCCGCTTGCTCTCCCGCGATCAGCACCGTCTGTACACTCTCATCTGGCAGCGAATGGTGGCCAGCCAGATGGCCGACGCTCGCTACGATGTCACCACCGCCGACATCGAAGCCAGGCCGACTTCCGGCCGCAGCGTCTACCTCCTGCGCGCCACCAACACCCAACTGGCCTTCTCGGGCTACCGCCAGCTTTATGTCGAGTCGCGCGACGACGGGGACGAGGAAGATGTGGGGAAGAATCCGCTGCCGGCCCTGGCCGAGGGGGACGCCCTGCGGCTTCTGGCTCTTTCCCCGGAGCAGCACTTCACCGAACCGCCGCCACGCTACACCGAAGCCTCCCTCATCCGAGCGCTGGAGGAGAACGGTATTGGGCGGCCGAGCACCTATGCCCCCATCCTGGCCACAGTGCAGCAACGCGGCTACGTGGAGAAGACTGCCGGCCGCCTCCGGCCCGAGGAACTGGGCATGGTGGTGAACGATCTGCTCACCACGTACTTCCCGGACATAGTGGACGTGAGCTTCACCGCCGAGATGGAGCGCCAACTGGACGAGATCGCACGTGGGGAGCGACCCTGGCAGCCGGTAATCGAGGAGTTCTACGCCCCACTGATGCAAGCGCTTTCGGCGGCCGCCGACGCCCCCGCTGTCCGCCAGGAGACAACCGAAGTGTGCGATTCGTGCGGCCGACCGATGGTCATCCGCTGGGGTCGGCGCGGTCGCTTCCTGGCCTGCTCCGGCTACCCAGAGTGCCGCAATACCCGCCCGCTGGAAGGGGAAGGTGACACGCTGCCCACGAGCGACGAGCCGTGCCCTGAATGCGGCTCGCCGATGATCGCCAAGCAGGGGCGATTCGGGCCATTCTTCGCCTGCTCACGCTATCCCCAGTGCAAGGGTACTCGACCCCTCGTCGTCAAGGTCGGCGCTAGCTGTCCCCAGTGCGGCGGCGATCTGGCGGAGAAGCACAGCCGCCGGGGGCGCGTCTTCTATGGCTGCGTCAACTATCCCCGCTGCCGGTTCGTGAGCTGGAGTCGGCCGCTGGCCATTCCCTGCCCCCAGTGCGGCGGGCTACTGGCTGTGAGCGGCCGCGACAAGGCCCGCTGCCTCCAGTGCTCGTGGCGGGGCGACCTGCCACAGGAGGCTCCAGCGGGCGCGAGGGCATAGGGCGTCATGGGTGAGGACCTGCTGGCGAACTACATCCGCTGGCTCCAGGCGGAGCGCAACCTCTCGGCTTACACCCTCCGCAACTACGAGACCGACCTGCGCGCCTTCTTCCGCTACCTGGAGGAGCAGGATGGGAGCGCCATTACCGCCGTCGACCGATTGGTGCTTCGCCGCTACCTCGCGGCGCTGCGCGGCGAAGGAATGGCAGCCGCGAGCATCGTGCGCAAAGTGAGCGCCATACGGTCGTTCTACCGCTTCCTGGCCCGCGAGGGTCGCGTCGCGCAGGACCCGCTCATCGGCGTGCGCGGGCCCAAGAAGGAGAAACGGCTGCCCAGCTTTCTGGCTCCGAGGCAGGTACTGAGCATCCTGGCGGCTGTGCAGGGAGATGGGCCCAAGGGCCTGCGCGACAGGGCCATCGTCGAGCTGTTCTACGCCGCCGGCCTCCGCCTAAGCGAGCTCGTAGGCCTGGATACCCGCGACGTGGACATCGGCGAGCGACAGGTGCGAGTGCTGGGCAAGGGCAACAAAGAGCGCATCGCCCTCATGGGCAGAGCGGCCGGGGCCGCCTTGCAGCGCTACCTGGACGAGGGCCGGCCGGCCTTGATTCGCCAGCCCCAGGAGCGCGCCCTCTTTCTGAACAAGCAGGGCGGGCGGCTCTCGGCGCGGGCGGTACAGTTGCTGCTGCGGCGCTGTGCCCTCAAGGCCGGCCTGGACGAGCGGGTCTTCCCGCACCTGTTGCGCCACACCTTTGCCACCCATATGCTGGACGGCGGGGCCGATCTGCGCGTGGTGCAGGAACTTCTCGGTCACGCCAGGGCCACCAGCACCCAGATCTACACTCACGTCAGCGACGAAGAGCAGAAGCGGCGCTACCACGAGGCGGCGCAGAACGTGCGGCGTCTGCGGCGGAAGGGGAGAGAAAAGGGTCCAGGATCGTGAGGTTCCTTCTCATCAACGGGCCTAACCTGAATACGCTGGGGAAGCGACGACCGGAGATATACGGCTCGCTGACGCTGCACGAGATCGAGGAGCGGGTCGCGCGACGGGGCGCCGAACTGGGTATCGAGCTGCGTCCGCTCCAGTCGAACCACGAGGGGGCCATCATCGACTTCATCCAGGCGGAGGCGGAGGAAGCGCAAGGCATCATCATCAACCCCGGCGCGTTGACCCACTACGGCCTGTCGCTGCGCGACGCCCTGGAAGGGTGCGGGCTGCCCTTCATTGAGGTGCATCTGTCAAACATCCACGCCCGCGAGCCCTTCCGCCGCCGCTCGGTCATGGCCGACATCGCTCAGGGGCAGATCGCTGGCCAGGGATGGCGGGGCTACATCCTAGCGCTCGAGGCCCTGGCCGCGCTAGTGGGAGAGGGATCGTGAACCAGCGCCTCACGAAGCTGCGGGCGAAAATGGCGGAGGTTAGCCTTGATGGGTTGCTGGTCAGCGCCCCTGTTGAGGACATCTTCAAGAACGTGGGCGCCAACCGCCGCTACTTGTCGGGGTTCACCGGCTCCGTCGGCACGCTGCTCATCAGCCCGGAGGCGGCGCTGATCGCTGTGGACTTCCGCTACTACGAGCAGGCCCAGCGGGAGGCGCCCGACTTCACGCTGTTTCCAGCCACCGGCCCGATGAGCGCCTGGTTCGCCTCGCTGGTGGGCACGGCGGGTCTCACAGGGAAGAAGCTGGGCTTTCAGGCCGGCGATTTCACCGTGGCCACCTACCAGACCATGACCAAGGCCGTGAAGGCCATGCCTGCCCTCGACCGGCCCAAACTGCTGGCGGCGCCATCCCTGGTCGAGCAACTGCGGGCGGTCAAAGACGCCGAGGAGGTGGCCGCCCTCCAACGAGCGGTGGACCTGGCCGACGAGGCGTTCGAGGCGGTGGCGCGGCGCATCGAGCCGGGCTGGACGGAGACTCAGGTGGCCTGGGAGATCGAGAAGCACGTGCGGGAACACGGCGGTGGACTGGCGTTTGAGAGCATCGTTGCGGCCGGGCCCTGGTCGGCGATGCCCCACGCCTACCCTCGCGCCGACAAGCGCATCGAGGCCGGCGAGCCCATCGTGATCGACATGGGAGCCCGCGTGGATGGTTACTGCTCTGACCTGAGCCGCACGCTGATCTTGGGAAAGGCCGACAGCCAGTTCGACAAGATCTACGATATCGTCCTGGCTGCCCAGGAGGCGGGAGAGGCGCTCATTCGCGCGGGCATGTCCGGCGAGGAGGCGCATCTTACGGCGCACAATGTCATCGCCGAGGCGGGCTACGGCGAGAACTTCGGCCACGGTCTCGGCCACGGCGTCGGCCTCCAGGTCCACGAGGCGCCGCGCCTGGCGCGCACATCCACGGACGTCCTGGCCGACGGCATGGTGTTCAGCGTGGAGCCGGGCATCTACGTCAGCGGCTGGGGCGGCGTGCGCATCGAGGATACGGTGGTCATGGAGAACGGCCGGCCGCGGGTGTTGAGCCACGCGCCCAAGATCAGCGTCCTCTAGAGCTGGGGAGAGAGGCCATGATCCAGAGCAAGACGGCCATCGAGGAGAAGGTAGCCCAGGTCCTTCAGGACAACACTGTCCTGAACGTCGCCACTCAGGGTGACCGGGGGCCGTGGTGCGCCACCTTGTACTTTGTAGAGGAGGGCCTGGACCTGCTCTGCCTGGTGGAAAGCGGCGGTCGCACGATGGCCAACTTGAAGCGCAACCACCGAGTGGCGTTCACCATCAACCGCCAGACGCCGGACCGTTTTCTCCAGGGCTCGGGGACGGCCTACGTCATCGGCGTGCCGGCGGAGAACCCCGCGCTGTTCGACTCCATGTGTAGCAGGAGGCCCCAGCTGCGCGAGTTCGCAGCGACGGTACCGGGCCTGGTCATCGTGCGCATTGTGAACGAGCGGCTGGCTCTCTCTGACCTGCCCGCCGGCATCTTCCCCCGAGTGACCCTCGCTCGCCGCGGCGACGACTGGCTTCTGACCGGCGAGGAGGACGCGCTGCGCGGGCCGCGAGCCTGGCTCTTCGGCCTGCGCCCTTACTCGTTCCCTGCGTCGCTCATGTCCATGCTGGTGGGCGTCGCGCTCGCCTACCGCGACGAGTTCTTCGACCTGCCCCTCTTCCTGCTGACCTTGGTGGGAGGCCTCTGCTTCCACGCCGGCGCCAATCTGGTGAACACCTACTTCGACTTCCAGCGCGGCCTGGACAGCGCCCGCGACGCCGACGACCGCACCCTGGTCGACAGCATCCTCGAGCCACGGCAGGTTCTGGCCGCCGCCGTGGTATTGTTTGTCATCGGCGGCGGCATCGGCGGCTATCTGGCCTGGCAGAGCGGCTGGCAGATCCTGGCCCTCGGCGCGGCCGGTCTGGCGCTGGGCGTCTTCTACACGGCGCAACCCCTGGGCTTCAAGTACGTCGCCCTGGGCGATCTCGGGATCTTCGCCGCCTTCGGGCCGCTGCTGGTCCTGGGCGCCTATTTCGTCCAGACGGAGAAGCTGGATTGGCTGCCGCTTCTCTTTTCGATTCCGCTGGGCCTCATGGTAGACGCCATCCTCCACGGCAACAACTTCCGCGACGCCGAGGCCGACCGCCGCGTCGGCGGGCGCACGCTGGCCCAGTTCCTGGGCCAGCGGGGCTCGCGCTACGCCTACTGGTTCCTCCTGTTGAGCCCCTACGCCTTCGTCATCGGCTTTGCGGCCGTCGTTTCGCCGTGGGTGCTCTTGCCCATCGCCAGCATCCCCCTGGCCCTGCGTCTGGCGCGCTCGATCAGCGTCGGCGGCGCAGAACTGAGGCAGGCGCTGGCCTTTCTGCCCCAGCAGACCGCCCAGCTAGTCCTGCTGTACGGCGGGTTGCTGGCGTTGGGCGTACTGGGCAGCGAGGTGCTATCAGGCTGAACATGCTATTCATTCTCGAGTGAGGAAACATGATCGATACGGGCGACCTGCGCCGAGGCATAACCATCGAGATGGACGGCGTCCTCTATCAGGTGCTGGAGGCCAACCACCTGAAGCTGGGCCGGGGCAGCGCCCAGGTGCGGATGAAGCTCAAGGACGTGCGCGCCGGCCACATCATCGACCGGACGGTGCAGGCGGGCGCCAAGTTCGCGCGGGCGCGGGTGGAGCGCCTGTCGGCGCAGTACCTCTACGCCGACGGCGACCTGCACTACTTCATGAATACAGAGACCTTCGACCAGATCGCCCTCAACACGTCCCAGCTCGGCGACGCCATAAACTACCTGACGGCGAACGCCACCTGTGACCTGCTGACCTATGATGACCAACCCATCGGCATCGAGCTGTCGGCCGCAGTGGAGCTGGTGGTAGCGCAGACGGATCCCGGGCTGCGCGGCGATACGGCGCAAGGGGGCACCAAACCGGCCACGCTGGAGACCGGCCTCGCCGTGCAGGTGCCGCTGTTCATCAACACCGGCGACCGGGTGAAAGTTGACACCCGCAGCGGCGAGTACCTCGGGAAGGCGTGAGTCAAGCCCCGTTCATACCCGAGGAAATCAAGTGAGTTTCCCTGCGGGGTTCATCCTGCAGAGATCGAGCGGGTGAGGAAGTGACCGAAGCCTCCGAACAAGCCCTCAAGATCCTGAGAGACGAGAGTCTCTTCCAGTGGTACGTGATCCCTCTTTTTGCCCTTGTGGTGTACGTCTATGCTGTCGAGGTTGAGCGGCGAAACTGGAGCGCCGTTTTCGCAGGGCTCGCCTTCTTTGGGATGGACCTCTTCAATGAGATCTGGAATGCCCTGGTCTTGCACTTCACCGACCGGTCTGCCGTATGGACTACACCTGGTGATACTGCCTATCTGATCCTTGTTGGGCTCACCATCGAAATAGGCTTCATGTTCGCTATCGCAGGTGTGATCTTTACGAAGATGCTCCCACCGGACAAGCGCCTCAAGATCCTGGCCATTCCCAACCGATGGCTCTTTGCCATCGTCAGTGCGATCTTCTGTGTCTTTGTCGAGGTACTGCTGAATAGGGCCGACGTTCTCATCTGGGAGTACCCCTGGTGGAATTTCCCGAACGTCGGACTTATCTTCCTCTTGGGCTACCTACCCTTCATGGCGGTGTCCTTCTGGGTGTACGATATGGAGAAGATACGGAACAAGATCGCAGCAGTAGCTGCCATCTATGCTGTTGATCTCCCTGCCCTCGTCGTCTTTGCCGGCCTGTTGGACTGGATCTAGGGACGTTCAATTAGATGATAGACGTCTATTCCGTCAGCCAGCTCGCCACGTACCTGCGCGAGCTCCTGGAGACCGACCTCCACCTGGCCGATCTCTGGGTGGAGGGCGAAATCTCCAACCTGTCGCGCTCCACCGCCGGCCACACCTACTTCACCCTCAAGGACGGGTTCGCCCAGATGCGCTGCGTCATGTTCCGCCGCCAGTCCGGCGCGGGCATCGCCCTGGAGAACGGCGCGCAGGTAGTGGCCCACGGCCGCGTCTCGTTCTTCGAGAAGCGCGGGGAGTTACAGCTAAACGTCGACTTCCTCCAGCCGGCGGGCGTCGGCATCTGGCAGGCCCAGTTTGAGCGCCTCAAGGCCCAACTGGAAGAGGAGGGCCTGTTCGAGCCGTCTCGCAAGCGGCCTCTGCCGTCGTTCCCCCGGGCCATCGGCGTTGTCACCTCGCCCACGGGCGCCGTCTTTCACGACATCTGCCAGATCGTCGGCCGCCGCTGGCCGCTGGCAGAGATCGTCCTGGCGCCGACGCCGGTGCAGGGCGATCAAGCCGCGCCGGGCATCGTCGACGCGCTCGCTGCCCTCAACCGCGAGCCGGACATCGACGTCATCATCCTGGCGCGCGGCGGCGGCTCAATGGAGGAGCTGTGGCCGTTCAACGAAGAGATGGTGGCGCGGGCCGTCTACGCCAGCCGCGTGCCGGTGGTCTCCGCTGTGGGCCACGAGACCGACTACACCATCGCCGACTACGTAGCCGACCGGCGGGCGCCCACGCCCTCGGCGGCGGCCGAGCTGGTGGCGCCCGACCGGGCGGATATCAGGCGCCGGCTCGCGGGCCATCAACTGGCCATGGCCGGCTGGCTGGCCGGCCAGGTGGCGCGCCACCACGCTGAAGTAGAGCGTCTGGCCCTGCACCTACGCCGCGCCGGTCCCGATGTCCATCCCCAGCAAGAACGGATCGCGGCCCTGCTGCGCAGCGCCATGGCGAGCGTGGCCCAGGCCCTGACCGCTCGCCGCGAGCGGGTGAACGGCTGCGCCATTCAACTCCGCTCCTTGGACCCGCGCAGCACCCTGGCCCGCGGCTACGCTGTCGTCCAGCGACGGGCGGACGGCCGAGTAGTGGCCAAGGTGGGGCACGTGAAGGCTCGCGATCGCCTGGATGTCCAGGTGAGCGACGGCAACTTCCCAGCCGAGGTGTCGAAGCAGTATGCCTTCTGAACCCGCCCAGTCGTTCGAGGAGTTGTTCCGCAGCCTGGAGGAAGCGGTGGCCAAACTGGAGGAGGGCGGTCTTCCCCTGGAACAAGCGCTGTCCCTCTACGAGGACGGGATGCGACTGGCCCAGCGCTGTCAGGAAATGCTCGACCAGGCGGAGCTGCGGGTGACCCGCCTGCAGGAAGCGTTCGCCGCCTACCGCGAGGAAGGGGCCAACCGCTCGCTGCGCGAGGAGATCGGGCCCTACCCTGAGGAGGACGAGCCTCTTGCTGAAGGCTGACCTCCACACCCACACCTACTTCTCGCGCGACGCACTGACTTCGCCCGAGAAGTACGTGCGGGCCTGTCAGAAGCGGGGGATCAACTGCGTGGCCGTAACCGAACACGACAACATCGCCGGCGCCCTGGCGGTGCAGAAGATCGCCTCGTTCACGGTGATCATCGGCGAGGAAGTGCGTAGCAGCGAGGGGGAGATCATCGGCCTCTTCCTGCAAGAGGAGGTGCCCGGCGGCCTTAGCCCCGAGGAGACGGTGGGGCGCATCAAAGGGCAGGGCGGGCTGGTGCTGGTACCCCACCCGTTCGACGGCTTCCGCGGCCACCTGCGCGAAGAGGCGCTGGAACGCATCCTGCCCCAGGTGGACGCGATCGAGGTGTTCAACGCCCGCGTGACCTATCGCCGCGACAACGAACGCGCGGCCCGCTTTGCCGCCGACCACGGCCTGCCGGCCTCGGCGGGCAGCGATGCTCACTCGGCCTGGGAGACGGGCCGTACTTACGTGGAGATGCCGGAGTTCCAGGGGCCGCGCGAGTTCCTAGAGGCACTTCGCCAAGGGCGAGTAGTCGGACGCACGTCCAGCCCGCTGGTGCACTTGTTCAGCCGCTGGGCTGTTGTTCGACGCCGCCTGGGTTGGCGACCCTGAGGAGCAGGCATGCTCACGATCGGCTGGTTCTCCACCGGGCGCGACGAGGCGGCCCGCGACCTGCTGCAGGCCGCCTGGCAGGCCATCCAACACGGCGAACTGAAGGCCCGCATCGCTTTCGTCTTCAGCAACCGTGAGCGGGGACAGGACCCGGAGAGCGACTGCTTCTTCGATCTGGTGGAGAGCTACGGCATTCCCCTGATTTGCCTCTCGGGCCGGCGCTTCCGCCAGGAGCGCGGGCAGCCGCCGGCCCGCTCCGGCGAACCGCTGCCCACCTGGCGCAGAGAGTACGACCGCACGGTGACGCGCCTGCTGGAACCGTACCCATTCGACCTGGGGGTGCTGGCCGGCTACATGCTCATCGTGGCCGATGAGATGTGGCGGCGCTACCCCCTGCTCAACCTCCACCCGGCGGCGCCCGGCGGGCCGGCCGGCACGTGGCAGGAGGTCGTCTGGCAGCTCATCGAGCAGAAGTCGACACAATCAGGCGTGATGATGCACCTGGTAACCGGAGAGCTCGACCAGGGCCCGCCCGTCACCTATTGCACCTACAGCATCCGCGGCCCGGGCTTCGACCCGCTGTGGGCGGAAATCGAGGGTCGCGGCCTCCAGCAGGTGAGGGCGGAGGAGGGCAAGGCCAACCGTTTGTTCCACGAGATCCGCCGCCGGGGCGTCCGGCGCGAGCTGCCCCTGGTGGTGGCGACCCTCTGTGCCTTTGCCGACGGGAAGGTGCGCATGGAGGACGGCCGCGTCGTGGACGCCGACGGCCGACCCATCGCCGCGTACGACCTGACGGCGGAGATCGAGCGCCTGGTGGGATCGAGGACGTAGAACATGATCGACAGCTCGCCGCGCTGCATCGCCTTCGACCTGGAGGGGCCGCTCACCTCACAGGACGCCGCCTTCGACCTCATGGGGCTCGTGCCCGGGGGGCACGAGGTGTTTCGCGCCATCAGCCGTTACGATGACATCCTGGCTCTCTCGGGCCGCCCGGACTACGAGCCAGGCGACACGCTGGCCCTGATCGTCCCGTTCCTGCTGCGGCACCGGCTGGGCGCCGTCGACATCCAGCGCCTGGCCGAAGGGGCGCCGCTGATCCAGGGCGCCCGCGAGGTGATGGAACGCCTGACCGCCGACGGCTATGAGGTGTGTTGCATCACCACCACCTACGAGCAGTACGCCCGCCGCTTGACCCAGCGCCTCGGCCTGCCCGCCGAGCGGGTGGCCTGCACTGCCTTTCCTATCGAAGAGCTGCGCGCCGCCCTCGGCGACGCCGACCTAGCGGCCGTGGACCGGGTGGAGACTGCCCTACTTGGGCTGGACATCGAGAAGGACGAGGAGCGTCTGCGCGACCTGCTGGACGCCTTCTACTGGCAGGAGCTCCCGGGCACGCCTCTGGGCGAGGCCGTCGCTGCCGTGAAGCCGGTGGGGGGCAAGCGTAAGGTGCGGGCGCTGGGCCGGTTCGCCAGAGACTGGCGGCTCGAGCTCTCGCGCTGGGCTGTGGTAGGTGACAGCATCACCGACAACGCCGTGCTGTCCGCCGTTCGCATCGCCAACGGTCTAGCGGCCGTGTTTAACGGCAACCGCTACGCCTTGGAATGCGGCAACGCGGGCGTGGCCTCATTGTGTCTGTCAGACATCTTGCCGCTGGTGAAAGCGTGGCAGGACGGCGGCCTTGACGGCGCGCTCACGTTCGCGTCGCGCGAGGCCAAGCTGCCCGATGCCGACGGGCCTCACTACCACTGGCTGGTGGGGAAAGATATCGACGAGGCTGTTGAAGTGCACGCGCGCTTCCGGCGCCTCGTACGCCAGGCGGCGGCCGCCCTGGGGTGATCATGCCCTCATTCGACGTGATCGGCCTGGGCGCGCTGAACGTGGATCGCATCTACCGCGTTCCCCGTGTGGTCACCGACGGCGCCGAGCTTGTTTTGGAGAGCACGGCCGCCGCCGGTGGCAGTTCGGCCAACACCGTCTACGGACTGGCCAAGCTGGGCCTGCGCTGCGGCTTCGTCGGCGCAGTGGGCGATCAGGACGCCGACATCATCCTCGGCTCCTTCGCCGAGGTCGGGGTCGAAACCAGCCGCATCGTACGCAAGGCGGGCGCGCCCACGGCCACCGTCTTCGTCTTCGCCGACCCCGCCGGCCAGCGCGCGATGTACGTGCACCCCGGGGCCAATGCCCTGTTCGCCCCCGGCGACGTCGACGCCGCCTATCTGGCGGACGCTCGGCTGGTGGCCATTTCCTCCTTTGCCGGCGATGTGCCCCTAGCGGTCCAGAAAGCGGCGGTGGAGGCGCTGCCGCAGCCCGCCCACCTAGCGCTAGCACTGGACGCCTTGTGGGCTCACGCCGGGCTCGACGCCCTGGCGGACCTGGTGGCCCGCTCGACTATCGTCTTCGCCAACGCCGACGAACTGGGCGACCTCACCGGACGCAAGCTTCCCGCGGCCGCCGAAGCCCTGCTGACGCTGGGCTGCCGGGCGGTCGTGGTCACCTTCGGTGGCGGAACGGAGCGCTTGCCGTGGATGACGGCGGAGCCGCAGGGCGTGCGGGACGCGCCGGTCGTGTGCTGGATGGCCACGGCCGAGGGCCGGTGGGCGCTGGCGGCGCATCCCACGCACGAGGGGGCGGTCGTAGACGGCACGGGCGCCGGCGACGCCTTCGCCGCCGGCTTCCTTTGGGGCTATCTGGCCGGCGAGCCGCTCCTTCGCTGCGCCTCGCTCGGCCACGTCGCGGCCGGATTCTGCCTGGAGCGCATGGGCTGCCGCGCCGGCCTGCCCACGCGGGACGCCCTGCTGGCCCGCCACGCCCAGCACTTCGGCACCGATCCCTCACCCTGAGCCTGTCGAAGGGTGAGCGGGGACTCAATGGTTAGATGAGCTCACCATGAGTGTCAGAGACGCCCCGTTGTCCGCCTTCGGAACGAACGCTATAATAGGCCCACTCTAAGTGACCTCTGAGAGTGACCCCTGACGAGCGTTGCCTGCGGGCGTAGGAGGTGATCCATGCGTTGCTCTAACTGCGACAGCCTTTCCTCACTGGACGACAACTTCTGCCGCAAGTGCGGTGCCACCCTGCGCAACGTGAAGCTGCCTGCCGTCCGCAGTGGCTCGAACCTGCCCGCCGTGAGTCGCGGCGGCAACGTCCTGCCGGCCATGGCCCAGGGAGCGGCCATCTTCGCTCTGAGCGCCGCTTTCCCCATCGTGGTGCGAGTGCTGGCCAGCCGCGTCGTGCGCCTGCCGCTGGTGCTGGCTCGACCTTTCCTGCGCTGGCCCGGACTATCCGCCAAGAGAAAGTCGCGTCTGCCCGCGCGACGGGAAGAGGCGGAAGATGAACCGGGAACCATCTACGCCTTCCGCGAGACCGTATTCATCAAGAAGATCGCTCTGCGTCGTTGAGGTCTCGGATAGGGCTGTCCGGCAAGGCGCGGCGCTCGGGCTGCGCCTAACAGCTTCGGCGTCGGCAGCCACATCAGCGGCGCCCGGCCTATCGACTTCACCGCCGACATCAAGGAGGTCGAGAGCAAGCCGCTGGCCAAACGAGGCCGCATCCCCGGCATCATCCCCAACCCGCGCCTTCAGCGAGCGATCTAGCACCTCTGTTCCCGTTGACAAGCCTAACCTCAGCCGCATAATGGGGCTAGTCCCACGCAATTCTTCTCTCAGGAAGACGGTCATGCATCGGCAGGTGGCTTGGGCCATCCCCTGGCTCCTGGCAGTGGCCCTGGCGGCACTGCTAACCCGGGGAATCACGGCTCAGGACGGCAATCTCCTGGTGAACGGCGGCTTCGAAGAAGGCGCTGAGGGCTGGCGCGCCGTCCGGGGCGACCTGTCGGATAGCGATGCTCTGTTGCATGGCGGCTTTCGTGCAGGCGTATTCGTCACCACCAGCGCCGGCGCTGAGATAGGCCAGTGCCTGCCCGTCGCGCCGGGCGGCGACTACGAATTCCTGGGTTACGCTGCCCGCCGAGAAGGAGACCTCGTATCAACCCTTCGTTTGAACGTGCTGTGGCGCGACCGCGACAACTGCCAGGGGCAGTTCGTGGGCACCAAGGACTCGCCACTCGCGATGTTGGATGAGGCGGAGCATTGGTTCGAACTTGCATTCTGGGACACAGCGCCGGGCGGTGTCCGCTCTGTCTATCTGACGGTCCTGGTCGAGGAGACCGGCGCCACCGTCTATCTGGATGACTTTGCCGCCAGCGGGCCAGCCGCGCCCACCGAGACGCCCACGCTCGAACCGAGCCCGTGGCCGTCGGCGTCGCCATCGCCGCAACCCACATCTGACCCCCACTTCACGCCGACAGCCACAGCCACCGCCGAGCCGCCGTCCCCTTCCACCACACCCCATCCTCCTCCTTCTCCACCGCCTCACGTCTCGCCGACGGCCTCCAGTTGGCAGATGACACCCGTGGCTCCGCCCAGTGCGGTGCAGAACGGCGGCTTCGAAGAGGCAGACGCTGAAGGAGTACCTTCCTCTTGGCGGAAATGGGGAGGCCGCCTGACCCGCACCGGCGCCATGTACTTCGAAGGGCAGTTCGCGGCCGCATTTGCCAGCGAAACGAGCTCCACCAAGTGGGCATATCAGGTCGTGACTGTTCAGGGAGGCAAAGCCTACGTTCTGAGCGCCTATGCTCTGAAGGACGATACGGCCGTGGCCGGCGCCTACCTGCGCCTCTCCTGGTACGCCAGTCCGGACGGTAGCGGCCAGGCCATCGACAGCGCGGATTCCACCGAGCGGCTGATCGATGACGTGTCGGAGTTCCGTCTCCTGACCACGGGCGCCGTCGTCGCTCCCGACGACGCGGTCAGCGCCAAGGCCCGGCTGATGCTCGATCCGGTTGGGGAAGCGCCGGCCACCGCCTACTTCGACTCGGTAACCTTCGAAGAGACAGTCGCCACCGAATCGGCCGCCTCACCAACTGCGGCGGCCTCACCCATCGATGACGCCGATATCAGCACTCCGCTCCCGTCCCCTCTCGCCGAGTCGGCCTCTGCCACGCCATCCGGACCGCGCAACGCGTCTTCGCCGCCAGCCAGCGCCATCAGGGTTCCTTCATCGCCGACGCCGGCTCACGCCGCCAACAACGGCGCGCCGGCGGTGCTGGGCGCCACGCGAAACCCCGTCCCAGCGGCCCGCGCTGAAGCCCTCACCACGGTCCAGGCCCAGGCAGCGGTGTACCGGCAGCCCAAGCCCGGCCCGTTGCTGCGTGACGCGACGGCCGGCCGGCTACAGAGCGAGGACGGCGTCTCGCCCCAGCTTCTGGCCTTGGCGATAGGGATCCCGGCGTTGGCTGCCGCTGGGGCAGGCGCAGGTTATTGGCAGTGGCGCAGGGCTCGCCTTCGCTAGGCTGTTTGCTGTAACCTATAGGCGTGTCAGACGCACGTCGGCGGGCCGCGGGCGTGAAGCAATCCCGCACCATCGCCATCGACGGGCCCAGCGCGGCCGGCAAGAGCAGCGTGGGCCATCGGGTCGCTCAGCGACTGGGATTCCCATTCCTCGATACAGGCGCTATGTACCGAGCGCTCACCTGGCTCGCTCTGCAGCGGGGTGTGGACATTGAAGATGCGCAGGCTCTGGGCCGCCTGGCCCGCGAGGTGGACGTGAGGCTGGATGCCCCACAGCCCGGATCGCCTGAGCACTGCACGATCTGGGTGGACGGCGAGGATCTGACGCCAATGCTGCGACGTCCAGAGGTGGAAGCGGCCGTTTCGCTGGTATCCAGAGCGCCGGCCCTACGGCGGGCCATGGTCGTGGTCCAGCGCCGCCTGGCTCGGAACGGCCCGCTGGTGATGGCCGGCCGCGATATCGGCACGGTTGTCTTGCCGAAAGCCGACCTAAAGGTATACTTGGACGCATCTATGGAGGAACGGGTGCGGCGGCGGCAGAAAGAGATGACTGCTTTGGGGCGCCCGGCCTCTGTGGCGGAGGTGCGACGCAACATCCTCCACCGCGATAGCATCGACTCGAGCCGAAAGACCGCGCCCCTGCGCCCAGCCGCCGACGCCATCATCATCGACACGGACAACCTGAGCGAGGAGCAGGTAGTGGAGCGTGTCCTGTGCCTGGCGGAGGCCAAGGCATGCTGACGGTAGTCGTCTACTGGCTCATCGCGTCGTTCGTGCGCCTCTGCGTTCTGATTTGGTCACGCCGCGAGGTGCTGGGCTTGGAGAACGTGCCGCGGCAAGGGCCGGCCATTCTGGCCTCCAACCACCTGAACCTGGCCGATCCGCCGCTCCTGGCAGCCCTGGTGCCCCGACGGTTGGTCTTCATGGCCAAGATCGAACTGTGGAGTACCCCCATCATCGGGCCCCTGTACGGACTTGCCGGCTTCATCCCTGTGCGGCGCTTCGAGGCCGACGTGGCGGCCCTGCGACGGGCGGAGAAGGTCCTTCGCCAGGGTCACGTGCTGGCCATGTTCCCCGAGGGCACCCGCAGCGGGCGCCCCGGCCTGGGCAAAGGCTATCCGGGCACGGCCGTCATCGCCCTGCACAGCGGCGTACCCGTCGTGCCTGTGGGCGTGAGCGGCACAGAGGGCGTGAGCCTGCCTCGCTGCTTCCTCAAACGAACGCGGGTGCGCATCGCCTTTGGCCGGCCTTTTACCCTGCCTCAGGGCCAGCGGGTGACTACTGAGATGGCTGAGGAAGGGACGGAGCGGATCATGAAGGAGATCGCGGCGCTGCTGCCCGAGGCTTATCGGGGATCGTACGCCGGCGCGCTAAGGGCAAAGAAGCGAGCCGAACCGGTGGCTCGGCTTGGGGAGTAGGTGTAACTCTGGAGATCTTGCTGGCGCGCGATATGGGCTTCTGCTGGGGCGTACGGCGCGCCATCGAGATGATGGAGACGGCCGCCAATCAGCGAGGCCAGATCACTAGCCTGGGCCCGATCGTACACAACCCGCAGGTGGTGGCCTCGTTGGGAGAAAAGGGTGTGCAGGTGGCCGACAACCTCGACAACGTGGACGGAGCGCCGGTGGCGATCACCGCCCACGGCGTGGGACCGGCCGCCCTGGAAGAGGCGCGGACCCGTGGTTTGGAGGTGGTCGACACCACGTGTCCCATCGTCACTCGTTCCCAGCGCTGGGCCCACAAATTGGCGGCGAACGGCTTCACCATCGTCGTCTACGGCGACGCGGAGCACCGCGAGGTGAAAGGCGTGCTGAGCTGGGCCGGCGAGCGGAGCTTCGCCCTGACCGAGGAGACCGTAGATTCCCTGCCTGAGAAGCTGGCCTCGCGGGTCGCGATCATATCCCAGACCACGCAGAGCCCAGCCCGCTTCGCCGCCTTTGTCGCCCGTTTCCTGGAACGCTGGTTGCCTCACATCAACGAACTGCGGGTCATCAACACGCTGTGCGGTGTCACCGCCAACCAGCAGGCGGCGGCCCAGGAGCTGGCCCACGAAGTGGACCTGGTGCTGGTCATTGGTGGGCGCACCAGCGCCAACACACGCCACCTGATGGAGGTCTGCCAGCAGGAGGGCGTGGAGACCCACCACATCGAAACGGCAGCAGAGGTCGAGGCCGGCTGGCTGGCCGGACGCGAGCGAGTTGGTGTGACGGCGGGCGCCTCGACGCCGGATTCGGCGGTGGAGGCCGTCGTGCGCCGAATCCAGGAACTGGCGCAGGACTGAGACGGATGGCGGTCGGAAGGCTGCGTCGCTCTGACCGAGCTATGTCCGACCAGGACAGCCTGGCTCTCCTGGAGCGTGCGCTGGTGGGAAGAATCGGGACCGTCGGTGACGACGGGACGCCATACGTGGTGCCGTTGAACTTCGTTTGTGAGGATCAGGGGCGCCGGATTCACCTGCACCTGGCCAGTCAGCCGGGACACCTGGCCTCGAATCTCGAGTTCTCGTCCAAGGTCTGTTTTGAGATCGACGAGGCCGGCCCGCTGATGGCGACGGGCGACACCGGCTGCAACACCAGCCAAGCGTTCGAGAGTGTCATAGGCTTCGGTCGAGCTCAGGTGGTATCCGACGAAAGGGAGAGGCAAAGGATCGCCGCTCTGTTTCTACGGAAGTACATCGACGAGCACATGCCGGGACGGGCGTATGAGCCTGAGCTACCGTCGCTCAGTGAGACCAGCTTCATCACCGTTGAGATTACTGACTTGACCGGCAAGCGCCGTCCGTCAGAGTGAATGGTGCTCTCTCTATGCGGCGGGTGTTTGCGATGACCGGTTGGTGGCGGGCAAGGCCCGCCCATCGGTAGGAGGCCGGCATGTGCGGCATCATCGGCTACACGGGCAGTAGGCCGGCGGCGCCCCTCCTCTTCGAGGGGCTGCAGCGACTGCAGTACCGCGGCTACGACAGCGCGGGTCTTGCCGTCCTCGATCCCGGCGGCGAGCTGATCATCCGCAAGAGCGTGGGCAAGCTGACCTCCCTCGCGTCGAGCCTAGAAGGCTGTCTGCTAGAAGGCTCGCTGGGCATTGGCCACATCCGTTGGGCCACGCACGGCCGCCCCAGCGACGTCAATGCCCATCCCCATCAGGACTGCCACGGCGAGATCGTGGTGATCCACAACGGCATCGTCGAAAACTACCGCGCTCTAAAAGCGATGCTCCTGGCCAAGGGACACAGATTTCATTCGGAGACGGACACCGAGGTCATCCCCCACCTCATCGAGGAGCATTCCAAGGACAGCGGCAGCCTGGAAGAGGCGTTGGGCCGCAGCGTGAACCAGATGGAGGGTGCTCACGCCCTGGTGGCCTTCAGCCGTCACGAACCGGACAAGCTGGTGGCAGCGCGGGTTGGCAACGCCGGCGGAGTCGTCGTGGGTTACGGCCAGGGCGAGATGTTCCTGGCCAGCGATCTGCCGGCCCTGCTACCTCACACCCAGCGCGTCGTGTTCCTGGCGGACGGCGAGATCGCGGTTGTCACCCCCTCCGGCGCATCGTATCTGGCCGCCGACGGGACGCCGCTAACCAAGGCGCCGCAGACCATGTCCTACGATCCCCTTTCGGCGGCTCGCGGCCACTACAAGCACTTCATGCTGAAGGAGATCTGCGAGCAGCCGGAGTCGGTTCTGGACACCATCCGCGACCGCGTCCTCTTCGATCACCCTGCTTTGGTCCTGGAGGACGTGGCCATCCCCCAGCGGCGCCTGCGTCGGGTCAAGAGGGTGGTGCTGGTGGGCATGGGAACCAGCCTTCACGCTGCTATGATCGGCCGCTACTACATCGAGCAGATCGCCCGAATGCCGGCAGAAGTGGACAACGCGTCGGAGTTCCGCTACCGCGGGCCCCTCCTGGGCCCCGACACGCTGGTCATCGCCGTCGGGCAATCGGGGGAGACAGTAGACACCCTGGCAGCCATGGAGGAGGCTCGGCGCCAGGGGGCGCCCCAGATCACGGTGTGCAATGTGGTGGGCAGCCAAGCCACCCGCATCGCCGACGGCGTCGTCTACACCCGCTGCGGGCTGGAGGTAGGCGTATGCAGCACCAAGACCTTCACCGCCGCCATCGTCGCCCTCTACCTACTGGCCTGCTACCTAGCTCAGGAGCGAGCTGTGGTGGACGAGGACGGCATGAGGGAACTCCTCGATCCGCTGGCCCGTCTGCCCTCCCTAGTAGGGCGAGTGACGCAGCGCGACGATGAGTACGAACGCCTGGCCCACCGCTTCTTCCGCTACGACAACTTCCTCTACTTGGGGCGAGGCCTCCAGTTCCCCATCGCAATGGAGGGAGCGCTCAAGCTGAAGGAAGTGAGCTACATCCACGCCGAGGGCTACCCGGCAGGCGAGATGAAGCATGGGCCCATCGCCCTCATCGACCAAGACATGCCTGTAGTGGCCATCGCCGTGAAGGACGGCCTCTACGACAAGATGATGAGCAACATCCAGCAGGTGAAGGCCCGCGAGGGAACGGTCATCGCCCTCGCCAGCGAGGGAGACGAAGAGTTGGCCCGCCAGGTCGACCACATTCTCTATCTGCCCCAGGCCTCGCCGTTGCTCATGCCCGTGCTCACGGCCATCCCCCTACAGTTCTTCGCCTATCACATCGCCCTGCGCCGCGGCTGTGACGTCGACCAGCCCCGCAACCTCGCCAAGACGGTGACGGTGGAATAGGCTCGCCTGCCGCTCATGGTGAGGCTGGCTGCCGGTAGCCAGGCCCGTCGAACCATCAGCACGAACCCCGCTCGCCCTTCGACAGGCTAGGATTGAGCGGGACGATTGTCCGCCACTGCCACACCAGTGTTGGCGCCTTTTCTCATCGAAATCTGTTACCTGGAACCTCAGAAGGTATTGTGACAGTTTTCCCAATGTGCTACCTTAGTCGTGAACGGTAGTCATACCGCGGTAGCCGCAACCCCTGAATGGCGGGGAAGGGTGCGTAACCCTTCCCCGCCGTGTTTCCAGTGCAAATCATCCCCCAGGCACGAAACGAATCGCCATGCCGATCGTCTATCCATTAGCTCGCCAATAAAATGGCCGAATTCTGACTGGACATCCTGGGCAGCGATGCTATAATCCGATACCATAATAGTTAGGATTTCTGCTGTGGTTAGATCTCTGCGGGCTAGGAGGAAACTTCCATGACACAAGAGAAGCGGGCCATCGTGTGGTTCGCCGAGGTAGGCAAAGATGACGTCGGCCTGGCCGGTGGCAAGGGCGCCAACCTCGGGGAGATGACTAGGGCGCAGATCCCCGTCCCGCCGGGGTTCATCGTTACCGTCGACGCCTACCGTCGCTTCCTGGAGGCGTCCGGTCTGCGGCCCACCATCCAGAAGCTCGTCTCCCCCCTGGACTACAACGATAGCGCTCAGCTCCAGAGGGTCTCCCGCCAGATCAAGGACCGCATTGTCACTGTACCCGTGCCCGAAGACATAGTCCGCGACATCAAGGAGGCCTATCGCAAGCTGGGTGGCGGCGCGGTGGCGGTGCGCAGCTCCGCCACGGCCGAGGACTTGAAGGAGGCCTCGTTCGCCGGCCAGCAGGCCACTTTCCTCAACGTGACCGGCGAGGACGCTGTCGTCGAGGCGGTGCGCGGCTGCTGGGCGTCGCTGTTCGAGGCGCGGGCCATCTTCTATCGCAACGACCAGGGCTTCGACCACCTATCGGTGGCCATCGCCGTGCCGGTGCAGCGTATGGTGCAGTCGAAGCGGTCCGGCGTCATGTTTACCGTCGAAACCGATACGGGTGACCGCTCGAAGATCGAGATCGAGGCGGTGTGGGGACTGGGCGAGGCGATCGTCTCCGGCGAAACCACGCCCGACAACTACCGAGTGGACAAACAGAGTCTGCGCATCCTCAGCAAGCGCGTGGTGGAACAGGAGACCCAACTGATTCGCAATCCGCAGGCCACCGACGACGCCGAGGCCAACCTGTGGCTGCCGGTGCCCGACGACCTTCGCGGGCAGCAGAAGCTGAGCGATGAGCAGATCGTGGCTCTGGCGCGCATCGGCAAGCAGGTGGAAGAGCACTACGGCCAGCCCCAAGACATCGAGTGGGCAGAAGAAGGCGGCGAGCTGTATATCGTCCAGTCGCGGGCGGTGACGGTGCTGACGGAGCGGTCGGCCGAAGAGGAGGGCGAGCCGGAGACGGCGCCGGTGCTTCTCAACGGCGCCGCGGCCAGCCCCGGCGTGGCGTCCGGCCCAGTCAGGATCGTGGTCAGCGCCTCGGAAATCGACATCGTCCGCCAGGGCGACGTCCTGGTGGCGGAGATGACCACGCCCGACTTCGTGCCGGCCATGAAGCGGGCGGCGGCCATCGTGACCGACCGCGGCGGCCGCACGGCCCACGCGGCCATTGTCAGCCGCGAGCTAGGCATCCCTTGTGTGGTGGGAACCGGCTCGGCGACGGCGACCCTACGCCACGACCAACTGGTGACGGTCGACGGCTCGCAGGGCAAGGTGTACGAGGGCCGCGCCGAGGCACGCTTGGCCTGGGCCGCGCAGGAGAAGAAGCGCTGGGCCGCAGCTTCAACTGTCAAGACGCGGACCAGGGTGTATGTGAACCTGGCCGAGCCAGACCTGGCTGACGTGGTGGCCGCTCGAAATGTAGATGGTGTGGGCCTGCTGCGGGCCGAGTTCATCGTGGCCGCGATCGGGGAGCACCCACGGCTGGCCATCGAAGAGGGGCGCTCGGAGGCGTACATCCAGAGGCTGGCGGAAGGGCTGCTCAAATTCGCCCGCGCTTTCGACCCGCGCCCGGTGGTCTATCGCACCACCGACTTCAAGACGAACGAGTACCGCAACCTGCGCGGCGGCGAGAAGTACGAGGAGTTCGAAGAGAACCCGATGATCGGCTATCGGGGCGCCTCTCGCTACATCCGCGACATCGATGTGTTCCGGCTGGAGCTGGAGGCCATCAAGCGGGTGCGTAAGCAGCACCCCAATCTGTGGGTGATGATTCCCTTCGTGCGGACGCCGCTTGAGCTGGCGGGGGTGAAGCAGGTGATGGAGCAGGAGGGGCTGGCCCGCTCGCAGGACTTCAAGCTGTGGATGATGGCTGAGGTGCCGTCCAACGCTCTAATCCTGGACAAGTTCATCGATGTGGGGATCGACGGCATCTCGATAGGATCGAATGACCTGACGCAGTTGGTGCTGGGCATCGACCGCGACAACGCTCGCTTCGCCAAGGAGTTCGACGAGCGGAACGAGGCGGTGATGTGGGCGCTCGAGCGGCTGATCAAGACGGCGAGCGCGCGGGGCGTGACGTCGTCTATCTGCGGGCAGGCGCCGTCGGACTACCCGGAGCTGGCGCAGAAGCTGGTGGAGTGGGGGATCACGTCGCTCTCCGTCAACCCGGACGTCATCGACAAGACGCGGGAGATCATCGGCGAGGCGGAGGCGCGGCTGAGCCAGACGGCGAAAGCGTAGGCGCCAACGAAGCAAACTCTGAGGGGCCCCGCGCGGTGCGCGGGGCCCTTCTCTTTAGGAGGTGATCCTGACGGGATCAGCAACCGGTGAGGCTTCAGCCCCCGCCGACCTTCGTGGGGGCCGCTCGCCAGACACCAGCGCAGCGTAGTGCTATCGCTACAAAAGCCGCGGTTGCTCGTTGGACGAATCGGGCGACTGGCTGGATGTGGTCTCAGGGCGATTCTCGATCTTCACCACTGACAGTGTTGGCCTCGACATCGAATCTATGCCGTCAATGGCGTCCTGAACAGCCTGCGCCATAACCTTGCCGTCGTGCTCCGCTAGGCAGTTCTCGGCCCACTCTGCACACATGGCTTGCCATAGGGTGCCGCCGCCCAGCAAGAGGCGACTAGCCGCATCACTGACCCAGACATGGTGATCAGCGAGATTCATAACCGCTGAACACGCATCGCTAACTTGTGAGTGGGGTCGTCCCACTCTGGCACTAAGCCCTGCCCAATTCCGATCGTGGAGCGCCGCAAACACGACGCGTTCAGGAGCATCCTCACCAGGCAGTAATAGGCAACCGACGGCGTCGCTGCTATCGCCATCCAGGAATACACACGACGGCCTAGGGAATCGTTTACCTGCTACCATCTGACCCAGAGTCTGACCGACCGACGATGAACCGTATGGTATGATCTGGCATCTCGTCACCGTGTTTCCGCCATATTTCACAAGGACCTCGACTAGCATCGTCTTCGCATGGTCATCTTCAACATAGAGATCGCACTCGTAGTGCGGTGCATCATCCATCTTACTCATCGCAAACTCAGGGCTAACTCCGTATACGATCTCGCGCTCCCCGGTGCGGCTTTGAATGATGTAAGCACGAGCATCAGAGGGAAGCTCTTCGAGTACATATGGGGAGTGTGTCGTGAGAATCACCTGGAGTTCGCGTTCCCTACACAGACCAGCGAGATCGCGAATTAGGCGGCGCTGAACTCTGGGATGGAGCGAGGATTCGATTTCGTCAATCAGAACCAAGCTGTACCTGGGTATATCAACCTGTAGTAGCTCGGCGATCGTTGTCTCGCCCGCACCTTGGTGAAAGCCAGAGTATACGGCTCCTAGGTGCACAATCACCGGGACCTGCCGGTTCGGGTCGGCACTGGTCGTAGCCATCTTAGCTAGGTCGTACGTGCGACCCATAATCGCGTTAAACCGGCTCAGGCGCTCCTCTCCAAATGGGCTCGCGGCTATCTCTTTGATCCCTGGATTTGCGAGCCTGTAGTAGCCAACGCGTGCCGACACGGGCTGGATGCGACTTAGGTCGATGTACTCAATGTGGCGCCTACGGCGCTCTGGATTGCCGCGCCAACGGTTGGTGGGTTTTCGAATCGACTGCACTTCATGATTGGTGCCCTGCCTGATCGAGTATCCGATTTCAGCATTTTGGACTCTGTCCCAAGGGGTGTCAGGGAAGAAATCGGACGCATAGCGCTCTTTCCGCAACGGCGGGTCCGACAGATAGATTGAAGCCGCGCATTGGAGCACGGTGCTCTTTCCCGCGCCGTTCTCTCCCACTACAGCCATGATGGGGAACCGCAAATCGAAGCGCTGACCTGTCCATCCTCGGAGGCCCTTGATTGTGATCCAGTCGAGGCGGTGTGGCCACCCAGTACCCTGCGCCCACTTGGCGGAGAGTCTCCGCATCTCGCTGCTGTTTACCATTGTCGCCTCCAATCAGCTCATGCTGCCGCGGAGAGCGGCGCCAAGGCCACCGTGGAACCGCCCCCTGGCTGGATAGTAGCACATTTCGAAGGCAACAGTCACTCATTAGGCGGCGCGGCAGCACTATCTGTGCCGGCACACCGCATGGTGGTCTTAGTTTGCCTCGCGGGCGCACAGCCGTGCGCCCTACGGTGACGGCGGCCCTTCGACAGGCTCAGGACGAGCGGGTGGAGTCGCGCCCCTACAGCTCGAAGCGGGTGCCGACGCTGTTGGGGATGAAGGCGTCGGGGAAGGCGGCCGCCAGGGCATGGGTGGCGCGCCAGCCGGTGCAGTGCGTGGGCACGATGACTTCCGGCGCCATCTCGGCCAGAGCCCGGCAGGTGGCGGGGATGATCGGCTCGAACAGCGGGCCGTTGAGGTGGAAGCCGCCGATGACGGCGTACACTCGCTCGACGCCGGTGAGCTTGCAGGCGTAGCGCACGATGTTGACGATGCCGGAGTGGCCGCAGCCCGTTATCACCACCAGCCCCCTATCGCGGACGTTCATCACCACGGCCTGATCGTCCAGGATCAGCGGGTCGGGCTGCCAGTCGCCGTCGCGAAACGCTTGGTGGATGGCGAAGCCGCGCTCGAACTCCGTTGTGCGGTCGACCTCGCCCGTCACCAGCAGGGAGCCATCGAGCAGGAAGGAGGGTTGCTTCTCTTCAACGATGTCGAAGCCGGCGCCGCGCAGGGCGGACTTGCTGGTAGAAGGCATCTCGAAGGGCTCGCGGCCGGGGATGGCGATCCGCCGCCGGCTCCAGAACTCGGGGTGGATGATCACCGGCAGGTTCGGGCGGCCCAGGACGCGGACGACGCCGTCGAGGCCGGTGGTGTGATCGAAGTGGCCGTGGCTGAGGACGATGGCCTCGACATCCTTCGGCGAAAGGTCCAGCCGGCGCATGTTCTCCACCAGGCCGTCGGGGGTTAGGCCGGCGTCGAAGAGGATGCGCCGCTCCTTCCCGCCCTTCGCGACCGCGACCAGCACGGAGAACCCGTGCTCGGCCAGGGGCGCGTCCACCGTCTCGCCGCCCTCGAGGAGCGCGGCCGGCAGGCGACGCGCCCGCGGGTCGCCCAGGCGCGGGCGCTTGGCGGGGCCCTGGTCCAGGAGCAGCATGTCGGACACGTTGTCGACAAGGGTGGTGACGGCAACGGAGTCGACGGGCTCGAGCGGGATACCAGCCATATCAGTCCTCCATTTCCATTCCGAGCTGTTCATCGACGGCGTGGGCTTCGATCTGATGCTAAAGGCAGCCCTGCGTGGCGTCAAATTGCGCCCAGGATGCTGAATTCGCCGTCGGAGGGTGTGTTCTCGACCCCCGCCTTCAGGCGGGGGCATCGATTCAGCCATGCATGCCCCAGCCTAAAGGCTGGGGTGGATTGTCCCCTGCCGCGCGAAATGCCCTTCGGCCCATGGGGTAAAGCCGTCACGGGCAAGGGTAAAGTCATTAGACGGAATAGATACTTTTCCTGATTCCGCTCGCCCTATCTGCAGGTCATAGTCGATCTAGTCGGGGCGGCCCGGTCGGTTGCCCCGCGGAGGATAAGGCATGTGTATGTGGTGCGAACGCTACGGCGAGGGATATGAGCGGTGGTATCTGAACCCGGCGAACTACGCCCGCCGCCTGTACAAGATCCGCAAGGAAGAGATCGAGGCCGTGGGTGAGTCTAACCCGCAGGCCGCCGGCGGCATGCTGGGGATGACCCGCGACTATCTGGAGGCCCGCGACCGCGGCGATCTGGAGACGGCGGAGCGGATGCGCAAGGCGGCGCAGGATTTCTCCTGGACTATCCACTTCGGGCAGGTGGTGACTCTTGAGGAGGTGCACCAGATCCTGGAGTTCATGCACCCCATCGGGCTAATGACCTGCGCCTGTCGACGCTCGATGCGTGGCCTGCCGGACGAGGACAACTTCACCTGCATCGGCATGGGGCCGGGAATGTACAAGTGGGAGCGCTGGCCGGACACTTATCGCGGGGGGGTGAACTTCCTGACGCCGGACGAGGCGACGGAGGTCATCGACACGCTGAACCGGCGGGGGCTGGTGCACTGCATCTACACTTTCGGCACGCCCTATCTGGGCGGCCTGTGCAATTGCGACTACCCCGACTGCGGTGGCCTGCGCACCGTGCTGGACCTGGACGTGAGGGTCGTGTGGAAGGGCCACCATATCGCCGAGGTGGACACGGGGCTATGCAACGGCTGCGCCCTCTGCCCCAAGCGCTGTCAGTTCAACGCCCTAAGCTTCAGCGCCAGCGCGCTCAAGGCCTACATCGACCCGATGAAGTGCTTCGGCTGCGGGCTCTGTCGAAACGTCTGCAAGGTCAACGCCATCAAGATGGTCGACCGAGCGAGCCTGCCGGCTGTGGCCAACGTGTGGTAGGAGGGACGAGGCCATGCTTCCCGTGATCCAGGTGGACGACTCGAAGTGCCCGGACCCTCTGGCCTGTCGCCGGTGCCTGCTGGCCTGTCCCACGCGAGTGCTCGGCCTGGGCACCAACGTGGCGCCCAAGAAGTACCAGGAGACAGAGCCCAGCCACTACATCGTGCGGGGCGTGCGGTTCCAGGCGTGCACGGCCTGCATGAAGTGCGTCGCAATCTGCCCCAACGGGGCGATTCAGGTGACCGCAGATCGAGGTGTGGCGGCATGAGCATCAAGTATCGCTATGGACAGCCGATCCCGGAGAGGCTCATCCGGCTGGAGAAGCCCGGCGAGCCGCTCCTGTTCGACGCCGATCGGGGTTTGGTAACGGACGTCTCGGCGGCGTGCGACGTCAAGGGGTTCGTGGGCGGGCTCAAGGGAAAGAGCGAGCAAGAGGCCGAGGGCGCTTTCGCGGCCTTCGGGCGGAAGGTGATGGAAACCACCATCGGCCTCGCCGACGGCAAGTACATGGACCGCACGGGGGAGATGATCGAGAAGGTGTACCAGCAGACTGGCATCTCTTTCCCCCACCGCTTCCAGCGCTACGCTGAGCTGTCGATCATCGGCTCGCGCCCGCTGGACCGCTGGAACATCACCAAGGCGACGACCAAGGAGCTGCGGCTGCAGGTCTTCAGCTGCGCCGTCCAGCGGGAACTCAAGGAAGCGGGCATCGAGTTCCAAGGGCTGCCCTGCCGCGGACTATGCCTGGCCTGCTTCCAGGCGGCGGCCGAGAAGACGGGCGACAGGCTGCGCATGGAGGTGACCAAGACCCTCCCTCAGGACGGCCTGTGCGAGTTCGCGTTCTTCAGCGAATAGAGGGTGGACGGAACGGCCAGGGTTCTCGCCGGGGCGCGGCCGGGTGAGAACCCTGGCGTCTGAAGGGGCGTGACACCAACATGCCCTTCGCCGTCGACCTGCATACCCATACGCGCTTCGGGTCCAACTGCTCGTACATGGAGCCCAGCCAGCTCGTGCAGCGGGCCAAGGAGGTGGGACTGGACGCGGTGTGCATCACTGAGCACAACGCGCCCTGGGAGGAGGATGCGCTCCGGGCACTGAGCGAGGAGAGCGGGTTCTGCCTGCTGGGCGGCATCGAGGTGAGCACAGAGCTGGGCGACGTGCTGGTGTTCGGCGTCAAGCCGCGGCTGCTCGCCGGTAGCACCATCGAGGACCTCCGGCGAACGGTCGACGAGCAGGGCGGCGTTATCATCGCCGCTCACCCATTCCGCGGCTGCTCCCGGCTGATCGAAGTGGAGGAGGCGGCCGATCTGCCTCTGTTGCGCTGGGTGGATGCGCTAGAGGTGTTTAACGGCACGTCGCCGTGGGCGGAGGTGGAGTTCGCGTGCGCTGTGCTGGAGCGGCTGGACCTGCCCGGCGTAGGCGGCAGCGACGCTCACTCGCCGCTCAGCGTCGGCCGCTGCTACACTCGGTTCGAGCGACCGCTGGCGAGTGTGCCAGAGCTGGTGGCTGAACTGAAGGCCGGCCGCTTCCGCGCCGTGCACTCGGCGCTGAGCCTGGTACTATAGGCCGGCCGATGCACGAGCCCTTCAACCCCCACTGCAGCCACTGCCGCAAGTTCGTCTACTGCTTTTCGCTCGAAGGACCCCTTGGCGACTGGGGCTACTGTGAGGAGGAGCTGCCCACCGGCCCGCCGACTGCGGAGGATCTGCGGTCACTCGAAATGGCGGCCGGGCAGGGCAACTTCGCCCGGCTCTTCTCGGCGAACCTCCCCGTCTATCAAGAGACCGACGACGGCTGTGCCCGCTTCGTCCCGCGCTGACGGGACCATCATCCCCTGAAACGCCTGTCGGAGGATCGCGTCTATACCAGCGAGTTCTACACGCCGCTATTCGGCGCGATGGAGGTGTGAATCGTGAGCAGCGCACGAAGGGCCCTTGGCCTGTTGACCCTGGCCGTCATCACAATAGCGGCGGTTGCCGCAGGCTCGACCATCGCGCCGGGACATACCGGCGCGCAGGCAGCCTCGATGCACAACTGCCCGCCGCCGGGCAAGTGGGCGATAGCCGTCTGGGACGGCGAGAGCGGCACGGCGGCAGGCGACGCCTTGGCCACCTGCGGGGCGGACGCGGTGGCGGCCGCCTACTCCCTCGATCCGGAGACGGGGTCCTGGTCGCGCTGGTTCGCCGGCAAGCCGGACGTGAGCAACCTGGAGCCGCTGGACGAGCTCCAAGGCGTGCTGGCGCTCGGCGGAGCGGCGGCCGCAGTAGGGGGAGATAGCCTGGCTGCGGCCCAGGCTGAGGGGGAAGTGCACAACTGCCCTCCGGCTGGGAAGTGGTCGATAGCCGTCTGGGACGGCGACAGCGGCACGCCGCCCGACGACGCCCTCGCTACCTGTGGGGAGGATACCGTGGCGGCGGCCTACTCGCTCGACCCGCAGACGGGGGCCTGGTCGCGCTGGTTCGCCGGCAAGCCGGACGTGAGCAATCTGGCGCCTCTGGGCGAGATTCAGGGCCTGCTGGCGCTGGGCACGACCACCGGACCGGTGGCGACGGCCACGCCGCCGGCGACCGCCACACCTACGCCCAGCGGGCCGCCGGGCCCGGCGGCGGGAGCGACCTACGCCGGCAAGACCTCGCAGGATCTGCTCCTGGAGTTCGATGTCACGGCCGACGGGCTGGGGATACACCGCGTCAAGTTCGGCTTCGAAGGCCTCCTTCACGACGAGCCCTGCCAGGGGCTGCTGAACATGACCTTCGGCCACGCGCAGCCCATCGTGGACAACGGGTTTACCATTGAAGACACGGATTACACTGTGACGGGGCGGTTCGATTCAGCGACGACGGCCAGCGGCGAGCTGCAGGTACACATACCGGACCGCATGGCTGACCCCGGCTGCTTCGGCGATCCGCTGACCTGGACGGCGACTGTGCAGTAGGCTTCCCACCGGGCTGGCGTGGGCCGCGGCCCCAGCCTTCAGGCTGGGGCCGGTGACTTCTACTTCAAGGGTGATCGCGGCAAACCTGACGTCCTGGCGGTTAGACATCACGAAGTGAGCCGCGTGGCTCGCCCCATAGCACACTGGCACCCGGCGAAGGGCTCCTGAATCGCGCTGTGCAGGGAGACCCGGCCCGTTGTCCAGTTGCGCTCTTTCTCCTAGAATGCGGTAGTGACAACGCATGAGCACAAAGTCCGGGCGCGGCTCCAGGAGCGAGAGCGATTGCTCTCGCCCTTCGCGGCGCGCAGCTACCAGTCGCGGGGGCGCGAGCAGCCCGAGGAGCCTTCGCCCGTCAGGACGGAGTTCCAACGCGACCGCGACCGTATCATCCACTGCAAGGCCTTTCGTCGCCTGAAGCACAAGACGCAGGTATTCATCGCGCCGGTGGGCGACCACTTTGTCACCCGTCTTACCCATACGCTGGAGGTGGCGCAGATCGCCCGCACCATTGCCCGCGCCCTGAACCTGAACGAGGACCTAGCGGAGGCCGCGGCCCTGGGGCACGACCTGGGCCATCCTCCCTTCGGTCACGCCGGCGAGGAGGCGCTGGCCGAGCTGTTGCCGGAGGGCTTCCGCCACGCCCAACAGAGCCTGCGGGTTGTGGAGCGCCTGGAGAACGGAGGCCAGGGCCTGAACCTGACCTGGGAGGTGCGGGACGGCATTGTCAACAGCTCCAAGGTGCGCGAGGATATCCTCGACGAGAGCCTGGGGCAGCCGGCCACGCTGGAGGGGCAGATCGTCAAGCTGGCCGACGCTGTGGCCTACATCAACCACGACCTGGCCGACGCCATCCGCGCCGGCATCCTATCGGAGGAGGACGTGCCGCTCGAGGTGGTGGCGGTGCTCGGGCGAACCCACTCCCAGCGCATCAACGCCCTGGTGCTCGACATCATCGAGAACTCGTGGGCGGCGACCGGCGAAGAAGCGGGTACTCAGACCCAACCGCGCATCGGCATGAGCCCGCCGGCGCAAAAGGCGGCCAACGCCCTGCGGGAGTTCCTCTTCCAGCGGGTTTATCTGCCAGAAGCGGGCCGGCCTGAGGTCGAGGCCGCCCGCGAGGTGGTGCGCTTCCTTTTGTCGTACTATGTGGGGAGGCCGCAGGAGGTGCAGACCGACTTCGGCATCCGCTCCGACGCGCCGTGGCGTCAGGCGGCCGACTACATCGCCGGCATGACCGACCAGTTCGCGCTGGACGCAGCCCGCCGGTTGGGCTTCCGCGGCAAGTTTCCCTGATGCCGGCGTCGACTATTATGTAAAATTTCTCGCGCAGCGCCGTTTTTCTCGTAACTTTCCGGCGTCTGCTCGGTTCTTATATCTTAGATGGCTTGTGCCGTGCCTTATAATGGCTATTGAACCATATGTTCGACTAGCACTATGAGCGAAATCGACGAAGTCAAAGCGCGCCTCGACATAGTGGACGTCATCGGGAGCTACGTCCAGCTCCAGAAGGCGGGGCGAAGCTTCAAGGCGGTGTGCCCCTTCCACAGCGAGCGCACGCCGTCGTTCTTCGTGTCGCCTGAGCGACAGAGCTGGCACTGCTTCGGGGCCTGCGGCGAGGGCGGCGATGTCTTCTCCTTCGTGATGAAGAAGGAGGGTCTGGAGTTCCCCGAGGCCTTGCGCCTTCTCGCGGAGCGCGCCGGGGTGGCCCTACCAGAGCGGCGCCGGGCTGAAGAGGATACGGAGCGCGAGCGGTTGCGCCAGGCCAACGAGGCGGCGGCCCAGTACTATCACCGGCTGCTTCTGGACAGCGAGGACGCCCGGCGGGCGCGGCGCTATCTAGAGGAGCGAGGCCTGGACCAGGCGACGATCCAGATTTTTCAGCTTGGGTATGCCCCCGCAGGTTGGGAGACCCTCGGGAGGCACCTACAGGAGCGGGGTTATCGACAGGAAGAACTGCTGGCCGCCGGTCTCATGATTCCCGGCGAACGCGGCCCCCGCGATCTGTTCCACGAGCGCATCCTGTTCCCGATCCCCGATGTGCGCGGGCGCGTTGTGGGCTTCGGCGGCCGAAGCCTGCCCAGCGAAGGGCACACGGAGAGCCAACCCAAGTACCTGAACACGGCCCAGGCCGTTCTTTTCGATAAGGGAAGCCTTCTCTACGCACTGGACAAGGCGAAGGACCACATCCGGCATCAGGGCTCAGCCGTAATAGTAGAGGGATACATGGATGTCATCACTGCTCATCAGCACGGCTACACCAACGTCGTCGCGTCGATGGGCACAGCCCTGACCGAACGCCAGGTGCGGTTGCTGAAGCGCTTCGCCCGCGATGTGGTCCTGGCGCTGGACGCCGACACGGCCGGCCAGGAGGCGACGTTGCGAGCGGTGGAATACCAGGAGATCCTAGGCGGTGACATCCGCGTAGCCGTACTGCCGCCGGGCCTCGACCCAGACCAGGCCATCCGCCGCCAGCCGGATGGCTGGCCCGCCCTGCTGGCCGGCGCCCAGCCGCTGCTGGACTACAAGTTCCAGACGGTGGCAACAAGCCTGGAAAAAGCGCGACCGTGGGAGCGGTCGCGAGCGGTGGACGAACTGCTGCCCCTGGTCGCAGCCCTCGGTGATCGCATCGTGCAGGCGCACTACGTGCAGCGTCTCGCCCGCCTGGGGCAGGTGCGCGAGGCGGAACTTCAGCAGATGCTCTTGCGGCAGTCGACGAAACGACGGCCGACAGTGGGCGCAGCGCCAGAGCCGCCGACGGCTGTGGCCGCGGGTCGCCCCGGCGACGCACGGGAGGAGTTCTGTCTGGCCCTCCTTCTGCGTTATGGGGAACTGAGGCAAGACGGCCTGGCCTTGAGCCCGGAGCTGTTCTGGCACACCGAGAACCGGCAATTGCTGGAGGCGTGGCAGGGCTGCCCGGATGGGGACGAGTTGATCCAGGTCGTGCCCGAAGAGCTGGAAGGACACCTTCGGCAGGTCGGGGGCCTCGACTTGCCGCCCTTCGAGCCGCAAAATGCGAGGGCGGCTCTGCGGGACTGCGTGGGGCGACTGAAGCAGCGGGAACTGGAGGCGATCAAGCAGGCTTCCAGTGCTGCGCTGGCTGCTCGCGAGGTGGAAGCGCGGTCGACGGAAGAGGATCTGGCTACGGCCGCTGAGGCGTGGCGAGCGGGGTCGATAGCAGAAGAGGGGTCTCCAGAGGACATGTCGCCGGTGGCGGCCCTGTTGCGGGACACGGAGATCGGGCTTCGCCTGCATCAAGATAGTAGAGTGGAACCAGACGAAGAGGATAGACGTTACTCAAGCGAAGAGAAGGTAGAGAACGGATGACCGAACCCTTCGAGAAGCGTAGTCGATTTCAGGATTTCCTGTTTCGGCGGAAGCGGCCGGACCACGAGGCCGCCGAAGACATTCTGGAGGAGACCGTCGAGCCGGAGGTGGAGGAAGAGGAGGTCTTGGAAAACGTGGAGCGGCCTTTGCCGGAGATTGAAGAAGACGTTCTGGAGGGCGACGAGGGCACCCTGCCCCGCCTGACCCGCCCGACTCCCCTGGAGGTGGAGGCGTGGGTAGAGCCTCATGTGGCAAAGCTGGAGGAAGAGGAGCCGGAAAAGGAAGTCGAGGCGGTCGATTTGGAGGACCAGGAGGGTATCGACGACCCGGTCCGCATGTACCTGCGCGAGATCGGCAAGGTCAGCCTGCTGACCGCCGATGACGAGAAGCGCCTGGCCCGCCAGATGGAGGAGGGCAAGCACCTGCAGCGCTTGGAGAAGCACTGGCAGGAGCTGCAGGGCGAGCCACCCACAGCGGTGGAGGTGATGGTGTCGCTGCTGGAGGAGATGCAGCAACTGGCGCCGATTAGAGAGGCAGCCGCCAAAGGGCTGGGCCTGAAGGGCGCGCCGCTGGCGCGACTGATCTCGGATCCTGCCTTCCGTAAGGCAGTGGACGCCGAGATGGACGAGGAACTGGCCGGCCGGCTCGAGGAAAGCCTTTCCATCGAACGCGGCGAGGTGGAGCACGCCCTCGTGCGCCTCTCCATCGTCACGCACATCCTGACGCCGGAGTTGGTGGCCCTGGCGATGATGGCCAGCGGTAACGAGAGGGCCATCCTATCACCACGCCGCGACCTGGCTGAGAAGCTGGCGCCGTACGAGGAGCGCTTCCGCAACCACTTCTGGAAGATCAAAGGTGAGGGCTATCGGGCAGAGAAGCGTCTGACCGAAGCCAACCTGCGCCTGGTGGTGAGCGTAGCCAAGAAATACATCGGGCGGGGCATGTCGCTGCTGGACCTGATCCAGGAGGGAAACATCGGCCTGATCCGCGCGGTGGAGAAGTTCGACTACCGCAAGGGCTACAAGTTCAGCACCTACGCCACCTGGTGGATCCGCCAGGCGATCACGCGCGCCATCGCCGACCAGGCCCGCACCATCCGCATCCCGGTGCACATGGTAGAGACGATCAACAAACTGGTGCGCGTCAGCCGCCGGCTGGTGCAGGAGTACGGCCGCGAGCCCACGAGTGAGGAGATCGGTCGGGGGATGGAGATCACCCCGGAGAAGGTGCGGGAGATCATCAAGGTCTCACAGGAGCCGGTGTCGCTGGAGACACCGATCGGTGAGGAAGAGGACAGCCACCTGGGCGACTTCATCGAGGACCACAGCACGCTGGCGCCCGCCGATGCGGCCTCGCACCAGTTGCTGAAGGAGCAGGTGCAGGAGGTGCTCTCGTCCCTCACCCCCCGCGAGCAGAAGGTGCTAGTCCTACGCTTTGGGCTGGAGGACGGTCGCAGCCGGACGCTCGAAGAAGTGGGGCGCGAGTTCAGCGTCACGCGGGAGCGCATCCGTCAGATCGAGGCAAAGGCGCTGCGCAAGCTGCGCCACCCCTCGCGCAGCAAGAAGCTGAAGGACTACCTGGAGTAGAACGGGGACTCTTCCCCCAAGGCGCAGGGGCGGTTCGCGAACCGCCCCTCTTGGTTCGTCGGCGGGTGCTGTCGACGGTCAGTGATTCTGTCACTCTAAGTGGTCTGTGATTTTGTCACCATCGATCTCCGCCAGGGGTGGTCTTCCGCCGGACGCCGCGGCTGCGATGGCGTTGCTGGGGCGGGCCTGGCTTG
>Ga0315288_10000124_pt1 | contig 84622 bp, 73 predicted proteins | sample YL17G11_20_MG_FD_203454 | JGI IMG/M metagenome (GOLD analysis project Ga0315288, IMG submission 203454) | Sediment microbial communities from Yellowstone Lake, YNP, Wyoming, USA - YL17G11_20 | ecosystem: Environmental > Aquatic > Freshwater > Lake > Sediment | place: USA: Wyoming | collected... | reverse complement strand
ATGAACAAGCGGATCCACTCTGCCTTGGACTATCTGACTCCCTCTGAGTTTGAAGCTGCCTGGCGGAGCCAGTTGACCCCCAAGAATCGCTGAAAACCTGTCCAGTTTTCGGGGTCCAGTACAGGGTCTTCATCCCATCACCTGCATCTCATCCCAGTTGCTGCCCCAACGCGCCTCCGTCGAAAGCGGAATGTCCAATTTGTACGCAGAAGCCATCACCTGCTGCACCAGCTTCGACGTCTTCTCCAGCTCCTCCTTCGGCACCTCAAGCACCAGCTCATCGTGCACCTGCAGCAGCATCTGCCCGCGCAGCCCCGCCTGCTCCAGCGCGGGCGGGATGTGCAGCATGGCGATCTTCATGATGTCCGCCGCCGTGCCCTGGATCGGCGCGTTGATGGCCTCGCGCTCCTCCCGGTTGCGCACCTGGACGTTGGCGCCGGCCTTGCCCAGCTGCGTGAAGTACCGCCGCCGGCCCAGCAGCGTCTCCACGTATCCGTCCTGCGCCGCCGACTTGCGTATCCCATCCAGATACTTCTTGACGCCGGGGAACTGCGTGAAGTACGCCTTGACAAAGTCCTCGGCCTCCGCCAGCGTAAGATCGGTGGCGCGCGTCAGCCCGAAAGGGGACATGCCGTAGATCAGCCCGAAGTTGATGGCCTTGGCGTGACGGCGCATGTCCTTGTCGACCTGCTCGAGCGGCACACTGAAGATGGCGGCCGCCGTCGTGGCATGGATGTCCTGCCCCGCGCGGAACGCGGCCAGCATGCCCTCGTCGTGCGCCATGTGCGCCACGATGCGCAGCTCGATCTGCGAGTAGTCCGCCGAGAGCAGCACGGTCCTCGGTGCGGCGATGAATCCGCTGCGGACGCGCCGCCCCTCCTCGGTGCGGATGGGGATGTTCTGCAAGTTGGGATTCGACGAAGAAAGGCGGCCCGTGACCGCCCCGGTCTGGCTGTACGACGTGTGCACGCGGCCGGTCTTCGGATCGACGGCCTCCGGCAGCGCGTCGACATAGGTTGACTTCAGCTTCGCGAGCTCGCGGTGCTGGATGACCATGTCCACAACCGGATGCTTGCCTTTCAGCGCGTCGAGGATGTCGCCCGAGGTGGAGTAGTGACCGCTGGCGGTCTTGCGGCCGCGGTCGGGGGGCTGGAGCCGCAGACGGTCGAACAGGATCTCCGAGAGCTGCTGCGTCGAGTTGAGGTTGAAGGGCTTGCCGACAGCATCGAAGACCTGCTTCTCGATCTCGCCCAGGCGCCCGGTGAACTCCTCCGCCAGCTGCTTGAAGAACGGCAGGTTCAACAGCACGCCGGTCATTTCCATTTGCGCCAGCACAGATATCAGCGGCGTCTCCACCTCATCCATGAGCTTCGTGCCGTGCACCTGCTCCACCCGCTCGCGCATGACGGGCAGCAGCCGCAGCGTGGTCTCCGCATCCGAGGCGGCATACGCGGCCGCAACCTCGATGGCCACCTCCGCCATGCTCAGCTGGTGCTTGCCCGTGCCGATCAGCTGCTCGATGTGCGTCATCTCCGCGCCCAGGCGCGCGTATGCGAGATTCTTCAGCCCCAGGTTGCGCGACGACGGATCGACAACGAACTCGGCGATCATCGTGTCGAAGCCCAGTGGTGCGACGGTCAGACCATGGCGCGCGAGCATGATGTAGTCGTACTTGGCGTTGTGGGCCACCTTGGGGACCTTGCGGCTGGTCAACGGACCACGCAGCGCCTCGATGACCTGCTTCAGCGGCAGGTTCTGGCCCGCAAGATGGGCCAGTGGGATGTAGTAGCCCTCGCCCTCGCGCACCGCCAGCGAAATGCCGACGATCTCGGCCTGCATCTCGTCGGTGGAGGTGGTCTCGGTGTCGAAGGAGATGACACCGGCCTGGTCCAGTTCGCGTACCAGCGCCTCGAGCTTGTCGGCGGTGTCGACGATCTTGAGGGCGATATCGGTCTTGACGGGCGCGGTGAACGCAGCTCGCGGTTCCGCCGCGAACATGGAGAGCTGGCCCTGCCGCCCCGTGGCGGCAGGATGGGCGGTGCTCGCCTGAGGTTCGCCCGCCCGAGCGCCGGCGCCAGTGAGTTTTTGCAGCTGCTTGATGAGAGTCTTGAACTCCAGGGACTCGAAGAACGCTTCGATGCGTTCTGCATCGAAGACGTGGGCGCGCGCCTGCTCCAGGTCCAGCGTGAGCCGCAGGTCAGTACGGATGCGTGCGAGGTCATAACTCGTATAGGCGGACTGCTTGCCGGACTCCAGTTTCGTCGCCCAGCGCTTCTCCACCTCATCCAAGTGCTCGTAGATGCCGTCCAGCGTGCCGAACTTCTCCAGCAGCGCGACCGCCGTCTTCTCGCCCACGCCCGCGACGCCGGGGATGTTATCGGACTTGTCGCCGACGATGGCCTTGTAGTCCACCACCTGATCGGGACGGACGCCCAGCTTGCGCACCACGTCCTGCTCGGTGATGTAGTTGGCGTCGTCGCCGGCGAGATACACCGCCGTGCGCGCGTTGACCAGCTGCAGCAGGTCGCGGTCGCCGGTGATGATCTTGACGCCCATGCCCTGCTCGGCGGCGATGCGCGCCATTGAGCCGAGCACGTCATCGGCCTCGTAGCCCTCCTGCTCCAGGCGCGGGATGTTGAAGGCATCCACCATCTCGCGGATGCGCTCGATCTGCGGGCGCAGGTCTTCGGGCATCTTGGCCCGCGTCGCCTTGTACTCCGGGAAGATCTGGTCGCGGAAGGTCTTGCCGGTGTCGAAGGCCACGGCCAGGAACTCGGGCTTCTCCTGCTCCAGGATGCGCAGGAGCTCGCGGGCGAAGCCGTAGATGCCGGCGGTGGGCTCGCCCTTGGAGGTCTGCCAGCGGGTCGCGGCCCCGCCCCCGGTCAGCGCAAAGTACATGCGGTAGGCCAGGGCGTGACCGTCGATGAGGTAGAAAGTTGGGGGCATGGGGCTTCGTGTCCTTGGTGTTCTTGCCGGAGTATACAGCAGGGAAAGCCCCTCCCGGCACTACGTGCCACCCTCCCCAACTGAAGCCTGCGCCTCGCTGCGGTCCAAGTTAGGGAGGGGAATTGGAACGGCTAACGCCCCAGATTCGCGCCGGGGATGAAACAATGAAGAACGATGGGGCGGCACGAAAGGACGAACGACTGTGGTGGAGCTAACGCCCGCATGAAACAGGCCCCGCATTTGCCCGCATATGGGGGGTGGAATCCAAACAGCATGCAGCTATTCGAAGCTCTGGCAATGAACGTAACGGCCTGGCAGGAAGAAGGACGCAGGCACGCTGTATTTTGCGCCGCAGCTCCTGAGAATCCTGCGATAGGGCATCATTTCGCTTATGTAAGATTGTGGCCTGGTGGTTACATAGGGGTCGGGGCTATGCAGGGCAGCTTACATAGGCAGCCTGATCTGGAGCAAAAGAACGATGATGAAGAGCAGGAAGACGATGAGCATGATGACGAAGACGAAGGCGGCCGTGAATTGATACTCTTCCCGGGAAAAGTATCAATTTGGCGAGAGATCGATACTTCTGTACCGTTGCCGATGCCCGATGCGGCTCCTGGAAGCTCTCGCCAACACCGACTCCCTCCCTAAATTCGCCGCAGGCGCATTTGGGGAGGGCGGCCGCAGGCCGGGCGGGGCCCTCTGATCGTTCCCGCATGAAAACCGCCGCCGCTTGCACCGAAGGTCGTTTTCCTGTATCCTAGAAGGTGCGCAAAGGGGACTATCCCGCAGGCTGAAACATGGCCCAAGTCGTAATCGAAAACCCCGTCCTAAACTCGCCCTTTGAGGAGCCGCGCCGTCACTTCAAGTTCACCGAGGACGGCATAACCGACGAGATTGAGGAATCCCGTCGCATCAGCCAGTATTTTGTCCCCATTCCACGTGCCAAGAAGAAAAGCCCCAAGCAGCAGACTTTTGATGAGTGGACGGCTGACCGCGTCGAAGAGAACAAGGACATCAATAAGATCCGCGAGCGCGTCGAATTGTGGCGCAAGGGCGGCTACGTTGGCATAACCAGCGTCACCCGCAGCCTGCTCGAATACTGGAAACGCGAGGGCCGCGACCGTCGACTGTTCTTCTGCCAGATTGAGGCGCTCGAAACCGCCATCTGGATCACAGAAGTAGCGCCAAGGTACAACGAGCCCTGGCTTGAGCCTTGGTTGCGCGACATGAACGCGCAGTCCAATCCGCTTCTCAACCGCGTGGCGTTCAAGATGGCCACTGGCTCGGGAAAGACCCTGGTCATGGCGATGCTGATCGCCTGGCAGACGCTCAACAAGATCGCCAACACCCAGGACGCCCGCTTCACCGGCACCTTCCTCATTGTCACGCCGGGCATCACGATCAAGGATCGCCTGCGCGTGTTGCTGCCCAATGATCCCCAGAATTACTACCGGCTGCACGACCTGGTGCCGACCTATCTGCTGGCCGACCTCGGCAAGGCCAACATGATCATCACCAACTTTCATGCATGCAAGCTGCGCGAACGCGTCGCCGCCGGAAAGCTGACCAAGCAGATTCTCAACCAGAAGAATGGCGAGAGTGCTTTCACGGAGACTCCTGACCAGATGGTACGCCGCGTCTGCCGCGAGCTTGGCAACAAGAAGAACATCATCGTCATCAACGATGAAGCCCATCACTGCTATCGTCGCAGGCCGGATGCAGAGGAAGAAAAGCTCACAGGCGACGAGCGCAAGGAAGCCGAGCAGCGTGAAGAAGAAGCGCGTGTCTGGATATCGGGCATCGAGGCCGTCAAAGCCAAGATCGGCGTCAAGATGGTGTATGACCTCTCTGCAACCCCTTTCTTCCTGAGGGGCTCGGGCTACAGCGAAGGAACGCTCTTCCCATGGGTGGTCTCAGACTTTTCGCTCATCGATGCCATTGAGTCCGGCATCGTCAAGGTTCCCCGTGTTCCGGTCGCGGACGACGCCATGACGGGCGAACAGCCCACGTACCGCGATCTGTGGCTGCGCATTCGCGACCAGCTGCCCAAGAAAGGGCGCGATACCGAGAAGACCCCCGCCGAACCGACCGTCCCTCCGGAACTTGAGGGTGCCCTGCAAAGCTTGTACGATAACTACCAGCGCAAGTTCAAGCAATGGCAGGACAATGCCGAGGCGCAGGACAAGGGCCTCACGCCGCCTGTCTTCATCGTCGTCTGCAACAACACGAACGTATCCAAGCTGGTCTTTGACTACGTTGCTGGCTGGGACAAGGAGCTCAAGAACGGTGAAACCGTTCCTGTTCCTGGCAAGCTGTCGCTCTTCAGCAACGTCGAGAATGGCCAATGGATGGCGCGCCCCAATACCATCCTCATCGACAGCCATCAGCTCGACTCCGGTGAGGGCATGACAGATGAGTTCAAGCGCATGGCCGCCATCGAGATCGAGGAGTTCAAGAACGACTACCGGGCACGCTTCCCCGGGCGCGACGCGGAAGCCCTGGCCGACGAGGACATCCTGCGCGAGGTCATGAACACGGTCGGCAAGCCCGGCAAGTTGGGGGAAAACGTCCGTTGCGTGGTCTCTGTCTCCATGCTCACCGAGGGCTGGGACGCCAACACCGTCACGCACATTCTTGGCGTGCGTGCCTTTGGCACGCAGTTGCTCTGCGAGCAGGTGGTGGGACGTGGCCTGCGCCGCCGCAGTTACGCGCCCAACGACAGGGGCATGTTCGACGCTGAATACGCCGAGGTCTACGGCGTGCCCTTCTCGTTCATTCCCAGCGCGGGCTCGGAGAAGAACCCCAAGCCCGGCCCCGCGCCAACACGTGTTCGCGCGCTGGATGACCGCCTGGATTGCGAGATCACCTTCCCTCGCGTGGTTGGCTACCGCTACCAGTTCGAGGGCGAGAAGCTGACCGCCACCTTCGATGCAGATTCAAGAATGACGCTCTCCACCGATGAGGTCGCCACCAGGACCGAAATGCAGTCCATCATCGGCGAGTCCACCATGCACGAGCTCTACGGCCTCAAAGAGAAGCGCCTGCACGAGGTGGACTTTCGCCTGGCCGCGCACCTGCTGGAGCGTCAGTTCAAGGACGCCGAGGGCGGCACCCGCCCGTGGCTCTTCCCTCAGCTCATTCGCATCGTACGCGAGTGGCGCGAGACCTGCCTCACCTGCAAGGACAATGCCTTTCCCCAGATGCTTCTGATGGTGGCGTTTGCCCACAATGCCACCGACAAGATCTACCACGCCATCGTCGCGGCCACGCCTGAGCACAAGGTGCTCATGCCCATTATGCGGCCATACGATCCCGTGGGCTCGACACGCTATGTGGACTTCGACACAGCCCGCGGCGTTTACCGCACGCGGGCCGATAAGTGCCACATAAGCCACGTGGTGCTGGATAGCAACTGGGAAGCCAAACTGGCCGAGGTGCTGGAAAACGAACTGGATGAGGTCGTACACTACGCCAAGAACTTCCAGCTGGGCTTCACCATTCCGTACACCTTCAACGGTGAGGATCGCTCGTACCTACCCGACTATCTCATTCGCATCGACGACGGCCATGGCAGGGACGACCTCCTGAATCTTGTCCTGGAGGTGAGCGGTGAGGCGCGCAAGGACAAGGCTGCCAAGGTCGAGACCGCCCGTAACTTGTGGGTTCCTGCGATCAACAATCACGGCGCCTTCGGCCGCTGGGCATTCCTGGAGATCGTCGATCCATGGGATGCACAGAACACGATACGTGCCGCTTTACGCGGTGAACAAGTGGATGCACGCGGGCCCCTACTGAGAAGCACGACTCAATGACAGGTCCGGCGACGTGGGACGAGGCCTACTTGCTCTCCAGCCTCCCTGCTGAGGAGGCCGACTGGCTTGAGGTCAAGGGTAGCGGGGTGTTCGATCCATCGAAGAACGATGTTGACAGGGGATTGCTCTCCAAAGCGATTTGTGCCCTAGCCAATAGCGGTGGTGGCATACTCGTGCTTGGCCTTCGCAAAGGTGAGAACGGCTGGATCGTGGACAATGGCGGGATCAGCATCGAATTCCGAAAGCCCAGCACCCGCGAATGGCTGGAAGACGTCATTCCGACACTCGCGGACCTGCCTATCCACAGCTTTAACGTCTACGCCATTACCGGCGGCCAGCCATCATCACAGATCCAATCGCGAAAAGCTGTGTTCGCTCTCGAAATTCGCGACAGCGAGCTTGCCCCGCATCAAGCCCTTGATAACAAGTACTACGCGCGAGTCGGCGGGAAATCACGGCCGATCGGTCACCGACTTGTCATGGATATCTTGGGACGGCGTCGAGAGCCTGCCATGGACGTGAAAATGCATTTTGCCTACATGCCTACACCGAGTATGTACGCCCTCAGAATTGTGACCGAGAACGTCGGGCGCGTTTACGCTAAGTACGTAAGCATTTTTGTGTTCGTGCCCAAGCACCTAGTCCACTCTCCGGAGGGGCAGCTGCATTTCCATGAGGTTCGCGCAATCGAGGGTGTCTCCTACGCGGTGTTCCGCAAGTCCAACATCACACGCGACCCCATACAACAAACTGCTCCCCTGCCGGACCTTGGACCTGTCCGCTACGATCCCATTCTTCCGGGGCTCCACTACACCAACTCGATTGTCATGGCGCACGACTTCGCGGAAAAGCGCCTATATCTGCGTGATGCCAGAATTCTCTGGCAGGTTCACGCTGACAATGCTCCCGCCCGATCAGGCAGCGTTCTTGCTCGCGAGATCCCATTCCCGGACGCTTGACACGGAGCCACCCAATGCCTCCCAAAAAGAAACCCACTACCCTCAAGCTCCCCACGCCTATCACGGCCGTGAAGCACAAAGACAAGCGCACCAACATTCCCACCGAGGAGTTGCGCGACTTCATCGCCGAAGACGAGAAGAAACCACAGGTCGTCCTCTACCCCCGCGATCCGTCGCTTGATCCTCAGTTGGTTTGGAAGGGCAAGGACGAGCAGGACTCACACCCTCTCGAAGTGCCCGCCGTTCCTATCTACATTCAGGAACACATCAAGCCGCAGGCCATCATCGAGCTCGTGCGCTCTTCCCCCTCTCCTGCGGGGGAGGGGGTAGGGGGTGGGGTCTCCCAACCTCAGCTCTTCAATGACTTCAATGGCCTCACTTTCGACGACCGCGTCGATTTCTACCGCCACGATCAGTCCTGGACCAACCGCATGATCCTTGGCGATTCGCTTATGGTCATGACTTCCCTGGCCGAGAAAGAGGCTCTCAAAGGCAAAGTCCAGATGATCTACATGGATCCGCCCTATGGGATTCAGTTCGGTTCGAACTGGCAGGTAAGCACGCGAAAACGAGACGTCAAAGATGGTCGTGCAGAGGATGCCACAAGGCAACCCGAGCAGGTTAAGGCATTTCGCGATACCTGGCTCCTTGGCGTTCACTCTTACCTCGCGTATCTCCGCGATGGTCTTATCGGTGCTCGCGGGCTCCTCTCAGAAAGCGGCAGTGTTTTTGTCCAGATAGGTGATGCAAATGTGCATCTTGCAAGGTGTGTTTTGGACGAAGTGTTCGGCAGCGAGAACTTTTGTGGCCTCATACCGTTCAACAAGACTGGCGGCTTTGCTGGGGGGTTACTCGCGCAGATCACTGATTACATACTCTGGTACGCCCGGAGCCTCGAGAACGTCAAGTACCGTCCCCTCTATGCTGAGAAGACCCCAGCCCGTGACCGCGGTCAATACGACTGGGTTGAACTGCCCAACGGAATATTGCGGCAGATGTCGGATGATGAGCTAGAGAATCCAGACTCTCTTCCTGAGGGGGCTCGAATTCTCGCCCATCAAGGGTTGGCCTCTCAGGGCGTCGGCAATGAACCGCCAGCGCCGATTCGGCTGTTTGGACGAGACTACGACTGCCCAGCCAGCTCGCATTGGAAAACGACTCTGCCCGGCATTCACCGGCTCATTCTTGCTGAGAGACTCTTTTCGATTGCTCGTTCTGTTAGATACAAGCGCCGCCTAGAGGATTTTCCTGCGCTGCCACTCAACAACGTGTGGATGGACACAGGTACCAGCGGCTTCGGCAGGAAGAAGCAATATGTGGTCGAAACCAATCCGAAGGTGATCGAGCGATGCCTGCAAATGACAACCGATCCTGGAGACCTCGTCATTGATCCCACCTGTGGTTCGGGCACGACAGCGTACGTCGCTGAGCAGTGGGGCCGCCGCTGGATCACCATCGATACATCTCGCGTGGCCATTGCCCTTGCGCGCACGCGCCTCATGGCAGCCCGCTACCCATACTACCTGCTGGCCGATTCTCCTGAAGGCAGGCGCAAGGAAGCAGAGGCCGCCGGGCGCGCCCCGGATGCCTCGCCGCAAGGCGAAGGCGCCGACATCAAACGCGGTTTCGTCTATGAGCGCGTCCCGCACGTCACCCTCAAATCCATCGCCAACAACGAAGACATCGACGAGATCCATGCCAAATACCAACCCGACCTTGAGCAACTGCGTGCGCAGATCAACGAGACCGCGGGCCAGAAGTGGGAAGAATGGGAAATCCCGCGAGATAACAACGCCCTGAGCGGAGCCCGGAAGGTCGAAGTCGAAGGGCCCCTGCAGAAGTATTGGGTTCTCCGCCGCAACCGCCAGCAGGAAATTGACGCCTCGATTGCTCGCCGCGCCGACACCGAGTTCCTCTTCGACAAACCCTACCAGGACAATAAACGCATCCGGGTTTCCGGCCCGTTCACCGTGGAGAGCCTCTCTCCTCATCGCGTCCTCACTCCGGACGATCCCTCCACGCCCGCACGTGAAGACCTGCTCAACACGCCCGACTTCACGCATACGATCCTGGGTAACCTTAAGTCCGCAGGCGTGCAGAACACCATCAAGAACCAGCGCCTCACGTTCGACCGCATCGAGCCCTTTCCTGGCCTGTGGATCCAGGCTGTGGGTGAGTATGCCGAAAAGGACGGCAAGCCCAGGCGCGCTGCCATCTCAATCGGCCCGGAGCATGGCACCGTCGGCCCCGACCTTATTAAAGAAGCCGCAAAGGAGGCAGTCAAGGGCATTCCCTTCGATCTGCTCATCGTCTGTGGCTTCGCCTTCGATCCGCACGTCTCGGAAGAGGCCAAGCGCTACGGCGACCTCACCGTCCTGCCCACCAAGATGAATCCCGACCTCGCCATGGGCGACGATCTGCTCAAGAAGACCGGTGCAGGCAATCTCTTCATGGTCTTCGGCGAACCCGACCTCAAGATCGATAAGAAGGACGGCAAGCTCATCGTCCACCTCAAGGGCCTGGACGTGTACGACCCGACCACAGGCGAGATCCGCTCCAACTCGACCGACGACATTGCCTGCTGGTTCATCGACACCGACTACAACAATGAGAGCTTTATCGTCCGGCATGCGTACTTCACCGGCGCGGGCGACCCATACGAAAGGCTCAAACGCGCCCTCAAGGCGGAGGTCGACGAATCCGCTTGGAGCGCGTTGTATTCCACCACCTCCTATCCGTTCGACAAGCCCTCCAAGGGCAAGATCGCCGTCAAGATGATCAATCACTACGGGGATGAGGTGTTGAAGGTGTATGAGGTCTAGGCCCGCCAACGGCTGGGTCGTTCTTCGTTGAGGAGTTCGGAAACCCGTGATGGAAGCGAAGCTTGCCGAGTTGCTGGAATACGTTCGATCCGAGCGGCGCGTGTGCCCCACGCCACAATACTGGGATCGGCTGTGGCAAATGCTTCGCGACAGGAAGCGCGTCGCAGGGGGTTGGGACCCCCCTGCACCACTCATACTTGCGGCTTGGTATGAGCCTGCCGAGCTGAAAATGGAGAGGCTCGAGGAGCACATTCGGTATGCAGCTGAGCATGGCGCGCTGGATGAGGTTGACACATACTTGAGATCGCTATCAACTGAGCAATGGTTCAGGCTTGCTGCATGAGAGCGGATTGCGATCTCCCCCTAGGAATAGGGTAGCCTCGGCATCCCTCCTCTAATCACGCAGTCGGGCATCGAAAGATCACTCCGTTTTTGCACAGGATGAACAGATTGCGCGACCCTCACCCTCCCTGCGACATGGGGCGCAGGGATGAGCGCTGCGGAAGCCATTCCTGTTGAGCTGCCTCCCTCCCCTTGGCAGCCGCGGCAGTACGTGTTATAAGAACGTATATCCCCCCTGCTCCCTCGGGGGCAGGGCGCGAGGCGGTCTTTGGCCGCCTCTGCTTTTTAACTCTCGGCAGGCGGGATGAAGACTTTCGTCTACGTGGACGGCTTCAATCTGTACTACGGCGCGGTGAAGGGGACACCGTACAAATGGCTGGATATCTCCCGTCTCTGCCAACTACTCCTCCCACGGAACCAAATCATCAAGATCAAGTATTTCACGGCCCTGGTTACGGCGCGCCCGGGCGATCCGGCTCAGCCAAATCGACAGCAGCTGTACCTGCGTGCCCTGCGGACCATCCCGAACCTGGAAGTGACTCTGGGCCATTTCCTTGCGCACACGGTCTCAATGCCGTTGGCGTTGCCGCAGGCTGGCGCTCCCCGTTTCGCCACCGTGATCAAGACCGAGGAAAAGGGCTCGGACGTCAACATCGCAGCGCACATGGTGAACGACTGCCACAGGGGCCTATTTGAGGTAGCCGTGCTCGTTTCCAATGACTCCGACCTTGTGGAGCCGCTCAAGATCGTGCGCCACGAGTTGGGTTTTCCAGTGGGCATCCTGAACCCCTTTCCCGCCAAAGCCAGCCACGAGCTGCGCCGCCACGCGACTTTCATGAAGCCCATTCGGCCAGGCGCCCTCGGCGCCAGTCAATTCCCGCCTTTCTTGACGGACAACGCCGGAACCTTCCACAAGCCGGCCGCCTGGTAGGGCGCGGCAGCGCTGTCTACCGTTCAGATATTGACAAATAGAACAAATGTACTATACTGCCTTGGCCCCGCATCGGGGCATCTGAAATGCTGCCTACTCGGCCGAGCCGCAAGGACAACCAACTACCAACCATGTCCCATTCGTTCATTCGGGCGAGCATCGCCCATGCCGCGCCCATGAGGGCGCGGTACCAGCCGCAAAGACAACTTTCAACTACCGACCACCAACTATCCCCCTGACACATGCCACACAAAACCTGCCGTTTTCGACGCCGATCCGCACCCGTTACCCGTACATTCGCGATGAGCAAAACGCGTCCACTGTTTGCATTGCTTCCATCGCTTTCACCCATTATGGTGTCTAAACAACTTTCACCCGTAGATCTCAGAATCGTTCCTCATTGTTTTCCTATTGCATCCATCGCGCAGCGCGGCGCTCCGGCGAGCCGCAGAGACTCCCTCTCCCGCCGAGAGAGGGTGGGGGTGATGGGCCCGACGCGAACCGCGCAGCCGAAGGGTCCGCCGAAGGCCCTCGTAGAGGGCTGGAGAAGATGTCGAGGAGGCGGTGAGAGGCCTCACCCCGTCCCTCTCCATTTTCGGCGAAAATGGAGAGGGTGGCCGGAGGCCGGGTGAGGCGTACTCGGCAAGGAGTTGGCTATGGGTCGCGCGCGGAGGTCCTCAGGCAAGATCATGCATCGAGCTGGCCGAATGCGGCTTGAGCCCACGCAGGCCGAGGCCAGGCTGTGGGCGCAGCTGCGGTCCAGGCGCTTTGAGGGAATCAAATTCCGCAGGCAGCATGCGATCGGGCAGTACGTCGTGGACTTCTGTGCGCCCGGCCGCAAACTTGTTATCGAGCTGGATGGGAGCCAACACCTGGATCAGGAAGCCCAGGATGCGCGCAGGCCCGAATTCCTGGTCCTGCAGGGCTACCGGGTGATGCGGTTCTGGAAAAAGGATGTGACGAACGATATTGATGGTGTGATGCGGGTTATTCAGGACGCGCTGGGCGAGGCATTCGCTCCAGGAGATGTCAAGGATTAGGTGAGGGCAAGTAGTACACTCAAGCCGGCGCCACGCGGTGGGCGTGGCTGATGGCCCGAGAGGGTGAGAGAATGGAGATTCGGTTGAGGCCCTAATCGCTCGGTGATCAGACCGCGGAAATCGGAGAACAGCTCAGACAAGAGCTGGACCAAAGGGGATTGGACGTGTTTCACGACCATGGACACCCGGCCAAGCACGTTGGGAAGATCTATTCATGGTTCGGGGATGCAAAAGCGCCGAGGCGCGACACTGAGCTTGGCCAGCTTGACATCGCCATCGTGGAGCGCAGCACGGGCCGTGCGCTTGCCCTTATCGAGATCGAGGAAACCAACGACAATCCAAAGAAAGTCATCGGCGATGTCTTTGGGGTTCTGCTCGGCGACAAGGTCACGTTCAAGGGAACTGACTTCCACGTGGGGCCCTGGACGACGCTGATCGTGTTGGGCAAAGGACCGGTGGGCCGCCGTGAACGTAATGGACTCATTACAGGCGCCGCGCAGACGGCTCAGGCCGGCATGCAGTCCAGAAATCACGCTGTCGGCGAAATCGTTGTAGAGAGCATCGCCGATATGGCGGAGTTGCCGGCCAGACTACGGGAACTCGTTGAGGTTGTGCTTCGAAGAGACGCCCGGGCCTAGTTCGCTCCACGCCTGGGGCCGTGGGGCGTGCCACCATTTCGTCCCCGCCAAAGGAGGGTGCGCTGATGTCTGATGCCTCTTACCTGGCTAGTGCTATCACGATGTTGCTGCCGCTTTGCTGCTTGATCGCGATCGTTCTCGCAGGCATCATGTTCGTGATCCGACTCATCAGGAAACCGAGAGCCCGCGGCTGAGATGCCGAGGATGCGGTGAGAGGCCTCACCCCGTCCCTCTCCATTTTCGCCGAAAATGGAGAGGGTGGCCGGAGGCCGGGTGAGGCATGCCCGCTACAATTGAGCTATGGGTCGCGCGCTGAGATCCTCAAGCAAGATCATGTATCGGGCGGCCAAGCTCCGTCTCGAGCCCACGGAAGCCGAGGCCAAGCTGTGGGCGCAGCTGAGGGCCAGGCGCTTTGCGGGAATCAAGTTCCGCAGACAGCATGCGATCGGGCGCTACGTGGTCGACTTCTGCGCGCCGGCTCCAAAGCTGGTCATCGAGCTGGATGGAAACCAGCATTTGGGCAAGCAAGCACAGGACGCGACTCGGAGCGACTCCCTGGTGCTGCAGGGTTATCGGGTACTGCGTTTCTGGAACAAGGACGTCCTGAACGATATCGAGGGAGTGATGCAAGCCATTCAGGAGGCGCTAACCGCACCATGAGACTGGCCTCCCCCCGTCCCTCTCCATTTTCGCCGAAAATGGAGAGGGTGGCCGGAGGCCGGGTGAGGCGTTTCTGCCTCTCCAATTTGCGCTCTCGCGCAGGGCGGCTTCGAGTCGCTGCTGAGCAATCTAACGCAAAGAGGCGTCGGAGCTCTATTTGGAGAGGAGCCGCGCCGCGGGGCGGCTTTCGGCCGCCACCGCAAGTCCCTGCGACACGAGTCGCAGGGAGGGTGAGGCATTTCTCCCTCTCCAATTTGCGCTCTCGCGTAGGGCGGCTTCGAGTCGCTGCTAAGCAATCTAACGCAAAGAGGCGTCGGAGCTCTATTTGGAGAGGAGCCGCGCCGCGGGGCGGCTTTCGGCCGCCACCGCAAGTCCCTGCGACACGAGTCGCAGGGAGGGTGAGGCGTTTCTCCCTCTCCAATTTGCACCTCAGCGTAGCGAAGGTTCATTTGGAGAGGAGCCGCGCCGCGGGGCGGCTTTCGGCCGCCACCGCAAGTCCCTGCGACACGAGTCGCAGGGAGGGGGAGGCGGGGCTGGTCGCGCAGCCGAAGCATCCGCCGAAGGTCCTCGTAGAGGGCTGCAGGAGATGTCGACAACAAGGTAAGGGGAGTAGACTAAGGCGGGAGGGAAAAGCCATGCAGAAGACAGTCCTGCGACTCGCGATTCCTTTGATGGCGATGATGCTCGCCTGCAATCTCCTCAAGCCGGCGCCTGCCAATCCTGTTGCGACGAACCCACCCAAGCCAACTGACACCGCGACAGATGCGCCAGCTCCGAGGCCCACGCCAACGCCGCTGCCAACTGACCTGGTTTGGTTTGGGCCCAACATGGGTTCTCTGGACTATGCCGAGCTCTTCACAAAGCCGGAGCAATGGTCTGTGGCCCGGTCACGTATCAACGTATTCAAGTTCTACACACAGAATGTGCTCCCCTACCCTTGTACAATTTGCGGGAACAACACGCTTGGCACTTTTGTCCAGGCCAAAGCATTTCAGACCTTGACCGAGTGGGGCATCCCGATCGACGTGGATGTCGGCGCGCTCAAGGAGTGGGGCTGTACCGGCACGGAAGAGTTCCGTGTGGCCGAAGAGACCATTCGGAACATCAGGGCCAACGGCGGGGACGTCACTTTCTTCGACATGGACGAACCTTATATGGGGGGTGAATTGACGGCCAATGGCAAGTCATGCGGGTACACGATGCAAGAGAGCGCTGAGGTGACAGCCAAGTTCATGCGCCTGGTGAAGGGCGCATATCCGAACATCATCGTGGGCAACACGGAGCCTTACCCCTATTTCTCTGTGTCCGAGCTGGAGCGATGGATCGAGGCGCTCGAGGCGAGAGGCACGACTCCCGCGTTCTTTCACCTGGATGTCAACATGCTGGAAGGCGGAGCGCGGCATGATACTGGACACGTCAGCTCTGACCTCCAAACCCTGAGTCAATTCTTCCAGGCGCACCAGATCCCATTTGGCGTGATCTTCACAGCCAACACGAATTGGAGCGCCGCATCGAACCGCGCCTACTTCGATGCCACCATGCAGTGGATACGCCTGGTCAACGACGCCATAGGCAAGCCCCAACATGTGATATTCAACAGCTGGCTGGGACCTGCGCCGGGCGGCGCTCACGAGTTCCCCATCAATCTTCCAGAGAACGATCCCTCTGCGTACAGCCATACCCGGCTGATTCTCGAAGGACTGGATGTATTTGGCCAATGATGCATGCGCTCGGCTCATCTACGAGTCTGCACGCGGCCTTCTCGGGCCCGACGCCACGCAGCCATATCGCTGGTGGTGCGCCTCAAGAATCCGCCGAAGGTCCTCGTAGAGGGCTGGAGGAGATGTCGTGGATACGGTGAGGGGAGTCGCCCCTCACCCCCGGCCCTTCTCCCATTGGAAGCGGGGCTTGAGCCAGGCCGTGCTCCCTCTCCCCTCGGGAGAGGGAAAGGGTGAGGTTCCATGGAGATTATCTCTCGTTTTCGCGGCTGCCTGCTCGGCCTGGCCGTAGGCGATGCGGTCGGCGTCACAGCTGAGTTCCAGCCGCGGGGCACCTTTGAGCCAGTCACTGACATGCTGGGCGGAGGCGTGTACGGCCTGCACCCGGGGGAATGGACGGACGATACCTCCATGGCGCTGTGCATGGGAGCCAGCCTGGTAGAGATGGGCGGCTTCGATGCCCGCGATCACATGGAGCGCTACCGGCGCTGGTACCGGGACGGATACATGAGCAGCACCGGCCGTTGTTTCGACATCGGCTGCACGGTGCTCGACGCCCTCAAGCGCTACGAGTCCACCGGTGATCCCTTTGCCGGCTCAACTGATCCGATGAGCGCGGGCAACGGCTGCATCATGCGGCTCGCGCCGGTGGTGCTGTTCTACCATCCAGACCGCGAGGCGATCCTGCACTACTCGGTCGAGAGCTCGCGGACGACGCACGCGGCGCCGGAGGCACTGGATGCGACGCGTCTCTTTGCGGACATCCTCCATCGGGCGCTGGGCGGGGCCTCCAAGGCAGACGCGCTTGCCGGGAGCGCACCCGGGATGTTCGCCTCCTCGTCCATCCAGTCGATCGCCCGCCGAGACTATCAGCACAAGTCCGAGGACGCTATCCGCGGCACGGGCTACGTGGTCGAAAGCCTGGAGGCCGCGCTGTGGTGCTTCTGGCAAACAGACTCGTTCGAGCACGCGATTCTTAAGGCTGCCAACTTGGGCGACGATGCGGACACCACCGCTGCGATCTGCGGTCAGGTCGCCGGCGCGTTCTACGGGGAGGATGGCATACCCCGGCCCTGGCTTGACCGACTCGTGATGCGCCTCGAGATCCGTAGTCTGGCTGAGGCGTTGTTCAATAAGCAGCAGGGGCAGGCGTGAGGCGTTGCTCCCCTCTACAAATTGCGCCCCAGCGCAGCGAAGGTCCATTTGGAGAGGGGCCGCGCCGCGGGGCGGCTTTCGGCCGCCACCGCAAGTCCCTGCGACACGAGTCGCAGGGAGGGCAAGGCTCTACGTGTTGTACGGCCGCTGCACGGACGTAACCGCCTTGATCCTCGAGACCTCGATCAGGTCGGAATCGTACGGGCTGACCAGGGGCACGATGCAGTTCTCGAACTGGGGAAAGCCATAGACCGCATAACTGCCATCGGGCAGCTGGAGGCGGCTTCCGGTTGTGGCAAAGAAGTGTCGCGTGATGTCGATCTCGTCCGGGCTGGATGGGATGGGCGGCGCCGGTTTGCGGCTGTTCAACGTGTAGATGCGCATGTAGTCGCCCTCGGGGATGCCGGTAACCATCTCGTGCGTGGCGCCTCCGCACGTCAGGCTGTGCAGGGCGAAGAGGCCCGAGTTGGGGCCGCTTCCATTCGTGAAAGCGCGGTCGTCGGCGACCAGGCTATCCCACGCACTGTCAAACTTATGGCCACTCACATCGGGATTGCACACGTGAAGGATGCCCTTCCAGTACTCCAGCCACTCGCGAGTGATGAGGTTGAGCCCTCCGGAGTACAGCGGGCAGGTCTGCGGAAGCGGCGTGCCCAGGTCACGCGGTTTGTATCCATAGCGCGCCAGCTGGTGATCCCACAACACGAAGCACAGCTTCCGAGGATCAGGCGTCCCGGTGAGGCCGGATATCGCGGCCTGCGCCTCCATTGGAGTGGCGGTAACCGCCGGCGGAACCGGCTGGAACGGCGTTTCCATGGGAGGGGCGGTCGCGGTCGGTACCTGCGTGGGCACGAGTCGCTGCGAGGTGCAGCTGCTCAAGACCATCGAACCTGCACCGAGGCCCAGCGCCTTCAGGAAATCTCTACGGGACAAGGGGGACGGCTCGCTCTTCCGGACCATGGTGGGGCATCATACCGTTTCGAGTGCGCTCTTTCCATGACAGAAGCCTATCGAAACGGCAGGATCGGTTCTGCGCCAGGGCGTTTCGAATGCAGACCAAGTGCGCACGAACAGGACACAATCGCATCGCCCCTCGCCATCCGGGGTTGCATCAAGTGAGACCAGTCGGCATGACAAGAAGGAGGATCTGATGAAGCTTCGGACATTTCTAATGATCGCGGCCGTCGTTGCATTGCTCTATGCCCTTGGGCTGCTCCTGATGCCCGCCTTCATGGCCACAACCTACGGCATGGGGACCAGCGCCAGCGAAATCCTGTTGGCGCGCTTCTTCGGGACCGAGTTGCTGGTGTTGGGCCTGATCTATTGGCTCGCCAAGGACTTCACAGGCGCGAGTGTCCGCCCGCTCACAGCGGCCAGCGTGATCGGCAACGCGGTGGGTTTCGTGGTTTCCGTGATGGGAACGCTCGGCGGCGCGATGAATTCGATGGGTTGGTCGGCAGTGGCAGTCTATTTGCTGATCGGCCTTGGGTTCGCCTACTTCCAATTCATGGCGCCTCCCAAATAGCTTCTCAGTCCGAAAATGGCCGCCTGGCGAGGAGCGGCCATCGCCTGGGAGAGAGTGCAAGGGAAAACCCCTGGTCGAACGCCTTGCCGGGAGTCCAATCGGCGCGGCGAGGCGCTGTCCTTCCGCTAACATGGTTGGCGCGCTGCCAATCATCACTCACGCCAGTCCGACGACGGATTGGCGTGGGCCGGCGCATCGCAAGCACAACTTGGGGGTTCGTTTTCATGACCTCGAAGCTGCAGGATGCATTTCGCAGTGAATTGCCGAAGGAGCGGAGGCGCATGAATAAGAAATCAATGATCGCGAGCCCGCCGCTGGCTCTGGCATTGGTCAGCGCGGCGTGCGGGACGGTCCGGAGCCCTGCCGCGGATGAGATTGCCACTGCGACGTCTAGTGGAGCAGTGGCACAAGTCAATGTAGACACCTATCGGGCGGCATGGCAGGGAAACATGACGGGGTCAGGTGTGGTATGCAGTCTCGATCGGCCCTTTACGGTTGTGGGCGTGAGCTCGGGTGGAATGAACATGGCTTGGAAGTTCAGCCCCACCGGTCCGCAGGCTGGTACGGCCAGCTATGACGAGAGCGCGTTTGATACTCATTGGACAGGCAGCGGCTCCTACACGGTCCAAGAATCCGGGACCGAAAAACTCAGCCTCGCGGTTCAGGGAGAGGGTTGCGCGGCCACCTCGGGTCAGCAGATTTGTCAGGGGTTCAGTGTGTCCATGGAACTCACCCCGCTTGACACGAACGAGTGCATCCAGCCATAGAGGCTGGCAGCGGTCAATGCCAGGCCATCACACACTCCGGCGCCCCAAGGCGCCGGACTTGAGTTCCCGGGCCGCGACTCACCTACAGCTTGAGGAATTCCAGCAGCCTATACACAACGAGGGCAGGCCAGACGATGGCCTTCAGCACGCCAAAGACTCCCATCATGAACGTCGCCGAGTGCTGGATGAAGTACACAGCCCCGCCGACAAAGCCCAGGCCGTACACCGCGTCCCCGGCGTTGCGGTAGATGTTCTTGATCACAGTTCTCTGCGGGGTGGGGGATTCAGTCGTCATGCCGGTCTCCTTTGAGGGTATGCATGATTTCGGGTGGGAAGCGTGTCACAAGGATGTACGCTGGGGCGGCGGGTGAGTTGCGAATATGCGTCTTGATCATGCTGCGCGGAGATTGCTTCGCTTCCCTTCGACTTCGCTGCGCTCCGATTAGGGCGGGCGCTCGCAACGACGTACTGCAAATGAAGGCGCCGGCGTCGCCGGCGCTTACTTGTCTCCACCTTCATGGCCTTTGTGACCTTCGTGTTTAGCTTTGCCTATTCCTTGCGCATGGCCAACCACAGGCCGCCCGCAGTGCCCAGGCATCCCAACACGGCGCCCAGCATTTGCAGCCAGCCGAACTCGGCCGGGTTACTGCCGATGCCCAGCGGGTTGGCCGCCAGCGACACCAGAAGCACGATCGCACCGAACACTGCACTGATGCTTCCCACGAGCTTGACTGACATGCTCTTCTCGCGTCTGCTACCTGTACTGGGCGACCGCGCCCCAAAGGCCTTCGATCTTCAATCCACAATCATCAACCCCAGATCGCCCCTGGACGATTTCAGTGCTTGGGTTTTTCACTTCCCTGTCTCTGCCTCACTTGCTTGATGTAGTCCTTGACCAGCTGCGAGGGGTGCGGCTGGGTGCCGCCCATGATCAGGTAACCCGGTGCCCAAAAATCGCCGGCGGGGTTGTCCTTCTGCAATCCGGGGAAAGCCGCGAAGATCTTTTCGGATGTCTGCGTGCGCATGATGCGCATTACATACCCCGGCGATGTGGCCGGCGGCACGTTCGAGACCCACTGCAGGTACTCCGGCCGCACGGCGAGGTACTCGAGCCTCCAGCCGAATGCCACGCAGATGATCGGCATCCACTCCGAGAGCTTGTCCGCCACCTCGCCGGTGAGATAGTGCTCGGCGAAGCGCGGCAAAAGCAGGCAGGCGTACGTCAAATGGTAGACACCGGCCTGCACGGGCTCCAACTCGATGCGAGGTGCGCTGGTGCCGGGGCTGGCGAATCCGACCAGGCTGTGGGGCAGCGTGTGCTCCACCCCTCCGGGCTTGGGCGGAGCCACAGGCGTCTGCGGCCGGGCCGCGGGCCTTGAGACCACGGTCTGCGGCAATTCTGTCGCCGGCGGCTCCGTTGTGGCAATGCGGCTCAGCAAACCCGCGCCCGACTCACGCGGCAGCCGCGTGCGCCGCGTCGCGTCCGCATCGATCAGTGGAGGTGCCTCCACTGTCCTCGGCGGCTCGGGAGACGGAACATCACGCAGGATATTGCGGATCTCGGGGATGGGGAGGTCCTCGTCCTCCGCATCGGTTGCCTCAGGTTCGGGAGGCGCAGCTGGCGGTGGAGTGGGAGTCCATTTGAGCGGTGTGGTGGAGACGACCTCGGCCGCGGGCGTCGATTCGTCGCGGTCCAGCAGCGAGCCGAGCTTTCCGGCCTGCGATCGGATGGTACCGAAAGGCGTCTCGGCATCGAAGACCAGTCCGAGCAGCATGCCCGGAGCAAGGCGCGTCGCATACAGGATGTGCTCGGCGCGGGTCGCCTCCAAGCGCGCGAAGCGCAGCAGGTCGCCGTCGGTCTCGCTGTCCCAGTTGCGGGACATCACAACGGCCACCTCCTGCGCCGCGGCCTGCGAAAGCTCGCCGGCATAGGCCCAGACCTCGTTCTCACGGGCGATCAGCGCGGCCTGGGAGGAACTCTCGAGTGTCAGTCTGGTCAGGTGCTGCGCCGCGGTGTTGACGTCGGTCAGCCATGGCAGATCGCCATGAGGCCTTGTCACGATCCTGGCCGCCTCCGGCGGAGTGCCGGGGCGCGCCAACGCCACCAAGACGTTGGGCAGGTGAAATGGCTTGCGCAGCAGTATCCACGGCCGGATGCTGTCGAGCAGCGGCGGCAGCTCGTCGTCGGCCAGGATGAACAGCTTGATCTCGGGCATCACGGTGCGCAGGGCCTGGCCGATGTCTTCGACCCACTGCTCGCCGAGGTCGAGGTCCAAGATGGCGAGGCGGCAGGCCTCCTCCTCGGCGCGGACGATGGCCGGGACCTTGTTGCTGACGACAAGCACGCGGTAGCTTTCCGTCCGCTCGAGCGCAACGCGTACAGACTCCCCAAAAGCGGGGCTGGGTGTGACGACCAATACAGGCGTAGCCATTCCGGATTCAGTGTATCACGCCAAAATCGGCGAATCAAGCGGGCCGGATGGACTGTCATGCAACGGTTATTATCGCCTTCTAATCGGACTCAGCCGGTCCGGTAATACATCTGGCGGCCAGCATCGCTGCGCACAAACGAACAAAGGGGCAGACAATGACGTTGGATGCAATGGTTACCCGGATCATCGGCGGCGGCATCGCCCGCCTGCTGGCGCAGGGGCTGATCCGGGGCCTGGCGGCCGGTTGTATGGGCAGAGGGTTGCCATCGGCATCCTCGGCACTGTCATTGACGGCTGGCTTTTGAGTGTTCTGAACACTTCGATCGGCACGGGGCTGGTGAGCAAGATCATCGCAGCCTTCGCCGGCGCGGCCGTGCTGCTGGTGGTGATCCGCGTCCTGTGGCCGATCTGAGAAGGGGCGGAGAGGGATGACCGCCGCGGCGGGGTGGGGTCGTGCCGCTCGTCCCTCCAGCGCATCAGCCTGGCTGCCTCCCTCAGCCCAGGACGTCGTTACGAACGGAGTTCTGCTGCGAAGCAGTGCCCTTGCCAATTCGCGAGTGGATTGCTTCGTCCCTGGGCTGCTCGCAACAACTGTGCAACTATCTGGCCCGGCCGAGAGAACTGCCGCTACAGTGGATGCTTCGTCGGCATGCCGGCATTGCGCGGATATTTCGGGGGCGTGGCAGCCGACTTCGCCATAATCACCAGGTAGCGCTCGTCGGCCAGGCCCGGGAGGTTGACCGGGATCACCTGTCGCAGCTGCCCCCCCAGCAGGCCGAGGGCTTTCTCCGCTGACTGCACCTCGGCGGGCCCCGACTCGCCCTTCATGGCCAGCGCCATGCCGCCCATCTTCACCAGCGGCAGCAGATATTCCGCGAGCACGCGCATGTCGGCGACGGCGCGCGCCACGGCCCAGTCGTACTGCTCGCGGTGTGCGGGCATGCAGCCTACATCCTCGGCGCGCTCTTTGATCACCTGCACGTGCTCGAGGTTGAGCAGGCGCACGATGTGCTCGCAGAACCTGGCCTTCTTGCCGACGGACTCCACCAGCGTCAGTTTCATGGCCGGGTACAGGATCTTGAGCGGCAGACCCGGAAATCCGGCTCCGGTGCCAACGTCGACCAGCCGATGGGGCGGGCGACTTCCCCAAGCCAGGGCGCACGAGAACGAATCAAGGAAGTGCTTGGTGCGGATGGAAGCCGGGTCGCGCAATGCGGTCAGGTTGAACCTGGAATTCCAGTCCAGCAGCTCGAGTTCGTAAGTTGCGAGCGCCGTCAGTTGCGAGGCCGTGAGCTTCACGCCGAACAGCTGCTGCGCGCGCTGGGCGAGGTGCTCCATGCGCCGCATTATAGCCAAAAAGAGAGACGTCCTTTTCGGACGTCTCTGAGCTACTTACTTCTTCTTTTGCGCCTCGATCGGCGCTGCGGCTGCCTTTGTCCTGCGCAGCTTGCGGAAGATCCAGCGCAGCAGCAGGAAGACTAGGGCCAGCGGAAGAACGATGGTGATCAGGACCGGGAGGGTGTACAGGCTGAAGCGGATCATGAAGTCCACGAAGCCCTGCCAGAAGTAGATCAGGTTCTGGATCGCATCGCGGGCCACGCCCTCGGGCTTCCAGCCGCCCACCTCGATCGGCTTGACGATCTCCTCAGCGATGATGTTGACGCTGATGGCCGACAGGGCGGCAGACTGCTCGGTGTAGCGAATTTGCCCTCGCAGCACCTCGATCTCGCTCTGGATCTGCTGGAGCTGCGCGTACACAGCCAGCACATCCTCGGTGCGGCGCGCCTCCTGCATGATCTCCGTCAGCTGCTCTTCGGCGACCAGCTTGGCCTTCAGGCGGGATTGCAGGTCCACGTACTGATCGGTCACGTCCTGGCCCGACTGGTTTTCGTTCTGGACCTCGACCGTGTCCTTCTTTATCTCGTCCAAGGCCGTGTTCAACTTCTCGTGCGGGACGCGAATGGCAATCTGTGCCTGGGGTACCGGGTCCCCTGCGTTCGTATAGGTCTCATACAGGTTCGATGAGACCACGAAGCCGCCCATGGCAGCGGCCATGTTCTGAATGGCCGTGACGCGGGCAGGCACATCCGCCACGACAATGGAGAGGTCGGCGTTGCGGATGACCAGGCGGTCCGTGGAGGCGGGCTGGTTCACGACTTCCGACCTGGCAATGGCCTCGGGCGCAGCCGGCGCGGCGAATGATTCCTGCATGGCGGGCGCGCCGCCGATGGCGAGGTCGGCGCCCATCGTCGACATGGGCAGCGGGGCCTCTTTGGGGGCCGCGAGGCGCGCGCAGGCCGCCAGGACGAGCGTTGGGATCAAGAGTGCGAGCAAGACTTGGCGCTTCATTTGTTCCTCCTCCGAACGTTGGGTGCAGGGTATTCTGTCTATCAGACGCAGCACGGCGAATAAAGTTCCACTCCTGCCGACCGCGCCGCCGGCGCTACCAGCCTTCGGTGAGCCGCAGGGCATGCCTGGGGGGAAGGCCGGCATCGCGGATGCGCTTCTGAACCACCGCCACGTCGTAGTCCGCGCGGCGCGTCTCCCAAGTCCTGGCATCCGCTTCGAAGATCGCATAGGCGGCGCGCGGGTCGCGGTCTCGCGGCTGGCCGACTGAACCGGGATTGGCAATGGAGCGGCGCGTCAGAGGCATGACTTGTGAGACCCGATTGGGCGAGGTGATCACCCGGTCGTCATCCTCGTCGAACTCGAAGAGGCTTTGGATGTGCGAGTGCCCCACGAAGCAATACGGGGTGCGGAAGTGGCTGAAGTTGAGCCTGGCAGCGAGGGTATTGAGGACGTACTCCCACGTGGGATCGCGCGGACTGCCGTGAGCCAGCGTTACGGCGCCGCCGACCTCGTCCAGAGGCGCCAGGGAGCGCAGGAAATTCAGGTTGTCCGAGGTGAGCACTTTTTCGGTCCAGATCAGCGAGGTGCGCGCGTCACCGTTGAAGGCTGCGAGCTCCATGCGGTGGATGATGGCCGCGTCATGGTTGCCAAAAATGCAGCGCAGGCGCGGCAATCCGCGCAACCGTTCGAGTACCTGATTGGGATCCGGGCCATAACCTACAAGGTCGCCCAGGCACCAGGTCTCGTCGACCACGCCTGCGTTCTCCAGGACCGCCTGCAGGGCCGCATCGTTGGCGTGGATGTCGGAGATGACCAGTACTCGCACTCTACTCCAGCAGTGCGGCCACGCGTGCGATGATCAGCTCGGCAACCTCCGCCTTGGAGGCCAGGGGCAGAGCCTCGGTCTTGCCGGCGGCGTCGATGATGGTCACGCGATTGGTGTCCGTGCCAAACCCGGCATCCGCGGCCGATATGTCGTTGGCGACGATGAAGTCCAGCGCCTTGGCCTTCAATTTTGCCGATGCATTCCCGGCGAGATCGCGCGACTCCGCGGCAAAGCCGACGACGACTCGCGGCCGCTTGCCTTTGGCGACCGCCTTGAGCACATCCTCCGTGGCCTCGAGTTCGACGTGCGGCACGCCGTCACGAGACTTGATCTTTTCCGCGGTGGCCTTCCTGGGCCGGAAATCAGCCACGGCCGCGGCCATGATGAGGGCGTCGGCGCCGGCGCTGGCCTGCAATATTGCGGTGCGCATGTCCTCCGCGGTGGCGGCGGGGACGAGGTGAGCTCCGACGGGCGGCGTCAGCGCGCTGGGCGCGCTCACGAGGACGACCTCCGCCCCTGCATCGATGGCGGCCTGCGCCAGGGCGTACCCTTGCTTGCCGGATGATCGATTGGTCAGAACCCGGACCGGATCGAGCGGCTCCTGCGTGCCGCCGGCGGACACAACGACCTTACGACCGTTGAGCCTGCCCTGTCTTCCGAGGACCAGTCGAATATGGCCGACGATCTCGGACGGTTCAAGCATGCGCCCTTTCCCTGAAAGGCCGGAGGCCAGGTGCCCCTCGGCCGGCCCGGCGATCACGGCGCGGCGCTGCGCGAGCCTGGCCAGGTTGTCTTGAGTGGCTGGATGATCGAGCATGCCGCCGTCCATTGCCGGTGCAATCAGCAGCGGACAGCGCGCTGCCAGGGCGGTGATCGTGAGCAGATTGTCTGCCTGGCCGTGGGCGAGCTTGGCGGCCGTGTTTGCTGTGCATGGGGCGATCACGAGCAGGTCCGCACTGTGTCCCAAGCCAACGTGCAGAACATGCGCCTGGCCGCCCCAGAGGTCGGCCTCGGTGTAGGCCGGCCGCCCGGCCACGGACTGAAGCGTGAGGGGTGTGATGAAGTGCTCCGCGGCGGGCGTCAGGATGACGTCCACCAGCGCGCCCATCTGCGTAAGCTGCGAAGTGAGCTCGGCCGCCTTGTAGGCCGCGATGGAACCGGTGATGCCGAGCAGAATACGTTTCCCCTGCAAGATGCTCATACGCGATGATTATACTGCGCGGTCGCGGGCGGTTCGTCGCCCACCCCTTGCCCCTCCCCCGAAGGGGAGGGGAATCCAATCCGAAAAATCATGGATGGGAAGAATGCCCATCCTCATTTTTCGGGAGAATCAAGCGACGGGCGCGGGGAGGGGCGTGCCGCTACTTCCGGCTGAAGGTGCCCATCAATTCGCCCTGGGCGAGGACGTGACCCTGCATGGCTTTGAGTAACTGGTCCTTCCCCGCATCCGAGACATCAAGCAGCGTATCGAGAGCATAGAGCTTGAAGAAGTAGCGGTGCGTACCCGAGGGCGGACACGGACCCGTGTAGCCCGGGCGACGCGTGCTGTTGGGCCCCTGCTGGCTGCCGTCGGCAAGCGCGGCATCCTTCGACAGTGCCTCAGGCAGGCCTGTCGTGGAAGCCGGAATATTGTAGATGACCCAGTGCACGAATGTGCCCATGGGCGCGTCAGGATCGTCCATGATCAAGGCGAATGAACTTGTGCCCGCCGGGGCGCCGCTCCAGCCGAGAGGCGGCGAGCTGCCTTTGCCGTCGCACGAGTAGATGGGCGGAATGGGCTGTCCCTGGGCAAATGCCGTGGACGTGATCGAAATGGTCATGGGGACCTCCTGGACCTCGGCGGCCGGTGAGGATGGTCCGGCGCATGAGGTTAGCGTGATCGCGAATAGTGCCAGTGTGAGCCTGTTCATTGCAGCCTACCTATAGTTTCTTTGCGAAATGGATCAGGCGTTCCATCTCTTTGTAACCCCCGCGAGATGGGCCTTGAGGCCGGCCTCATTTGCGATCGCCGTGTCCGAGGCCAGCTCGTGCAGCCCTGCTCGCGCGCCCGATCCTCGGCTTCGGCCACGAGCGCCCGACCGATGCCCTTGCCGCGAGTGTCCTCGTCAACATACCAGCCTTCGATGTAGCCGACAGGACTGGGATCACAGCCGTCCGCGTACGGGGGAGTGCCGGCCTGCAGCAATCCGCACAGACCGCCGCCGGGGGGGCGTTCGGTGACAAACACGGGCGTGAGTGAGTCCTGCATGATGGAGTCCATCTCACGTGCGAGCCCTTCGGCATCGGCGTTGGGCCAGAGCAGCCGGCGCATCCGCAGGCACTCACTGCGATCGGCCGGAGTTACGCGTCGGATGGCATGCGGAGACATGTGGGACCCGGGGTTTCGGGGCAAGACGATGGCGCACAAGGACTGCACCTGGAATTATAGCCATTATCAAAGGGGCAACGATGGTGAGCGTGGACGGGGCGCCAAAGGTATTGTCCCGGATGTTGACCGCTGGCGCACGGCCGCCGGCGCTGCTCCGCGCGCTGAGGGGTGTGGAGGCTCCGGAACCGCAACCGCTGTTTCGAGTGATTGGGAGAGGAGCGGCGGAGTGGGAAGTCGGGACGAAGTAACGAAGACATAGCGGGGCGGACCAGCATTGCAGGCTAGAATGGAGACGTATGGTGCTTGCTGAGCTACTAGAGGATGTCGCCGACACTTTGGTGAATGTCGATAAGGAAAGCGAACCCTTTCGAACATTCCAAAGGGGGGTCGGTCCGTATGGCGAGCCCCAACTTCTGAAGCTGATTGCCGCCCATCTGAAGGCGCTGCCTGCGTATGGCGGTGAAGTCGTCACCAAAAGGACCCCGGATCTTCTAATCCCCGGCCGCTGGGCAGTTGAATTCAAGATTGCACGTCCGTTCGGGGACAATGGCAAGGAGGCGGAGGACTGGTCGGTGAACCTATTGCATCCATATCCGGGCAACGTGAGCTGCATCGGCGACTGCTATAAGCTGCTTGGGCTTCGTGGCGCCGAAGGCCGAGCTGTCTGCGTCATAGGGTACGAACACTCACCAGCCAAAATCGACCTCACGCCCTTGGTTGAAGCGTTCGAGGCAATAGCGCGCGATGTTGCAAAGATAGTTCTTGGGCCACGCGTTGAAACGCGACGGCCAGGCCTCTGCCATCCGGTTCACCAGGTGGCTCGACTATTCGCATGGGAGGTCCTCGGGCATGCTTCCTAGGTCCAGCGTCGGCCAAGATGCACGGCGGTTATCGATAGGCGCGGGTTCGGCCGACTCCGTAGGCCGCGAGGCATCGATGTGCCGGAGGCCTCCCCGCTGTTTCGAGTAGTTGAGGGAGGAATTTCGATTGGGAAGTCGGGACGAAGTAACAAGGATGTAGATGCAAGACCTCCCGGTTCTGCACGAACTGGGAGGTCTTTTTCTCCATACGATTTCATCGCTTTCTTCTTCACCGCCTTTGCCTTCCTCCTTGCGGATCTCCTGGCCGCGGCTCTCTTCTTTTCTGTCGCCGTCTTCGGCGCGAAGCGATGCACGATCCCCATTCGGCCGCACGGTTATAATCCCTCAACTCGTACTCGAAGCTGCATCAGGAGGATATCTGTGACGGGTCGACCGTTCCTCTGGCTAGTGCTGCTCGTGTTTACGGCTTGCTCGACTGATCCGTTTGGGGCTGTGGATCGCCCCCCGGTACCGAATCTGGAGCCCACGGTTCTTGACGTTGAAGTGGAGTCGCCTGCCATGCAGGCGCGGCTCGACGATCCGCGACCCAACATTATCTTTGTGATGACTGACGATCAGCCGTACCGAACGACAGACTACATGCCGACGGTTCGAAACGTGTTGATGACTGAGGGTGTCACTTTCACAAACGGCTTTCTCACTACCCCGCTCTGCTGTCCCAGCCGGTCCAGCATGTTGACGGGAGAATACGTTCATAACCACCAGGTGTATACGGATAGGTACCCGGAGGGCGGAGCCAGAAAATTCAAGGATGATTCGACGTTTGCCGTGTGGCTCAATGAGGTTGGGTACCGGACCGCGTACTACGGGAAGTACCTGAACGACTACGAGAGCCTCACCCCGGCCGGATATGTCCCCCCGGGCTGGGATGAGTGGGGCGTCTTCATGGAAAAGAATCTGCCGCACAATGAAGCAGCCGGCTCTGCGCAGTACTACCTGAGATTCACCTTGTCAGAAAACGGGAACATTGTCGAGTACAGATCGAAAGCCAATTTCAGCGCGGATGTCTTGACGCGCAAAGCCGTGGACTTCATTGCCGAGTCGCGCAACCAACCCTTCCTGTTGGTCGTCGGATACTACAATCCCCATTCGCCTTTCATGTTCGCCGACCGTCATATCGACGCCTTCCGGAGGCTGACCGACTGGACTCCGTGGCGGCCCGCCAACCTGAATGAGCAGGATGTCCGCGACAAGCCGGCGTATCTCCAGAGCCTGCTGCCATTCTCCACCTCGGAACTCGACAGCACCTACACACGCATACTGCGTTCGTTGCTCTCCGTGGATGACGGCGTGGCCTCCATGTTGAACGCACTCGACAAGACCGGTTTGCGCCGGAAGACGATGATCGTGTACCTGACTGACAACGGGGTCACGGTTGGAGAACATCGTTTCGGGTTCTCCAAGAACTGCCCCTATGAGGAATGTATCCGTACGCCATTTGTTGTGTATGCGCCGGGTTTGTATCCGGCGCATACGGATGCGCATCTAGTGGCCAACATTGATCTGGCGCCCACGTTCTGCGAACTGGCCGGAGCGGTTGTCCCTCCCGGCGTGGACGGGACAAGCCTGGTACCCCTTCTGAAAGATCCGGGGGCACCCTGGCGGGGCGCGTTGCTTGTTGAGCACTGGCCAACCGAGGAAGGGATCGGCGCGCTCATTCCCGAGTTTTCTGCGATCCGCACGGACCACTGGAAATTCGTGCAGTACTCCGCAGGCGAACGCGAGCTGTACAACCTGCGATCTGATCCGTATGAGCTCCGCAACCTGGCGGGGAATCTGCACTACAAGGAGCTGATCTCCCAGCTCGGGGCGCGCCTGAAGAAAATGCAGCAGGAATAGTCTGAAACCATGCTTGACTCCGGGCGGGCAAAGCCTTCCAGTCAACACGCTGAGAAACGCGTGGTTTCGATCCTGCTCTTTATAGCGGCGATCTATTTCCTCGTCTTTGCGTTCCCGAACTCGACGGGAGCAAGCGATGCGTCGATGATCTCGATCTTTGAGCCCGATGAGTTTGCCCAGTACACGTACCTCACCAGCATGCTGGCGTTTGACGCAGGAGATCTAAAGCACATCCTGTATGACTTCGTGGCCTATGGTCACTACTACTACGGGTACCCCTTCTACTTGGGGAGCGCGATCACGCTGCTTCCCATGAGGCTGATGGCCGACCTGAACAACAAGAACACTCAAGCACCCCTGATGTTGCTTAGGCAATGCATCAGCGTGCTGCCCATGTTGGCGGCGATCCTGGTCATGACGTATTCGCAAACCAAGTTCCGCTCCCTTCTCCCATCTCTGGTCACTCTACTCTTGCTGCTGGCGATACCGGCTGTCATCGAGAACAATATGTGGTGGCACCCGGACAGTCTCGCAACTCTGTTTGTCGTCCTGACCATCTTCTTCCTGGATCGGGATGACCTGAAGTTCGGCCGCAACTTCCTCTTTGCGGCAGTTGCCTGCGGGCTTGCGACGGCCACCAAGGTGCTGGGATTGTTCTTTGTCCTGGCAATTCCGGTCTATCTTGTTCTCGGAATCGAGCGAGCGGGGCTTACCTGGGCGCAGGCGGCGCTCAAAGCAGCGCAATTCGTAGCGCTGATGGTCGCCATTATCGTTGCCGCCAATCCCTTCATGCTGATCCCCAGCCAACTGAGGGATATGCTGGGGATTCTGTCGGGCCAGGCCGCCGCGATGTCCGTCGGATGGGTGCTGCACTACGCGAAGGGACCGGAGTCGTGGATGCCCATCATCACGAGACTGTACGCTGGATCACTGTTTCTTGGGTTGTCGGTGGCACTTGTTGTGGTGACGGCACTGCGAAGAGGTCCCGGGCAGGTCCTTCACCTCATGATCCTGTGCTGGCTGGCGCCTCTTTCGGTGTACATTCTTTTCAGCGTGGCTATCAAACCCACGCACTTCTTCCTGCCGATCATCATCCCTCTCGCCAGCTGCATCCCGGCTGCCCTGCAGACCTGGAGGATGCCCGTGCGTTCGGCCCTGCCGAGCGCAGAGTCGGGACGCCAGCGGATGAGCGCGCCATGGCTCCTGATCGCTGCCGGTGCCAGCGTCGTTCAGATCGGCTGGAGTCTGCCAGTCGACGCGGCCCTCTACAGAGACGTTCTTGGCCGGGAGACAAGCGAGCCCCGCGTTGCCCACTATGCGGAGCTGAACAGGCGCTTGTTGAAAGCGATACCAGACGAGCAACCGCTGCTGATCTACCGAGACGTGCGTATGTATTTTCCGCAGGCCCGGAATCGGAGAGTCCGCACGTTCTTCAATACCACCACCTACGAGAACATTGAGAGGATGGAGCCGGACATCATTGTCTTGTGGCCGCAGCGGATCGCCGACTACACCACTGAGTCGGCGGAGCAGAATGCGATCGCGCCGGACACGTTCCGGGAGGTACAACGTTTCTTTGCCGATGCGCGTGCCGGGGATCTGGAAGGGTATCATCTCCTTCTTCAGGATGCCGCCGGCGTGAGTTTCCTCAAGGACGAGGTGTACGAGAGCTATTTCGGAAACTAGGGCGCACGGCAAAGCACTATCCCGGCTCAGTGGGGAAGGGCCGGGCAGAACCCAATCTGCCATGGTCAGATGCAGGGGCGATTCGGCGTAGTCGCCTCGGCGTTGCGCCGTGGGGAGTGGAGGGGTCACCAGGGAGCGCCGCCAGGCTGCAGGTTTTGGAGCAGGTGATCATACTTACCGGTGTTCAAGTTCCAGATCTCCGCAATCCTTGCCGTATCCCACAGATCTCCGCTTGTCACGAAGTGCAATTTGTCATAATAGAGCGCAATGCTCGGATCTTTGATCAGGTTTCTCCCAAATTGCAGCGTCTCGATGTAGCCGTCCGGAATCACGTGGCGGAAATGACCTATGCGCCAATGATGCGGATCCTGCAGCGGCATGCGGGGCAGCAACGGGTCGGCCAGGGCATTGCGGTCGATGACATGAACATCAGGACCGTACCGGAAGCCGGAGATACCCAGCGTTCCAACCAACTCAACCCTTGCGGGGCGCTGCGGATGGTAGATCCAATCCGCGCTGGCGTACCCGGCGGGAGCGCCGTGGGCGAGGCTTTTCAGGAAGCCCATTTGCTCAAAGTAGAAGCGCCGTTCGTCAGAAATGCCATGGGCGTCAACGAAGACGTAGAGCCTCCGGGTAGCGTCTCCAAACCCGGGGCTCCGCTGAGATACCAGGAGGATGGGGGCAAGTCCGAGGATCAGTACGAGGGCCAAAGCACGGCCATACACTCTGGGTGACGTGAAAGCGGTTCTTGCCACCAGGGCGACCCCGACCGCCAGGGGCGCTGCAAAGCAGCGCCCGCTCATGAAATCCCCGCCAATCCAGAGGACATAGGCAAGATAGAGCACGATTCCCAGTGCAATCACTCGCTGGGACGCATCTCTCCTGGACATGCTCCACAATAAGGCCGCTCCAATCGTCAGCAGAGTGATGGGATCGAGCCGCAGCGAGTTCAGGTAATAGTACGCGCCCTGGGTAAGCAGCTGCAAGGCATCGATGCCCGTGTTGAGCTTCGCGAGCGCCGTATTCGGAAACGGGCTGCCGTAGTAGAAGACCGAGAATGCTTCCCAGGCCATCAGCGGAGCAAGCCCAAGCAGCATTGCACCCAGCGTCTGTAACTTGTGGGGGCTTTCTCGCAAGCGCAGCACCAACGCAGGCAACAATAGCAGGAGCACGTCGAGGCGATTGAATCCGGTCAGTCCGGCAAGCAGGGCGAGTCCGAAGTATCGGTAGGCGGTCCGCGGCGTTTCGGTGAGGAACAGGGCAAGAAAGCAGAAGATCAGGAGATGTGTAAGTGGGTTCTCAAGTCCGGATGTCGAATAGTCCACAAAAGCCTTGGAAAGGCCAAGGATGAGAACGCCCAGGACTGCACCCCTGGTATCAACCGCAACTCGCAGGCAGAGAACCAGGATCGCAATCAAGGACAGCGCAATCGAGAGCAGTACATTGACGAAGTAGAGTTGTCCAGTCCCGAAAGGGTTGTCTGCCCACCAGCCGATCACAATATTGGCCAGGGCCTGCAGCAGGAACCATAGCGGATGCGTGAAGGTCTGCACCCGTTCCCCAACGTTGAAGACTGGTCCGTAGCCATGGATCAGGTTCTCAATGGAACGGAATGTGATGTAGGCATCATCGCTGATCCAGGCTGTCTGCACCACGAGCCACGCGAATAGCGGTACCGGGAGCAACCTCGAGTGTTTCATCTTGTTCGTGTCGATACTAGGTGTGCCTGCGGGTGGTGCGCGTCCCCGATCCGGATGTCGTGGAGAATCCAACTCGAAAGGTTCGTCCAGCCGCGGCGGCCGAGGCTGTCCCTGGGGCTGGAATCCTGGTCCTGTCCGGGAGGCACGTACTATTTCTTCCCTGGTCCTGGCTTCTTTGATCCTCTGGTCGGAGCTCCTGAGGATCCTTTCGTCCGCCGCTTTGCGGCCCTCGCCACTGCTCTGCCCTTCGACGTCGCGGCACGTGCTTTCGGCTTGGTTTTGTTTCCCTTGGCTGCCTTCTTTGCCGCGGCTTTCTTCTTCTCTGCCGCCGCTTTCAGGACAAAGCGATCGACGGTCCAGCCCAGGGTGAGCGCCACGACCTCTTCTCCCGGCTTGAGTTCGACGACAACATCACCCTTTGCAGCGGAGCGCTTGCGGACAGCGGCAGCGTCGAGGCGCGTGGACTTGGCGGCGCCCTTGCTCAGATGGATGGTGCCGACGTGGTGCGGTTTCCCGCCACCCAGGCCGGCCAGTTTGACCTTGCCTGGCAGGCTCCACACGCGCACACCCTTGCCGTAGCGCCCCTGAGGGGGGAACTCGGAGTGCTCAAGACGTTTTGCTTTTCCGTCCGAAGCCAGCAGAAAGATCTCACCCTCGCTTGGCAGGATCTCCATGCCGACGACCTCATCCTTTTCGTCGAGCTTGATGCCGCTCACGCCGGCCGCAACGGGCCCCATCGGCCGCACGTCGTCCTCAGCGAAGCGGATGGCCATAGCCTCGGCCGTCGCCAGCAGGAGGCTCTTCTTCTTGCCATCCGTGAGGCCTGTCGACACCAGCACGTCGCCCTCGTTGACCTTGAGCAAGGTGAACGTCTGTGCCGAGGGACCGGGCAGATCGCTGATGAGGGTCTTCTTGATCATGCCGTAACGCGTAGCGGTGATGATGCACGTACCCTCGGGGTAGTCCGCCCGGCGCGCGGGGAGGGTGAAAACGGCCGCCAACGTATCCGTCTCGGTGAGCGGCGAGACCCGGTGATAGGGCGCTCCGTCGCCTAGCTTCTCTGACTGTGGCAGCAGCTGGACAGCGACGGCGGCGGCCTTGCCCAATTTGGAGACAAAGTAGATCGTATCGGCGGCGGTGGCTTTGACGAGCCAACGCGGGGCGTCGTGTCCTGAAGGGCGCGGCGGCTTGTCATCGGGCGTACGCGCCACGATTCCATCGGCGGTCACGCCAATCCAGACAAACTTCTTGGAGGCGACATCCGCGGCCGTAAGCGCCCTGGCGGCCTTGCCGCCCTTCTGCAGGTTGACGATCTCGGTGCGGCGGCGGTCACCGTACGCGCCCTGAACCTTGGCGAGCTCATCGGCGACCACGCCGCGCATGCGCTTGGGTGATTTGAGCAGACCCTCCAGTTCCTTGATAAGTGCCGTGACGTCCCTGTACTCGGACTCGATCTTCTTTCGCTCGAGGGCTGCCAGTCTGCGGAGTTGCATGTCGAGGATGGCACTGGCCTGGGCTTCCGTCAGCTTGAAGCGCTTCATCAGCCGCGTGCGGGCCTGGTCGGCATCGGAGGCGTTCTTTATCAGGCTGATGACCTCCTCCAGGTGCTTGAGGGCAACCAGATAGCCCTCGAGGATGTGCGCGCGCTGCCTGGCCTTCTGCAGATCGAATTCGAGGCGGCGCTTGACGACAGTCAGGCGGTGCTCCAGATAGACGCGCAGCGCCTGCTTGAGTGTGAGGGTGCGCGGCTCGCCATCCACCAGCGCCAGCAGGTTGATGCCGAAGGTGGTCTGCATGGGTGTGCGTTTGTAGAGCTCGCGCAGCACGAGCTGCGGCTCGGCGGTCTTGGTCAATTCGATGACGACGCGCATTCCCCGCCGGTCGGACTCGTCGCGCAGGTCTGCCAGTCCCTCAAGATGCCCCGCGCGCGTGAGCTCGGCAATGCGTTCGATCAAGCTTGATTTGTTAACCATGTAGGGAAGCTCGGTGACAATGATGCGGTTCCGGCCGCCTTTCATCTCCTCCGTATGCGTCCTGGCCTGCACGGTCACGCGGCCGCGCCCGGAGCCGTAGGCAGCTTCCAGTCCCTCTTCGCCGGCCTCCTGCAGGATCACGCCGCCGGTGGGGAAGTCCGGGCCCTGGACGAAGTCCATCAGCTGCTCGACATCGATATCGTCGAGTTTGTCCCAATGATCGAGCATAAAGACGAGAGCGTCGACGATCTCGCCAAGGTTGTGCGGAGGGATGGATGTGGCCATGCCAACGGCGATGCCGGTTGCACCGTTTACCAGCAGATTGGGTATCGCTGACGGCAGGACGCTCGGCTCGGCCAGGGTGTCATCGAAATTGGGCCCGAAATCTACGGTGTTCTTGTTGATGTCGGCCAGGATATCCAGGGCGGGCGCCGCCAGGCGGGCTTCGGTGTAGCGCATGGCCGCCGGCGGATCACCATCGACGGAGCCGAAATTGCCCTGCCCATCCACGAGCATCGTGCGCATGGAGAAATCCTGCGCCATGCGCGCCATAGCCTCATAGACCGCGGCGTCGCCGTGCGGGTGGTACTTGCCGAGCACCTCACCGACGATACGGGCGGATTTCTTGTAGGCCGAGTCGGCGCGGATGCCCATGTCGTACATGGCGTACAGAATGCGGCGCTGCACGGGCTTGAGCCCGTCGCGTGCATCCGGCAGGGCGCGCGCCACGATGACCGACATGGCGTAGTCGAGATACGACTGCTGCATCTCGCGGTCGATATCGATCTTACGAACCTGACCTGGTTCCATGGATATCCCTCTTCTTCAACACAAACCCTCAAAGCGCCGAGGGCACGGGACACAAAGGTCGCGAGGGACGCACGCTCTCGCAGTTGACGTCAAATGCGACCCCAGAGGCCGTTGAGGTGAATAGATGTTCTAACTGCGGGGCATATATTACGGGCAACGACGCGCGGCGTCAAGCCCGCGGAGACTCCGGATGCGGAGTATTCGGCCGACTGGCGGCGTGATAGCGCGAGTGCAGCCCTGAGGGAACAGGGCTGCAGCAACGAAGTCAAGAGCAGGACAGCGGTTTGGATCTAGTTGAACGCGGGGTTTTCGACCTCCGCCTGCTTCTGGAACTGGCTCATGTAGAGATCGTAGTAGAAGCCGCGCTTGTCCATGAGCTCGGTGTGGCGCCCGCGTTCGATGATGCGGCCGTCATCGAGCACCAGGATCTGATCGGCGTTGACGATGGTGGACAGGCGGTGCGCGATGACTATGGATGTGCGTCCCTGGAGCAATTGATCGAAGGCCTTCTGGATCAGACGCTCGGTACGTGTATCCACAGAGGACGTGGCTTCGTCCAGGATCAGGATGCGGGGATCAGCCAATGCGGCACGGGCGATCGAGAGCAACTGCCTCTGCCCCTGTGAAAGGCCGGAGCCGCGTTCGCCGAGCACCGTTTCGTACTTCTCAGGCAGCCGCTCGATGAACGAGTCCGCGTTGGCCAGGCGGATGGCGGCCTTCACTTCTTCGTCGGATGCCTCCGGTCGGCCAAAGCGCACGTTATCCATGACGCTGGCGCTGAACAGAAAGGTATCCTGCAGCACAATACCGACCTGGCGCCTGATAGACTCCAGTTTGACATCCCGCACGTCGACGCCGTCGATGCGGATGGCGCCCTGGGACACGTCGTAGAAGCGCGGCAGCAGATTGATGATGGTTGTCTTGCCTGCGCCTGTCGGGCCGACGATGGCAATGGTCTCGCCGGGCTCAGCCGTGAATGAGACGTCGCGCAGTACCGGCACTGCATCCTCGTAGTGCTGCGAGACGTGATCGAACTCGACCTTGCCGCCTATGCGCGGCAAGTCCTTCGCTCCGCGACGATCCTGGACTCCCGGAACCTGATCTAGCAGGCCGAAGATGCGCTCCGCGCCCGCGATGGCGTTCTGGATGTTGGTCCACATGATGGCGATCTGCTGGATGGGCTGATTGAAGCGCTGGACGTAGGCCAGAAAGGTCACCACCAGCCCGAAGCTGACTGTAGTCCCCAGCATCGACTGCCCCGTGAGCATGTACCATCCGCCCACGCCTGCAACCAGCGCCAGGCCCACGTAGCCGAGAGCCTCCAGGGCGGGGGAGAGAGCCGCGGTGAACGTGACGGCGCGGATGTTGGCATCCCGATTGGCGGCGTTGACTTCCTTGAATTGCTCGATATTCTCCTCGGCGCGGCTGAACGCCTGGACCTCGCGCACCGCGGCAATGCTCTCCTGCAGCTCGGCATTCACGTTGCCGATCTCCTTGCGGCTGCGGCGGAAGGCCTTACGCGCCTGCTCAGAGAAGTACACAGTGGCCAGGAACATCAAAGGGGTCACGGCCAGCGCCAGCGCGGCAAAGGCAGCGCTGGCGATCAGCATGTTGTAGGCGACGCCGATCAGCAGCAGCGCACCGCTGAAGACGTTGACCAGGGCAAAGGAGATCGCCTGCTCGATGGCACTAGTGTCGTTCGTGATGCGGCTCATCAAGTCGCCGGCCTCGTTGACCGCGAAGTAGCTGAGCGAAAGCTGATGCAGCCTGTCGAACACGTCTGTGCGCAGGGCGCGCAGGACATGCTGGCCCGCCCAGGCCATGGCATAGAACGTCAACCCGGTGACCAGCGCGCCGAGGACGAACAGGCTGATGATGATACCGATCAGACGCGTCAGACCCGCCATGCGGCCAGCCGCCGACATGGACTCCGGCCCGGTTGAGGCGAAGCCGCCCGTCTGAAACGCCCGCGAGATCAGCCAGTGAGTGCCGGCCTGTGAGGCCGGATCGCTCGAAACCCAACAAGCGGAGGAGGAGTTGGCAGCCTGGCTCAGCGCGAAGGAGTTCGAGGCACCGCCCAATTGACCTGTTCCCAGAGGCACGAGGAAACAGTCGGTGGCCTGACCGATCAATTCCGGCACCGTCACCTGTGTCCAAGTGGCTACCAGAACGAAAAGGACCGCAACAATCAAACCGGGCCAGAAACGGCCGAAATAGCTCCCCAGCCGGCCCAGTGTGCTGGCGAGGCTGCGCGGCTTGAGAGTCTCCTGGTTCAAGATGTCGCCGAAGCGACCGTGACCGCCCATCATAGGCTACTTCTCCTCCGGGGCGTGCTCATGCTCGTAGGCCAGGATCTGTGAGTTGTAGATCTCGGCGTAGAGGGGCTCGTTCTCCATCAGATCCGCGTGCTTGCCCTGCGCCACAACCCGGCCCCTGTCCAGCACCAGGATCTTGTCTGCGGACATGACGGTGCTGATGCGCTGGGCGATGACGAAGGAGGTGCGGCCGCGCATTAGATTGTCCAACGCCGCCTGGATGAGCGCTTCAGTGCCCAGATCCACGCTGGAGGTCGAGTCGTCCAAGATGAGGATGCGTGGATCCAGCAGAAGGGCGCGGGCGATGGCAATTCGCTGCTTCTGTCCTCCGCTCAGCGTGGCGCCGCGTTCGCCGACGTGCGTCTGGTAGCCATCCGGGAAAGACATGATGAATTCGTCCGCCTGCGCGGCCCTGGCGGCGGCGATCACGTCCTGGTCGGCGGCGTCCGACCGTCCGAAGGCGATGTTCTCGCGGACGGTGCCGCTGAAAAGCGTGGTTTCCTGCAGCACGATGCCGATCTGCCGGCGCAGAGAATCGACCTTCAGGTCGCGCAGGTCGTGGCCGTCGACGGTGATGCGGCCCTCGGTCGGATCATAGAAGCGCGGCAGCAGGTTGATGATCGTGCTCTTGCCCGAGCCTGTGGCCCCCAGCAGGGCAATACGCTGACCGGGGTGCGCCTCAAAGCTGACGTCCTTCAGCACCGCCTCGCCGCCGCCGAAATAGCGGAAGCCAACGCCCTCGAACCCTACCTCGCCCCTGACGGCAGGTAGAGTGATGGCGTCCGGCCGCTCCAGAATGTCCGAGCCCGTGTCCAGGATTTCAAAGACGCGGTCGGCTGAGGCGGCGGCCTGGCCGTACTGCGTGATAATGAAGCCCAAGTGCGCGATGGGGAAGAAAAGGTAGACCAGGTAGAGGGAGAACTCCTGCCACGCGCCGAGCGATAGCAGACCGCCGATTATCTGGCGGCCGCCGACGTAGAGTATCGCCGCCTGACCCAGATTGGCAACCAGGAAGATGATGGGGAAGAGGAACGTGAACAGCCGGGCGACCGAAACAGCCTGGCCCATGAGGTCGTCGGCGGCATGATGGAACTTGCGCTGCTGCTGTTTCTCACGCGTGAACGCCTGAATGACCTTGATGCCTGCAAGGTTCTCCTGCAGGATGGTGTTCAGGGCCGACAGCTTGATCTGCAGCAGGCGGAATTTTGGCTGGGCGACCGTGCCAAAAATGCCGAAGAGGGCAATCGCCACGGGCAGAATGGGCATCGCAGTCCATGCCAGGGTGGTGTTGGTGGCAAACAGAATGGTGACTGTGCCGGCCAGGAGCAAGAGGGCGCCGACCAACTGCAGCAGGCCCTGACCGATGAAGAGCCGAACTTTTTCGACGTCGTCGGTGGCGCGGATCATGAGCTGGCCGGTCTGGGTGCGGTCGTGGTATGAGAACGAGAGGCGCTGGATCTTGGCGTACAAGTCGTTGCGCAGGTCATACGCTACGGCCTGCGAGTTCTTTTCCGCCCAGTAGGCCTGCAAGAAGGCGAAAAGGCCGCGCACGGCGGCCAGCACGACCACTGCAGCCACCGCGGTGATGAGGGTGCGCGGGGCGGAGGCAATGAGCGAATTAAGCTTTGTGATGAGTTGGTCAGCATTCCAGTCCGCGGGATATCCAAGGCCGGTCAGGATGCGCGGCAGAGCAGCTGCCACGGCTTGCGAGGGGATGACCTGCAGGGCGGCGAGCACCTGGTTGGCGATGTAGCCTCCCGTGACCGCGTCGATAATACGCCGGATCATGGCCGGTACACCCAATTGCGCCAGAGTGGCGATGATCAGGAAGGCATAGGGGAGTGCCGCCTGCCGGCCATAGCGCGTCAGGTACTGGACTGCGCGCCGAAGCGAGCTTGAACCCGCGGCCGGGCGGGAGGGGCTGCCTACCATGCGTTGAGACATACCGATGTGCATACGTTTTCCGTTTCCCTAGAGCAGATGAAGTCTCGATGACCGGCACCTCGCGGCCCAGCACAAGCAGGACGCCAGGCGCCTCATGAGCGCTCCAGCTTGCGCGCAGTCTCTGTCAGAACGGCGAGGGCGGAGGAGACCCTGTCGCGATCTTTCTCGTCGAGCGTCTCGGCCAGCCTGTCCATCCACGCGTGGCGCTCGCTGATGCCTTTTTCGATCAGGCTGTGGCCCTTGTGTGTGAGCTGGATCTGCCTGACGCGCCGATCTTCGAGGGCTTCCGTGCGTTCGATAAGACCGGCCTGCACCAGGTTCTCCACGTGTTGGCTGGCGGCCGCCGCCGTGATCTCGAAGCGCTCGCGGATGTCCGAGATGCCGCAGTGGCCGTGATGGTGCAGCTGCATCAGGATGCTGAACTGGGGCATGGAAAGGCCGGAGGCCTTGGCGTGATGCGCCCAGCCTCGTATGGAGCGGTGGATGGCCAGATCCATCCAGGCGTGCAGTGCTTGCTTGAGGTCGAGGCGGCCGCCCATAGTTAATCCCGCTTGGTAGTTAAGCGGGCTTAACTGTATAGCCGCGCGGGCTGGCTGTCAAGGGAGAGGGCATAGGAGCTGCGTTAGAGGATCGGCTGGCCTCACTGTGCGGTGCTGCCCCCGTCGACCAGGAGCAGATGGCCGGTCACAAAGGAGGATTCGTCCGAGGCCAGGAACAACACGGCCCTGGCAATCTCCTCCGGCCGACCGTAGCGGCCGAGCGGGATGTGTTCAGCGGATTCCTTGAGCGCGTCTTCCATGGTCACGGGCCCGGATCCCTCGAAGTAGCCCTCCTGCAGCCATCTCTCGACGATGGTGTCTCCGGGGCACACGGCATTGACGCGGATGTGGTCGCGGGCGTAATCCAGCGCCATGGCCTTGGTCATCATGCCGACGGCGCCCTTGCTGGTGATGTACGGGAAGGCATCCTGGCCTCCCACGACGGACCAATCCGAGCCGTTGTTGACGATGACACCGCCCCCCTGTTGCTTCATGTGCGGGATGACCAGCTTGCTCATGCGCCACACGGCGGTCACATTGATCGCCCAGGTCTCGCTCCAGACCTCGTCGCTGGTAGTCTCTGCGGTTCCGCTGGTGACAATGCCCGCGTTATTAAAGAGCACATCTATGCGCCCGAATTCCTGGAGCGCGGCCGCGACCACGCGCTGGCAGTCAGCGGGCTGGGTGTGATCGGCTTGCACGAAGGCGCAGCGCGCGCCCGTAGCGCTGACCTGCTGCGCCAGACTCTTGCCCAGGTCCGCCCGCCGGCCCGTAAGAACGACTGAAGCCCCTTCTTCTGCAAAGACCAGCGCCGTGGCCTTCCCTATGCCGGAGGTCGCGCCGGTGATGATGGCCGTCTTGCCGGCCAGCCTTGTGGTCATGTCTCTAGCCTCCATTCAAGCCGCCGTGGATGGACCATTCGATGGTGCAACCTGTCACTGGGTGAACAGCACGATGGCGACCAAGGCCGCGCCAATTCCAAACCACTGAGTCCGCGACAGGCGTTCTTTCAGGACGAACCAGGCCAGGACCACCGTGGCCCCCGGGTAGAGCGAGCTCAGCACCGCAGAGACATCCATTCGGCCGCTCTGTCCGGCCAGGATGTAGAAGGCATTTCCTCCGATGTCCAGGATGCCGTTCAGCGCGATGATGGGCCAGGCGCTGCGGGGCACGCGGTACGAATCGCGCCGCAGCAGTATGAAGAGGGCCACAACCATCAGGCCCGCACCGCGCGAGACCAGCATGGGCCAGAGGGTGCTCTCGCGCGCCGCCGAATGGATCAGAACGAAATAGCAGCCGAAGCCGACGCCTGCAAGGAGCGGAAGCCGCAAGTCGGTCAGGTGCGCCAGGATGTTCCGCGGCCCCGCCTGGTTCTGCGACACAAACCACACTGCCAAGAGAGCCAGGGCGAACCCCATGAGTGTGAGACCGCTCGGAATGCCCTCGGTAAAGGAGCCGACGACCACCGGCAGGATGGCGGCCATCAATGCCGAGACCGGCCCGGCCACGCTCATGGTGCCAGTCGCCAGGGAGTGGTAGAGCAGCAGCAGCCCCAGCGTTCCGAGCGTGCCGGCCACGGCGGCCTGCACCCAGGACTTGGCATCCGGAATGGCCTCGCCAACCGCCAGGGCAACCGGAATGAGCACCAGCATGCCGACGAATTCTCCGAACAGCACGACCCGGAACGCGCCGGTCTTCCGGCTGGCGATGCCGCCGGTGAAGTCCGCCGCGCCCCAAATGAGGGCGGACAACAGGCCAAAACCCACGGAGATCACGTCAGTGTCTCCTCCGCAGGCGACGCAGGAAAAAGGCGTCACGTATGCGATCTGGGAGGCGCTGGAAGAGGCGAACGATTGCTGCGTCTTTTCCCACAGTGTAGCGCGTCCGCGGTTGCCCGGAGGCGAGCGCGTCCGCGACAGCTCTGGCGACATACTCCGGGGCAATACCGTGAGGTTGCAGGCCCGCCTCGATGGAGCTGACGGCGGCTGCATACATCGTCAAGCGCTCATTCGGCACCCGCTCCCGGATGGTGTTGGCGGTTCGCAGTCCCTTGCTCCAAATGGGTGTGTCAATCGCGCCGGGTTGCACCACCGAGACCTTGATATCCCATGGCTCGAGTTCGACCCGCAGCGCATCCGAAAGGGCCTCCAGCGCCCACTTGCTGGTGGTGTACGGGCTGAGGAACGGCGATGCGACCATGCCGCTGACCGAGCTCATGTTGACCACACGCCCGCGCCCCGCCCGCAACAGCGGCAGGAACGCCTGCGTCACGGCGATCAGGCCGAAGAAATTCACCTCGAATGCGCGGCGCAGCTCATCCAAGTCCAGCAATTCCACCGGTCCGCCGTAGGCGATGCCGGCGTTGTTCACCAGGCCAGCCAGCCCCGAGGCGCCCAGTAATGTTTCCACAGCCGAGTGTGCCTCGCGGATCGACCGGGCATCGGTCACATCCAGGAAGATGGGTGTCAGTTGCCCGGATGCCTCGCGGCGCAGTGACTCTGCATCGGCCTCTCGTCGCACCCCGGCAAAGACGTGCCATCCCAACGCATCCATGTGCAAGGCACAGGCGCGGCCGATGCCTGTTGAGGCACCCGTGATCACCACGGATTTCTGCGTCGGCATCAGGTTCTTCCCGCCGCCCTTGCTCGCTCGAGCACTTTCTCCGCGTTCTTCACCAACGGCATGTCGATCATCTTGCCATCCAGAGCGAACGCCCCCCTGTTTTCCTTCTTGCTGGCCTCGAAGCCCTCGACCACACGGCGGGCGTGCGCAATGGCCCCGGTGCCCGGTGTAAATGCTGATTGCACTGGCTCCACCTGTGCAGGATGGATGATCTGCTTGCCCGTGAATCCCAGTCCCGCGCCGAATTCCGCCTCACGGCGCAGCGCCTCCAGATCCTTGAAATCGATCGCCACCATGTCGATCGCCTGAAGGCCGAAGGCGGCCGCGGCGGTCAGGACCGACTCTCGCGCGTAGAGCAATTCGACGGCCTCCGGGGTGCGTGTGGCTCCGACCGAGGCGGCGAAGTCCTCGCCGCCGAAGATCAGCGCATCCAGGCGCGGATGTGAGGCGATCTCCCGCACATTCAAGATACCCCTGGCGGTCTCCACGTCCACCAGCAGGCGGATGGAGTTGAGCGGCCAGCCGTTCTGTAGTTCCGCCGCCTCGATCAGATCGCTGGCCCACTGGATCTGCCGCGCTTCCTCCAGCTTTGGGATCACGACCCCGTCCGGCCGATAGGGAAGTACGGTTTGAAGGTCGTCCTTCTCAAATCCTGAGCCGACGCCATTGATGCGCGCCAGCCTCTCGGACTGACCGAAGCTGACCTCTTGCAGCGCCCTGGCAATGGTCGTGCGCGCCTGGGCCTTGCGGCTGAGGGCAACGCCGTCCTCCATGTCCATGCAGATGCAGTCCACGCCCAGGGCCGCCGCCTTCTCGATCTTGTGGCGGTCATCTCCCGGGACATACAGCAGCGCACGTCGCGAATGCATGCGATCCTCGTCAGTTGTTGATCTGCGTGATCCGGAACTGCGCCTCACTTCAGGCGGCATCCACGCAGAGCAGGTTGAACCAGATGGCGCCGTCCGCGGCCTGTGCACATCAGGGCGCGGTGCGATGGCATTGTGTGGCTCCGGTGAAACCCGCCAGCCTCAGCCTGAGCGTTGCACCCGATCGAGCAGCGTCTTCACGGCCAGATCCTCGGCGCCCTCAGGATGGATGTTGTAGGCGGTGATGCTCAGCCGATCGGCATCGACGAGTTCGACCTCGGTGCGCCAGCCCCAATCGGGCCCGCCATCCGGGTCCGGATAGCTTCCCAGAACGGAGAATCCTTTCGTCGTGGCCTGTCCGATGCAATACATGATCGCCGTATTGTTGTGGTAGCTGTCCACCCAACTGGCCTGGTACTGATCGAGGGTCGTGTCATAGCCGAACGTGAACATTCCGTGCTGGGCCTCGCCGTCGACGGAGGATTGATAGAGATAGAGGATGAAGCGACCATCGAGTATCAGCTGGACACTACCCTGGGTCCTGGACTCGCTCGGCGCGCCGTTGGGTTCGGGCCAGGTCTGGGTGGTTCCGGCCCAGCCTCCGACGAGCTGGGCGAAGAAATGATGAGGGCTGCCTGTGGGATGGGAGGAGGGGAATGGCATTGTGCACCGCGGCCGATGATAACACTTCAGCGGGGGAGTCACGTTGGCGACGACGAGTTTTCCGTTAGAATTCACATATCGTCTGACCCCAACAGGAGGAGCAGCGCATGAGACCTGTCTATGTCGTTTCGGGGGGCGTCTCCAAGTTCGCCAAAGCCCGCCCGGATAAGACCTTTCAAGCCGTGATCAAAGAGGCCTATGACTATGCACTCGCAGATCTGGGCCTGGACTTCCCTGCCTTCACGCGCGTCGTGGATGGCTCGGTGGCCTCGTATTTCTCCGACCACTTCACGCGCCAGCTGATGGCCGGCATCATGGCGCAGGATTACCTCGGCCTGTGTCCGAAGCCCAGCCACCGCGTGGAGGGCGGCGGCGCGACCGGCGGGCTATGCTTCCAGGAGGCCTGGAAGTCCGTTGCCAGCGGGCACATGGATGTGTGCGTGGCGTACGGCTTTGAAACCATGTCGCACGTGGAAACGTGGAAGGGAAACGAGTTCATCGCCCTGGCTTCGGACGTGTCGTTCGACTACCCCGTCGGAGGTTTCTACTCCGGCTACTACGCCATGATGGTCACGCGGCACATGAAGGAGTTCGGCACGACCGTCGAGCAGATGGCGCACGTCAGTGTGAAGAACTACATCAACGCCTTCCACAACCCCTATGCCCAGAAGAGCCAACGCATCACGATCAAGGATGTGCGCCAGGCGCCGATGGTGGCCTGGCCGCTGACGCGGCTGGATATCTGCGTGATGTCCGATGGCGCGGCGGTGACGATCCTGGCCTCGGAGGAGGGCTTGCAGAAGCTCGAGGCTGCCGGCGCCAAGATCACGCGGCCGCTCGTGAAGGTGACGGGCATCGGGCGCGGCACTGACGCCATGCGCATGGCCGACCGTCCGCACGTTGACTACAACACGTTCATGTCGGAGTATGCGACCGAGAAGGAACGTTCCTCGGAGGATACGCGCCGCTACTACAGGACCCTGTGGGAACAAGGCACGCGCTACCCCGGCGTGCACTCGTTCCGTGCCGGGCGCGCGGCGGGCAACATGGCCTGGAAGCATGCGGGCATCCAGGACCCGCTCGAGGAGCTCGACTTCGTAGAGTTGCACGACGCCTACACGTCCTCGGAACTTCAGTCCTATGAGGACCTCGGGCTATGCCGCTATGGCGAGGGCGGGATGTTCGCCGAATCCGGCAAAGCATTCCTCCCGGGTATCGATTACGGCCTCAAGCTCAGGGACAAACCAATCTGCCCGGTGAATCCCTCTGGCGGACTGATCGCCTGCGGTCACCCAGTCGGCGCGACCGGACTGATGCAGGCGGTCTTTGCCACGTGGCAGCTGCAGGGTAGCATCAAGAAGCACTTCCATGATGACCGGCTGCAGGTCAAGGATGCCAGGCGCGGCGCGATCCACTCGCACGCCGGCACCGGCACCTACGTATCGGTATCTGTCCTGGAGAGGGAGGGATAAGCCATGGCCAAGCTTCCTTCACGCAGAGATGAATCTCTCGGCGGTTACGTTGTCCACGGCGTGCCGTTCCCGGTGGGCACCGACGAGGAGGCGCTCGAGTTCCTGAAGAAGATGGCGCCGATCCAGATCGAGCAGGAATACAAGATCACCTACCTGCATTCCTACGGGCAGGACAGCCCGTGGTTTGCCGGACTCTCGAACAAACACCTGCTTGCCAGCCGCGATCCCAAGAGCGGCTACGTCTATGCAAACCCACGCGGGCACGACATGTACTCGGGCGCGGAGACCAAGTGGGTGGATATCACCAGCCTGCCGGCCAAGGTGCATGCCTTCACGGTCTGCTACTTTGGCTCGGAGGAGTTCCTGCCCGATTGCCCGTTCGTGCTGGCGCTGATCGAATTCGAGGGAGTGAACACCCTGCTGCTTACCCGGTTGATGGGAGTCGACCCCGAGGCCCCGTCGCTCAACTGGATCGGGATGCAGGTCCGGCCGCACTTCCTGCGGAATTCAAAGCTGAAGCCGACGGACGTGTATTTCAGCCCGAGTTGAGGCGAATGCATCAGAAAGAAGAAGACACCGCGAACGCGGTGTCTTCTTCTGGTGGCTCGATCACAGCAGTTGCCTCTGACGTGGCCGACCGGGCTTGCCCATTCCCTGCCAACCGTACTTCTTCAGATCGATCCTGTCCTTGACGAACTCGACCGCCTCGGCCTCAAGGAGCCCTCGCTGTCTCTCCGCTCCAGGGCGCTGACTGATCTTCCCCTGTGAGTTGATCACGCGCTGCCAGGGCACGTCGTCCGGGCAGGCTGCCATTGCGCCTCCGACCCAGCGCGGGCCGAAGGCCCGGTACGCGGCTGCGTCGATGCCGGCGGGCGGGGTGAGCATCAATGCCAGTTGGCCGTAGGTGGCGACCTTGCCGCGCGGAATTTTGCGCGCCAGTTCCCACACGCGCTCGTTGAATTCCTGGCGGTTGGGAGGTGAGGTGAAATTCATGTCGTTCTCCCGGGCAGCGAGCAGATGGCTTCGTCGCGCTCCGGAGAATCGCCGGGGCAAACGCTCCTCGCAATGACATCGCGTCTGGGAGGAGAAGTGAAGTTCATGGATTGCTCCGTTTCGTCAGCATGTGCCCAACCCCCACCCCCAACCCCTCCCCTGCTCTCGGGGGAGGGGAACTGTATCCGAAAAAGGATATGCGGCGGGTGCCTTCCCCGCGCGCATATCCTTTTTCCGCAGGGCATACTGGAGAGGCGGACCACCCGAGGCTGGGCTGCGGTAACTGCAAAGTCGTGGCGGGGTGCATACCGGCGAGGCGGTTTACCCAAGGCCGATGTTGACCTCTGCTCCTCGCGACGACGGCCGAAGAGGGGGCATTGATTCTCATTGTTTCGCCATCGGCCCGCGTTCCCGCCATACATCGGGTTGTTCCTCGTTGTTTGGGCAGCGGCGCGTTTATCGGGCGGGCCCTTCGACGTCGCTGCGCTCCGTTCTGGGAGATAGCATCTCGCGACGATACTATTCGTGCAGGATCTTCTCGATCTCTGCCAATTCATCCGCGCCGAACTTCAGGTGGTTCAGCGAGGCCAGATTGGCATCGAGCTGCTGCACGCTGCTGGCACCGATAAGGGCCGACGTTACCGCCGGCAGGCGGAGAACCCAGGCGATGGCCATCTGCGCCAGTGACTGACCGCGCCTAAGAGCCAGCTCGTTCAGCTTCTTGGCCTTGGGCAGGTTCTTCTTGACGTCATCGGGTGTGAGCCAGACGCGCTCGGTCTTGGTGGCGCGGGCGCCGGTGGGGATGCCGTTCAGGTACCGGTCCGTGAGCTGGCCCTGCTCAAGCGGCGAAAAGACGATGGAGCCGATGCCTTCCTCGGTCAGCACGTCGGTCAGGCCGTCCTCTATCCAGCGGTCCAGCATGCTGTACCGGGGTTGGTGGATCAGGCACGGAGTGCCGAGTTCGCGCAGTATCTTGGCCGCCCGCCGTGTCTGCTCTGGCTTGTAGTTGGAGATGCCGACATACAGGGCCTTGCCTTGCCTCACGGCCGCGTCCAGGGCGCCCATGGATTCCTCGAGCGGCGTATCGGGATCGGGGCGGTGGTGGTAGAAGATGTCCACGTAGTCGAGGCCCATGCGCCTAAGCGAGCCCTCCAGGCTGGCCAGCATGTACTTGCGCGAGCCCCATTCCCCATACGGGCCGGGCCACATGTCGTAACCGGCCTTGGTGGAGATGATCAGTTCATCGCGATACGGGCGAAAGTCCTGCCTGAACAAGAGACCGAAGGTCTCCTCGGCGGAACCGGGCGGCGGGCCGTAGTTGTTGGCGAGGTCGAAGTGCGTGATGCCCGCGTCGAACGCGCGGCGTGCGATGAGGCGGCCGTTCTCCAGCACATCGACGCTGCCGAAGTTGTACCACCAGCCGAGCGAGATGGCGGGAAGCTTGAGGCCGCTGCGCCCGGTGCGGTTGTAGATCATCTGGTCATACCGGGTTTCAGATGCGAGGTAGGGCATCCATGGCCTCCATTTCGAGATACACAAGGCGGTAGTCCCTTGTGATGGTCGCGAGCTGCTCGTCGGAAAGTTTGCGTTGATTGACGCCGAAGAGCGGGCCGGCGAAGCCGGATGAGATGATCACCTGCCTCAGCAGCTGCAGGCGTTGCGGCGAGTCCGAGACATCCCTGGCTCGCGCCGCGCGCCAGCCCTGTGGCAGCCAGATCCGGACCTTCGGATCGGCAATGATGTTGCGGTACCAATCCGTGCGCGGCCCAAATCCGGCTATGCAATAGATCTCACCGTCCACCAGGGCGTAGTTGACTGGTGTGAGGTACTGCTTGCCAGTCCGGCGCCCGCGATGTTCGATGACCATCATGCGCCCGCCAACGGCGGGCCAGCTATTGAGAACCCTCCCAAGGCCCAGCTTCCACATGAGAACCATGAAGCGGTTCATGGCATGGAACGCACGCCGCAGACCCCTCATCTGCTCCGGCGTGTAGTTCGGTGTGTCCAGCACGTGTCCCTCCGCATGTTGCGCTCATTCCCACTTCCACCTCTTAAGCGTATCCACTGCCTTGTAGCTCGTTAGATCCAGCTGCAACGGCGTGATCGAGACATAGCCCTGCGCCAATGCGCCCACGTCTGTGCCTTCCTCCTCGATGCCCGTGGGTGCCTCGCCTCCGATCCAGTAGTAGGGCCGACCGCGTGGGTCGAGCCGCTGGTCGAGGGCATCGCGATAGACGCGCAATCCCTGCCGCGTGATCATGTAGCCCTTGAGCTGGTCCTGTTTCAGGTAGGGGACATTGACGTTCAACGCAACGCCCTCGGGAATGCCATCCGCCAGCATGTGTTCGATGATGTGCCGCGCCACGACCGCGGCTGTGCTGTAGTCGAGGGGCTCCTTCGCGGCCTCGGGTGCGTTGAGCGAGACCGCAACGCCCTTCACGTTGGTTATCACGGCCTCCATGGCCGCCGTCACCGTGCCCGAGTACGTCACATCGTGACTTATGTTGGCGCTGGGGTTTATCCCGGAGACCACCAGGTCCGTGGGGTCGATCAGCCCAAGCAGGGCCAGGGCCACGCAATCCGATGGAGCGCCGTCGGTAGCAAAGGCGGCCGTGCCGTCGGCTAGCGTGGTCTCACGCACACGCAGCGGTCGGTCGAGGGTCTTCACGTGTCCGGAGGCCGACCAGTTGCGGTCGGGCCCGAAGACCGTTACGCGCCCGAGCTTGCGCATTTCCTGCGCGAGCGCCAGGAGTCCCGGCGCCCACACGCCGTCGTCGTTCGTTACCAGGATATGCATGCGGACCTTCCAGAGTGCCGCTGGTTCCCGCCCATGCCTCGACTGCCGGACCGGTCATTCTTGAGTGGTCATTAATGACCAATGCACGATGACCGAAACATCAAAGATTATAACCTCCGGCATCGCTATAATGATTCCATGCGGATCCACTTGCTTGGCGCGTGCGCGGTTGCGGTCTTGGCAGCCTGTATGCCGCTCGAGCCGCCGCCCTCCGGATCCGCGCTGTACGTCTTTCGCTTTGATGAGCCCGCATTCGTCGAACTGGGCACTGACTTGCAGCCGGTTGGCGAAGTCCCCTTTGCTGTGCCGGCGGGGTGCGGCTTGGGCAGCGTGTTCCCGGCGCCCCGCGGACCGCTGCTGGCGGTCGAGCTGAATTGCGCCTTTGGCCCAGTTGTGCTGCGGCTAGACGTGGTCACCGCCGAGGTGGAGCAGCTGATCACGACCTCGGACAGTCATTTCCTAGCATGGGCGCCGGCGGGCGATGCCGTCTATCTGCGAATAGACAGCATCAATCGCCCGCGTGTGGTGCGACGGAGGATGAAAGGCGGAGAGGAGGCGCTCCCGATTTCGGAGTTGACCTATGACCTCTCGCCGGCGCCCTCCGGCGGCGCCTTCCTGTTCGCGTTCTCGCGCGGCATGGGGCTCGGCAGCGAGCTGTGGACTGCACGGGCTGGTGGCGCCGAAGCCGAACAGCTTGTCGCGGATCCGACGAGCTACCTGTCGCTGGCGCGTTGGTCTCCGGACGGAGAACAGATCGCATTCATCAAGGTGCCGGATTCAGCCACCCCATTCACAATCGGAGAACTGTGGGTGATGGAAGCGGATGGCGCGCAGGCGCGCCGGCTCGCCGGGGTAGATGCGGGACATGGATTCCCTCCAGCCTGGTCACCGGATGCCAGCCAGATCGCTTTCGTGGTTCGTGAGAACGCGGATGAGCTGGCGGCGGACACATCGGCGACGGCACTGCTCAGCAATGTATATCTGGTGCAGGTCGCGGATGGAGCGATGGAGCGCCTTACCGATCTCGCCCGGGCGCGGGTGGAAAGCCCGGCTTGGAGGCCAGCTGGAGATGCAATCGCTTTCGCCGCGGTAGTGGATGATAGAATCGCCGTGTATCTCAAGGACATGGTCACGGGCGATCTGCAGCGCGTACCGATCGATTCTGCTTGCTGCGCGGCCTGGCTTCAAAGGTGATGGCTGATGAAAACACGCCGGACCATAGCGACCAGCCTGACGCTCCTGATCGCGTTCAGCGCGGGCTGTTCACCCCTTCTGTTCCCCACGCGCACATCGGTTGGCCTGCCGGAGACTTATACGCCAGCCGGACCGGCATTCACCACGCCCGTGCCTGCGGAGGCTGTGACATGGACACCGGAGCCGTTCGCGTTGGAGCTCACGCCGCTCCCGACGCCGACCGCCCTGGCGACTCTCGAATTGCCCACGCAGCCCGCGTTACCTCTCGGGATGCAGGTGTGGGACGGCTTGCCGACCTACCCGGCTGAATCAAGGCCCGACTACTACTTCCGCCTTCGGTACGATCCGGCCTCATGGGCGTTGACCACCGACCAATTCGGCCATCCAGTGCTGGCAAGCCGAAACCTGGCGGGCTGCGGGCTCGGGCCAGCCGTCGGCCGGGGCCTCCCGCTCAGTGGAGGCGTCGCGCATGAGGTGCGGCAGATTGCTGGGGTGACATTCCAGATCAGCGCGGCCTCAGTTGGTGGTGCAACACAGTTCGTCAACTACGCCGGCGGTGACGGAGCGATCTATACGGCGTTTGCGCTCTCGTTCGGGGATCAAGCTGACTCTTGTCAAACAGACGCGGAAATTGTCCTCGGGACGCTAAGTTCTGTTCCTCAGCGCGAGGCCACGCCGGTCCCGGGGTAAAAGTCGCGACCAAGAAGATGCGATCGCGAAACGCTCACCACATTCTCGTTGCGTTTCTGCTACTGGCGATGATCCCGCTGTGGCTGACCGCCATGGCGCCAGATCGGGCCTCGGCCTCGCCGCCCCAAGCTCTTGAGCCATTCCTTTACCCGCCGTTCCCCGGGTCAGCCTCGGAGGAATCGGTTTTCGACCACAGCAGTCCCACGTACAGTCAGACCGACACGCGCATCGTGACCACTGGCGGCCTGGAAGCCCGCAAGAATTGCCCGGTGCCCGCGCCCTCGGGTAGCCCGCCGCCAGAGGAAGGCGTGTGCGATGCGGGGTTGGGCATCTATTGGTCGTATGGCTTGGCCGACTGGGTAGCCTACAACGGTCATGACGGGACCGACTTCGGGGTCAGCTATAGGCCGCTCTACGCCGCGGCAGATTCCGACCGCGTCATGTATGCCGGATGGTGGGATCCGCAGAATCACACGACCGCCCTGGGCATCTATGAAAAGCTGCATCATGCGAACGGATACATCACTTCCTATGGGCACATGAGCGCCATTGCGGTGCAGGCCTGTTCAGCCAACGGCTGCTCGAACGTGCCTCGTGGGGAGATGATCGGCATCAGCGGTAACACAGGGAATTCCACGGGGCCGCACCTGCACTTCCAGCTGACATCGCCTGCGGGCATCAGTGTGGATCCGTATGGCTGGACCGGCAGCGGCAGCGATCCATGGCCGTACAACCAGCCTGAATCGCTGTGGGTCATGTATCCCCGCCTTGTCTCGTACGGCGCGCAGGCGCTGCCATCCGGAAGCATCGCCCTGAGCTATCCGCCTGCGCCGGCCACCGGCATCCTGGTGGATGACTCCAGCGTCGCGTTCACGCAGGAGCCGGCGGAGTGCTGGAACGACATCGCCGTCTCGACCGGGCAGGCACAGAACGGGAACATGCGCTACGTCAAACCCCGCGTGGGCGTGGCCAACTGCACCGGGCAGTGGGCCTTTCCGCAAGGCAGCACGCCGGGCTTGTACGCGGTGTACGTGCGCATCCCCGCGGTGCACGCCACGTCTGAGGGCGCGGTTTTCGCCGTCAACCATGCGGGACAAATCTCGCGCGTCGTGATCAACCAGGTCGTCTTTCCCAATGCCTTCTATTCGACTGATGGGTGGGTATACGCGGGCAAATACACCTTCAATGGCGGTGCCCGCGAATACGTGGAGCTGGGGAACGGCACGCAGGATGACGCGACCACCGTGGCGAACCTGGAGCTTGGCGCGGACGCAGTGCGGTATGTGTATCTGGGGATCAGCACGCCCACGCCGATCCCTGCCACGCTCACCGCGACCAACACGCCCGCACCATCCAAAACCCCCACGATCACGAGCACGCCGCCGCCGTCGAGCACGCCCACGTTCACGCGTACACCCCCTCCCTCGAATACCCCCACGGCAAGCCGGACGCCGACAGCCTCAAGAACCCCAACCGCCTCGCGTACACCGACGGCCTCGCGCACGCCTACGATCACTCGGACGCCGTCGCGCACGCCGACTCCGAGCCGCACGCCGACCTCCACACACACTCGCAGGCCGACGGCAACCCCGCTCTATACCAAGCTCAGCGTCTATTTCGTGAACACCGTGCGGCTCAACGCCGGCACGCCCCCGTATGAGGTTGCCGGATACCGCTGGGCAAGTTCCTCAGCCACCTTCCCGCGAGTCGTGCTAGACGAATACTTCAAGGGGCCGGGCTATACCGAGCGCTACGTCTACCGCTGGACCGCGGTCATAAGCGGCTTCACCGGCTATGACAGGCTCGAAGTCGGGGATGGGATCGCGCGCGTCTACCTGCGCGGCGCATGCGCACCCGGCTCGACCGGTTACACCATTGCCCAGCCCTTGATGGCCAACCTCAAGCAGTTCGGACACATTCAGTTCGTCAAGATCTACGATCAAGGCGGCGAGACCCAGCACCCAGATGGGGGGGTCGACTCGATCCCGACGTGCCTCGACCCCGAGTTCGCGCCCACGCGTACGCCCACGCCGCCGGCCACGCCTTCGCCCACCATGACCGCAACGCGCACGCGCACGCCGACACCTGCCGTCAGACCGACAGCCACGCCACTCTATCGGCTGCTCAATGTGTACTTCTACGACCGGTCGCTTTCGCTGGCAACAGGAAAGCGCTGGGCGGTCTCTTCGGCCAACCTGCCGAAATTCGTGTTGGATCAGTACTTCAAGGGACCCGGCTACGTTGAAAAGTACATCTATGGCTGGACCGCGCCGCTGAGCGGCGCGACGGGCTACTCACAAGTGGATGTTACTGATGGGTTTGCCCGCGTTTACCTGACAGGTGCCTGCAACGGTCAAGGCTCGACCTTTACGATCGCGCAGCCGCTGATGCAAAGCCTGAAGCAGTTCGGGGAGATCCAGTTCGTCAAGATCTATGATCAGAACGGGCAAACGGCATTCCCCGATGGACCGCAGGACTCGATCCCGGCCTGTCTTGAGCCCTAGGGGAAGGCGCTGGCGCAACGTGGCGCAGCCCGCACCCTGCTCATGACTTGGCCCTTAGCGAGTCTTTGAAGCTGACCAGTGCCTCGACCGGCGTCGGGTCGACGCCGTATCCCATTGCCAGGTAGTACGCCATATAGTCGCCGAACAAGATCTGGGTCCACATGTTCGCGAGCGGGGACCGACCGCGGGCATCCAGGAAATCCGTGTTCAAGCCCTGGAGCATGAACGCCTGCTTGGTCAGGTCCAGCCGCTTCCTGTTCCGCGGATGATCCGAAGGCGAGCGCAGGAAGAGATTCATCATGCGGGGCATCAGCACTTCCTCCGGATGAAGGGTGCCGGCCAGTGCATTGTGGTCGGCCTCCGGCAGGATCTCGAAGTTCGCGCCAGCCTTGGCAATTTCATTGATCTGGGTCTTGAGCCGGCGCGCGACGGGGGCCATAAGGCCCGCGCCGAAGACGGTCACCCAGCGACCCATCAGCTGGCCGGCATAGCGCTTGGCGGGATTCAGGGCTGCGGGCACGTCAGCTCCGATCTTCTCCCGTACTTTCCGCATGGCCTCAACGGCCTCTGCCAGGTCCGTGGACGGATCCGGGATCAGCTGAAGCCGGGCGAATAGCGCCAGCAGCAGGCCGAAAGAGAAACCGATCGCGGCGCGCGGCTGGCCGCGGTGACCAAACAGCCAGACCGGGGCATTCGTTTCTTGTGCCCGCCGGGCTAGCTCGCCTCCGGTCGCGACTGCCAGCGTGGAGCAGTCTTTGTTGAGAGCTGCCTCGAAGGCATCCAGCGTCTCTTCCGTATTCCCCGAATGAGACGACGCAATGACGAGAGTATCCGTACCCTGGGCGAAACCCGGCAGCCCGTAGTCACGATGGACGATAACCGGGACCTTCGCGCTCGGGCCGCACCACGCTGCCAGCAGGTCACCGCCGATGGCTGAGCCCCCCAGCCCGGCGATGACCACACGAGAGAGGCGCGAGGCGACGACCGACGGGAGCGGCTGCTTCTGCCCCAGCGCCCAGGCCCCGGCGAGTTGATCGGGGAGCCCGTCGATCTCACCGAGCATGTTCTGCGTGTCAATGCGCTTGAGGCGCTCGAGATCATCCAGGTTCATGTGTTCGCCTATTTGTCTTCCGGCCAGGGGATTATCCGATATTCATCCTGGCAGGCTTGCCAGCATACCAGCGGGGAATCCCTGAGCAGGAAAACCGTCTTGGTGCCAGTAGCACCATGATACTCCACGCGGCTGTAGTGCTGCACGAAATACGGCCTGACCGTCGCGTATCCCCATGCGAACGCCTGGGAGTACGTCGGCTTGCGCTGCACGATGGAATAGTCAAGGTCGTACTTGTTGTGTCCTGGAATGCTGATCTGATCCCCCCAGCCGGAGGAACCTGAGACATCCGCCCGCAGCCGCGCGATGTATGGGTCCGACTTACCAAGGAAGTCGATTGCATAGCGATCGACGTAGTAGGGCAGGGTCCCGGCCCAGACCACGCCTACGCTGGCCCCCGGTTGCGTCAGGGCCATGATGGCGATCGCGGCATTGGTGTTGGTCCGATTGGCGATCGCCGCCGACGTCGGTCCACGGACTGCCATATCGGGCAGGAATGGCAGATCCGAAACCCATACCGGGATCAACGCAAGCAGGCAAATCACGGCGGAGGCGTACTTGGAGGCTGCCAAACCCCGAACGCTCGATGCCAGCACAGTCGCACCGGCGACTGCCAGGATGAACAACGCTGGCATGCCCGGGGCAAGCATGCGCCAGGTGTCCCACGGATCTCCACCCACATAGACCTGATAGGCAAGCGTCGCGAGCATCAGCAGGAGCAAGAAGATGCGTTCGGGTTGAGATCCGCGCCAGACTCCGATGCCGGCGAGCACAAAGAGCGGCCAGGTCTGGCCCAGGAATCCGATCACAAAGCGGCTACCATCGAGCAGGCGAATGTTTAGTGGATAGCGAGTCAGTTTCAGGAAGTATGTGTTGGGGAGCAGTTCGCCATAATATGCGTATCTGAAGGCGGTCTGCGCGAGCACAAACAGGCTGAGAATGGCAGCCGCCCGGGCGAGGCTCAGCAGACTGGCTCTGTCCATCTTGTGCCGGCCGCTGGCAACAGCGGCATATCCGAAGACGAGCGCACTCAGAATCAGGGAATCGTTGCGTGTGAGAAAAGCCAACCCCGCTGTGACGGACATCCATGCAAGGTCGCTGCTGCGGCCGCGCCGGATCCACCGCAGACCGAACAGGGCGCATGCCAAGATCAGTAGCGCCAGCAGGCCGGTTTCCATGCCCATCAGTGTCCAGTAGCTGAGCGGATAGTAGAGCAGTACACAAGCGAGCACCAGGATCCCCATCAGGCCGCGATGCGGGCCTGCTCCAATGGCCTCCTCGGCCACCCGCCTCGCAAGCCACGCGGCTCCAAGCACGGTCGGGATGGCGGCGACCTGAACGGCCAGCACGGCCAGTTTTCTGTCCAGAAACAGGGATGCCAGCGACATCAACAGCGTCATGAGAAGGTTCGAGTAGCCCTCGACCCTTTCGCCCGCGTTCCACACCAGCCCAAGGCCGTGCGAGAAATTCCAGGCATAGCGCATGGAGATCATGGCGTCATCGAAAAGACCGAAGTAACGCTGGCCGTCGATGGCGACATAGGAGCTCTGGTAGATGAAGAGGCCGGCCCACAGCGCGTACGCGGCCGCCAAGAGGACGAGGACCACGCCCACAAGTTTGCTGGTCTTCAAGACTCGATCTCCGGCATCATTCCTGCCGCGGATGCAAGATCATCTCCGGCCGGGTCTGCCAGCCGGTCACCGGCCAGAACACGTCCTCGTCCGCAAAAACAGGCTGAGCGCCTCGGGTGTAGTACCTCTCCGGGTCGCCCCAAATCCAATTGGGTTCCTGATCCAGGATGATCAGGGCGAACTGCCGTCTTTGCATGGCCCCGGCGAACTCCGTCTTGACGCGGCCTGTGGCACGAACATCGCCGCCGCCGTAATTGCCTTCCAGTTGAAACATGGGACTCCAACTCGCGAAGGTTTCCTTGCCGGCCATTAGGGATAGGTCCGGATGGAACGGAACATAGACATCCCCGGGCTGCTCTCGGATCAGCGTCAACAGGGCGTTCCCGGCGGACAGGTCCTCAGGCGTGGGGATCTCTGGCGCGAGCGGATACCAAAGCAGGACAAACTGCAACGCGCACGCGGCGAGAAACGCGCTGCCTCGAAGGGAGCCGCGCGGCACCTGAGAGATCAGCCAGTGCAGGCCGATCCCGAAGAGCACGGCGATAATCGCGTATGCGGGCAGCAGGTCGTTCCTGTATCCGCCGACCTGCATCACAACCCAGGATGTGCCCAGCATTCCCGTCGCACATGCAACGTAGAAGAACAAGCCGGCGCGATAGTGTCCCCTCCGCAGGCCAGCGACGACGAAGGCCATGATGCTGAGAGTGACGACGGGCAAAGCGAACAAGATGGAATCCAGCCAGAATTCCATGGCTGTGTCCACGAACATGTCCGGATCGAAGATGACATATTCCCTCGAGCCCAGAGCCAACTTGAGCACGAAGAAACCGAACCAACCCTCATATACACCATTCAATGTGAGGAAGAAGGCGACAAGGGCTGCCAAGCACGGCAGACCGAATGTCAGGAGCTTTTTGCGCTCAAAGAGCCCCAGGTACACGATGAGGCAGGCAAGGGTGATCAGATGGGTCTGCTTTGTGAGGCACGCCAGCGAGAAGACCAACCCCGAAGCGACGTGCCACCACCGATTGCCCCGGCGGAGCAGCCAGATCGCCAGCAGCACGAGAAAGACCGAAAGCATATCCACGCGCGCAATGTCGAACCAGCTACCCGAAATATGATACGTGGCCGCAAACAGACCGCTGCCCAGCGAGGCAGCAAGCGTGCTGCCTCCATGCCCTTTGACGATCAGAAAGATGACAGCCAACGCGCCCAGAGAGGAGGCAAAGGAGATCAAGCGCAACGGCAAGAAGCTGAATCCAAGCGCACGCGAGATGACGGCCCCCGCGTAGTAGTATAGCGGCGGGTAGATCATGGCGACATACTCCATGCTCGGGCGCGCGTACAGCGGAAGCCCGGTGAGCACGCGGCGCACCTGGGCGTATGATCCGCCCTCCAGCCACTCCAGGGCAAATGGGTACCCGCTGCGCGAGACCGCAACATATATGAAGGCGCCCAAGAAGTAGACGGCGCCTCCGAGCGAAGCGATCACAGTCGCCTTGTTGAGCAGGGCTGCAGCGCAGGTATCCACCTGGGTCCCGCAGATGCGCTTCATTGGCTGATCTCTGGGAGCTTCCGGAAAGTGCGCGCGAGCCCTAGCCCCGCGACGACGCAAGCTTGTAGATTTCACGGCGTGTCCATCCCGACTCCGCCGCCAATTCTGCCGCGACCACCGTGGGCGCCTCGCCCCCCGCCAATCGCTTTCGGACTGCCGACCGGACCTGTGCCTGCGTCCATGGCTTGCGTTCGGACCTTTGCCGTCCGGCAATGACCAGCACGAACTCACCGCGTGGCTGATCAAAGTGCTGCGCGGCCTGGCTGAGAGGCCCGCGCCAGATCTCCTCGTGCAGTTTTGTCAACTCCCGGGCAATGGCAGCCAGTCGGTCTCCGAAGATTCGTTGCATATCGTGAAGTGTTTCCGGCAGCCGGTGCGGCGACTCCAGGAACACGAGCGTGTAAGGAAGATCGGCCACGCGTCCCAGAGCCGCACGTCTCTGCGCGGCCTTGCGTGGCAGGTATCCGAGATAGAGAAAGGCATCTGTGGGCAGACCGGAGGTCACGAGTGCTGCCAGGGGCGAGGCGGGACCGGGCACCGCGGTAACCCGATGGCCGGCTTTCAGGGCCGCCCGCACCAGCTCGTAACCAGGATCATTGAGACCGGGCGTGCCCGCATCCGAAACCAGCGCCACGTCACCGTCGGCCAGCTCGCGCAGGATCGGTTCCAGTTGGCTCAGTTTGTTGTGCTCGAAGTAGCTGACCTGGCGAGTGTGGATCTCGTAATGTGTAAGCAGCTTCCGGGTCACGCGCGTGTCTTCTGCGGCGATGAGTCGGACCTGTCGCAGGATCCTCAGGGCGCGCGCCGAGATGTCCTCAAGGTTGCCTATGGGAGTCGCAACAAGATACAGCGTGCCCACGTGAGCATTCTAACATCAGGCCCCCTGCCCACAGGCGAGCGGCCGGTTCAGGGACAAGAAAGCATCAGGCACCCGATGGTGCCTGATGCGTGGAGGCAGACTTCTTGGCCGGACTATTATCCGCAAGCCCCGAGCGAAACATCGATTGTCACGCAGCCTGCGTCTTGAGGTTTGGGGGGTGCGCAACATGCATGGTCGTAGTCATACTCCGTCCCCGTCTGGCATGCGCCGACCACGGCGCTGGACGAGGGTGTCGGAAGCGGGATGCACACCTGGAGGTCAAACTTCGTCAGGTTCGTACCCTGGCAGGCGATCAGCTGCTTGCCCCCGGGTTGACCATATGCCTCGCAATGGTAGCCCGCTTTCTGCTGCGACCAGGTCGCGCCCAGCGGAATCGTGAAGACAGTGACCGCCTTCTTGGTATTACAGAAGCGTTGATATTCGACGACCTCCGGCACGGGAATGTCCGGGATCACACCGGGCGCGCAAACGGGAGCGAGTGCAGCGGTGGCCGTGCCCTCCGGAGTGGGAGGCAGGGTAGCCGTCACGACAACGGGAGCAACGGTGGGGGGGATTGAGGTTGGCGTGGGTGCCGGGGCAAACATACCGCCGGCGAAGAGAAAGGCTCCGCCACCGACGAGGATGACGAGCAGGGCGATGACACCACCGATGACCAATCCGCGACGGCTACCACCGCCCGCCGCCGGCGCTTTGACGGCCGCCGCAGATGGTGCCCCGCCTGCCCGGGTACCCCCTTTCATGGGGAGGGCTGCTGCGGTCAAAGCTTGCGCGAGCTCCGTCGCGGTTTGATAGCGAAGAGATGGATCCTTCGCCATGGCGGTCTTGATGATCGTATCGGCCTGTTCCGGCAGACCCGGGTTCATCTTAAGGATCTCCGGGACCGGATCGGTAATGTGCTTCACCGCCACGCCCATGGGTGTCGTGGCCTCGTAGGGCTGATGGCCGCTCAGCATCTGGAAAATGATGACGCCCAGGCCATAGATGTCGCTGCGGTTGTCCACCTTTTCGCCCTGGGCTTGTTCCGGGCTCATGTAGGCCGGAGTCCCGATGATGCCGCTGCCGGTCATATTGGTTGACGAATCGGTGATCTTGGCCACGCCAAAATCCGAGATGAATGGGTCACCATTGTTGTCGAAAAGGATATTGTCAGGCTTGAGGTCGCGATGGATGAGACCCACTTTGTGCGCGTACGCCAGGGCCGAGGCCAAGCGCTCAATGATGCGGGCCGCGTCCTCCATCGAGAACTTCCCTTTTTCGATCCACTGCGTCAGCGATCCGCCCGGCATGTAACGCATGACGAAGTAAGGAACGCCGTCTTCTTCACCGACATCATAGACCGGTACGATCGCAGGATGCTCGAGCGACGCGATGGTCTTGATCTCGCGCCTGAACCGGTCGCGGAACTGCGGGTCATGCATCAGTTCGCGTGGCAACACTTTGATGGCCACTTCGCGTTCAAAGCTCGGGTCGTACGCCCGGTACACCGTCGCCATGCCGCCGCGGCCCAATTCGCCCTTGACTTGGTAGCGTCCGATCTTCTCTGGGGTGGTCATAGCACCAAGTATACCGACAAGCAATTCGCGGCGCAAGCGCGCCGCGCACGGGAATTGTGAGCGCGGGCACATTTGAGCTCACGTCGAGGACCCGGGCAGGTCGGATTTTGCGCGAAGCCGTCGATGCGTGGAGCGAGGCTGTCCAGCCCGACCCTGCCCGTCAGGCCAACCCCGGGGGCGCCGGTCCCGTCGTGGGCCTGCTGGCGGCGCCGGCTCGCCGCTTGTGGGGGGCAGGAAGCTCAGCTTTCCGCGCTATGGCTTTGAGACTGGCTCACGATATTGCCGACGGGAAACCGTGGCAGACGAATGATCGCCTCAAGCCGAGCCATCGTTATAATCCACAACATGACAGGCAGGCTCCCGCGCGCCCTGGCTTCAAACCTGATTCAGCACAAAGCCCTGCTCCATACAGGCATTCTGGTCGCGTACGGCATTCTCACACTGGTGATGACCTACCCGTGGATTCTGCACTTTGCGAGCCACACTCCGGATGATGGGGGCGAGGGAAGCATGTTCCTGTGGAACCTGTGGCATTTTAGCCATAGCCTGTGGGACGGCTCGCCGTTCGAAACCACGCTGCTGGCACCGCCTTTCAAACTCAGTCTCATCTTCCATACCTACACACTCAGCCGGGATATCCTTGCCTTGCCTCTCCTGCCCGTGTTTGGCGTGGTCGTCACCTCTAATCTTCTCACGCTGCTTTCCTTCAGCGCCTCCGGACTGGGCACGTATCTGCTGGTGCACGACTTGACGCAAGACGGACCAGCTGCTTTTGTTGCCGGTCTTGTTTTTGCATTTACGCCCTATCGCTTTGCCCACCTCGCGGGACATTATCAGCTGATCACCATTGAATGGCTGGCCTTCTATGCGTTGTTTGCGCTCAGATACTACCGACAAGGCGGACGCATCAACCTGTGCCTTGCAGCTTTTTTCGCGCTGTGCACTTCATTGACGGACTACTACTACGCTCTTTTCTTGATCGTCTGGAGCGCGCTGCTGGCCGCGTATCGGCTGGTTTCAGATGGGGATCGATCAAAGACGCTGAAACGAACGGCGCTCTTGGCCGGACTGGCGCTGATCCTTTGCTTGCCGCTAATTGGGCTCATGGTTCGGGCGCTGGTGCAAGGCGCCTGGGTCGGCCGCCCGGCGGGGGCTTCCATGCTTGAGTTCTACTCCGCCGACCTCATCGGATTCATTGTTCCCAGCACGCAGCATCCACTATTCGGGGACTGGGCGGGGCAATTGAGTCAGGGATGGAACTGGGCCTGGCCGGAACACACCGTGTATCTGGGCGTGCTTCCGGTATGCATGGTCCTCGCAGCCAGCCTCCGATTCAAGAGATGGGCCGCCGATGGACGCTTCTGGGTCCTGACTTTCTGGCTGTTCGTTCTGATGGCATTGGGGCCCGTTTTGCATTGGCGGGGGCAAGCGCTGTTCCCGCTGCCTGCTCAATGGCTGGTCGAGTTCCCGATTCTCAGGGAGGCACGTGTGCCAAGCAGATGGATCATCATGGGCATCTTGTCCCTTGCAGTTGTGGTCGGGCAAGTGCTGGCGTGGATCCGGCAACGGTGGAGCAGATCAGCCAATGCCGTGACTGTCCTTGTGGCTGCGATAGTTCTGTTTGAGTACCTGCCGGCGCCGCTTTCTCTGGCAGATCGATCCGTGCCCCTCGTCTACCAAGAGATCGCACGCGACCCCGTGCCGGGTTCTGTGCTGGACGTGCCGCCTGGCCTGGCTGACAGCTTCCGTCAGTTCGGAGGCTGGAACCCCGAGGCCATGTATTTCCAGACGATCACCGCCAGACCCTATATTGGTGCGCATATCTCAAGGATTCCATCCATCGTCCGGCAGACCTACGCGGAGATGCCCATCATTGGCCGCATGGGCAGGATCGAGATGGGGGAGAGTTATTCCAACCAGGACGTCATCGCCGACCGTCAAGAGAGAGAGCGTATCCTCGAATTGCTGGATCTGCGATTCCTGGTGATCAGGGCTGCGCACCAAGGTGATCCGGATGCCCTGTATATCCTGGACGTCTTGGACGGCTGTGTCGAAAAACTGCCCGGCGATGGTCAGGCATCCGGATATCGCATACTGCGTCCGTGCCAGCCGGCGGGAAGGCCCGGGGACGATCCGTCCCCCTTGACGAGAGAGGCAAATCATGCATCTGAGTAGCGTGAACATCGGGACGAAACGCGATCAGCAAAACGGGCATGAGAACGAGACCACCGGCATCTACAAGACATCCACCACCGGGCGCGTGCAAATATCGGCCATCGGGATAGAGCAGGACTTCATCGGGGACCAGAAGAATCACGGCGGTCCAGATCAGGCGATCTACGTCTACGGCACCCCGGACTACGACTGGTGGACACGGGAGCTTGGGAAGGAACTTGAGCCCGGTACATTCGGCGAGAACCTCACCGTCTCCGACCTGGAGAGCGCGCGGCTGAACATAGGTGATCGCCTGCGCATTGGCACGGTGACTCTGGAGGTCACGGCTCCGCGGATTCCCTGCTCCACGCTGGCTGCGCGCATGGGCGATCCGAAGTTTGCGAAAAAGTACCGGCATGCAGACAGGCCGGGAGTTTATTGCCGCGTGGTCCAGAGCGGCTCGGTCCACGCGGGCGAGGCGGTTGAACTCCTGCCCTACGCAGGCGAGACCGTCTCGGCGCTTGAGATGTTTCGCGAACACTTCACGGCTGACAAAGATGAGGTGACTCTGCGCCGCATCCTGCGGGCGCCCATTTCCCTCCGCGCCCGGGCGGAGTTGGGGCGCGAGCTTCGGAAAGTCCTCCTCGGTCGTGAGGCTTGATGTTCTCATGACGCGACGAGAACGCCCCCGATATCCAATGCCAGAATTCGTGGGCGAGGCCATCGTTTCGAGCGGCTTGACGGCAATCTAGCTGGACCGGCCGCTCTACCAGCAAAACGACTACGTCGGCTGGATCACGCGTGCAGGGCAGCCACAGACTCAGCAGCGCCGGCTTCAGCAAATGCTTGAAGAACTGGGTCAAGCGGGGGGTGTATATGAAAATGAAGTGGAACCCCCAGCGGAGCAGCTAACGATCCACGGTGTGGGGCAGGCGCATCGCCGGGCGGCAACCGCAAGGCCGGCTGAAAGTGCCCGCCCCTCGCCCGCCTGGTAAGGTCATCCCCATGACCCGTTGGAGTACAATCTCGTCGATGTCTGTGGGAATTTCACGCCGCGATTTTCTCAGGCTCGGTGGACTTGGTCTCGCCGGGCTCGCGTTCCGGGGCTTCGATCCCGAAACCAGCGGCTTCGAAGATGCTGACGTCGTGCGTGTCGCCACCAACTCCTGGAGCGTGTACGCCGCACCATCGTTTGATGCAACTATCACCAGCACGTGGTACCGCGATGACCTGATCCACGTGTACAAGGAGGTTACGGCTCCGCCAGCCACGCCGGAGGCGGGCAAGGCGGTGATGCCCAATCCGAATCCCATCTGGTACCGCGTTTGGGGCGGATATGCATGGCGCGGCCGCCTGCAGCGCGTGAGGACCATCTTCAACACGGCTCTCTCCGCCATCCCGGAGGCCTCCATCCCGGGCGGGCGCGGCGTGCTGGCGGAGGTCACGGTGCCTTGGACCAACCCGTGGCGTTTTTCGAAGGCGTATGGTTGGGAGCAACTTGCGTGGCGTTTGTACTATGAGAGCGTCCACTGGGTGGAGGCGGTTGACGATGGGCCGCCCGATATTGACTGGTACAAGGGCGCCTGGTATCGGATCTGGGATCACATCGCAAGTTTCCCATACTATGTACCGGCCCTGCATTTGCGGCCGATCCTGCCGGATGCCTACTCTCCCATCAGCGCCGAGATCCCGTGGGACAACAAGCGCATCGATGTCAACCTGACGAAGCAGACGCTGACGGCCTTCGAGCACGACGATATCGTGTTCAAGACAACCATTTCCTCCGGCATTCCCACCAGCGATACGACCACGCATGTGGGGAGTTTCCGGATAATCGAGAAGCTGCCCAGCGAGCACATGGGCGAGGCCAACATCTACCAGGCCGTGGACGACTATGTTCTGGCGGGAGTCCCGTGGACCTGCTATTTCACCGGAGACGGTCAGGCCTTCCACGGCACGTACTGGCACGAGAATTTCGGATCGCCGATGAGCCACGGGTGCATCAATATGCGCACCAGCGAAGCCCTATGGCTGTACCGCTGGGCAACTCCTGAGAATACAGACAACTCCTATACCACACGACCCGGGCCCGGCACGGCGGTTGAAGTGCACTTCTAACATGCCGTCCCTGACCTGGCCCGGCAAACACCTCGCGCAGCCTCAACCCACCACCTTGGTTCAGGACTCGATCGTTTTCCCCGATGGTCGGGGCTATCCGGATGCCTCCGCGGCTGGAAGGCTGATCCTTGGGGACAACTTCAGGGTGATGTCTGAGCTAGTGGCCGAGTACGAGGGCCGCATCGATCTCATCTACGTTGATCCACCTTTCTTCACCAATCGCAGGTACGCGGCGCGCGTCGGCCGCGGCGAGGATTCGCGCCGGCCGGAGGAGTGGGCGCTGGCGGAGGGGTACCCGGATGATTGGCCGCATCTGGACTCGTACCTGGATTTCCTGTACCAGCGACTGGCGCTGATGCACAGGCTGCTCTCGCCAAAAGGCAGTCTCTATCTCCATCTGGACTGGCACGCGAACTCCTACGCCCGCGTGCTGCTGGATGAGATCTTCGGGGATGAGCACCTGCTGAACGAGATCATCTGGACGTATCACGGGCCGTCGCCGATCCGGCGTGCATTCAATCGCAAACACGACACGATCCTGGTCTATGTGAAGGGCGACGAGTATACATTCAACGCCGAGGCCGTGCGCCAACCATACAATGCTTCCACGATCCAGACGTTCAAGGCCTCGGCGAAGGCGGGCTTCGGCAAAGTGCCCGACTTGGACCGCGGAAAGGTCCCCGAGGACTGGTGGTATTTCCCCGTGGTGGCGCGGCTGCACAAGGAACGGACGGGCTATCCGACTCAGAAGCCGGAGGCCTTGCTGGAGCGCATCGTTCTGGCTTCGTCCGATCGCGGCGATTTGGTGGCCGATTTCTTCTGCGGTTCAGGGACTTGCGCCGTGGTGGCTGCACGGCTCGGGCGGCATTTCATTGCCGTTGATAGCAGCTTCCGGGCGCTGCACACGACGCGCCGGCGGCTGTGTGCCATCCAAGCGCAGCCGTTCTTGCTCGACCGGGATGAGTCCATTCCGCTGCCAGTCTCCAGAGCGGGGGCGCAAGACGTTCAGCGGAGCGCCGACGCGGTCCGCGTGGATGGCGAAATGGATCTGGACTACTGGGAGGTGGATCCAGCCTGGGATGGCTGCACCTTCCGCAGCGCTGCCCAGGCCCAGCGTCCCAACAGGAGCGCTGAGCTGCCGCGCGAACTTAGAATCAAGTGCGGACGCCGTGCATGCGTCCGTTTGATCACCGTCAAGGGGGAATTGATACAGCAGGTCCTAGACGTCTAGTCGGTAGCCGACGCCGCGGATCGTCTTGAGGAATTTCGGCTTGAGGGGGTCGAGTTCAATGGCGCGTCGCAACCAGGAGATATGCACGTCCAAGGTGCGGGTATCTCCCGTGTAGTTGGTTTCCCATACCTTCTTGAAGAGCGCCTCGCGCTCCACCACCTCGCCGTGCTTGTCCATCAGCAGCTGCAGCAGTGTGGTCAGCCGCGGGGTGAGCCTGGAGTTCTTTCCCAGACAGCGCACGCGGCGCTGCTCGACGTCCAGGCGCAGCGGCCCCACATGTATCACGTTCTTGCCGTCGCCGGGAAGCAGCGGTTTGATCCGATTGGCCAGCTTCTGAGCCGTGAAGGGCAAAACGAGCACCGCGTCGGCCACATCCTTGCCAACCTTCGCTTCCCTGGCGAGCACCAGTACGATGGGATACTTGGCGTTCTTGCGGCGGATAGAGCGGCAGATGCGCAGGCCGCTACTGCGGAGCGAGGCCGCGTTCACCACCACCAGACTTGGATTGAGCCTCTCAAGGCGTGCAACGGCCACGCCGCCGTTCTTCACGGAGTGCACGTCAAAGCCCTTCTTTTGCAGTTCGGCGGCAAAAGAAGGGATATCAGCATGCCGGCCTTCAACGACCAGGAGGGAATCACTCATACGGATTGGAATGACCGCAGACCAACTGTACGTGCAGGAACGGTGCCCGGCTTGCTCGCGCGCATTTCACCCTTGGTCAAGCGTGTATCACGATCCGGCAGCGCGACGCACACAGCGCGGTTGAAATGTCTGGAACATGCTTTCTTGTAGAGCAGTCCTAAAGGGCAAAGCGATTATACACCGATTCCCTGTCAAGACCTTCCGCGGCGGTCGCGGGCCGTTAAGGTTCGCAGCTCCGCAGCATGGAACGCCGTTTTGGGAGGTGTCTATGGAATGTGAGCTAATCTCCGACGCGGGCCACTACAGCAAAATTCCTGTGGGGCGGGGATGTGCGTAACGATCACGACACCATTGACCAACGATCATGCTTGACGCTCGCATCCGAATCTGGTATATTCTGCGGGCTTCGTTGCGGGGTGGAGCAGTGGCAGCTCGCAGGGCTCATAACCCTGAGGTCGCAGGTTCAAGTCCTGCCCCCGCTACCTGAAAGAAGACCGGAGACAGCAAGTCTCCGGTCTTCTTTATTTGCGGGCTCCAGCCGCCGCGGTCCGCTTTCATGGACCGGAGATCCTCGCTGCGGCGTGCAGACGAATGCGCGGCTGTCGTGCGGTTCAGGAGCTCAGTTCCTTCTTGAAGAAGCGATACCTTTTGTAGATCTTGCCATCCATGTGGTGCGCTATGTCCCACGTGTCGGGATTGTCCTCACCTGTGAGTGACAAATCCATCCATGCGAACCCCCTGGCGATGGCGCGCTGCGCCATCTCGGCGAAGAGCAAAATCGCGGCCCCGGTATCCCAGTACTCTGGCAGCACCGCGACGCTCTTCACCGCCAGGCATTTTGGCTTCAGGTTCCGGTGGCGCAACGCAGTTATGTAGTCCCACGGGCGCCGCAAGCCGCCAAGCCTGATCAGGATCTCGTTGAAATTGGCGATCGCCGGAAACCAGCCAATGGCCTGCCCGTCCGCCTCGACGAAGAGGACAAGTTCCGGATCGGCAAGATCCTTGAGCGGCAGCACCATGGCCTCGATTGCTGGCCGGCTGTAGGGGGTACCGTCCAAGTGCTCCAGGGCCCGGTTTTGGAGGACAAGTATGCGGTCGATCTCAGCGTCCAACTCATGCATGCGAGCCGGGCGGACCACGAAGTCCCTGCGGCGGCTCACCTCGGCTGCAAGCCGGTACAGCCGTTGGAACCTGGCACTATGCTCATCCAGCCTGACTGCGTACGCAAGGCCGTCATCGTGCTGCTTCGTGAATCCGTATTGCTCGAAGAGCCTTCCGTAGTACGGCGGATTGTGACCGCACAGGACGACAGGCGGACGATCGCGGCCCTCGATCAGGATGCCGCGTCCGTCTTCACGATCCAGGTTGTAGGTGCCGCACATGCGGCTCAATCCATGCTGCCGCGCCCATGCCTCCGCAGTCTCGAACATGGCCCCCGCGACCGCGAAATCATCAATGCACTCGAAGAAGCCGAGGCTGCACTCGTGCGCATCCCCGCTGTGCTCGTGGGAGCAACACAGCGTTCCAGCAGCGGCCCCATTCCTGTATGCGATGAAGAAGTCGGCGTATCCGTTCCTGAAGAAGAGGCCGCGCTGCGGATCGGTGGCCTTTTCGCGCTCCGAGAATATCGGAGGCACCCATAGGGGATCGCCGCGATACACCTGCCAGGGAAAGGTAAGGAACCGGTGCTTCTCTCTGTGATCCCGAACCTGTCGGACCTCGATCACCTCGTGTCGCCTCGGGCCGCCTTGCGCCGCAGCTCCAACTGATGCCGGATGTCGTGGTGAGCCTCGCGTCCAAGGGGGAACAGCAGCGTGAAGAGGATGCCCAGGCAGATGGTGAGGGCGGGAACTGGTCCGGCTATAAAGCGAATGCCCGCGATGGCAGTTGCCGGCTGGATCACGCTGTTCGGCACGTAGCCGCTGGTCTGGAGCACCAGCAGGACGAGCGGTACGGCGACTGAGGAGGCGACCTTTTGCGCCAGTGTTATCTGGCTGTAGAACATGCCCTCCTGTCGCTCCCCATTTTGCAGTTCACCGTGCTCGATGGCATCCGGGATGATCGCCCAGGGCAGGACGTGCATGGCGGAGACACCGATTCCCGCCAGTACCGACAGGAACATGATGAGCTCAAGACTTGTCTCCGCAGTAAGAGAAGAAAGCACCAGCAGCACCGCTGCCAGAAAGGTGATGCCGCTGATGTATGCCCAGCGCTTGTTCCAACGCCGGGAGATCCATTCCCAGAGCGGCAGGGCAATGATCGCCACCACGAAGATTGTTGCCATAATCATGTCGCTCTCGGCCTCGTGAAGAACCACGTACTTGATATAGTACAGCAGCACGACCTCCAAGATGCTCATGGTCACGCCGTTGAAGAGGAATAGGCCAAGCCCGAAGATGAAGGGGCGGTTCCGCCATGTAGCGGCGATCGAGGCCCGAAGGCTGGCGGTTTGCTGCATGGTCATGAATTCCGGTCGCTCGCGCGTTCCCCAGAAGACCAGCAGAAGCGGCAGTGCCGCGACCACGCCGAAGATGCCTCCCATCAGCAGCACTCTGCCGGCGTGATCCGGCTGGAATGCACCCACGATCCACAAGGGAACCGTGAAGGCAATCAGGCCTCCCAAAATGGAGAAGAACATCCTGGTGGAAGTCAGGGCCGTGCGTTCGTCGTAGTCGTCGGTCAGCTCGGGAGTGAGGGCGTAGAAAGGCATGTAGACGAAAGTGGCTGCCGTATCGAAAAGGGCGAACGCCCCCGCGTAGTAGATCCCGAGTGCCAGGGTGCCCTCCAGGGGAGGCCGCCACCAAAGCAGACAGAATGCCGCCGCGAACGGCAGCGCGCCGAAGAGCAGAAACGGCCGTCTGCGTCCCCAACGTGTGTGCGTCCTGTCGGAGATGTACCCGATGATGGGGTCGTTGAGGTAGTCCCAAGTGCTTCCCACGAAGAAGGCCAGCGCCGCGACGGCCGGCGCGACGCCAACCACGTCGGTGAGAAAAAGTGCCAGGTACACGTTGCGGATGGTGCTGGTGAGGCTGAAGCCCAAGTCTCCAGATCCGTAGATCCACTTGTCCCGCAGGGTTAGCTTGGATTGCATGCGTGGGGCTCCGATGGTGCAAGATGCCGGCAACAGAGAAAACACACGACACCTGAATCCGCATCGGGGTCACCCCCACGAGTTTGTCCGCCCCCGAGTGGCAGGAGGTCCGACGATCCCGCTCGGGGGACGGCTCCAGGCTGGGCGGACACGACCTCTTGCCCGGCCCGGATCGGATGGGGCAGCAACCGGCGCCCTCGCCGCCCCTACCGCACGCGACCAGCGCGGTCGCGCTCGCGCTCCTGATCTCGTTTGGCGATCAAGGCGCGCTTGTCGTAGGCCTTCTTGCCCCGGGCAAGGGCGATCTCGACCTTTGCCCGGCCGTCCTTGAGGTACATTCGCGTTGGAACGATGGTCATGCCCTTCATTCGCACGGCGTTCCACAGTTCCCGGATCTGGCGCTTGTGCAGCAGCAGCCGCCGCTTCCGCTTTGGATCGTGATTGAAGCGGTTGGCCTGCACGTAGGGGGCGATGTGAGCCTCGATCAGCCAGGCGTTCCTGCCGTTCTCGACGTCCACATAGGCTTCCGCAAGGCTGACCTGCCCCAGGCGGACCGACTTTATCTCGCTGCCCATAAGGACCAAGCCCGCCTCGAATCTGTCCAGCAGGAAGAATTGGAAATCCGCCTTGCGGTTGGTCGCAACGACCTTCACTCCCTCGACCATGCGAATCATTTTAGCATACAGGCGAGGCCGCGCCTCCGGCGCGTATAATGCCTGCATGCAGAATCATAAGCAGTACTTCCTGCTCGATCCGGAAATCGCCTACCTGAATCACGGATCGTTCGGCGCCACGCCGGAGCCCGTATTCCGCGAGTACCAACGATGGCAGCGCGAGCTTGAGCTTCAACCCACCGAGTTCCTGGGCCGCCGCCACAATGGGCTTATGCAGGCAGCGCGCGCCGCACTCGGCCGATTCCTCGGCGCCCCAGCCGGGGATGTCGTCTTCACGACGAACGTGACCGTGGCCATCAACGTCGTTGCGCGATCACTGGATCTCGGGCCCGGTGACGAGGTGCTCACTTCGGATCACGAATATGGCGCGTGTGACCGGACATGGCGTTTTCTTTCCAGCATGCGGGGATTTGCCTACGTTACCCGCGCGGTCCGCATGCCCCTGGGATCGCCAGAGGACCTGGTGGATGAGTTCATGCAGGGTGTGACGACGCGAACTCACGTGATCTTCATCAGCCACATCACGAGTCCGACCGGGATCGTGTTCCCGGTCAACGAGATCTGCAAGCGCGCCCGGCAGGCCGGAATTCTCACAGTTGTTGATGGCGCGCACACGCCCGGACAGATCGCGCTTGACCTGCCGGCGGGGGCTGCAGATTTCTACGGCGGCAACCTGCATAAGTGGCTGTGCGCTCCCAAGGGCGCGGGCTTTCTCTACGCCCGGCCCGAGGTGCAGCACCTTCTTCAGCCCCTGGTCGTCTCCTGGGGATACGAGTCCCAGGCTCCAAGTGGCTCGACTTTCATCGATCACCACGAATGGTGCGGGACTCGCGACATTGCTGCGTTTCTGGCCGTGCCAACCGCCATTGAGTTCCAGGAACAGCACGACTGGGTCGCGGTCAGGACCCAGTGTCATGCCATGCTGAAAGAGGCGTTGCACCGGCTCGCGGACGTAACGGGCATGCCGCCCTTGTATCCAGACGACTCTTGGTACGTTCAGATGGCCTCGGCGCCTCTGCCGCCGGACGTTGATGTTGCAGGACTCCAGGCACGTCTCTACGATGAGCACCGCGTGGAAGTTCCGCTGCGTGCCTGGAACGAGCGGAAACTGATCCGGATCTCGCTGCAGGCCTACAACAGCCGGCAGGATATCGAGCGCCTGCTGCACGGCATGCGGCGGCTGCTCTGAGGCGGGCGGAAGCCGGCAGCAGCCGCGCGCCCACCGACCGGCTGAAGCGTATAATTCTGCAGCCGCCGTCCGTTGAAGGCGGGAGTACAGGATCGTGGTATGGATATCGGCCTTGCCTTGGGTGGCGGCGGAGCAAAGGGAAATGCGCACATAGGCGTCCTGCGCCTTCTGGAACGGGAAGGTTTTCGCATTCGTGCCATCGCCGGGACAAGCTTCGGGGGCATGGTCGCCTGCTTCTATGCCGCAGGGCTTTCCCCAGACCAGATCCAGGATGCATTCTCTGCAGTCGACCAATCCCGGCTGTACGGGCGCGAGCAGCGGGAGGGTCCCGCGTTTTTGGGTCTGAGCCGTGTGCGTCAATGGCTCAAACGGACGCTGGGTGACCGGACATTTGAAGAGGCTCGCGTGCCGTGCGCTGTCACGGCCGTGGACATTCGCACCTCGCGCGAGGTTGTGATCAAGGAAGGTTTAATGCGGCATGGGATCCTGTGCACGATCGCCCTCCCCGGCATATTTCCCGCGTTCCTCAAGGAAGGCCTCGAACTGGTGGACGGCGGATTGCTCAATCCGGTGCCGGTGTCGGCTGCGCGTGCGTTGGCGCCCAGCCTGCCCGTTGTCGCGGTTTCGTTGACGGCCCCGCTTGGCCAGCCCCCGCGTTCCATCCCCATGCCGTTCCTGGATGGACTGCCGGCTCCGCTGGCGCAGCGCATCAGCCACCTGCGTGTTGCCCAGGCGATGGATCTCTTCATGCGCTCGATCGATATCGGCGGCCGGCAGATCGCCGAACTGCGCTTCAAGTTGGAGAAGCCGGACGTTATCATTCGTCCGGATGTTGAGGGGATCGGTGTTCTGGACCGCGTCGACGTGGGCGGCGTGGCGGAACTAGGGGAGCAGGCTGCCCGTGACCAGCTGCCGGAGCTCCGCAGGGCTATGGCCTGGCCCGCACGGTTGCGCCGGTTGGCAGCGAAGATCCCAACTTGAAACGCGACCTGCGAGCATTTGCCCGCCAGACGAACGTCCGCCTTTTCCTGGGCGCCTTCGGGCTACTATTCGGTCTGGGCCTGGCGCTCATCTATCTTATATACGGTGCGCCGGCGGCGCTCGCTGGACTGCTCTGCCTGCTGGGTGCCCTCATGCCCGTCGCCCTCATTTTCGCCTCGCTCTACGGCATTGACTGGATCGTCAAGCGTGTGCGCCCAAAGTGATACGCAACTCGTACAGTTGGACGGTTGGACACTGCGCGCGCGGCCGGCACAGGCGAGGCCGTCGCGCCTGCTCCTGCTGATCCACGGCTGGACGGGCGATGAGAACTCCATGTGGGTCTTCGCCAGAAATCTGCCGCCGGATTACTGGGTGCTGGCGCCGCGGGCGCCACACGCGACCCGACCTTCCGGATACTCCTGGCGCGTGGTTCCGCCTGAAGGAGGCACTGCTCCCAGCCTCGAGGACCTGCGGGATTCCGGCAACGCGCTGATCGCCCTGGTGGATACCTACTGTGCGAAAGAGGGCATCCCGGGCCCCACACTTGATGCCATCGGATTCAGCCAGGGGGCTGCGCTGGCAGGCACGCTGGCATTTCTGTACCCAAAGCGGATCGGCAAGGTTGGCATGCTCGCGGGCTTCATCCCCGAGGGGGCAGGAACCCTCCTCTCAGAGCGTCTATTGGACGGCAAGCGTTTCTTCGTTGCGCACGGATCGATGGACGAAACAGTCAGTATCGAATATGCGCGGCAGTCCGCGCGGCTGCTGGAAACGGCTGGAGCCCAAGTGACTCTGTGTGAAGATGAGGTCGGGCACAAGGTAAGCGCGGGCTGGAGACGTTTCTCGCTTAGTTGACGCTCCTACACTTTGCGTGTATCCTTGCTGCGGTTCCAATTCCCCAGTTTCGGGCCAGAGAATGCGTGAGAATACTCTTCCTTCGCGTCGTGATTTTCTCAAACTTGCGGGCCTCGGCCTGGGTTCACTGGCCTTTCGACGGCCTCCGTTCGAGACCGGAGGGCGGTTGCCGCAGTTTCCGGCGGGCGACTACCTGGGGCGGGTGGCGGTTACACCGAATTTCTATTCGACGGCCCTCCGTGCACAGCCCGATGAGAACTCTCCTGTGTTGCGCAATGTGGCACAGGATGAAGTGCTCGTCTGGCACCGAGAGGTCATCGGAACGAACGTCGCTGGACGAGTCAACAGGCGCTGGGTCCAGACGCCCGAGGGTTTCATCTACACGGTCGACCTGCAGCCGGTGCGCAACCTTCCCAATTCTGCGGTGAATACCTTGCCGGCTGGCAAGGCCGGCTTCTGGGCCGAGGTGACCGTCCCCTACGTCGATCTGCAGCTGCAGACGGCACCGATCTCGCCCCTGGTGAAATACAGCCTACAGACAAACCAACCCATTCGCCTTTACTATGGTCAGGTGGTCTGGATCGACCAGGTGGGCGCCGGCGGAGACGGCACGATCATGTACCGGGTCAATGAATCTGCGCCCTTGCATGGATATGGGTACGGGGACATCTTCGTGGGGGACGGTGCCGCGTTTCACCCACTTGCCGAGGATGACGTGGCGCCGATCAATCCCAATGTGGATCCGAATCTCAAGAAGATCGTCGTGGACGCGACCCCCGGACGTCAGATCCTCTCCTGCTATGAGGGCAACTCCGAGGTCTTCTTCTGCCGTGTCTCCACGGGCTATGGCGAGAGGTACTCCACTCCGACCGGCGACCAGGCAATCTCGTGGAAGATCTTCTCCCTGCACATGGCGGCCAACACAAGCTCCGACAGCGGCTATGACACGATGGCGGTCCCCTGGCCGGTCTTCTTCAATACCAACGCGGGCGCGGCCATACACGGCACGTTCTGGCACAATGACTTCGGGACACGGCGCTCGCACGGCTGTGTCAACGTCGCACCTGAGGATGCGAAGTGGATCTTCCGCTGGACCACCCCGGCGATATCCCTGGACCAGAGTGAGACGCGCCTCAATTGGCCGGACGTCGGCGGCGGTTTCAGCACATCCGTTACCGTGGACGACACCAGCTCATCCCCATAGATCAGACACCGTTCATGGATATCTCCCAGATCACTCTGGGGCTCGCCTTTATGGCCGGCCTGGCTTCCTTTTTTTCTCCCTGTGTGTTCTCGCTGGTTCCGGCCTACGTGGGCTACTTGGGCGGGCGCGCGGCTGGCGGCGAGGCGCCTGGCTCAAGCCGTTTGGTGACGTTCACACACGGCCTGGCCTTCGTCCTGGGCTTCAGCGTCGTGTTTGTAGCATTGGGGGTCGCAGTCTCGGCCGCGGGCGGCTTGTTCTACGACCTGCGCAACTACCTGGCCAAGATCGGCGGAGTTGTCGTCGTCATCTTCGGCCTGCACATGATCGGTATCTTCCGCATCCCGTTCCTGGAATACGATGCGCGCGTGCATGCCAATCCCAACCGCAAGTGGGGATACTTTTCATCAGCCCTGCTGGGCGTTTTCTTCTCGGCGGGCTGGTCGCCATGCGTCGGACCGGTGCTTGGAACCATCCTAACCCTGGCGATTAACGGGGGCTCAGTTGCCCTCGGTGCAAAGCTGCTGGGCGCCTACTCTGGCGGCCTTGCCATTCCGTTTTTGGTCGCGGCGCTGGGGATCGGATGGGTGAGCACGGCGCTGCGCAAGTATGGCAAGGCGATGCACTACGTCGAGATCGCCATGGGCGTGGTGTTGGTGATCGTCGGCATCATGCTTTTCTTCGGGGTCTTTGCACTGCTGGCCCGCTTCGGTTTCTTTGTGGACTTCGGCATCTGATCCATGCCTGAAACCGCGCCGCTCAACGTCACGGTCTACATGCGGGCGGACTGCGGCCTGTGCGACGATGTCAGGCAGAACCTCGCCGCTCTCCAGAAGAAGTTCCCACACCGCCTGGCCGAAATCGATATCGACGCGGATCCCGTCCTGCATGAGAAGTTCTTTGACCAGATCCCCGTGGTCGAAGTCGGTCCCTACACACTGCGGGCGCCAATGAGCAGACAGGACCTCGCAATGACCTTGGGCGCGGCCCGCGACCGTCGAGAGCAGCTGGTGCAGACTGGCGGCGACCAGTACCTGGAGCGCGTGCGCAAGGGTCAGAGCGCCTCGTTTGGCGACGGCGTATACTTCTGGCTCTCCAGGCACTACCTGGCGCTTCTCAATCTCATCATCTTCATCTACGTCGGCCTACCGTTCGTGGCGCCGGTGCTGATGAAATCCGATGCTCCCGGGCTGGCTCGGGTGATCTACAAGATGTACAGCCCGCTTTGTCACCAGTTCGGGTTCCGTTCCTTCTTCCTGTTCGGTGAGCAGCCGTATTATCCCTTGCAGGAGGCCAGCCTAGCAAGCCTCAGGACATTCCAGCAAGCGTCCGGCCTGACCGACGTCGCCAATCCCTACAGCGTCTCGCGCTTGTACGCCCGGCAGTACACAGGCGACGAAATTGTGGGCTACAAGGTTGCGCTATGCGAGCGGGACGTAGCCATCTACGCAGCCATGCTCCTTTTTGGCCTGGTGTACGGATTGACCAAGCGTCGCTTGCCTCCACTGCACTGGCTGGCCTGGGTCTTGATAGGGCTTGGTCCGATCGGATTGGACGGGGTTTCCCAGATCGTGAGCCAGTTCGATCTGCCGTCGCTTGCCCAGATATTGCCGTATCGGGAGAGTACGCCGTTCCTGCGCGTGCTTACCGGCGGCCTCTTCGGCTTTGGGACGGCCTGGTTCGCCTTCCCCAATATCGAGGAATCGATGCGCGAGACGCGCCAGTTCTTCATCAAGAAGTTCGCCATGGCCAAGGCCTGATATTCGCGGGCGCGGCCTCCGGGGTATTGCCGACCGAAAGGTCCTGATGTCGCCCAGTGCAAGTCGAACATGCCATTCATCGAATCCGCAGGAATACGTTTCTACCAATTCGAGATTTTTGCACCCCAGCTAGCGCAGGCCGTATTTACGCGCAAGGGAGGAGTGAGCCCCTTGCCGTGGGACTCGCTTAATGTTGGGGGAACCGTTGGGGATGATGCCGCCCGGGTGCGTGAGAATCGCCTGCGGTCTTTTGGCGCCGTCGGCCGGCGGCTGGAATCGATGTTCGACGTTTGGCAGGTGCACTCGGCGGATTTTGTTCTGGCGGAAGCACCCCGGCACCAGGATGAAGCCTACCGCAAGGCGGACATCATTCTGACCGATTCGCCCAAGGTCACGCTGTACATGCGCTTTGCAGACTGCGTGCCTGTGCTGCTCCATGATCCGGTCAGATCGGTGGTGGGAATGGCGCACGCGGGATGGTTGGGGACAGTGCGGGGCGCAGCGCGCGTCGCGATCGAGGCGATGATTTCCGAATATGGTTCAAGGCCTGTGGATATCCTGGCAGCAATCGGCCCGTCGATCGGCGTGGATCACTATGAAGTCGGAGCTGATGTCTCGGATCAGGTTGCGCAGGCCTTTGGCGCTCATAGCGACAAGCTCGTGCAGGTCCGTGACGGCCGGTCCTACCTCGACCTGTGGGCATCCAATCGCCTTCAGCTGGAGCTGATGGGAGTCGAACACATCGAGGTTGCCGGTCTGTGCACCGCCTGCCATACGGGGGATTGGTTCTCACACCGCGCAGAGAGGGGCAAGACGGGCCGCTTCGGCGCGCTCATCGCCCTTCCGTCTTGACGGCATGGTGAGGTCCCGACGCCGAGCACAATTTGCTGCGCATCCCAATCATCTGCTAAACTGGAAAGGTATGACTGCTTCGACCTCGGACCTGGTCAACGCGATCCGCGGCAGACACGCGCAGGTGTTGGAACGAATCGCGGCCTCGGCGCGTCGCGCCGGACGATCTCCTGATTCGGTGCGACTGGTAGCTGTCACGAAGTCACAGCCGCTGCACGTTGTGGAGGCTGCGATCGACGCCGGTCTGCATGTCCTGGGAGAGAACTACGCCGAGGAGGCTGTGTCGAAGATACGAGCACTCCAGGACAGGCTGAACCTTGTACCGCTGCCGGGTGATTCGATGCAGGCCCACTCGGGCCCGGGCTTCAAGGTAGAATGGCACATGGTCGGCCACATCCAAGGACGCAAGGCGAAGCTGGTGGCGGCGTACTTTGACCTGATCCACTCGCTGGATTCGCTGAGATTGGCGGAGCGCCTCAATGGCCACGCCGCGCAACTCGGGCGCGAGCTTCCGGTGCTTCTGGAATTCAACGTTGGAGGCGAGGCCGAAAAACACGGCTGGCCTGCCCGGGAAGAATCCGCCTGGCCGCAGCTTCGCGATGATGCCGAGGCGGTTGCCGACTTCCCCAACCTCAGGATTCGGGGCTTGATGACCATGCCCCCGCTTTCGAACGATCCTGAAGAATCGCGCGTGTACTTCCGTCGCCTGCGCAAGCTGCAGGATTTCCTCGGCGCCGTCGTTTCGAAGGGTGCATGGAGCGAGCTTTCCATGGGTACCAGCGCCGACTACGCCGTGGCCGTGGAGGAAGGCGCCACCCTGGTGCGCGTGGGGGAGGCCATTCTAGGACCACGACCTTCACGGGAGCGTATATGAGTCTGCTGCTGCTGGCACAGCTTATCGGCGTCACGGCCAACGTGTTGACGATCCTGATCTTCGTCTGGGTGGTCGCCTCCTGGATTCTGGCGCCTTACCACCCGGTTCGTGAAGCCCTGGACCGAGTTGTGGAGCCGCTGCTGGCGCCGATACGTCGAGTGCTGCCCATGACAGGACCAATCGACTTCAGCCCCATGATCCTGATCATCTTGATCGCTCTGGCAGCCAGGGTTCTAACCAGTCTTATTGTTGCATTGGGCTGAAGTTCCGGTGGCGGGGCGGAAATATCGTTTGCACGACGGAAAGGCTGGTTCGGCGCTGGCGGTGCGCGTGACGCCGCGTGCCGGCCGCAACCGGATCGCTGAGGTATTGAGCGACGGAACCGTCAAGATCCAGCTTACTGCGGCGCCAATCGACGGCGAAGCGAATGACAACCTCATCGCCTTCCTGGCGAAGACTCTGGACGTCGCCAGGTCAAGGATCGAAATTGTTGCGGGCACGAAGCGACGCGACAAGTTGATCTCGGTCGTGGGGATGGATGCGGCAACGCTGCACGAACGCATCCTTGCCCACCTGGATTGAATTCCCGGCATGTCCTGCGTGGCTGCAGCCTGCTTCGAATCCGGGCAGGCCACCATGTTGTCACTTGCCAGCTGCGGCCACAAGTGGCATAATCCGCCGAATTTCCTGGGTCGCTGATCGGGAGGGAGCATGACGAACATTGTGGATCAGGTCTCACTGGGGGCAATCGTGCAGGTGCGCGACCGACTGCTGGAGCAGCAGGCACGGGGGCGCAAAGTTCTGCGGCTCGAGTCAGGCGACCCCTCGTTTGATATCCCTCCGCAGGCGCGCGAGGCGATGGAGAAAGCTCTCCGTGATGGGCTGACACACTACACGGCTTCCACCGGCATACCGCTGCTACGCGAGGCCGTCTTCCGGAAGGTGACGACCGAGAATGAATTGAGGGTGCCCGATCCCGATCACATTGTCGTCACCAATGGTGGCATGCATGGCCTCTACATAATCTTCCTTGCCCTGCTGGAGCTCGGTGATGAGGTCATCCTACCCGATCCGATGTGGACCGAGATCGCCGAGAACATCCGACTGGGTGGCGGCAAGGCCGTGCCTGTCCGCCTGCGACCGGAGAACGGCTACCAATACGATCCGGCCGAGATCGAGGCCGCCGTAACGCCGCGCACGCGCGCGATCTTCATTAATACGCCACAGAATCCCATCGGGATGGTCGCCGGCCGGGACACGCTGGAAGCCATTGCCGGCATTGCCGAGCGCCGCGGCCTTTTCCTTGTGAGCGACGAGGCCTACGAGCACGTCATATTCGAAGGACAGAAACACGTAAGTCTCGGTTCGCTGCCCGGTGCGCAGGACCGGACCATCAGCGTCTTCTCGCTGTCCAAGACGTACGCCATGAGCGGGCTGCGACTTGGCTACGTTGTTGTGAGCCAGCCGCTGTTTCTTGAGCGCATGAAGAAGCTCGTGCGCTGCACGATCAATGGGGTCAACTCGATCGCGCAGTACGGCGCGGCAGCGGCCATCAATGGTCCCCAGGATTTCACCCATGAGATGGCCCGGGAATACGAGAAGCGGCGAGACATCCTGTTTGCCGCCCTGGAAGAGGCGCCATACGTGCAGGCGTTCAAGCCGGGCGGCGCATTCTATCTCTGGGCCCGCATCCAGCCCGATTGGCCGGGCTATGGCGGTCAACGCGATGATTGGTCGATGACCAACTACTTGATCGACAAGGCCGGGATCGGGTCTTCACCGGGCTCGGCTTTTGGAGCGGCTGGCGCCGGGCACATACGCTTCGCCTTCTCGTGCTCGACCGACCAGGTTGAGGAGGCGGCGCGACTATTGCCGCCGACTCTGCAGGCAATCAGGACTGCGTGAGCACACGAGTCTGAAGTTTGCGCGCCGGGGCGCTCCCGGGCATTACGTGCCAGGTCCGTACAGCCTGCGATAGATGACGAAGATCTCGTAGATCCTGCGGATGTAGTCGCGGGATTCCTGCGCCCGAACGGTCTCAAGGAAAAGATCTGGATCGTCCTGTGCCAGTTCCTGCCAGGCCGCGGCGTTGCCCGGTCCGCCATTGTAGGCGGCTAGCGCGGCATATAGGTCGCCGCCAAGCATCCGTCGATTGCTCGAGAGATAGTGCGCGCCATACGCGATGCTGACGTTCGGGCGGTACAGGTCGTCAGGCTCAAAGTTGATCGGCCAACCCAACTGGCCCGAAATGCCCGCGCCGGTCGCTGGCATGATCTGCATCAGCCCCCGTGCGCCTGCCGCCGAACTCACGAATCCCTCAAACAGGCTCTCCTGTCGAATCACGCTGAACAAGAAGAGCGGATCCAACCCATTTGCCTCAGCCGCAGGGATGATCAGGTCCCGGAAATAGAGACCATAGCGCACATGGCTGAAGTACGGCGGGGCGAGCATCGATGACTGTTGGTCCTGCAAGCCCGCCAGCGTGAGCACCTGGCGGGCAGCCGTGATGCCCGAGCGGTACAGACCAAGCTCCAACAAGTAGTTGGCAAGCCTGTAGGTCTGAACGGCATCCGAACTGATCGATTCCCGCAGGTCTTCAAATTCCAGCCGTGCCTGGTCATACAGACCGAAATTCCACAGCTCGCGGCCTCGGATGAGACGAGGGTCTGCCGCCAGGCTGTCCAGCCCGGAGAGGTCCGTCTCCGGCGGCAGGCTGAAAGTCAGGCGCATCCACGAGGCCGCTGCCTGGCGCTCGGCCGCAAGATCGACCTCAAGGGTGGTATGCGTGGCAGGAGTAAACGGGGTGCGGCCGTTCAGCAGGTCGGAGGCGCGCTCGCTGTAGTAGCCGCCGGGATCGGCACTCTGAGCGAGCTGCCAGGCGTTCTGTGCTTCACCCAGGTTTCCCAACTTCTCTCGCGCCTTGCCGATCCACAGATGCGCCCGCGCCTGATCTTGCGTGGGTCCGGCCAGTAGCAGACTTCGATCGAACAGGGGCAGGGCGGCCTGGAAGTCGGCCTGCCGATACTGCATGATGCCTGCGAACAGCATCGCCGTGGAGGCCAATTCATGCGTCGGATACTCATCACCGACCCGCTGCCAATAGACCGCAGCGTCATCGAAGCGACCGTCGCGTTCCAGTATGCGGGCGGCGGTCAGCAGCGCATCCGGCGCATCCGCGGCTGCGGGTGCGGCCTTGACGTAGTCAAGCAGCGTCTGGGCCGCCTCCGGGTATCGATTCAGATTCACCCATTCGATGGTGGACTTCTCGAACCAGGCCTCAGCCCACATTGGATGCGCCGCGAAGTTCTGGATGAAGAACGCATATGCATCCACGGCTTCCTGATATTGTTGCAGCTGGTCAAGGCTCAGGGCTCGGTAGTAGTATGCGGTCCCGTCGTTGCCGGGATTGGCCGCGACGTAGCGATTCAGGGCCTCAAGGGCTTTGTCATACACCCCCGCAAAATAGTCAGTCAGTCCCCGGTCGAGATCGTTTATCGCGACCCCGGCCTCAAGCAGCTGCACCAGGGCGAGGTACGAATATGTTGAGAGCGGATAGTTTTCGACCGCGTGGCTGTATCGCTCATGCGCCTGGGCGGATCGCTCGGAGGCGAGGTATGACTGCCCGGCAAGGTAATCCACCTGCGCCCGGATGTAGTCGTTCGTTGTGTTTGCGGCGATCGTATCGTACAGGCCGATGGCGGTGTCCCAGTTGCCCAGAGCCGCGTGGGTCTGGGCGATCTTGATCTGAAGCGCCTGCGCGTCATCCAGATGGGATGCTGCCTGCGCGAAGCCATAGGCATCCAGCGCACCCGCATAGTCGCCCGCTTCGCTCAGGGTGTCGCCGCGGAGCTCGGATGCATATGAATCCAGCACGCCTGGCCGGGAGATGATGTAGCCGGCGTACGCGGAAGCGGCCTCGGCGTATTGCTGCGTGGCCGCGAGGCACTGCCCTTCGAGGAAACGAGCGGGAGCGGCGAAGGGCGAATCCGGGAATTCGGAGCCGAGCCGCCGCAGCGTAAGGATGGCGGCATCGTAGCGCCCATTGGAGTACTGGGCGCGGCTCAGGCCCCAGAGCGCTGCGGCGCGGATCGCCGCATCAGCGGTGTTGGATGCGGCGGCAGTATATTCCTGGATGGCCGCTTCGTAGTCACCGTTGAAGAGTGACCGATCGCCACTGCTGACGCGCACGATCGGCACGGGCGTCTCCGAAGGGGACGGTATGTCTGATGCGATCGGAACCCTCGTGCCGCCCGGAACCGCAGCAGGCTCACCAGGTGCCACCGAGGCCGCCGGAAAGAGGCTGCATCCCGCCAGCACAAGCTGCAGAGCGATGGCAAGCGTCACGCGCAGGGCTTCACGCATTACGTCCTTATACAAGCAAAGGGGAGGGGTGTCAAGCAAGCATGCGGCCGGAGCCGGAATCCAGACGCGGGAGCACCCTCCATGGGCCGTCGCATGCGGCATTGCGAGGCTGAATTTCTAGACAATATCGAACCGGCATGTTAGACTCACGAAACTTGGTACCGGCGTGGCGCAGAGCGCCACGCCTTTTCCTGCGCATCGCGGCGCGCGAGAAACGGATCGCCAGCCGTGCGCGGGAGTGAGGTCCCGTGGACATTCTGCTTACCGGCTCGGTGGCGTACGACTACCTGATGACCTTTCCGGGATTGTTCTCTGAACAGATCCTGCCGGAAAGGCTTGCCTCCATCAGCCTATCGTTTCTAGTTGATTCAATGGCGAAAGCGCGCGGAGGTATTGCGCCAAATATCGCCTACAGCATGGCCCTGCTCGGCGAGCGGCCGCGCGTCATGGCGACCGTGGGTGAGGATTTTGGCGAGTACCGATCCTGGCTGGAATCCAAAGGAGTCGACACCACGCTGATGCAGGTCATTCCCGGAGAATTCACTGCCTCCTTCTTTGCCACCACCGATCGCTCCTCTGCTCAAATCGCCTCGTTCTACCCCGGCGCCATGGGGCACTCTGCCGTCCAGTCCTTGAAAGACCTGAAGAAGAAGCCGGACCTGCTGGTCGTATCCCCCAGCGCACCGGACGCCATGATGAAGTTCCCGGGCGAGTGCCGAGAGCTCGGCATTCCCTATCTGTACGATCCCAGCCAGCAAGTACTGCGGCTGGAAGGCGCCGAACTATCCCGTGACATGGAGGGCGCGGCCTTCCTCTTCTGCAATGACTATGAGTTTGGGCTGATCTCCAAGAAGACCGGCCGCGATTTGCAGGAGATCTTGAAGCACGTGAAGGTGCTGGTGGTTACGCGTGGCAAGGACGGCGCCAATCTGTACACTAACGGTCAGGAGCTATTCATCCCCACGGTGCCGGAACGCGAGATCGTCGACCCCACCGGTGTGGGAGACGCCTTTCGTGGCGGCTTTCTCGCAGGTCACAGCCACGGTTGGGATTGGAAACTCTGCGGCGAGGTGGGCGCCCTGGCTGCTGTATACTGCCTCGAGTGTCGCGGCCCTCAAAATCATTCATTC
>Ga0315288_10000122_pt1 | contig 84991 bp, 66 predicted proteins | sample YL17G11_20_MG_FD_203454 | JGI IMG/M metagenome (GOLD analysis project Ga0315288, IMG submission 203454) | Sediment microbial communities from Yellowstone Lake, YNP, Wyoming, USA - YL17G11_20 | ecosystem: Environmental > Aquatic > Freshwater > Lake > Sediment | place: USA: Wyoming | collected... | reverse complement strand
TATATCTTATATCTTATATCTTATATCTTATTTACCATTTATTCTTATGCTTTTTTGGATGTAGGTTTAACTTTAACCTCATTTAGACAATATCTAGAATTTCAAGAAAAAATGCGTTGGTTTGGTTATTTTAATCGTCCCATGTCGACGCTAATTTTTATTTTTCTTTGTTCTTCCCTTTATACTCTATACTTTATGCTCTATACTTTTATCAATAAGGCTAAAATTCCCTTAACAAAGATTCTTTTGGCAGCCATCTTAATCAGCGGAATTTTAATTTTAGCTTATCCAGCTTTTTCCCATGATATTTTCAACTATATTTTTAACGCCAAGATGGTTTTGATTTACCATGCTGATCCCCACAAAATCGCCGCTTGGAATTTTCCGGATCCTATGCTTGGGTTTATGCGTAATATTCATACGCCTGCACCATATTTTTATGGCTGGACAATTATTTCTCTAATACCTTTTATACTTGGTCTTAATCGCATTTTTGTCGAAATTATCAGCTTTAAAGTTTTTTCTGTCGCACTTTTTTTATTGACTTATATCGTTTTAAATAAAATATTACAAAAATTAAAGTTTGCCAATATTCATAAGCGCTTACATCTTTTTTTGCTCAACCCTCTTATTTTAATTGAAGCAATCGGAGTTGGTCATAATGATTTTTCTATGATGCTGCCAGTCTTGTTAAGTTTTTACTTTTTGATAATCTATAAAGAAAAAAAGTTATTAAAATATCTTCTATCTTCTATTTTCTGCCTGCTGTTTTCGATATCCACTAAATATGCGAGTGTTATTCTTTTGCCCTTATTTGTGTGCTGGTATTTTAAAAATGATTTTGACTTGGGTTTATGGGGAGCGATATTATTATTTCTAATTCCCTTTAGCCGTCCTTTAGATCAACTGCATTCTTGGTATTTGCTTTGGCCGTTAACTTGGGTTTTTTTAGCGAAAAATACGAAAGCGGTTTATTTCTTTTGTCTTTTATCCTTTTTTGCTTTACTGCGTTACGCGCCATATATATGGTATGGCAATTGGGATCCACCGGTACCCATACAAAGGTTAATAATCTATTTATTATTACCGGGATTACTATTAATAATTGGGGTATTGCGTAAGTTAATGGGGAATTCCAACTTTTTCTTTAATAAAACAAAATAGACAAAAAGTTGATTTAAATTCTTTCACTTTCCACCATTCCATAATATCTAAAGCTACATATTTAGGTGAAGTATTTATCCAGGATTCTGTTTTAAAACCTGGTTTCCCCCAATAAGGAGACAAATTGTAAATCCAGGTTTTATTATTATTAATTGAGGAAATAGTGGCAATTTTCTCATAAGGAAAATCTAAAGTTGATAAACCTAATTTTGTGCCATTTTGTTCGTCAATTAAATTATTAAAACTTAAGAAAAAACTAGTAACCATTGCTGGAGTAGGATTAATGTATTGATAGTCGTAAATCATAAATTTATCATTTGGGCGTATAGTTTTTAATTGAGTAACGGTTTTTCTAATTATTTCTCGAATTTGTCCTGTACCTCTTTGTCCCTTTATGAGTAGAATATTAGCTTTCATCGTAAATAAAAACAATATTATTAAGAATAAAATACCTATAATTTTTTTTATATTTAATAAGCTTACGATAATAAAACCAGAAAAATAAATTACAAGTGGATAAAAATAAAGCATATATCCTTCCAGACGTTCGCCCCGATAATATCTGTTAATAAAAAGCATTAAACCAAAAACTATGGCTAAAAACAGAGTGTCCCTAGATAGTTTTTTTGTTAAGAATTGATAAACTACAAAAATAACAGAGAGTAACATAAATAAGTAACCAAAAATTAGTTGATCTCCAAGGAGATTAGCCCAAAGTTTGGGCCAAAACTGACCAACATATATCAGCCAACGATTACTTACCCAAAATCGATATTGACCAATAAGAAAGAAATCAAGGACATTATTGATGTTTTTCCAACCTTGAGTAGAGTCCCAATATAGTAGAGGAAGTAAGGGAATTAAGAAGCCGATAATAAACACAAGAGCACCAGTAAAGAGTTTTTTAAAATTTGGTTTTTCTGCAAATATTACCACTAGGGTAAAAAAGATAAAGTTTAATGCTTGAAAGTGATTATTTATAGCTAGGCCGAAACTTATTCCCATCAAGAATAGGTGCCAAAGGTTTTTAGACCTTAGGTATAGAAGACCGTTTAAAATCATTAAAGCGCCAAAGAAGGGGATTAATGTCGGTTGATGAATAATAGCTATTCTAAGTAGTTGGGCTGTGGAAATGGTAGTAAGTAAGCCTAAGATTAGGCCACCTCTTTCTTTCCAGACAATATTGCCTATTTGAACCATAGTCCAGATATAAAGAAGATCAAAGATAATATAGAGAAGCCAGGGTGCAAAAATAAGCTTGGGAGCAATGATATAACTTAACATTATCTCCCAATAATATAATGGCCCCCAAACAAAAGGACCTGCAGAACTAAAAGCTCCAATTAAGGGGATTTTTTTAAGATTAAGAGCTTCTTTAGCTACCATGGCATCACGTGCCTGGTCAAAATCTACAATCCACCGGTTATTAATGCGATATAATCTTAAGAAGACAGCTAAAGCAAAAATTAAAATTAGACTAAATATATAAAGTTTGTTTGTCCTTTTTGCTCTAACCATTTCTTATTCCTTCCTTATTTGCATTAACTTGATTCCAGCCGTGAGTTTTTCTTTGGTAAAACAGGTTAAACAAAAAGTTGATTTAAATTCCTTAACTTTCCACCATTCTAAAATATCCAAACAGACAAATTTGGGAGAAACGTTGATCCACCTTTGTTGATCAAATTCTTTTTTTGACCAAAAAGAAGTTAGATCGTAAATATTAGTTTGTTGAAGAATACCATTAACTTCAGTTAGCTTTGGGTAAGGAAGATTATCCTGTGTTGAAAAACCTAAAATAGTTCCATTTTTTTCGTCAATAAGGTTTGCAAAACTTAAAAAGAAACTGGTCATCATACTAGGTGTTGGACTAAGATAACGATCATCATAGATTTTAAACTTTTCTTTCGGTCTCAAAACCTTTAGCTCTTTCACTAGTTTATTAATTATTGGTCGGGGATTATTAGGGTCCATTTGATTCTTAATGAGTCTTAAATCTGCTTTTAAGGTAAAAAATAATAAAGGGATTAAAAAAGTGACTGCCAGCATTTTATTTAATTTAATTAAACTAACGATAACGTATCCGGAAAAATAAATTATTAAGGGATAAAAATAAACCATATAACCTTCAAATCTTTCACCTCGATAATAGCGATTTAAAACAAGTAAAATGCCAAAAACAGTGGCCAAGCCAAAAATAGTTTTAGGCAGTTTTTTTGCTATTAATTGAGTAATAAGAAAAACAATAATTAAACCGATAAATAAATAACCATAAATAAGATTGCCGCCGATGACGGAAGACCAAAGTTTGGGCCAATATTGGCCAGCATAAATTAGCCAGCGGTTGCTGACCCAAAGCCGATACTGACCAATAAGAAAATAATCCAGGACATTTTTAATATTTTTCCAACCCATATGATAATCCCAATAAGCTAGGGGAAGAAGAGGAATTATTAATCCTATCAAAAAAGATAGAGAACTAATAAAAACTTTCTTAATTTTTGTTTTTTCAGTTAATAAAATTATTAGCGGAGCAAAAAATAAATAATTTAAAGCCTGAAAGTGATTATTCAAAGCCCAACCAATGCTCATTCCCATCAATAACAAATAAAGCGGTTTTTTTGTTTTTGCATATAAAAGAAAGGTTAAAATGACCAGGGAGCCGCAAACCGGAACTAATGTGGGTTGGTTAACTAAGCTAGCCCGAAAAAGCATTCCGGTAGAAATAGCAGTAATTAAGCCTAAAATTAGACCGCCTTTTTCTCCCCAGGAAATTTTTCCGATTTTAATCATCACTAAAATATGAATAAGATCAACGATGGTATATAAAACCCAAGGTGCAAAAATAAAATTAGGCGCAATTGCGTAGCTTAGCATGATAAACCAAAAATAGATTGGCCCCCAAACAAAAGGACCGGCCGAACTAAAAGCGCCAATTTGGGGGATATTTTTAAGCCTTAAGGCTTCTCTGGCTACCATAGAGTCACGGGCAGGATCGTAATCGACAGACCAGCGGTCATTAATCCGGTAAAATCTCAAAAAAACAGCGAAGAAGAAAATAAAAAAAACTCCAATTTGGTAAAAATTAATTTTTATTTTTTTATTGGACATTTTTAGATATAATGATTATATTATATTAGCTTATTAACAAAAAGGGTAGAAATCAGTTTATGATTTTATTGGTAATTCCATTATTACTATTTTTCTTTTTTCGGTTGGTTAATTTAAATATTATTCCCATTTTTGCAGACGAAGCGATTTATATTCATTGGGCGCAAATTGCCTGGCATGATCATACTCAAAGATTTATCAGCTTAACCGATGGCAAGCCGCCCCTGCATACTTGGTTAATGATTCCTTGGTTAAAAATTATTAGCGATCCTTTAATAGCAGGCAGGCTTTTATCGGTTACAGCAGGTTTATTAACATTAGTGGGTATTTACTTGATTATAAAGGAAGTTTTTAATGACAAAACAGCCTTTATAGCAGTTTTCTTAACAGCAATTTCACCATTTTTGGTATTTTATGATCGTTTAGCTGTCGCTGACAGTTTATTGACTGCTTTTGGCGTTTGGTCTTTTTATTTAGGCTTACAATTAATTAATAAACCAGATTTAGGAAAAGCTTTTTTACTTGGTTTTTGTTGGGCCGGAGGACTGTTATCTAAACAACCAGGATGGTATTTTATTCTTCTTTCTCCGTCCTTATTACTACTCAACAGACCAAAAAAGATAATTAAAATATTGCTATTTTCAGCAATTGCTCTAACTGTCGGATTATTTGGCTATAATTTAATTAAACTTTCACCTTATTCGCATTTAATTTCAGCTCGGTCTTATGATTATGTTTTGGGTAAACGAGAATTTCTCCAAGCACCTTTTCAACTTTTTTGGGGTAATTTAAAGGCAATTTTGTTTTGGATTTATTCTTATCAAAAGATTATTCCCAGTTTGTTGTTTTTAATAGGGGTGTTTTTATTAATTAAAAACCATTGGAAAAAGGCATTAACATTTCTAATTTGGTTAATTGTTCCTACCTTTGGTTCCGCAGCGATCGGCAAAATTATTTTTCCCCGCTACTTTTTACTAATTGAACCTTGGATAATTATTTTTATTAGCTATGGCATTTTTTTATTAGTAAAAAAAGTCCGGCTTTTATTTGGTAAAGCCGGGCTTTTCATAATATATTTATTAGTTTTTCTTCCCTGGTTAATTTTTAGTTGGTTAATTATTTTTAAACCAGTTAAGGCTCCACTTATTGAAAGGGAGCAGGATCAGTATTTAACCAGTTGGTCAGCTGGTTATGGCATTAAAGAAATTGCCCAATATCTTAAAAAAAATTATCCGCAAGAAAGAATAGATGTGGGGACAGAAGGTTTTTTTGGTACCTTGCCTGATGGTTTACAAGTTTACCTTGATGGTTATAAGAATATTAATGTATTTGGTGTTGGTCAGCCGCTTGATAAAGTGCCGGATAATCTTTGGGAGCGTGCCAAATTAAATCCTACATTTTTAGTTATCAACGATTCGCGCTACTTAGGAGATGGTATTAATTTAGAGTTAGTCAACAAATTTCCTAAACCAGACTTTCCATTTTTTAAAGAATCGCTTTTATTTTTTAAAGTAAAATCACCATGAAAATAAAATTATTGATTAATTATTATTATCATAGGTTTATTAGTCTTTGGTGGGGATTATTGATTATTGGACTAATTATTCCATCAATTTTACCGCTATTCCGCCACGATTTTTTTCATATGCATGATTATACCCACGTAGCTAGGCTTTATGAAATGGATAAAGCCATAAAGGATGGTCATTTTCCCATGCGTTGGTCTAAAGATTTAGGTTGGGGATATGGTATGCCTTTATTTAATTTTTATGCCCCCCTTCCTTATTATTTTGCAGAAATTTTTCACCTGTTAGGTTTTACTTTTCTTGATTCAATAAAAATATGTTTTGGTGCAACCTTCTTTATAGCTTTTTTGGGAATGTTTTTGCTGGCTAAAAAATTATGGGGTAATTTAGGTGGAATATTATCTGGTTTAGCTTTTGTTTATTCTCCTTATCGGTCAGTTGATTTTTATGTCCGAGGAGCTTTGGGAGAACTTTTCGGCATTTCTTTAATTCCCTTATCAATTTGGGCAATTTGGCAATTAATAGAAAAACGAACTCCTAAAAAATTAGTAATAGCCACTCTAGCTATGGCCTGCCTTTTTTTATCCCATACGGTATTAACGTTAATAGTCATTCCAGTAATGTTATTTATTGCCACCTTCTTTATTATAATTAATAAAAAGCGAATAAAAGGTTGTTTCTATTTTATTACTTCATTTTTATTATCTTTAAGTTTATCATCATTTTTTCTACTTCCTGCATTTTTCGAAAAAAAATTTACTCAAGTTAATAAATTAACAGAAGGATTCAGTTATTATGGACATCATTTTTTGTACTGGCGTCAATTTTTATCAGGAACTTGGGGTTATGGGGGGTCAGTGGATAGTATTCCTGATGGGATATCGTTTCATTTAGGCAAGCTTCATTTATTGTTAGCAATAATTACACTATTGTGTTCAATTGTTTACTTCTTTACAAAAAAGAAAATTGATAAAAGAGGATTAACTGTTTTGTTTTTCTTTTTCCTTGGTTTCGGATGTGCCTTTCTGTCTACTTATAAGGCTAAACCAATTTGGGATGCTCTTCCCTTAATGGCTTATATTCAATTTCCCTGGCGGTTTAATTCTTTTATTATTGTATTTTTAGGATTTCTTATTGGAGGATCATATTATTATTTGCAGAAATTAAATACTAAAATAGCGATAATTTTTTTAATATTATTAATAGGCATATTTTTAAAATTGAATATTCGTTATTTTAAACCTGAAGCCTATATTGATTCTTCGTTGCTTTATTATACCGATGAAACCCTTATTAAAAAACAAATGAGTGGAATTATTCCCGACTATATTCCTCTGTGGGTTAAATTAGTCCCGCAAATAATACCAGAAAAAGACTATGAGATTATATCCGGAGATCCTTATGTTGAAGTCAAAGAATCAAAAACTCAAAAATTGGCTTTAGAAATTTCCTCTCAAGACAAATCCAGAATTTTGTTGAATAGGTTCTATTTTCCTGGCTGGGAAGCTTCTATTAATAACAAGAAGGTTAGTTTTGATTATCAAGAAAATAATGGCATAATTGGGTTTAATTTACCAGCAGGGAATTTAAGCCTAACTTTAGAATTTAAACCAACCAAAATTCGACTTATTTCTGATATTATTTCTTTAACAAGTTTATTAATTCTAGGAGGTATTTTTGTTTCCCGAAAGAAAATTTCTTAAAATATACCCCTTTTTTTTCTGGTTGGCTCTTTTAATATCATTGTTATTAATTTATCATTCAAGTTTTTATAATTTCTTTTTTGGTGATGATTTTTATAATTTAATGCTGGCTAAAACCGATCGCTTAAGTGCAGTTGTCAATTTTTTTAACCCTGTTAAAGCTCCGCTAGAATTTCCTTTTTATCGTCCCCTAACAACACAATTTTATTTTTGGTTAGGAGAAAAACTTTTTAACTTAAATCCTTTGGGCTACCACATAATTAACTTTTCCTTCTTTTTTATAAGTATAATTTTAGTTTTTTATTTAACAAAGCTGCTTTTAAAAGATAAATTAATTACCTACCTAACGACATTTTTTTATGCCTTTTCTACCTCTCATTTTTATCGGCTGTATTTTCTTACTCAATTTCAAGAACTAGGTTTGACGGTATTTTATTTTTTATCAGTTATTCTTTATGTGCTTTTTAGAAAGAGCAAAAGAATAAGTTATTATTTTTTCTCTTTGATAATTTTTATCGTTGCCATTACCTGCAAAGAAACAGCAGTTACCCTCCCGTTAATTTTATTATTGGTTGAGTTATTTTTTTTCAAAAAAAGCAATTTTACGAAATGGTTAATGAAGACAATAATTTATTTATTTTCTTACCTATTTATACTTTTAGGTTATTTATATTTACGTTTAGCCTTTTTTGGTTTTAGTCAGGGAAACGAATACATTTTTGTTTTTAAATTAAAAAGTGTTGTTAATAATCTCTTGTGGTATATTTTATGGGCAATAGGTATTCCCGAGAATTTTGTCAATGTAAAGCTAATAGATAATTTTTATCTGATTAATCCAGAATTTTTTACCAACTTTGGCAGGGAAGGGGCCGTTGTTATGCCATTTTTTATTATTTTTATTTTCTTTTTATTATTGGGAATAAAAATTTTTACCCTTCAGATAAAAGAAAAGTATATCTTAAAAGATATTAAAATGTTACTATTTGCCGTTTTCTGGTTTTTGGGGACAATTGTTTTAGTGATGTTTTTTCCTTTTCATAAATTTAGCTACAGTTTGGCTTTACCGCTTTGGGGTATCGCTTTATTTTTAGCTTTATTAATAAGAAAGCTAAATAACTTTTCTTATACCTTCTTTTTTATGTCGTTGTTAATCTATTTGCTGGTAAATATTAGTTCTTCCGTCTATGCCGTCAAGAATCACTGGACTGTTAACCGGGCTAAATTAGCGCAAAAAGTGTTTACCTATCTGGAAAAAAATTACTTATATTTTCCTAACGGATCAACAATCTGCTTTTCTGATAGTAATATGAGTATTCCTTTTGAAGATAAATTTAAAACTAATAGATTATCTTTTTCTAAAGAATTGGATGATGTTTTAGTAGGTAGTAAAGGCATAGAAGCTTTTTATAGTTTTAATAATCTAGTTAAAACCAAAAATCAAGACACAAAGGTTTTATTTGAATATAATAGTTTAGGTAACGAAGACAATAAGAATAATAGTATTATTATTTCAGCCAGGCAATTTTTCGAAAATTAAATATGTCAACAGACTCAGAAAATAATTCTTTTTATCAAGTAAAAAAACGTTCCGTTAGAAGTGTTTTTTTACTTACCAGTCGAACAATTTTATTACAACTGATTAACTTTATTGGTTATTTTTTTATCACGATTTTTTTAGAAGTTTCTCAATTTGGTCTATTTATTTTAGTTTCTACCTTTATTGATATTTTAGGATATTTTTCTGATATTGGATTAGCCGCCGCCTTAGTCCAAAAAAAAGAAGAGCCTAGCTTAGAAGAAATCCGATCTACCTTTACTACCCAGCAGATCTTAGTTTTACTGATTTCAGCAATTCTTTTACTCTGTTCATCTTTCATAAAACAATTTTATCAACTAAGTCAAGAAGGTATGTGGTTGCTTTATAGTTTTACTTTGGCCTTCTTTTTATCCTCATTGAAAACTATTCCGTCTGTTTTATTAGAGCGGAAATTAAATTTTTCGAAAATTATTATTCCACAGTTAATTGAGGTTATTGCTTTTAATGTAGTCGTTATATTTTTGGCTTGGAAGGGTTTTGGATTAAGAAGTTATGCTTGGGCAGTGTTGATTAGAAGTATTTTAGGAGTAATCGTTTTATATCTCATAGCACCATGGGAGATTGGTTTAAACTTTTCCTTTAGCGCCTTAAAAAACCTTTTTAAATTTGGTGTACCCTATCAGCTAAATACACTTTTAGCGGCTGTTAAAGATAAATTTATGATCCTGTTTCTGGGTAGGATTATTGGCAATAACGGCATTGCTCTTATGGGTTGGGCGGAAAAGTGGTCTACTTTGCCTTTGCGATATTTTCTTGACAGTACTGTCAAAGTTGCCTTCCCCACTTTTTCCCGACTGCAGGCCAATAAAGATAAACTTAAAAAAGCTATTGAAAAAACACTTTATTTTTTGATTACAATTATCTCTCCGGCTTTAGTCGGGATAGCTTTAATTAGCAGGCCATTTATCAATATTATTCCCAAATATCTTAAGTGGCAGCCCGCAATCATTCCACTTTATATTTTTTGTTTTGCTTCCCTATGGGGTAGTTTGGCGGTTTTTTTAACCACGGTTTTTAATTCTATTGGTAAGATTAAAACAACTTTAAAACTAATGGTTTTTTGGACGATTATTTCATGGATTTTTATTCCGATTTTATCTTTAAAATTTGGCGTCATTGGTGCCTCTGTGGCTGTTGGTTTGGTTAACTTTAGCTCAATAATAGGTATTTTTATTATACAGAAATGGATTATGATTGATTTTTGGGGGCAGTTTAGAGGACCATTTATAGGATTAATAATAATGATTGTGGTTAATTTAACCTTGCAAAGCCATTTGCCTTTGAATATTTTAGGGATCGTATCAATAATGATTATTAGCGCCCTTACTTATATATTTTCTTTAATAATAGTTGATAGCAAAAAACTAAGACAAGAATTAATTTATTTAAATGAAATTATTAAAACTAAAGTGTAAATGAAAATAGGTTTAATTATATTGAATTATCATAATTTTTTGGAGACAAATAAATGTCTAACCGAATTGAAAAATATTAATAAATCGAATTTTATCTTAGATATAGTAATCGTAGACAATAGTGTTAGGGCAAAAAGTCGGCAATTATTAAAACAGAGCAATCCAAACATTACTATTATTGAGAATAACAAAAATTTGGGTTTTGCTGAAGGAAATAATGTTGGAATTAGACTAGTTTTGAGTAAAGGAGCAGAAGCGGTAGTTTTATTAAACAATGATACGATTGTTGATAAAAATTTCCTTCTGCCTTTAATTAAAACCGCCAATAATAATGCCAAAATTGGGATCTTATCTCCCAAGATTTATTTTTATCCCGGAAAAGAATTTCATTACTCAAGATATCATAAAAAAGAAAGAGGTAAAGTTATCTGGTATGCCGGTGGAATTATAGATTGGAATAATGTTTTAATTTCTCATAGAGGAGTTGATGAAGTAGATAAGGGGCAGTATGAAGAAACTCAAGAAACTGATTTAGCTACTGGTTGTTGCATGTTGATAAAAAAGGAAATTTTTAATCGCGTAGGTTTATTGGATAAAAAATATTTTTTATATTGGGAAGATGCTGATTTGTGTCAACGAGCCAAAAACGCTGGTTTTAAGATTATTTATGAGCCAAAATCATTCTTATGGCATAAAAACGCTTCTTCCAGCGGCGGAGCTGGTGGTAATACCTCGGTTTATTATCAAACCAGAAACAGAGCCTTATTCGCTTTAAAATATGCGCCGATAAGGAGTAAAATTGCCGTGATAAAGGAACTAATAAAAAATTATCAATCTAAAAATTATTGGGTGCGGCAAGCAACCAAAGATTTTTTTATGGCCAGATTTGGTCAAATAAGACAATGAAGAACAATAAACTAATTGTATTTTTAATATTTTTTTTAGCCTTTATTTTGAGATTTATTTATCTTGGTCAGATTCCTGCAGAATTAAATAGAGATGAAGTATCGGTGGGATTTAATGCTTATTCTTTATTAAAAACAGGAAGAGATGAGCATGGACGCGGACCTTGGCCATTAGTTTTTAAGGCATTCGGTGATTATAAAATTCCTGGATATATTTATCTGGTTTTACCGGTCATTAAATTTTTTGGTCTTAATGCCTTCAGCGTTCGTTTACCAGCCGCTTTTTTCGGATTTTTAACAATTATTGTCTTATACTTTTTTATTAAAGAATTGTTTCCAAAAAATGAGTGGTTAGCAATTATAGCTTGTTTTATCTTGGCAATTGCTCCATTTCATCTTCATTACAGCCGACAGCAGTTTGAGGCAACGGTAGCTTTATTTTTTACACTCATGGGATTACTTTGCTTATTAAAAGCAAGAAAAAATCAAAAAATGTTAATTTTTTCGCTGTTAGCTTTTCTGGCGTCATTTTTTACTTATAATACATCTTTATTTATTACGCTACCTTTAATTTTATGGACTTTTTATGTTTATAGACAAGATTTTTTAGTTAAAAAGAAAGCAACAGTTTTAAATATAATATTTGTCTTTTTAATAATAATTTCACTTCTAGGATATTGGAATTTAGTTAAAGAGGGAAATCGAGGCAGAACTAATACGACAATTTTTAATCAGATTAAAACTAAAGAAGAAATAGATTCTAATTTATTTTTATTAAATAAAAAAGGTTCTCCACTTGTTATTGGCCGTTTTTTTAATAACAAGTTAATATTTTTAACTAAAGCATTTATTAAAAACTATCTGGCTGCTTTTAACCCAAAATTTATTTTTATTACCAGTGATAATAATTACTGGCATAGTTTAGGATATCTTAACTTCGGCAATATTTTAATAATTCTTCTGCCTTTTATTTTGATGGGGATTTTTAAGATTTTTATTAATTTCAAGGAAAAACATAATCTCTGGCTTATTGGTTATTTATTTATTACACCGATTGCTAATGGTTTAACAATAGATTCACCTATTCTTACAAGACTTTTAGATTTTCATTTAGTATTAATTGTTTTAGCTGGTTTAGGCCTGGAGCAATTTTTATTTAGGCAAAAGAAAAATAATCTTAAAAATATATTGTTCGGAGGACTTTTTGGTTTTTCCATCTGTAATTATCTCTTGACGTATTTTTTGATTTTTCCCCAAAGTCCTATGAATGCCAGTTCTTGGTTAACAGGTATAAGAGAAGTTTGTCAAATTGTAGCTAAAGAAGAACAAAAATACGATTATATTTTTTTGGATTCTAATGTAGAATTAGGATATATCTTTTTTGCTTTCTATTTTCCTTTTCCACCGGTAAATTTTCAAAGAGAAGCGGTTTGGAAGTTTGACGGTTTTGACAAAGTTTATTCTTATAAAAAATATTATTTTGGTTTAAATGTTAATGAAATGAATAATTTTAATAATTTAAAAGATATAATAGGAGAAGGAAAAAGTAAAAATATTTTACTAATCGAAAAAATTACACCGGAAATTTCTATTACTAAAGAAGATAATAAATTTTTTATTTATGATTCATTTGGTAAACCAATTTGGCAGCTTAAATCCATAATAATCTAACTTATATTATATATAATTTTGTTAGAAAGAGGATATTTTTGAATAGAGAGACAAAAATTATTATCATTATCTTTATTTTAGGTTTCTTTTTGAGACTAATAAGTTTAGATAAGATACCTTCAGAGATCAATAGAGATGAAGCAGCTATTGGTTATAATGCTTATAGTTTATTAAAAACGGGGAGAGATGAGTTTGGTAAAGGGTTGTGGCCTTTAGTATTCCGATCTTTTGGTGATTATAAACTGCCTGGATATATATATTTAACTGCTCCTTTAATAAAAATTTTTGGTTTAAATGCCTATAGTGTTCGTTTACCGGCAGCTTTTTTTGGATCATTGACGATAATAATTGTTTATTTATTAGCTAAAGAGATATTTTCTCAAAAAAAGGAGATTCCCTTAATTGTTTCCTTAGTCCTCGCTTTTGCTCCATTTCACCTTCATTACAGTCGGCAAGCCTATGAGGCTACGGTAGCGTTATTTTTTAGCTTAACTAGTATTTTTTTGGTAATCAAGAGTCGAAAAAATAAGATATTCTTGTTATTATCTTTGCCATTTATGCTGACCGCTTTTTTTATTTATAATTCTCCCTTATTTATTTTGCCTTTTTTGTCATTTTGGACAATTTTAATTTACAAAGATGAATTTTTAAAAGATAAAAAAGTCAAATTAATAATATTTTTATTTCTTTTCTTGTTAAGTCTAACTATCATTATTACTGCGAATATATTAAAAGAAGCAAATAAGGGTAAGACAAACACTACAATCTTTAATCAAAAAGAAGTAGAAGAACAGATAAATCGTAATATTTTTTTTCTAAATAAAAAAGGGTTTCCCATTATTGTTGCTCGAATTTTTTATAATAAACCATTTTATTGGCTTTTAGAATATAGTAAAAATTATTTAGCAGTTTTTAACCCAAAGTTTATTTTTATTGCTAGTGATAACAATTATTGGCATAGTTTAGGATATTTAGATTTTGGCAATATTTTACTTGTTTTCTTGCCGTTTATTTTATTAGGTATTTTTGAAATAATCAAAAATCTAAATAAAAAAGAGTATTTATGGCTTTTGGGCTATTTTGGCATATCGGGAATAATTAATGGTTTTACTATTGATTCACCAATTTTAAGTAGACTTTTAGATTTTCATATTGCCCTTGTTTTAATTTCTTCTTTAGGGTTAAGTTTCTTTTGGCATTGGGGTCGGCACTGGCAAGCAGATAAATACAGAGTTAAAAATATGAGTACGCTTTTATTAATAATTTTTTTTATAACTAATTATTTATTAACTTATTTTTTTGTTTTTCCTGAAGATTCCCCTAGTTTTTGGCTGCCAGGGATAAAAGAAGTATGTCGGCAAATAAAACAACAGGAAAAAGAATATGATTTAGTCTTTTTTGATGCAGAAACTGATGGTAGTTATATTTTTCTGGCCTTTTATTTACCCTTCGAGCCTTATAATTTTCAGCGTCAGAGCAATCGGACTATGCGGGGTTTTGACATGGTTACTGATTTTGGCAAGTTTATTTTTGATAGAAATATATTGAATTTTAAAATTAAGGAATATGCAGAAAAATTTCCAGATAAAAATATTAATATTCTGGTGGCCAAAAGGCTTAATAAAGAATCTTTTATAGCAACAAATAAAGAAGAAGTACTTATTGTTGATAAACTAGGTAGAGCATTATGGAAATTAAGCAAATTATCTTCTCTAGAAATTAAGTAAATTATCTTGTCAAAGTATTGATATGATTTTCTTCGGGTTTTTCCCTAATTAGAAGAATTAGTAATGCAAATATAGGTGGCCAGCGGAAAAGATTTCTTAAATATGACCAAACAAAAGGATAAACCATAATTGTTTCTGGTAATTTAACAATATTTGTTGTATTAAAAATCAAAGCCCAGATTAGTAAAAAGGAAAATAATAATTGTCTTTTAATATTTTTAAATGGATAGATAGTTAAAAGCAAGGTATACCAAATATTAAAAGGTGGAGAAAATATTTTACCGGACAGGATAAAAATTAAAAAATAGATTAAACTTAATTTTAACATTAACAAATATTTGATACTAAAATTGCTACGACGAGATGATTGTTTTAAGATTAATTTTATCGACAACCACAAAAATATTAGTGTGTTGATAATTAAAACAATAGAAGACCAAAAAAGTAGTTTCTGACTTAATGGCCCAAACCATTCCAATTTAATCATTTCTTCACTGCGACTAAAATGATTAAGGGTATAAACAATAAAAGCAGGAAAAGAAGAAGCGTGAAGGGCTCTGCTTAGGTGAAATAATAACGAAACAGATAAAGAAGAACGGAAAACCGCGATAGGTAGTCCCCAAATTATTAAAAAACCAAGTATAAATGCCCAAACTTCTTTTTTAAAATTATCATTTTTAATTAAAAACAGAGGAATGAATAGAGGAAGAGTGATAAATTTAATTCCTACCGAAAGCCAGAATAGAGACCAAAATAATGTTTTATTTAAAAGGCTTTGTTTTTTAAGCAGGATATATGAACAAAAAGCCAATACTAAGACGCCAATAAAAACAAGGTCAATTCCTTCATACCAAAAATCTTTGGCAATAAGACAAGCTAGATTATAAAAAATTATCGTTAAATATTGGCCAGATGGTGAAGGTAATATTTTTTTAAGAGTTTTTAAGATAAAAAAATAAATGATGGTTTCAATAAAAAATATTTGCCAGCGGTAATTAAAATAGTAAATACCGATTCCTGATTGGTCTAGGGCTAAGGGAATAATTAAAAGAGGGATTGTTGCCGGCGGATATTCATAAAGATGTTTAAAATACGGTGGTAAACCATACCACCACATATTAGCATAACGTTCATAATCATGTTTAACATCAGAATATTCCTTAGGAAAATTAATCAATACATAAACTCTTACTAATAAAAAAATTAAGAAAGCAATAATAAAAAATTTATTTTTATCAACGATATTGATTAAGTTTTTAAAAAGATTTTTTGCCATTTATGATTTACTAATTTTAAAAAGCATAAATAAAAGACAGATTGGCCGGGCTATACCAATAGCTGTATGCAGATCAAAAATAGAAAATTTCAGATTGGGAATTGGTGTCATGGAAATGGCAATCATGAAAAAAGAAGTTATAAGAACTGATAATTGCTTTTTAACAGACTTAAAAGGGTAAATAGCTAATAAAGGCGGAAGCCAAAGATGAAAAGGGGTAGAAAAAACTTTGCCAGTTAAGAGAAAAAGAAATAGATATTGCAGGGCAAGTTTTAACCTTTCTTTATAATCATCAAATTTTCCTTTTTTAACCAAAGCCAATGATTTTTTAAGGCTATAAATCAAAAATCCCAGTATTGCCAAGGGAAACATTAAAGATAAAAATGGTGTTAATTTAGTTGTTACTGGTCCGGTAATATCATAATTTTTAAACACTTCAATATAATGTTCGGATTTAGTCCAACTATTGATAAGTCTAATAATATTAGCCGGTACTGACTCTACTTGGAAACCTCTTTTAAAATGATAGACAAATGAAACTGATAAAGATGATCGAAAAATAATTAATGGTGCTCCCCAAACAACAAAAAAAGCTAAAATGCTAATCAACAATTGATTTTTAAAATCTTTGCCTTTTTTCATCATAAGATAAGGAATAACTAAAGGGAAAGTAATATATTTAAAGGCCGTTGACAGCCAAAAAAAGAACCAAGAGAAAAATCTAATAACTTGACTTTGTTTCTTTAGTTTTAATAGGATTAGGGATAAAAAAAGGGTACTGATAAAAACTAAATCCATACTGTCATAAACAAAATCTTTAGCTTTAAGAATTGCCAGAATATAATAAATAACAGCAATATAAAATCCTATCTTTTTAACTTTTAGCTTTTTTAAAGTTTTGATTATTAAAAAGAAGATAAAACTATCTGTAAGAAAGATAATAAAACGGTAAAAGGTTAAATAAGTTATTAATTTAGTTCGGTTTATTAGCCAAGGAAGATAAAACAGGGGAATATTAGCTGGCGGATATTCAAAAAGATGTTTTAAATAGGGAAGGTAGCCTTCACTCCAAAGTCTGGCATAATCATAATAGCTGTAAAAAACATCAGTAAAATTAGGGGGGAATTTCCAGATTATCAGGCGGGAAGATAAAAATAATATCCATAAAATAACTTCATTTAACATTTCAATTTTATTGTATAATAAAATAATGAGAAATGCATTAATCTTTAATCCTTATTTAGATACTCTTGGAGGTGGAGAGTTTTATACTTTATTAGTTGTTGACTTTTTAATTAAAAATAATTTCAGCTTAGAAATTGCCTGGCCTTATAAAGATATATTAGCCAAAATAACTCAAAGATTTGGGTTAAAATTAGAAAATAGAGTAAAGATTAACAACAAAGCATCTTCTATTTTAAAAAAGAGTAAAAATTTACTTCAAAAATATTTATTTAGTAAAGATTATCAGTTGATTTTTTATATTTCCGACGGCAGTATTCCTTTTTTATTTGGCAAAATAAACTGGTTATTATTTCAAGCTCCTTTTCAAAATGTCGATGGCCGATCATTGCTTAATCAAATTAAATTGAGAAATATTCATCAAGTTCTGTGTTATTCAAACTTTGTTAAAAAATTTATTGATAAGGAGTATAAAGTTGATGCCAAAGTTGTTTATCCAGCAATTTCCGACAGTTTTTTTTGCTTAAAACCAATAAAAAAAGAAAATATTATTTTATCAGTTGGTCGTTTTGACCAGATTATGAATGCAAAAAAACAAGATGTTTTAGTGAGTGTTTTTAAACAAATGTTTGATAAAGGATTAAGAAATTGGCAATTAGTTCTCTTAGGAGGATTAATGAAAGAAAATAGTTATTTTAAAACGCTGAAAAAGCTAGCGCATGGATATCCCATAAAAATTATGACTAATATTGATTTTAAAACTTTAGTTAATTATTATCAAAAAGCTAAAATCTACTGGCATGCAGCAGGTTATGGTGAAAATTTAGATCTTTATCCGGAAAAAGCAGAGCATTTTGGAATTAGTATTTTAGAAGCAATGGTTTCAGGAGCAGTTCCTCTTATTTATAATGCCGGAGGATCAAGCGAAATAATTGGAGAAAATAAAGAATTATTATGGTTATCTAAAAAAGATTTAGAAGATAAAACAAAATTATTAATCAATAATGAATTACTTCTTAAAAGATTAAGGCAGTTGGTAGCTAAAAGGGCTCATTTTTTTAATCAAGAGAATTTCTTAAAAAAGCTAACAGAACTATTGCTTTAATTGCCTCTGTTTTTAACAACAATTTTATCAGGCAATAAACAATTACTAATCTTACATCTATTGGAAAGATACTTTAAAGGAACATAACAATTAATTAAAAAAATTATTGTCAATATTACTATCGTTAAATTTTTATAGAGACGAATTATTTTAGGCAACGGTGGAAGAAAATATTGCAATATAAACAGAAAGATAATTAACAAAAACCCTATTCTTAAAAAAAGATGGTTATAAGTGATTGATAGGAGGTCAAGATTAGTAAAACCAAGAAGGATTAATGGAAATAAAGTAACGAGAGTTGGTTTTTCTAAAAGATAATTTAGATAATAACCACTAGCTATGCTTAAGAGAGGAAATAAAGGATATCGGTACCAGGGAGGATTTCCCGGATCAGTTGTTAGGATAATAAAAATTAGCCAAAAAGTAAAATTTAAGGCTAAGAATTTAATTTTATTAAAATATTTATTATTAACGAAGATAAAAAACATAGCAAAAAAATTAAATAAATATAGGCCGTCATTAAATGGCTCGTAGAATTTTGGTTCAGTAAGAATGGAAAAAAAAGATGAAAGATACATTCCCCGGATCGATTGGGCATGAAGTAAAAATCTAAACTGTTCCGCATTAATGCTTAATCCATATAAAAGATAAAGTAAAAAAGAAAAACCGCCACTTAAAATAATTAAAAAGAAAGGCTTAATCGCCTTTTTCTTAAGCAGCCAAAAAGCAATAATCAACGGTAAGCCAAAACCAATAATTTTAATCCACCCTGAAATTAGACTAACGATAATTAAGATTAATAGATTAATAGATTTGGGTTTAGCAAGATAGTTAAACAAGTTTATAAATCCAAAAAGCAAAACAGGAGTAAGAAAATTTTCCAAGTAAGATTGCCTTTGGCTAAAAATATAAAAAGGAGTTAATCCATAGACTAAGATAGCCAATAAGGCAACCTTGGTATTAAACAGTCTTTTTGCTAGAATATAAGTTAAATACAGACTAAAGATACTGGCAATCAAAACAGGTATTCTGACTAACATTTGAGGTACTTGAACAAAATCAGTATAACCAAAAATTTTGGCTGGGAGAGCAATAAAAAACATTGCCAGAGGCGGTTGATCAAAATAGGGTTGTTCTAAACGGAAACTGAATCGCCTGACAGTATCATAATTATTATATTGAGAATTCCAAAACATTGCCTGATTTTTTAAGGTAAAAATAGTTAAACTGGCAGGTTTTTTAAAATTTTTAAAATTACTGATGCCGGCCCAGACGTGAAATAAACTGTCATCATTATTATGAATAGGATAAAAATCGGCTTTATAGGTTCTTAGAAGCATGCTAAAAAAAATAATCAACCACACCAATAAAACTTCTTTAATTGTTCTTAACATAATATTTTTTTTATTTACTTTATTAGTGGTTTTCATTATAGCTTTTTATCAACTTTTTGTCGATGAAAATTATAATTATCTTAATTGGAAAGTTTATTTTAGCCCCCAGTTTTTTAAGAATATAATTCAATTAAATAAAAAATCTTTAAATCGATGCCTTTCTAATAGTCCAAAATACATTGCCGTCAAAAATAACGTAATCGAATATAATGATAATCAGTCAAACGCCATTATAAAATTTGTTTTGGATGATGAAGAAATTTTAACATCCCAATTTTATCTTTCTGCAGGAAAGGACAAATTAGCTTATTTAACCCTAAAAAACGGTACTTATATTGTTAATATTAAAACAATTGATAAATCTTATCAGCAGAAGGTAGTAATAGAAAATATTGATAAATTATCAATTATTCAATGGCGCAGTGTTAATGATGATCTTTATTTAGCTTATAAAAAAGATAGCAATTGGAGTATTGGTTATTTACCCAATAATTCAAAAAAAATAGAAATACTAGTGGAAAAAATTAATTTTAATGAAGATGTATTCCCTCAGGCAACACAGGCAATTAGTCAATATATAGTCTATCCGGAATGTATCGGCAACTGCCGATTTACAATTTATGATCTTGAAACGAGCGGTAAAAGAAATATTATTGTGGCTAATGAAGAAAGTAATAAAGATGTAGAAAGAGTGATATTAATTTATTTTGATGATGAAGCTAGAAAATTAATTTATTCCCTGCCCCAATGGGAAGGGAAAACACTTTATATTAGCGATTTTTCCGGATATCTTTGGCATAATATTTTTTTAGAACCGGCAGAAAATAATCGCATTGAATTTAAAGGAATCTTAAAAGATCAGCAGAGAAAAAAAATACTTGCCTATTCTAAAGTTAAAAATCAGGCTTATTTATATGATATTGACTATATTGGTTTAAAGACTGTAGATATGAAAAAAACTGATGAACTTATTGATGATCAAGTGGATTTAACTCATCAATGTCTTGTTTTTAAAAAATCAGATAAAGAATACTGGATAAAAGATATTGATTCATTTAAAGAAAGACTAATTGATAATAACAGTGATTATTTTCAGCTTTTATGAACCGTATTATGAAAATAATTAACCAGAAATTTATTCTTATTATTTGTTTTTTTGTCCTTTTTGGAGGAGTACTTTTAATTTCAGAAAAATATAGCCAGTCCTTTCATTTTGTAGATGAAGACGATCATTTAGTGTTTGCAAGTTTTATCAATAAGGACTATAAGCTTTACACGGATCTATCTACCAATCATCAGCCTTTGGTTTATTTTTTAAGCAGTTTAACCCAAAAAGCAGTTAAACCGACAACACTTTTTACCTTGATTAAATCTGGCAGAGAGGCAGTATTTCTTTATTCTTTTATTGCCAGCTTATTTTTATTTTTTTATTTTGGGCCGATTTTTTTGCTTTTTTCTTTATTTTTTGAACTAACAAAGTTTTTTATTTTTGGAAATTTACTGTTGTCAGAGAGTTTAGTTGTTTACCCTCTTGTTTTTATTTTAGGAGAAAGCTTTAGAACAGTTTTTTTTAAAAAGCCGCCTAAAAGTTGGCAGGGTTTTATTTTTGGATTGTGTAATTTTCTAATATTTTTTAATTTATTGCCTTTAATTCCTGGCATTTTAGCCTTTGATATTATTTTTTTGTTGAAAACGAAAAAACTAAAATCCTTTTTAGTGGGTTTAATTCTGCCAACAATTTTGTTATTTCTCTTTGTTAATCCTTTAGACTATTTTCGCGAAACCATTGTTTATAACGTAAAATACGTTGTTCCAGTCTTAGCGCCAGTCAAGGGAATAAGAGATATGGTGATCATTTTTCTTTTCCCCTTTCTGTCTTTTATTAATGGTAGACAATCAATTATGAACCAGTTTATTCAATTTTTTACGATAATTTTACTAATTAATTTTATATTGCTAATTTACAAAAAAAAGATAAAAAAAATACTGTGGTGGGTTTTATTCTTTTTATTGATTTTAAGCTTTAATAACAGGAATTTAGTTCCCGGAGAGATGTTTTATACTGGTTTTCATTTATTACCTTGGTATGCGGCTTTTATTTTTTTTAATTTACTAACTTTAAAAATAAATTTTTCTGAAATTAAGAGCAAAATTAAATATATTTTAATATTTTTATTAATTTTAGGCGGAGGAATACTATTTTCCAGCCGGTATATGCCTTATTTGGTGGCCATTGATAAAAATTATGAACATAATATAAATTTTTACCCGTATTATGTTATTGGTAAGGCAATTAATGCAGTTGCTGATTCTAAAGACAGCCTAGCCGTCTTGCCAGACGAGTCTTTAATTTATTGGTTGGCGGGAACGAAACTAGCGACACGACAGGTCATTTATCATTCTTGGGAATATCAAGCCCCATTATTAAAAGAACAAATGGATAAAGTTTTTACTGTTGATCCACCCGACTTTATTTATATTAATTATGAGCGAGTTAAAAATGCCGGTTATGTAAATCTGATTAATGAAGTTTTAGCTAAAGAATATTGGCAGGCAAACATTCAGGGAATAGCCCAAAAACTTTATTTAAAAAAATCAAAGATCAAAGCCATTAATGAAAATCAATGGCAAGAGTGGACTAAGCTTTCTTTTGATAAAATAAATCTATGAATTACACACAAAAGATTTCCATTATTATTCCTAGTTTTAACGGTAAACATCTTTTAGCCAAAAACCTGCCGAAAATTTGCCAATATTTTCCCGAAAATGAAATCATTGTAGTTGACGATGGTTCCCAAGATAGAACAATAGATTTATTATCAAAAAGATTTCCAAAAGTAAGGTGGTTTCGGAATGAAACAAATTTAGGCTTTTCTTCTACAGCCAACAAGGGAATTAAAGAAGCAAAATCTCCCTTAGTTTTTTTACTTAATAACGATTGTTTTCCGGAAAATAATTTTTTATTCAGAATAATTCCTTATTTTGAAGACCAAAAGACTTTTGCTGTTGGTTGTTTGGAAAAAACCGACAATATTTTACGCGGTCGGGGAATCGGCGGTTTTAAAAAAGGCTTATTTTATCATCAACCAGGAAATTTGGTAAAAAATAATACCTTATGGGTTTTCGGAGCAAGTGCTATTTATCGGAAAAAAGTTTTTGAAGAATTAGGCGGTTTTGATGAGAATTATAATCCTTTCTATTGGGAAGATTTTGATTTATCTTACCGGGCTTTAAAATCAGGATACCAAATTTTTTTTGAAAAAAGAGCCATTATTCACCATCAGGGCTCAGCTACCATAAATCAATATTATTCGAACAAAAAAATTCAACCGATCAGCTTTCGCAATCAAATCTTTACTGTTTGGAAAAACCTTTCTGATAGACGTCTATGGTTAAATCATTGCTTATGGTTGCCATATCACTTATTATGGACAACCATAAAAACTAACGGAGCGTTTTTATTAGGTTTTCTTATGGCTGTTTCTAAAATAACAAAAATATTAGAAAAAAGGCAACATAATCATTTTCTAGTTGGTGATAGGGAGGTGTTAGCACCATTCCAAAAAGAACTTATTTAATAATTTTAATTTTTTTATTTGGTTTTTTATTAAGAACTTTATTTCTTACCAAATATCCGATTGGTTTTCATATCGATGAGGCCTCAATTGGCTATAATGCCTATAGTCTTTTAAAGACAGGAAAAGACGAATGGGGTAATTCTTTACCTTTACATTACAAAGCTTTTGGTGATTGGCCGCCGGCAGGCTATGTTTACCTGGTGGCTTTAGCGGAAAAATTTTTTGACTTGCAAGAATTACCTGTCAGACTACCGGCAGCGATTTTAGGTAGCCTAACGGTTATTTTAATTTATCTTTTAGTGAAACATTTATGGAAAAATAAATATCTCGGTCTTTTAGCTGCCTTTTTTTTAAGTATTTGTCCTTGGCATATTATTCTTTCTCGAGCTTCAAGTGAAGATATCGTGGCCAATTTTTTAATCCTTTTAGGATTGTTATTTTTTCTCAATAAAAAGATCATCAATTATTTTCTTGCTCTTTGCTTTTTTGTTTTAAGTTTTTATTTTTATTTTTCAAGCAGGATAATTATTCCCTTGGTTATTTTGGGTATGGGGTTAATTTATTCTTCTAATAAACTATTAAGAAAAAAAGCCATTTTTAGTTTTCTAATAATTTGTTTTATTTTAATGATAATTACCTTGCTTAGTCATCAAACCAGATTCCAGGCCGTTTCCATATTTACTAATATCGAAAATAAATTAATTGTCGAAGAACAAATAAGAGAAGATGGTATGCTTAAAATAAAACCTATGGTAGCAAGAATTTTCCATAATAAAGCGCTACAATTAGCAAAAGCATTTATTAACCAATATGGTAAATATTTTTCCTTAGATTTTTTATTTATTGAAGGTGGTTTGCCGATTAGATATAAAATACCGGCTTCAGGTTTATTACTGCTGACTACCTTGCCCCTAACTTTTTTAGGCTTAGTTTTTTTACTTAAGAACATTAAATTGCCGATTAATAAATATTTATTATGGTGTTTATTAGTGGCGCCCGTTCCAGCGGCGTTAACTTATGAAAATAGCCCGAATATTAGACGAGCAAGTTTTCTAATTTTCTGTTTGGTCATTGTGCAGGCTTTAGGAACATATTACTTATTAACCGAAATAATTAAAAAAAGAAGATTAAGAGTAATGATTAGTAGTTTGCTTTTAATTTTAATTATTTTTGACCTAACTCTTTTTATCCATAATGGGATGGTGAATGCCAAAATGCATAGACCTTGGGAGCGTAATTACGGTTATAAAGATTTAATAAATTACATCAATAAAATAGAAGGTGATTATCAAGCTATTTATGTTAGTGAAGCAATAGATAATGATCCTTACATTTTCTTTCTGTTTTATCTTAAGGCTAACCCCAATGATTACCAGAAGGTATCTTATCAAAAACCTGCCAGATTGGCGGGCGACAATAAAGAACAATGGCAATGGGGAAAATATATTTTTGTCCGCGAGCAATGTCCTTTTGTTGCCAATAAAAATGTCTTAATAGTTGGTAGAGGCGAATGTCAGGAGCAAAAAAACTTTAAATCACTCAAACAGATTTATCGTACGGACATGACGCCGATTTTTAATCTTTATGTTTATAACGATAATAAAGAGAATGAAAATTAAGAATATTAAAATAGTTTTTTTACTCTTTTTAATTTTATTATTAGCTTTATTTTTAAGAATAGTAAAATTGGGAGAAATTCCGCCGGGAGTAATCGATGATGAGGCTTGTTTTGCTTATGACAGTTATTTAATTATTTTAACCGGAAAAGATCAGTGGAGTAAGTTGTTTCCGTTACAGTTTAGAGGATTTGGTGATTACCGGTTGCCGATTATCGAGTATGTTTTAGCACCCTTTCTTAAAATTTTTGGATTAAGTAATTTTGTAGTTAGACTTCCTTCTGCTCTTGTGGGCGCCTTAACGACAATTATTATTTTTTATACCGTTAAAGCTTTAGTTAATATTATAACTTCTTCCAAAAAGATGGCCAATATAATTGCTCTTCTAACTAGTTTCTTTTTGGCCATCAATCCGTGGCATATTTCTATGAGTCGGATTTTACATGAAATGATTTTTGCCTTGGCTTTTATTTTGTTAATGCTATTTTTTCTTCTACGATCATTTAATAATAAAAAGAGCTTTTTGTGGGTAATCCTGCTTTTTGTTCTAAGTTTCTATACTTATTATGGCGTTAGGATATTCTTAGTATTATTTTTATTTATTTTTTTTATTTGGGAAAAATTTAGTTGGCAGAAAATATTATTATTTAAAAAATATTTTCTGCTTTTATTTATACTGCTTATTCCGGCGATAATTAACTTCTTTAGCGGCGGAGGTCAAGCTCGCTTTCGGCAGGTTAATTTAACTAATGATGTGGGAATAATTGATAGTTTAAACGAACATCGAGGTGCTTGCCGCGAAAACCTGCCGGACTTTTTTTGTAAAGTTATTTATAATCGGTCAGCAACCTATGTTTATACTTTTAGTTCTTATTATTTTAATCATTTCGGATTCGATTTCCTTTTTTCTCCTGAAAACAGGACGGCAAATGCGCTTCTTCCCAATAATTTTTTCTACCTATTCATGTTTCCTTTATTTATTATTGGTTTGTTTGCTCTTGTTTTTTTTCCGCGAAACTGGTTAGTTTTATCCTTTTTACTTTTAGCGCCTTTAGCTGATAGTCTAACCGGTTCAGGTCATTACGGCAGATCTTTTTTGATGATTTTCCCGGTAATTTATTTTGCCAGCTGGGGAACATATTATTTATTTAGATTTGTCAGCAGAAAGAAAAACGTTCTTGCTCTTCTTATTTTTACCCTTACCATATTTATTTTATCGGAATTTGGTTTATTTCAGCTAAATTATTTAAACTTCTTTCCTAAAATGCATTCTTTTTATACACATTGGGAATACCAACCGCTATTTGAATATTTAAAAACAATTGAAGGTAACTATGATCAGATCTATATTTCCAAAGTTAATCATGACGCGCGTCAATATATTTTTTACTTATATTATTTTAAAATTCCTCCTGAAAAATATTTTACTTTGCCCAAGAAATATCTTATTGAAGAAAACGGTTGGGTATGGGTTCAGCAATTAGGGAAATTTAATTTTATCAATCAGGCCGATAGAATTGCCAACTACCCGCCAAAGTCACTATTAATTATTCATCCAGATGGAGTAAAAAATTTACCCGAATATGGTAAACCTATCGCAGTAATTAATTATCTTAATGGCGATCGGGCATTCAATATTTATGATTTGGATTTAATTAAGACAGAATTAGCAAAGTTAGAGAAGAATGAACCTTAAATATTTTTTATTTTTATTAATTTTTGTATTAGGTAGCTTTTTAAGGTTTTATAATCTTGGTTGGGACAAAGAATATTCATTCCATCCAGATGAAGTAAACTTAAGCAATTCTGTCAGTCAAATAAGGTTCTTCGAACAGATGAATCCTAACTTTTTTCAGTACAACAATTTTACTATCTATCTATATAAAGTAACAGGATATTTTTTATTGATAATTACAAAAAATACTGACTGGATAGTAAATATTGCAAAGATAACATTAATCGGCCGATTTTACTCCGCTTTATTTTCTTCAATAACAATAATATTGATTTTTTATTTAACAAAAATTATTACTAAATCGATGAATGTTGCTCTGCTTGCGAGTTTGTTTACAGCCCTAACGGTTAGCCTTATACAAAGTGCACACTTTGCTGTTACGGATAGCATATTAACATTTATTCTGATAATGATTGCAATAATTAATTATAAATCTAATAATAATTATAATTACACTAATTTTTTCCTTGTATCTGTATTCATTGGGATATCTCTTTCAATAAAATCAACAGCAATTTATTTTTGCATTATACCCGTCACAGATTTAATTATTGAGTTATTTAGGTTTAAAAATATTAAGAAATTTATAAATTTCTTAATTATATTAATAACAACTTCTACTTTATTCTTCTTTTTACTTTCACCATATTCCTTCCTTAAGTGGGATAATTTTAAAGCAGGAATGATTTTAGAAAAAGAAATTATAAGTGGTACAAAAAAAGTATCATGGAATTATCAATTTTTACATACTTTACCATATCTTTATCAAATTAAGAATTTGTTTTGGCAGATGGGACCATTATTACCATTAACCTCAATTTTTGGCTTTATATATCTGGTAATTAAGCAATTAAGAGAAATAAATCTAAAAATAGTTTCCTTGCTTTCTTGGTCTTTGAGCTATTTTTTGAGTGTTGGTTCTTTTCATGTAAAATTTATTAGGTATTTTATTCCATTATTACCCTTTTTTTGTATTTTTTCAGCTTGGTTATTAATAGAAATATATCAATCTAGAAGGTTATTTGGTAGAACTATTATTCTAGTAGTTATTTTGACGACTTTTTTATATAATTTCGCCTTTTTTGCTATTTATAAGAAGGAACAAACGAGGATTTTAGCATCAAGTTGGATTTATAATAATATTCCGCCCAAAAGTAATATCCTAACTGAAGATGAAGTCTTACCATTAAATTATAAAAATTCATCCGGAGGTTTCTATAATTTATTACCTACACTTCCATCGTTTGAAACAGATAATCTCAACAAATTAGATATATATACCAATAGACTTGCAGAGGCAGATTATTTTATCTTGCCAAATAGAAGAACATATGGTACTTTAACTAAGCTGTCAAGGGAGTATCCACTTACTTCAAATTTTTATAACAATCTTGTTAATGGAAACTTAGGCTTTAAAAAAATTAAAGAGTTTTATTCTTACCCGTCAATATTTGGCTTAAATATTAATGATGATACTGCAGAAGAAACATTTCAGGTGTTTGACCATCCGAAAATAATTATTTATAAAAATATTAGCAAGAAATCATTCCAAGATATTAAGGCAATCCTGGTTTATAATATTGAATTAAATTAATAGTCAAATTTTTTCTTTAGCTGATTTAAGGTAAAATATATTCAGTCGTTGAAAATGAAGAAAATATTTTTATTCACAATTTTTTTAATAGCTATTTTTTTACGCCTATTCCAAATCTCCAAAAATCCACCCTCTTTATACTGGGAAGAAGTAGCTTTAGGTTATGATGCTTATTCATTGCTAAAAACAGGTCAAGATCATCGCGGTAATCCTTGGCCGGTTGTTTATATTAGTTCTTATATGGATTATAAGCCACCGTTTTATGTTTATGCCACTATTCCTTCGGTAGCAATTTTTGGCCTTAATGAATTTGGCGTGCGTTTTCCTTCAGCCCTTTTTGGTACCTTAACGGTTTTAGTTATCTATTTTCTAACCAAAGAGCTATTTAGAGTCTATCTTAAATCTTCTATCTTAAATCTTACATCTCTAATGGCTAGTTTCTTGCTAGCCATTAGTCCTTGGCATCTGCAATTTTCCCGAGCCGCCTTTGAAGCAAATCTAGCGCTATTTTTAATTACTTTGGGTTGCTGGTTATTTCTCTTAGCCTTTAGAAAAAAATATTATTTATTTTTGGCGGTTATTCCTTTTGGTTTATCGTTTTACGCCTATCATGCAGCGCGAGTTTTTACCCCTCTACTGCTTTTTGGTTTATTAATTTTCTTTTTTAAGAGATTATGGAGAATAAAATGGGTTTCGTTAACGGCCCTATTACTGGGATTAATGTTTGTTTTGCCTCTGCTTTGCTCTCTGTCTGATAAAGAAATCGGCCAGCGTTTTCAGGAAACAAGTGCTTTTACCGATTTAGAACCGATAATTAAATCTAATCTGGAAATTCAAAAAGATGGTAATACTCGATTGGCGAAAATTATTCATCATCGCTTTCTGGAATATGGAAAGATTTTTTTAACCAATTATTTTAGTCATTTTAACGGTAATTATCTTTTTTTATCCGGCGATAGCAATCCTCGTCATTCAACCCAAGAATTTGGTATTTTATACCACTTCGAAATATTCACTTTAATTTTAGGCATTATTTTAGTATTAAAATTACGTGATAGACGATTGTATTTTTTGTTAAGCTGGTTAGTGATTAGTCTGGTACCGGGGGCCATAACTAAGGCAACCCCCCATGCTCTAAGAACAATATTTGCTTTACCGCCTTTTATTATTATTTCCTCCATCGGTTTAGTTCAGTTGCTTAAATTATTTAGTAGGAGAAAATTCTTACTTCTTACTTTTTACTTCTTACTTTTTACAGACTTTTTATTATATCTGCATTTTTATTATTCACATTATCCTAAAATTTATTCTTCTTATTGGCAATATGGTTATAAACAGGCGATTAATTTTCTCAAGAGCAATGAAGATAAATACGAAGCAATCTATTTAACCAATAATTACGGCAGGGCATATATGTATTATCTCTTTTATAGTCAGCTAAATCCCAAAATTACCCAAGAATTGATTATTTCAGAGGGGCAAGAAAAAATGTCAGATATTAAGCAGCTGGGTAAGATTTTTATTGGTCAAGTACCAACTTATGGTCATAAAATACTCTGGATTGCTTCCCCGGGAGAAAAACAAAATGGCAAATTGCTAACGACAATAGATGATTTAAATAATAATCGGGTATTTGAAATATGGGAAACTTATTAAAATTAGAAAAAATATTATTAATCTTAATTACTGTCTTTGCTTTCGGATTAAGAATATATAAATTGGATAAAGTACCACCCTCTTTATACTGGGATGAAACAGCTATGGCTTTGGATGCTAAAACAATCTCGCTTACAGGTAGAGATCAACACGGTAATAGTTGGCTGCAACCTATTTTCCCCTCATGGGGAGATTATAAATTGCCAGGATATATTATTTCGGCGGCCCCCTTTTTTATGGTGATAAAAAATAATCCCGAATTGGCTATCCGTTTGCCTTCAGCCTTGGCGGGAACCCTAACTGTTTTAGTTATCTATTTTCTAACCAAAGAGTTTTTTAATAATTTCACCTCGGAGGAGTCGTCAAACGCCACCTCCGAGGTGTTAGCACTTACTGCTAGTTTACTGCTAACTATTTCTCCTTGGCATTTACAATTTTCCCGAGCCGCCTTTGAAGCAAATCTAGCTCTGTTTTTTAATACTCTAAGCTTACTATTTTTTTTAAAAAGCAATAAAAGAAAATTCTTTTTATTGCCCGGATCAATACTGGCAATTTTAGGTATTTATACCTATTATGCCAGCAGAATTGTTATGCCTTTTATTTTTATCGCCGCCCTGCTTTTATTATTTAATAAAACCGTTAAAAGTAAAACCCTAATTGTTTATTTATTATTCGGCCTGTCAATTTTATTACTAGCCTTGCCGCTTAAATTTTCATACCTATCAGCCAAAGCTGAACAATTTCGTTTAAGCACTAAAAATATTTTCTCTAACCCTGTAGTTATCAGTTACTCTACCAATTTATTTTTAGCGGACGGAAATTCTTTTTGGGCTAAAAAAATCCACAATCGTTTTATCTATAAAGCAAAAGAATTATTAACACACTTATTTGATCATTTATCATTAAATTTTTTAATTTTGTCGGGCGATAGCAACTTACGTCATTCTACTACTGGTATTGGCGTTTTATTGCTGGCAGGATTTATTGGCCTAATTTTTGGGGAATTTTATTTATGGCAAAATAGTAAAAAATTATTTGTTTTTTTAAATTCATCATTATTAATCTGTTTTTTACCGGCCAGCGCCACCTACGAAATACCCCATAGTTTGCGTTCTTTAAACGCCGTCGTTTTTATTAATATTATTTCAGCCTATGGTTTAATTCAATTATTTGGATTAATTAAAAATAAAAAATCTTTGCTTTTTGCTTTTTGCTTTTTGCTTTTTGCCCAATTTATTTTTTATCTCCACGATTATTATGTTCATTACCCTCAACGTTCTTATTTTGCCTGGCAGGGAGGTTATAAAGAAGCTGTAAAAAAAGTTTCAGAAGAGTGGAATCGGGCCGATAAAATTATTCTTACTAATTATTATTGGCGACCATATTTATATTTTTTACTTTATACTGATTATCCTCTTAAAGATTTTCAGATTAAAAGACAAGAATTATTGTCAAAAAACCCTTTAAATTATGAAGAAACAAGAGAAATTGGTAAAATTGAATTTCGGCAGCCTCAAAAAGAAGATACTTTATTACCCAATACTTTAATAATTAAGGAAAACAATGACTTTTTTTTGGAAAAAGGAATAGAATTAAATTCAGCCTTTTATATATGGAAAAACTATTAAAATTAATTAAAATTAAGACAGTTTTGCTAATAATTCTTATCGGAATTGGTTTATTACTCCGGTTTTTTTGGTTATCGTCAGTGCCGGCAGCAATGAATCGCGATGAGCCAGCCATTGGTTATAATGCTTTCAGTATTTTAAAAACCGGTCGTGATGAATGGGGTATTAGGTGGCCTTTATCTTTTAAATCTTTTGGCGATTATAAATCGCCTTTATATATTTATTTAACCGCGATTCCTGTATATCTTTTTGGGCTTAATGAATTTAGTACGCGTTTTTTGGGCGCTTTAGCAGGCTTTCTTATTATCGGAATAACTTATTTACTCACTAAAAAAATTTTAGGCGAAACTGGATTTTCTGGAGCGGTTTTAACAGTTTTTCTTATAACCGTTTCTTCTTGGGCAATTTTTTATTCCCGGTTTTCTTTTGAAGCCAATGTCGCTCTTTTGTTTAATATTATTGCGATTTATTTATTCACCCAAAATAATTTTCAAAAACTAAATTGGTTTATATCTTTAATAATTGGATTATCGGTTTTAACTTATTCCAGTTCGCTTATTATCTGGCCAATCTTTTTAACTTTTTGGTTTATTTATTTTATATCTAAAACTTTCCGGGAAAAGAAATTTTTACTTTTGGTCAAAAACCTTCTTTATATAGTTCTTATTGTTCTAGTGATATTTAAACAAGGAATACTTAGTGGTCAAAAAAGCCGGGTAACGATTTTTAACAACACCCAATTAAGATTGGATTATAATGAATTAAGGACGAGGAAAGCGGAAGAAAATATTTGGGTAGCCAAATTATTTTATAATCAATATTTATATTTTGGTAAAATACTGCTTAATAATTATTTTAAAATATTCTCTTGGAACTTTTTTTTTGGTGGCGGTGGGCAACATCCTTGGCATAAAATACCTGGCATACCTCATTTATACCCAATTTATATAATTTTAATTCCCATTGGGCTTTATCGTTTTTTTATCTTATTAAAAATTAATAAGAATTCAAAAATATTTCTAAGTTTATTTTTTCTTATTTTGCCTATCGCTTCAGCGATGACGATTGATAATCCTCATGCTACCAGATTATTGAGCTTATTTTTTGCCTTTACTTTTTTAGCTGGTTTGGGTTTAGGATGGCTATATAATAAAAAGCGGTTAATCGCCATTATCTTTTGTTTATTAATAGTATTTAATTTTTTAAGGTTTACCAAAGCCTATTTTTTTGATTATAAAAACCAATTGCCAAAAGATCTTTTGCCGGGTGTTAAGTCGGTAATTGCCGTTGTGGAAAAGGAAAAAAATAAGGCAGACAAAGTAATTTTCGATAACAATGCCGATGGCGCCTATATTTATTTGCTTTTTTATACTGGCTATCCTCCTGGGGATTTTCAAAGTAATGTTAAAAGATATTTACCAGATGCCGGTAGGTTGGAATGGGTAGAAAAAATCGATAAATATTTTTTTGTTAATAACTCTCTTCCTAATAATGCGTTTAAAGAGATTTATGTTAGTAAGGGAAAACAAAATCTGGGTGGTAGGGAAATTAGTCAAATTAGAGATTATAATAATTCAGATAAAGTTTATTATACAATTTTAGCTAACTATTAATGAAAAATATTATTTATTATTTAATTATCATTATTATTGCTTTAGTTGGTATAAAAGCATTATTTCATCCCGGTTTTTATACCAGTCATGATGGCCGACATCAAATAGTGAGACTTGCTCATTTTCATCAAGGATTAATTGACGGTCAAATGCCGGTCAGGTGGGCGGGGACAGCTCTTAACGGTTTTGGTTATCCACTGTTTATTTTTACCTATCGTTTGCCTTTTTGGATTGCAGAATTCTGGTATATTTTAAATAAAAATTTAGTTGATGCGATTAAATTTTCTTTTATTATTACCTATGTGTTTTCGGGAGTAACGATGTTTCTGTTAGCAAAGGAAGTCTGGGAATCAAAATTAGCAGGATTTGTTAGTGCCGTGTTGTATTTATGGGCGCCCTATAGGTTTGTCAATATCTTTGTCCGAGCTGCTTTAGGTGAAGCGGTTACTTTTACCTTTTTACCTTTATTATTTTTAGGGATTTTATTTCTTTCTAAAAAAAAGACACGAATAGGCATATTTTTAACTTGTTTATCTTTATCAGCAGTAATGCTTTCTCATGCCATGACACTAGTGCTTTGGATCCTACCCCTTATTTTATGGTTAACTTTAAATTTTTTACTCGCACTTAATAAAAAAGCCTATTTAGTTGAAACAGCAATTTCTTTTATTTGGTCAGCCTTATTAACTACTTATTATTGGTTGCCGGCAACTTGGGAAAAGAAACATACAATCTTTTCATCTTTAATGGGTGATTACTATAAAGATCATTTTCTTAGTCTTAAACAATTAATTTATTCCAAGTGGGGTTATGGGTTTTCCATGGCCGGTGTAGAAAACGACGCCATGTCTTTCCAAGTAGGTATTGCTCAATGGTTAGTAGTTTTTTTAGTGGTTCTCTATATTTTAATAGTTCTATTTAAGCCGCTTAAATTAAATTCCTTATTCACAAAAATTAATAGATTAAGATTATATTATATGATATTTTTATTATTGGTTTTAACGCTATCGATATATTTAATGATGCCGCAGGCAGAATGGTTTTATGAGTGGATAAAAAAATTAATGATTATAGATATTCCATGGAGGTTTTTAGGTGTTTCGGTGTTTAGCATCAGCCTGCTTAGTGGAGCCTTAATTGTTGTTTTAAAAAATCTTAAAATTAAACTTTTACTTCTCTTTTTTATTATTAGTTTGTCTTTCTATGGTAACCGCAACCACCTAAACGTCAATCAATATACTTACTATCCTGATAGGGAATATTGGCAAGACCAAGAAACTACCAATGAACATAATGATTATACGCCCAAAGAATTTCTTAATCATTTAGATGAAAATGGTAACTACCAATTGTTAACAATAGAAGGGAAAAGTCTTAATAAAATACTGGTAAAAAAATCTAATTACTTGCGTTTTTACAGTGAAGTTAGCTCGGCTAAAGTTAAGATATTGACTAGAATTGCCGATTATCCCGGCTGGCAATTGTTTATTGATGGAAAAAAAGAGAAGATCTCTTTTAAAGATGGTAAAATAAGTATTGTTTTATCTAAGGGGAACCATTTAATTACTTTAATATTTAGAGAAACGAATTTAAGGCAGTTTAGCGATTGGCTATCCTTGATAAGCCTTTTATTATTTATAGTTTATTATATTAAAGATGTTAAAAAAATCATTTACTCGAAAACCTAAAGTCATAGTTATTATGCCCGCCTATAATGCAGCTAGGACTTTAGAAAAAACTTACAGAGATATTCCTCAAGATATGGTGAGTGAAACGATCTTGGTTGATGATGGTTCTTCAGATAAGACGGTAAAGATAGCTAAAAAATTGGGTTTACGAGTTTTTTTACATCCGGCAAATTTGGGTTACGGAGGCAATCAAAAAACCTGTTATTGGGAGGCGTTAAAAAGAAAACCGGATATTATAGTTATGATTCATCCCGATTATCAATATGATGCAACCTTAACTAAGGAGTTAATTTACCCTATAAGCAAAGGCCGATTTGATGTTATGCTTGGTTCCCGTATTCGCAGTCGCCAAGAAGCATTAGCGGGTGGTATGCCTTGGTGGAAATATTATGGCAATCGGTTTCTGACAATTTTCGAGAATATAATTTTAGGTTTAAATTTATCTGAATATCACACCGGTTTTCGGGCCTTTTCGGCTAAATCTTTAAAACAGATTCCTTTTATGAGAATGTCTAATGATTTTGTCTTTGATCAACAAATTTTAATTTCGGCGATAGCTAACAATTTAAAAATTGGAGAGATTCCTGTTCCTGTGCGTTATTTTCCCGAAGCCTCCTCTGTTAATTTTTTAAGATCTGTAAAATATGGGTTAGAAATCTTAGGTAATTTATTATTATATATTTTTGATAACAAAAACAGGATTTTTAAAAAATGACCAAAATATCAGCTATTATATTAGCAGATAATAAAGAAGATATTATCGAAAAATGTTTTAAGACTATAAATTGGGTAGATGAAAAAATTTTAGTTGATTTAGGTTCGCAAGATAATACCTTAACGATCGCTAAGAAATATGGTAGCCGGATTATTAAAGGTAATTCTGATTACAATTTTTCTTTATGGCGCAATCAAGGAGCAAAAGTAGCTAACGGTGAGTGGTTATTGTATATTGATGCTGATGAGAGAGTTTCTTCGGCATTGAAAGAAGAAATTCAATCTATTATTCCTGCTTTGCCGGCAGGCAGACATCATCCATCCTCCATCATTAATGGTTATTATATCCCCAGAAAAAATTATTTTTTAGGCAAGGAATTTAGAACAGCTTGGCCTGATTATCAGTTGCGTTTAATAAGAAAAGATAAATTAACTGGTTGGCAGGGAAATATCCACGAAACACCCAAAATTAACGGCAAAGTGGGTACATTAGTTAATCCTTTAATTCATTTGGCTCATCAAAATTTAGAAGATTGTCTTGCGAATACTTTAAAGTGGTCTAAACTAGAAGCAGAAAATAGATTTAAGTTAGGTCATCCAAAAATGTCAGGGTTAAGATTTTTGCATATTATAGCAACGGGTTTTTGGCAGCAGTTTGTTAAACAAAAAGTTTGGCGAGAAGGGGTAGAAGGAGTAATTGACGGGATTTATCAAGTTTTTTCTTTATTTATAACCTATGTGAGATTATGGGAGTTGCAAAGAAAAGAACCACTCAAAGACACTTATAAAAAAATTGATCAAGAGATTTTAAAAAAATGGCAATAAAACTTTCCATTATCATTCCTGCTTTTAACGAACGAAAAACCATCAAAGAATGTATAGAGATGGTTAAAAAAACAAAAATTTCCTTCCCGGTTAAAAAAGAAATCATTGTGGTTGATGATGGTTCAACTGATGGGACAAAGAAAATTCTAAAAGAAATTAAAGGAATAAAAATTATTGATTTAAAACAGAATATGGGAAAGGGTTATGCTATAAGAAAAGGTTTAGAGAAAGCCAGCGGAGATTTTGTGATTATCCAGGATGCTGATTTAGAATATGATTCTTCTGATTATCATAAACTCATAAAGCCTATTTTAGAAAAAAAAGCAGAAGTAGTTTATGGCAGTAGATTTTTAGGAGAACACATAAATTTATTTTTTTGGCATATGATTGCCAATAAATTTTTATCGTTATTAACCAATGTTTTATATGATACGACTCTTTCAGATATGGAGGTGGGATATAAAATTTTTCCCCGAAAGTTGCTTTTGTCTTTGAATTTGCAAGAAAACGGTTTTGGTTTTGAACCAGAAGTAACGGCTAAGGTTTTAAAAAAAAGAATAAGAATATATGAAGTACCGATTTCTTATTTAGGCAGGGAATATAGAGATGGTAAAAAAATAACCTGGATAGATGGGTTTAAAGCAGTATTTATCTTATTAAAAAATAAACTAATTAACTAAATGACCAATATTTCAGTGGTTTTGACTTCTTATAATGAAGAAAAAAATATTAAGGATTGTTTACGGTCTGTTGAGGAATTAGCCACAGAAACTATTGTCGTCGATGGTTCTTCCACGGATAAGACAGCGGCTATAGCCAGACAGTTAAAAGCAAAAGTGTTTATTGTATCTAATAAAATAATGTTTCATAGGAATAAACAACTAGCTTTGGAAAAAGCGAGAGGTGATTGGATTTTACAGCTTGATGCCGATGAAAGAGTAACCCCTAAACTTCAAGAAGAAATTCAATCCATCATCCCTGCCTTGCCGGCAGGCAGGCATCATCCATCATCCATCATCAACGGTTATTATATTCCCAGAAAAAATTATTTTTTAGGCAAGTTTTTATCAAAAGGCGGTCAATATCCGGATTATGTAATAAGATTAGTTAGGCGGGGAAAAGCTTATTTTCCCTGTAAATCTGTGCATGAACAGATAAAAGTTGATGGATCAATAGGTTATCTTAAAAATCCGCTTATTCATTTATCCAGCCCAACACTTTCTGGTTATCTTAAAAATGCCAATCGTTATACTACCCTAACAGCGCAAGAATTAATGAAAAACAATATTCCTTTAAATTTTTTTAATCAATGGAATTATTTATTTTTTTTACCAATGAAAACATTTATTAAGATTTATTTTCGCCATAAAGGTTTTCTAGACGGCTTTCCGGGCTTTCTCTTTGCTCTTTTTTCTGGGCTCCATTATTCAATTGCTTTTTTAAAATATTGGGAAAAGAAAAAAAATAAAGCGGATTTTAACATTGATAATGATTGGAATTAATAAAAATAATAATGAATATAAGATTATTTAAACAAGTAAATAATGAAATAATCATTATCTTACTGATTTTTTTCCTGTTTGCCTTTATCCGCATCTATAAATTAACCACCGTTCCCCATGGTTTCCATAGAGATGAGGCTTATACCGGTTATAATGCCTTTAGTATTTTAAAAACCGGAAAAGATGAGTGGGGAAAAAGGTTTCCCATTTTTTCCCGGAGTTTTGGTGATTATCCACCGGCATTAATTCTTTATTTTACTGCGCCTTTTGTTTTTTTGTTTGGTTTAAACGAATTTGGAGTGAGGATCTCAACGGTAGTTTTTTCCGTGATTAATTTTTGTCTTATTGGCTTCATTCTAAAAAAATTAAAATTTGACAAAAAATTAATTATGATTATCCTTGGTTTGATTGCTATCTCTCCCTGGGAAATTACTCAAGTTAGAGGGGCAAACGGAGATTTAATTTTAGGAATTAGCTTTTTTTTATTAGGAGTATATTTTTTGATTAATTTATGGCAAAACCGATCTTTAAAAAACCTGATGCCTTTTTTTATTTGTTGGTTATTAACTTATTTTTCTTATAATTCTTTCCGCATTCAAATACCATTGCTAATAATCGGTTTTATTCCGCTAGTATTGCTTAATAATAATTTAAAAAACAAAAAAATCATTCTGTTTATTTTTTTGTTTTTATTAATTATTCCTTTCCTTTTTACTTATTTTTTCCCCGAGAGTAATATTAGGGGAAAACAAGTTTTATTTATTTATGATGCTTCAATAGCTAAATCTTTGGAAACCCTGGCACTCAGGGCAGGTTTAATGAAATCTCCATTTATTTTAATAAGAATGTTTCATAATAAATTCAGCTATTTATTGTTCTCATTTATCAAAAATTCAATCAAGTTTTTCTCTTTGGAATTTCTTTATCTAATGGAAGCAATTCCTAGGCGTTATAGCGTATCTGAAAACGGCCTGTTTTTATATGTAACAGCACCGTTGTTATTACTGGGTTTAGTCTTTTTCGGCCAAGGGAAAATTAAATTGAGTTATAAGTTATTTTTCTTATACTTTATTTTTATATCATTTTTCCCCAGTATTATTACCACTGATGATTTTCCCAACAGCAAGCGTTGTTTTTTGGCATTTTATCCACTTATTTTCCTTATAGGGCTTGGGTTTTATAAGATATACCAAAAGATATTCTTTAGAAGAATATCTTTAATTTTATACTCTTTATTATTAGGACTGAATTTTTTTTATTTTTGGTATTTTTACGAATTTCACTCACCTTTTTTAACCGCTCATTCAAGAAACTATTTTTATAAACAAATTGCTCAAGTGGCTAAAGGCAATATAAATAACTATGATCGTATTAAGATTTATACATTTAGTGAAGCCCCACATATTTTAATATTATTTTTTACCCAATACGATCCTGTTAAATATCATAGTTATACAAAATCTGGTATTAATTTAGACTTGTTTGCTAATAAGGTGGAGTGGGGTTTTGATAAATACTTTTTTACGCCGGAAGAATGTCCGAATCCTAAGAAAAATGAGTTGGTTTTTGCCGATGTCAGTAAATGTAATTTACTAACAGAAAAAGTAAAGGCTAATGAGTGGGAAATAAAAGGCTATATTTTTTCTCCATATGGTAGTAGAGAATTTGTATACTACCAATTAAAAAGCATATGAAAATTGCTATTGTTGGCGCAGGAGTAACCGGTTTAACGACTGCTTTTTATTTAAGTAAAAAAGGACATCAAGTTACAGTCTTTGAGAAGAATGGTTTTGTTGGTGGTTTAGCTTCCGGGATAAAAATTAGAGAGTGGGAGATAGAAAGATTTTACCACCATATTTTTAAAAGTGATACTGCCATAGTAACTTTAGTAAAAGAGTTAGGTTTAGGAAATATTTGGACATGGAAAGATTGCGGCGCCCCAATATTTTATCAAGACAAAATATATCCTTTTTCTTCCCCGAGAGATCTAATTAATTTCAAACCTTTGTCTTTATTTGCTAGGTTTAGAACAGGCATAATTTCTTTATATTTACAACTTAATCAGAATTATCAGGCATTTGGAAATATTAAAGCAGAGCAATGGTTAAAGAGATGGATGGGAGAACAGAGTTGGCAGGTTGTTTGGGAACCGTTGATGAAAAAAAAGTTTGGTAGAGAATATAAAAATATTTCTATGAGTTGGTTTTGGGCTAGAGTAAATAAACGTTCTCGGTTTTTAGGTTATCCTAAAGGTGGGTTTCAAGTAATTTGGAACACACTAGCAAAAGAGATTATTGGAAGAAAAGGAAAAATATTATTAAATAAGGAGATAAAAAGTTTAAATGAGCTAACTTCTTTTAATAAAATTATTTTTACTGGAGCAACGCCAATATTTTTAAAAACATTGGCTAAAACATCAGAAAGTTATCGAGAAAAACTAAATAGAATTAAATATCTTGGTACGGTTGAATGTTTATTGTTGTTGAAAAAACCAATAACTGACTGGGTTTACTGGCTTAATGTTAATGATATTACCCTTCCGTTTGTTGGTATCGTACAGCATTCTAACTTAGTCGATGAGAAATATTATCAAGATTTTCACCCAGTTTATTTGGTGGCCTATACTTCATTTAATTCTCAATTATTTAAAAATAATCCTAAAGTTATTATGAAGAATTGGGTTAACTTTTTAAAAAAGATAAATAGTAATTTTAATTACAGCTGGATAGAAAAATGGTGGGTTTTTAAAGAACCTTTCACTCAACCAATATTTAAAGCCGGTGATTATAAGAATATCCCGGATTTTAAAACTTGTTTTAAGAATGTATATTTAGTCAATATGGCACAAATTTATCCTTGGGATAGAGGAGTTAATTATGCGGTTGAAGTAGCTAAAAAAGCAGTTAAGGTAGTCTTAAGTTAGCATAGTCCCAATAATGGAACATTCTTCTTGGTAATAAACTTAAAGTATAAATATAAATACCAATTAAAAAAAATAAAAAGAAATATTTAAACGCTTTATGTAAAATTAGCTTTTGATAGCCAATAATGAGACAAAAAGGAGAGATCGGAATAAGATAGCGATAAATATCATCAACCTGCATAAACAAGTTTGGAATAAGATAAACTAAAGAAAATAAAGCTAATTGTTTTTGATTCTGTTTCCATAAGATAAAAATGCCAACTAGATATATACCAAAAAGATAAAGAAATCCTTCAGCTACAGGTGAGTTGTAACCTAAGACGGCAGCAAAAGGTAAGTTTTTAAAATGAATATTGGTACCGCTATTAGTTTTGAAATAAACCCAAAAATCACCAAAGCATTTTTGGTAAAAAAGAAAAAGAGCCACAATAGTTAGAGGCATAAAAATAAGTGCCCACCTTTCTTTGATAATTTTAAGCAGGGTTTGTTTTTTGTTCTTACTTATTAGATAATCGTAGAACGTAACTGCAAGAAAACTAAAAAAGCACCAGAGACCAGGTGGCCGGCTAAGTACTAAAAATATACTTCCAAACAAACTGTAAAAATATTTTTTTGACAACCAAAAATAAAGACAAATAATTAAAATAAGCATAAAAAGAGATTCAGTTCCTCCAACTGTTCTTACTGCTAACCAACGAGGTGGTAAAAATAGAGAAACTAAGGATAAAAGCAAAGGTTGATTAGTGAGTTTAAATTTTTTTAGAAAAAGATAAAAAATAACAGTAAATAGAGCGCTACTAATCCAGGCAATTAATATTAATGATCTAAAATAATTACCCGTTAGATAGGTAATAATCTTAATTAGAAGTGGCAAAAGTGGAAAATGACTGGAAAAATAGATAGGTGGTAGATTATTAAAATTTATTTTTTCTAACGTTTTTAGATTATAAAAAGTTTTTGCTACAACGACATAAAGTGGTCCGTCATAATTCCTCTCCACCACTTCATTTAAGCCATGGGGAACATGAGTTTCTAGGGTTTTGGGAGGAAAGAGATAGAAAAAAAGAGTAATTACAAAAGAAGAAAAAAAACTTATAAAACAAATAATAAAAATATCTTTAAAGTTTACTTTCTTCATCTGATAATATAATATCATAAGAGGATAGAAAATCACTAGAAAAATGAGGATCGTCATTGATATTTCCAGGCTTCACCCTGCTGCTCTAAAAAGAGGAGTGGGTTTTTATGCTTTGAATCTTTTTACAGCTCTTAAAGACCTTCATGATGACAATGAGTATTTGTTTAAAAAACAGAAAGCAGGGCAAATCTGGAGCGATATTGTTCACTTTCCTTATTTTGACCCTTTTTTTCTTACTTTGCCTATAGTAAAGAAGACTAAAATTATAGTAACCGTTCACGATTTAACTCTTCTTAAGTTTCCGGATTATTATCCGTCAGGTATTAGGGGAAAAATTAAATGGCAAATACAAAAAAGGTTATTAAAAAAAGCAGATGCGATTATAACTGATAGTAGAAATTCTAAAGAAGATATAAATGCCATAATTGGTTACCCCAAAGATAAAATATTCGTTGTTAATTTAGCAGCTGGAAAGGAATTTACGAAATTGGCAATTGGCAATCCGCCTGCCGGTCGGACGGGTTGGCAGTTGACAATTAAAGAAAAATATCAGTTACCAGATATTTTTCTTCTATATGTCGGCGATGTTAATTGGAATAAAAATATAAAAGGATTAATTAAAGCCTTTTACCAAATCAAAACTCAAATGGTCCAGCCCAAGGCTGGTCGACCTCGGGTCGAAAATATTAAAACTACAATTCAAAAGTTAAAACTTATTTTAATTGGGAGTGCTTTTAAGAATGATAATTTGTTTGAATTACATAAGATTAAGAAACTAATAAAAGAATTGAACATAGAGAGGGAAGTTAAACTGTTGGGATTTGTACCAATAGAGGATTTAGTAGCAATCTATAATTTAGCAACTCTCTATATTCAACCATCTTTTTATGAAGGTTTTGGCTTACCGGTGTTGGAAGCGATGAGCTGTGGTTGTCCGGTTTTGAGCTCTAATCAAGCCAGTCTGTCGGAAATTGGTGGTCAGTCAGTAGAATATTTTAATCCTTTTAATCAAAAAGATTTTGCCACTAAGTTAATTAATTTGCTTAATAATAAAAATAAATTAGCTTCATTAAGTTCTTTAGGGTTAATCCAAGCTAAAAAATTTTCCTGGGAAAGAACAGCCTTAGAAACTAAAAAAGTCTATAAGATTATTGTAAGATGAAAAAAATAAATATTTTGTTTATTTTACTTATTCTATTTATTTCATTTATTAACCTGCGTTCTTTTTTCAAACCAGGAATTTTTCGCGGACATGATCTTGAAAATCACTTAGCGAGGATTGCTAATTACTATTTAGCGATTAAAGACAAACAAATTCCTCCAAGATGGGCAGGAAATTTAAATTATAAATTTGGCTACCCTGTTTTTAACTATAACTATCCTTTAGCAAATATATTAGCCTATCCCTTAATTGTAATCGGCTTAAGCATAGAAGATTCGTTAAAACTAATCTTATTTACAGCTTATTTTTTCTCTGGTTTATTCTTTTATCTTTGGTTAAAAAAAACTTTTTCTTCCTTAGCCGCTTTTACCGGAGCGATTATTTACCTTGGTGCCCCTTATGTTTTTTTAGATCTTTATGTACGTGGCGTAGTGGGTGAAAACTTAAGTTTTGCTTTATTTCCAGCCATATTATATTTTCTAAAGCTTTTATCTGAAAAAATATCATCCTGGAGATTTTTAGGTTTAATTTTTACCGTGGCGCTTTTTTCTTTATCTCACAATATTATGGTGCTAATTTTTAGCCCGCTGCTTTTAATTTATTGGTTTTATCTCATAAAAAGTGTCGCCAATAAGCAGTTTTTCAAACTTAGTTTAATGGGTTTAGGCTTAGGTTTTCTTTTAACTTCTTTTTTTTGGATTCCGGCCATAATGGAACAAAAATATGTTAATCTCGAAGCTTTTAACCAGAAAAATTTTTATCAAGACCATTTTGTTTACTTAAAACAGTTAATCTATTCTCCCTGGCAATATGGTTTTTCAGTCGCAGGCGATCAGGACACACTTTCTTTTCAGTTAGGATTAGCTTCCTGGATAGTAATAATTATTAGTTTTATTTTAATGGTTGTAGGTTTCAAGAAAAGAAAAAAAGATTGGAAGATTATCTTAGTTGTCCAAATTGCCTTTTGGACAGTAATTTTCTTTATGTTACCAGTATCTAAATTATTTTGGCAAATAATTCCTTTTATTGGTTATTTGCAATTTCCCTGGCGGTTGCTTGGATTAAGCATTTTTTTAACTTCAATTTTAGCGGCGATTATTTCGAACAAACATGCGCTTCTTGGAGTATTATTGGCATTGATTAGTGTAATTTATGCACAGCAATTCACCAAACCCTTTTTATGGGATAAAAAGCCGGATATGGATTATTATGATTTTTTATTTACGACTTCTACTAGACATGAAAATATGCCTAGATGGTTTGAGGAAAACAAAACCGATCAATTTAAAAACAGGTTTATCAGCGACTCTGGTTTAGTTGGTTTTAGAGAGATAAAATGGTTATCAGGAAAACATCAATATGAAATTGATGTGCCTCGGGCTACCACAATCTGGGAACATACGGCCTATTTCCCGGGTTGGCAAATATTTATTGATCAAAAAAAAACTGAGATAAGATATGATAATTCGCTTTATCCGGGGTTGGTTGGTTTTAATGTGGTGGCAGGGAAACACCAAATTTTAACTAAGTTTGCCGAAAATACTCCGGCCAGAATAATTGGCGATTTTTTAACAATCGCTTCGGGAATATCAACAATTTTTTTATTTTTTAAAATAAAAAAAACCTATGCTTAACAAAGAAAGACTAACTTTTATTTTAAAATATTGGTTTTTATCCAGAGTTATTATTATTGGTATTTCTCTTATTACAATCAATTACTTTCCGTTTAAACCGACTTATCCTTATTGGCAAAGCGACCTAGAGCCTTTAGCTCCTAGATATTTATGGACTTGGGCCGCTTTTGACGGTGCTCATTACCTTAGGATAGCTAAGAACGGCTACGACGCCTATACCCAGGTTTTTTTCCCGGGTTATCCGCTATTGATAAGGTTGTTAAACCCAATTTTCAATAATTATTTGTTATCAGGCTTATTAATAGCCAACTTAAGCTTTATTATTTTTCTCTTAGGCTTATATAGTTTGCTGCTAAGAAATTGGCCGGAAAAACTAGTGCAAAAAGCACTAAAAATTTATTTGTTTTTTCCGACAACCTTTTTTTTCAATAGTTTATATACAGAATCATTATTTATGTGCCTTACGGTTTTATTTTTTAATTTCTTAGACCAAAAACACTGGTTTAAAGCCAGTATCATGGCCTTTTTGGCTTCATTAACTAGAGTGGTAGGTATATTTCTAGGATTAGCTTTATTAATTGAGTGGTTAATTAAAAAGGGTAGTTGGTCGATTAAAGGAATAATTTACTTTATTGTCTCAATTTTTGGGTTTTTAAGTTACCTTCTTTTTTTAAAAGTTAATTTTAATAATCCTTGGTTGTTTATAAAATCGTTGTCTTTATGGGAGAAAAATAAATTTATTCTTTTTCCCCAAACCTTTTGGCGCTATTTAAAAATGTTAACAATGATTAATCTTGGTTGGGATAAATACTATTTAGTTGTTTTAGAATTAATAGCTGCCTGCCTTTTTTTATATCTGCTAATTATTAGTTTTCGAAAAATAAAATGGTCTTATTTTATTTTTAGCTGCGGTTGTTTTTTGTTACCATTAAGCACAGGAACATTCAGTAGTCTACCAAGATATGTTTTGATATTGTTTCCTTTATTTATTATCTTGGCAGAATTGCTTCATAAAAATAAAAGTTTAAACTTGATCTATTGGTGTTTTAGTTGGTTGATGTTAATTATTAATGTTTTTCTGTTTGTAAGCGGAGAATTTGTTTCATGAATAAACAAATAACCAGTATAAGCGATAAAAAAATTATCATTTTATTTTTGTATTGGCGGTTAGGATTATTTTTATTGGATTTTCTGGCAAATAAGTTATTAGCGTTTAAAACCAGTTTTCCTTATTCTGAGATATTAGCTAAATTTGCTTCTCCTTTTTTTTGGCAATGGGCCAATTTTGACGGTGTTCATTATATAATGATTACCCAGAATGGTTACAAATCAATTTTTTCCGGTATTACTCAAGCTTTTTTTCCTCTTTATCCTCTGACAATCAAATTTGTAAACCTTTTTATCCATAATTTCCTATTCTCCGGTTTATTAATTGCTAACATGTTCTTTTTAGCTTCCCTTTTAGTTTTTAAAAGATTTTTAATCAGCCTAAAAATTAACCCCCTTTTCCCCATTTTATTATTATTGTGTTTTCCTACTAGTTACTATTTTGGTGCAGTTTACAATGAGTCGTTGTTTATGTTTTTTTCTCTTGGTGCTTGTTTATTTATAGAAAAGAAAAAATGGTTAACGACTTCGTTATTTATTAGCTTAGCGGCAGCCACGAGAATTACAGGGTTGTTTTTAATTATACCGTTGCTTGGTCAATATTTTTCCGATGTTTCGCTTAAGAATAAAAAAAATATAATTAAAGCTTCAGTTTACGTTTTAATTGCTTCTTTAGGATTTTTAGCTTACTCACTTTATCTTTATAAAAATTTTCATGATTTCTTTTATTTTGCGACAGTTCAAAGTAAATTTGGTGCTTCCCGCCAAACTGATAAAATTATTCTTTTATATCAAGTAATTTGGCGTTATTTAAAAATGTTTTTGACGGTTAATATTAATAGCCTCTTATTTTTTACGATAACACAAGAATTTATGGTTTCAATAAGTGTTTTAGGATTAATAATTATTGGTTTTTTTAAGCCTATAAAATCTCTTAATCGCTTTTATTTATTTTATGCCTTAGCGGCTTTTATACTGCCTACTCTAACAGGTAATTTTTCATCAATGCCGAGATATGTTTTGGTGCTTTTCCCGATTTTTATTATTTTAGATAAACTTTTTAAAAAAGGGTGGCAAAAAACAATAATTATTTTCATCTTTATGATTTTATTAATTATTAATACAATGTTATTTCTAAGAGGTTATTGGATAGCGTAAACAAAATGAAAAATGAAAAACTGATAATAGTTTTGCCGGCTTTTAATGAAGCATCAGTTATTGACAGAGTATTAGAAAATTTAAAAAGAGAATTATTGTTAATCAGTAATTTACAAAAAGAGATTGTGGTAGTGGATGACGGTTCGATTGATAAAACCAGCCAAATAGCTCATAAACACGGAGTAATGGTGATAAAACATCTGATTAATCGCGGTTTAGGCGGCGCATTGGGAACCGGCTTAGAGTACGCCAAGATGTCTAAAGCAGCCATGATGGTTACCTTTGATGCTGATGGCCAGCATGACGCTAAAGATATTTTAAGCATCTTAAACCCAATTTTAAACAATAGAGCTGATGTGGTGATAGGTGTTAGGAATATAAAAAAAATGCCTTTTGACCGAAGAGTTATTACTTTGTTTTCCAGTATTGTTACTTTTGTTTTTTTTGGAATTTTTTGCCAAGATACTCAATCAGGTTTTAGAGCATTTAATCTTAAAGCTATTAACAGTCTTAAGATTAAAACACAAAGAATGGAAGTTTCTTCAGAGTTTTTTTATGGCATAAAAAAGCATAAATTAAGGTTAGTAGAAGTGCCTATTAGAGTTATTTATACGCCTTATTCTCTTAAAAAAGGCCAGCAAAATTCCAATGCGGTTAAAATTCTGCTAAAATTAATCTTGAGGTTATTTAGATGAATCTGACAATCTTACCAATTCAAATAATTCTTTTAATTTTTCTTGTTTTTGCTGTTTCCAGAGTAGTATTAAGACTTAAGGAAGGCAGTTTAACACTGGGTGCATTTTTATTTTGGGCAGGAATCTGGGTAACAGCTGGTTTGGCGGTAATTGATCCTGGGTTTACTTCTTATATTGCTTTAAAAATTGGTATTCAAAGAGGAACAGATGTAGTAATTTACCTTTCTTTATTTTTACTTTTTTATTTAATTTTTAGGACTACTATCTTGATGGAAAATTTAAGGGAAGAAATTACCAAATTAACCAGAGAAATTGCCTTGCTAAAAGGAAGAGAAAAGAAATAGCTATGAAGCTTCTTTTAGTAACTGAGTTTTTCCCCGCCGATCTAAATTTAAAATTTACAGGAGGAGTAGAAGCAAGGACTTTTTATCTTGCTCGTTTTTTAGCTAAAAACAATAGAGTAATGGTTATTTGCCGAAAGACTAGTGTCTTAACTGAGTCAAAAAAAATTGCCAATATTTTAGTTTACCCCTGTGGTGTTAAGGTAAAAAATATCGAAGCTAATATTTTTTCTGTTTTGGAAAGGGTTTTTTTCATCATAACAGCCTTTTTTAAAGGATTGAAATTAGAATTTGATTTAGTTGAAGGTTCCAATTTTGTTAGCTATTTACCGGCTTTCTTTTTGGGATTTTTTAAAAAGAAACCAAAAATTGCTTGGTATGCCGATGTTTTTAAGGGCAAATGGATTAACAATTTTGGCCTGACTGGGTTTTTTGGTGAGGTTATAGAAAGATTGTCTCTCATATTACCTTGGGAAAAAGTAATTGCCTTAAGCCAGAATACAAAAAATAGATTAATAGCGTCGGGAATCAATAAAAACAAAATAACAGTTGTTTATGGAGGAGTAGAATTTAAAAAATTAAAAATTCAAAATTCAAAATTCCAGCCCAAGGCTGGTCAGCCTCGGGCTGAAAAGGTCAAGAATATTCTTTGCATTAGTAGATTGGTTAAATATAAAAGAGTTAATGATTTAATAAATGCCTTTTTAGAATTGGCCAAAAGATATTTAAATATTACCTTAACTATTATTGGTCAAGGGCCGGAAGAAGAAAAATTAAAAAAATTGGTTAAAGATAAAAATTTAGAAAAAAAAGTATTTTTTTTAAAAAATTTAACAAGAAATGATTTAATTAAAACTTTAAAACAAAGTTATCTTTTTTGTCTGCCATCAATTATTGAGGGTTTTGGCTTGGTAACTATTGAAGCGGCTGTTTACGGACTGCCTTATGTTATTAGTGATATTTTAACTAACAAAGAGATTACTCAAAGCGGTAAGGGAGGATTACTTTTTAAACAAGAGAATGTTAGCGATCTAGTTAACAAAATTGAAACTCTTTTAAAAGACAAAATTTTATACCGGCAAAAGCAAAAAGAAGCATTAATTTTGGCCAAACATTATAATTGGGATACGTTAGCTAAACAAACAGAAAAAATTTATCAAAATTGTTTAACAAATAACTAACGATAACAGTTAAATATTATACGATGAATAAATTCGATATTGTCGAAAAAATAAAATTAACAGATTTATTAAAAGCAGAACTAATCAGAAAATCAGTTTCTCCTTATCAATTGCTTCAAAATAAGTTAGGTCTAGCAGGCAACTGGCATGATAATTACTTTAATTGGGGAAGAAACGCTTTATACTATTTATTTAAAAACTTAAATTACCAAAAAATTGCTTTTCCAGCCTTTACTTGTCCCACTTTAACCGAAGCAGCGGAAAAAGCTGGTAAAAAAGTAGTCTTAGTAGAAGCGGATTTGAATACTTTTAATTTGGATATTAATAAAATTCCTCAAGGTACACAATGTTTGGTGGTTGTTCATACTTTCGGCAACCCTTTAGATATAAGTCTAATTAAGCAAAAATTTAAATCGATTTTTATCATTGAAGACTGCGCTCATGCTTTATATGCCCAAAAAAACAATCAATATGTAGGTAAGACAGGTGAAGTAATTTTGTTTAGCCTTTATAAGCAAATACCCAATATTAACGGTTCTTTATTATTAACTAAAGAAGAAATAATTAATAATCAACAAGCAGAAAATAAGTTTAAGTATTTAAAGAGACTATTATTTAAACTTGAAGGGCTTCATGAATACTTTTTGAATCTTAAAAGACATGCTTACTTTCCCGATATTACACGTCAAGATTTAAATAATTTTAAACCTAGTAATCTAGTTTTTAATCTTTTTCAAATAGGATTTAATCCCTTAGAAAAAGAGATTGAAAAAAGAAGAATAATCGCAAATCTTTATTATCGGCGGATAAAAAAATCGACCTTTCTACTAGCCCAAAATCCGGAAAAACAAAGTAATCCTTCTTATTATCATTTTGCGGTGAGACTTATCCCTAAATTAATTCCTTTTAGAAATAAAATAATTATGAATTTAAGAAGACAAAATATTTTTTTAGCCGCTCTTTGGCCGGATGCGCCGATAACCCAAGCAAAATATAAAAACTATCAACATTGTTGTCCTAAAGCGTTTCTTTTAGCTCAATCAATTATCAATTTTCCCATTTATTCTTATTATTCATCAAAAGACATTAACGATCTTTTTACTCAGATAGACTTAACGATTAAAAAATTTATATCATGAAAATATTAATTTTAATTGATGCTTGGTTTCCTTTTGTTGGTGGCGCTCAAATTCAAATTAAAAATCTTAAACAGATTCTAAAACGAGATTATAATTGTGAGTATTTTATTCTTCATAGTCCATCTGTAAATATTTTGGTTCGCTTTTTATGGTCTTTATGGATTATTCCACAAGCATTTTTTTATCATCGAAAACACCATTTTAATTTAATTCATGCTCATGCCTATTGGCCGGGAATCCCGGGAAAGATTTTATCGAAAATTTTAAATATACCAATAGTATTTACGATTCATGGAAGTAATTTAATGGATTTGAAAATAAAATCTATGAGGGCTTTTTTAGAAAAAATCATTTTAACAAAAGTTAGATATAATCAAATGATTTCCGTCTCCTCTAATTTTTTAAAATATAAAAACGTGAATAAAAATATTACTGTTATACCCAATGGTGTTGATGTTAATCTTTTTGATGCCATAAAAATACCAAAGGATAAGCCTTATAAAATCTTATTTGTGGGTAGAAATGATTGCGTTAAGGGTTTAAAGTATCTAAAACAAGCAATGGAATTAGTAAGCAGAAAAATACCTCAAGCAAGATTAAAAATAATTAGTAGCGGATTAAGCCAACAAGAATTAATTAAAGAATATAAATCAAGCCACCTTTTTGTTTTACCTTCACTATCCGAAGGACAGCCTTTGACTTTATTGGAAGCTTGGGCAGCAAGATTAGCAGTAGTGGTAACTAGTGTTGGAGATAACGCCCAAATGGTAGAAAATGGTTACAATGGATATATAGTAGAGCCTGGAAAAGTCAAGGAATTAACTACAACCATCATAAGAATTCTAAAAAATCCTCAAAGAGATATTTTAGGTGAAAGAGGCTATCAGTTGGTAAAAAATTATTACACTTGGTCTAGATGTGCCAAAAGAACTTATAAAATTTATAAGCAAGCGCTTAGCTAACCAATAATTTTAAGACAATCTATTTATTGTCTATGATGGGCTAATATCTTTAAAGAAAGAATTAAAAGCTTGGGTAATGATTGTGGTGCATACAAAATATTCATAGGCAAATGACACTCATGGGTGCAAAAACACTTTGTTTTAACGATTTTTTTAACGATTCTTTTTAATTTAGTACTTTGCCATAGTTTTTGAAAATTATAATCAACTTCACGTAAATTGCCAATTTTTTGGTCGGTTAGCATTTCACAGGGATAGACATCGCCATTAGAGTAAATTACCACATTCAGTCTGCCAGCCAAACAAGGTATTTGGTATCCCTTAGTGTAAGTAGCGATGACCATTTGATGCATTAAAATTTTTGTTGACATAATTAACGGCCAAAAGAGAACGTTTTTAAATCCAGCAACCTTTCCTTGTATAAAATCTCTTTCCATAGTTTGAGTTAATTTTCGATAATAATCGATATTAATATCTTTAGCCTGTGGTTGACGCGGAGTACCACGAGTAAGAGCAATTGTCGGTGAGTCAGGTTTCAACCTAGTTTTTATATAAGAGTAAATTTCTCCAAGATGTTGTTGGTTGTAAGTCATATGAGCAGTAATCGTGCCCACCATTAAACGAGGATAATTAGTATTGAGTTTTTTAAGTTCATAAATAGTTTTTATAGCCTTATTAAAGGTATCATTTCCTTCTCGGATTTTATTATGAAGCGGTCCAATACCGTCAATAGAAACATCAATATGAACATTAAGGTTGGGACAATTTTTCAAGATAGCTTCAGTAGAAGCAAGTATTTTCTTAGTGAGAGTACCATTGGTAGGAATAAGCAGGTTTTGGACATGGTTATTGGTATAAAATATTTTGGCAATTTGCGGCAAATCTGATCTTGTGAAAGGTTCGCCGCCGCCAATATTTAGAAAAAAGAAGTCTTTCATTGATTGGGAAATTTTGGTAATTTCTTTAAGGGTTAAATCATATTTGCCTTGATTAGTGTTTTGCCATTCTTGGTTTCCTTGCCACAAGAAACAGTGTTTGCAATGAAGGTTGCAACGGGAAGTAGATTGAAAAATAACGTATTCCGGTTGGAGATTATACCGCCAAAAATATTTTTTAAATAGACGTCCTAATGTTAACCATTTTGTCAGCATAAAAGTATTTTATCACTTAATATTTTTTTCCCAAAAAGTAATAATCAACTGCGCCTAAAATTACCCCCAGAAAAGCAAAAAGCATATCCAGATAAAATATAAAAATAATTTTAAGCACTATAATCCAGTTTTTTTTTATTTTGCTGATAAATTGGAAGAAATCTGCGTTTAAGCATAAAAAGACTGTTAATAAAATTATAAAAAATAAAATAGTTTTATGAAAAAAAAGAGATAATAAAAAGAATATCAATAGTAAGGGTGTAATTAAAGTATTGAGAATGAGAGGATAGATTTCTTTAATTCTGCCGCCGCTGACTACTATCAGCTTGTCTTTGTCATCTTTGACTAGATTTCTCAGCAAATGCTTAATTTTGGCAAAAGAGAGTTTGGCGTCATTTATAAGCAAACTAGTTAAAGAAAAGTCTTTATAGTGGGAAACAATTAAGGTTCTGTCGAGAATAACTTTATAATTATTCTTTAAAAGGCGATAACTTAAATCAGCATCTTCGATGACAGTTTTAATTTTTGAGTTAAACCCCTTCAGTTTATTAAAGATTCTTTTAGGAATGATAAAACAATGAGAGGAAAGATAGTAGAAGTTATTACCCTTAATGCGGTGAAAAAAATTATGATAGTAATATAAGTTTTTATATTGGGAGAAAATATTTTTAATCGGGGTAGTCAAACCATACACTCCTTGTAAGCAGGTATTAACAGGAAGTGTTTTGATTCTCTTTAATAATTTTTTGAAAAAACCAGTAGGAACAATGACGTCCGAGTCGATAAAAATAAGATACTTCCCTCTGGCTATTTTAACGCCATAATTTCTGGCTCTACCGGCGCCACAGTTTTTAGTTAGTCGTAAAAACTTTGCAGCATACTTGTTAGCAATGTCTTTTATTTTTGGTTGTGTAGAACAATCATCAATAATAATTATTTCGGATTGATAATTAATCTGTTTTTTAATACTGTTAAGGCAGATTTCCAAACTTTGTGAGTTATTGTGGACAGGAATAATAAAACTATATTTTATTTTATTTTTAAATTTAAAAACCATTGTTAACAGCATAGTAGAATCAATAATCTTTTGCAACACAATTATTGGGGACTTGGCACAAGAGAATAAAAGAGATAAGATAAAAAAGATGTTGGTCCAATTTCTAAAAAAATATCTTCTCAATAAAAAAATATTTACCAGTATATTTTTTTTAAGCCTCTTGCCGCTGTTTTTTTATCGTTTAGGAGAAGGATCTCTTTTTAGTTTTGATGAAGCATGGTATGCCGATATTGCTCGCAACCTTATTGAGAGTAAAAATCCGTTCTTGCTTCAATGGAATGGCGTTCCGTTTCTTGATCATCCGCCATTAGGTTTTTGGTTAATGGCGATTAGCTTTAGAATTTTTGGAGTTAACGAATTTAGCGCCCGTTTTTTTTCTGCCTTATTTGGTTGGGGAGCGGTAATGCTGACCTATTTGCTTGGGAAAAAACTTTTTAAAACGTCGGTTGGTTTGCTAGCTGGGTTAATGTTAAGCACTTCCGTCTGGTTTATTTTGCGAGCCAGAACAGGCAACTTGGATGTAATTTTGGTTTTTTTCTTTCTGCTGGTTTTTTATTGTGCATCGCAAATCAAAACCAATAAATTATATCTTTACGGAACAATGTTATCGATGGCTTTACTTTGGCAAGTCAAAGCCATAGTTGGTATTACGATTTTACCTATTGTATTGTTTTTCATAATAAAATATAAAAAATACTTCAAGATAAAAGATCTCATTTTTTCTATTATCTTATTAATATTAGTTTTCTCGCCTTATTTGATTATTAATTTTTTTAGTTATGGGGATTCATTTTGGAAGCGCCTGTTGAATATAGGTTTAAGGGGTAGAGATAGTAGTGTACTTATCCATTATCAATTGCCTTTATTTTATTTGCATATGGGAATCAGAGAATGGTACTATCCCTTTTTAATTGCTTTTTTGGGAAATATATTTTTCTTAAAAAGAAATGGAATAATAGTTTTATATTTATATTTATTGGCTTTTTTTCTTCCTTTTTTAACTTCAAGCAAAACCGAAATTTGGCATTTGCTTCCTCTTTATCCAATAGTTGGAATAATGATTTTTTCATTTTTAGATAATGTTCGATTGTGGTTAATTAAAATAGTAAATATTAACAATTTACGATTAAAAAATACTAGTATATTCTTAATGTTGTTGGGAGGAATGCTGTTTGCCGGAAAGCAAATACTTGAATTTAAGGAAGAAATTTATCATTCAAAAAAGACTTCCAGTTCAGAGGCAAAAATTTCCCAAATCGCCTCTTTATACACAGAACCGCTTTATATTACTGAACATTATTATCCGGAAGCTGTCTTTTATTCCAAAAAGATAATTAAGATCATTAACCCAAGCATGCAGTTTTTAGATAAGCAAAACTTATCATTAAGAAACTTATTTAATAGTGGTGAGAATTTTATTCTTTTAACCACTGAAAGTGCTCTGTCAGACAATAAAATTAAAAAAGATGAATATCAATTGATTACCAAAGAAGGCAATAATATATTAATAAAAAAAAGTTACCTAAGATAATCAGATGTTGACTATTTTTTTAAGAAACAAAATGTTTTTTGGGTTAATGATTTTGGTTTTTATCCTTTTGGGAACAAATATCAACCAGCCTTTTTGGGGGCACCACGAATGGAATGGAGTTTTTTATAGTAATATTGCCAGAAATTATCTTCGCTATGGATTTATTAAAACTAAATTTGGCGAAGTAATAAATTATGGTGTTGTTAATTCTGAAAATTTTCATTTTCATACCCAACACCCGGTTTTATTTCCTATTTTATTAGCCATTTTTTTTAAGATTTTCGGTATTGGTGAATGGCAGGCTCGTTTACTGCCAATTATTTTTAGCTTAGCTTCTTTATATATTTTTAATTTAATTCTAAAAAAAATTTATAATTTTTCCTTAACTTATTTGCCTGTTATATTGGGAATTATTACGCCTTTATTTCTTTATTATGCCAGGATGCCGGTTTACGAACCAATCATTGGTTTTTTTATCCTTCTGACGGTTTATTTTTATTGGCTTTGGAGAAATAATCCTCAAAAATTAACTTTTATAATAGTTTGTTTAAGTTTGTTAATCTGCCAAATGATTGAGTGGCCAGGATATTATTTAGGTCTAACTTTATTTTTGCACCTTTTCTTATTTCCGGTTAAAACTAAAAGTCGTTTAAGAGGACTTTGGTGGTTAATTTTATCTTTAGCCAGTTTTTCATTAGTAGTTATTCATCAATATTTACTAACCGGTGAAGTTAGAGGGGCGCTATTTAATATTTTTATGAAAAGGATGGGTGAAGGCACAAGTCAACCATTTACTTTATGGCAGTTTATCAGGTTAGAAATTGCCAGAGCTAGATCTTTTTTAACCACACCCTTATTAGCTTTAGCTTTTTATTGGTTTATTGTTTATTTAATTAAAATTATTAGACAGCAAAAAATTTCACCCCAGGAACATTTTTCTATTTTTTTTCTGTTTTTTGGCGTATTGCATATTATAATTTTTCCTAATGTGGCTTGGTATCATGATTATATGTGGTATTATTTTTTCTTTCCTCTATTGTTAGCAGTCTCTATCGCTTTAAAAAATATTTTTTCTAAAGCCAAACAATTTAAGTTTTTAGTATTTTTAGTTATTTTATTGTTAGTTTTTTTGGAAAAAAGAAAGTTTTTTATAGATCTAAAAAAACTAAACCCTCATTTTAAATGCGTAAAGTGGGGTAAGGAGATTAAAACTGGTTTAAAGCCGTCAGTAATTGAGCTAGATAGCGAAGAAGATGCTAAAATTTGCCCTCCTTTTACCAATTATTATGCTGATCAGGAAGTAGAATTTAAATTAAAAAAATAAGAATGGATTTGAGAAAATTACGGAATAATTTTTTAATACCAATAACTTTATTGTTATTTTTAACCATAGGCTATTTAGTGATCGCCATTACGAATGGAGGACAAGTTCGGGCAATAGTTAGTCAAGAACCAATTTATGATAATTATACTACGGATATGATGGGCTATCTTAAAACTTATTATCTAATTAAAAAAGACATGCCTTTCTATCAGGCTTATGCTTTAGGAGAAATCGGCGATGCCGCCGGTGATAGTTATCCGGGAGAAATTTGGGGTTGGAAAACACCGTTTTTATTTTATTTATGGAAAATATTCCCTGGTAAAGACGGCAAATCAATTTATTGGTTTTTTACTTGCTTAGTATTATTAGTACCGCTTACTTCTTATTTAATTGCTAAAGAATTAGTTGGTCAAAAATTAGCCTGCCTATCTTCCTTTTTAGTTTGGCCATATTTTTTACTGCCGCTTAAAGAAATTACTTTTATTCAAGTGGAGTGGTGGGCGTTAATCTTTTTTTTGTTAGGTTTTTATTTTTTGTTAAAAGAGAAAGTTCTCTGGACCACTTTATTTTTTAGTTTTACTCTTTTTGCCAGAGAACTATTTGCCGTTCATTTACTTTCTTTGTTTATCGTTTTATTAATAACCAAAAAAAGAAAAATGATAATTTCTATTTTATTGCCTTTTTTATTCATTAGCTTATTTTACCTTTTTGTTCACATGCCAAACGTGGATCAATACGAGGATTTAAGTATATTAAGTCATTGGTGGCGAATTAGCCCAAAAGCTATAAACATTTTCAGTAGTTGGAAATATGTCCGGACCACCTTAGCTTTTAATTCCCATAATTATTTATTAGTTAGTCTTTTTCCCTTTCGTGTTTCTTTAATTTTTTCTTCGTTAGCTTTATTTTTTTTAAATAGCAAAAGAAAAAGTGCCAAATATCTTTTATTTTTAGCCAGCTTTTTGCCGTTTTTTATATTTCAATTTAAACCCGGAATGATGACTATCTATCATGATTACTGGGGAATTTATTATGTTCCGTTAACTTTAATAAGTTTACCGGCGGCAGTTTATGCCCTATTAGTCTATTTTAAATTGAAATAGTAAAATACCAATAATGCCAAAAGAAAAGACGCTAGCTACCATAATCAAATTTAGCTTAATTGCTATTTGCAGTTTATTTATTTTTAGACAAATATTTACGGCTTACTTTTTTATGGATGATTTTTATTTTTTAAGAGTTTCCCAAGTTAATGATTTAAAAGGTTTTATTAATCTTTTTTTACCAACAAGATATGTTACTTATCGACCCTTAAGTACTTTTGTTTATTTTTTTATTTTTCAGAAAATTTTTGGTCTTAATCCCTTACCTTATAGTATTTTTGGTTTTTTTATACATTTGGCTAATTCCTGGTTAATTTATAAAATTGCCAGCCGATTTTTAAGAAATTCATCAGTAGCTTGGTGGATTGCCTTAATTTATGTAGTTTCTCCTTTGCATTTTGTTGGCCTTTATTCAATTATTAGTTCTAATTTTTTAATCGGTTTTCTTTTTTTTCTACTAAGTTTTTGGTTTTGGTCAGAACTAGAGACAAAATCTAAAAAAATGTATTATTATTTTTCTTTAGGCTGTTTTATTTTGGCACTTTTATCTTCGGAAATAATGATGACTTTACCGATTTTGATTTTACTTCTTTATGTCAATAAAAAAAACTTTATTAACAAATCAATTAAACTAATTCCTTTTTATTGCCTTATAGTGATAATCTTTTTAATTAATTATTCTTATGGCGTACCGCCAAAATCTCTTGATTTTAAAGTAAAACTTGATGTTTTTCCCTCAATTTTTCGTTGGTATATTTTAAGAGCTTTTGGCTTGCCCGAGGGGATTAGAAACGGTTATAGCAGCGAGCAAAAAATAATATATATTCTTTTTTCTTTATTATTATTAATCATTGTTATTGGTATCTGGAAAAATAAACAGCAGATTATAAATAGCTGGGGAAAATTATTCAAATACCTGCTTTGGATGATTTTAGTTCCTTTTCCGTTTTATTTTATGTTTAATCACTTAAATCCAATTTATTTTTCCCTGGGCTTATTGGGATTTTTATTAATCATTGCCATAATTCTACCCCTAAGATTTTTAAGAATTTATTCCTTAATTTTTGTTTGTTTATCCTTTTTTAGTATTAGGTTATTGATGCATACCCATTGGACAGTAAAACGGTCAAATTTAAGCCAATTTTGGCTAAAGAAAGTAATGCAAGCCAACCCCCGACCTATAAACGAAACAATAATAATTAATGCCCCTGATGAAGAAACTAAAGAAGAACTTATTAATAATTTTCAAGACGATGAAGCTTTAAAAGTTTTTTATCACAATCATAATTTAAAAACTATTTATAAGGTAAGCAAATGACTGTTTTAAAAAATCCAAAAATAAGTGTTGTTATGTCTGTTTATAATCAGGCTCAATATTTAAATATAGCCATAAAAAGCATCCTAGATCAAACCTATAAGACTTTTGAATTATTAATTTTAGATGATGGTTCGACTGATAAAAGTTGGTCTATAATTAAGAGTTTTACAGATAAAAGAATAAGAATTTTTCGAAATGAAAAGCGACAGGGATTAGCCAAAGGATTAAATTTTCTTATAAATAAAGCCAGGGGAGTATATATTGCCCGCATGGATGCAGACGATATCAGTTTCCCAAATCGCCTAAAAGAACAAGTAGCTTTTTTAAATAAAAATTCCCAAGTAGTTTTAGTGGGTTGCCGGGCAATCATTATTAATCAACAGGGACAAGAGGTGGGAAAACTTCAATATCCCATTAATTACCAGGATATAAAAAGGTCAATCTTATCATATAATCCATTTATTCATCCCAGTGTTTGTTTTAGAAAAGAAATTATCCAGGAAATTGGCGGGTATGATGAACAATTATTTTATAGTCAGGATTATGATTTATTTTTAAGATTAATTGCTAAATATCCTTGTGTGAATATCCCAGAGTTTTTATTTAAATTCCGCTGGCAGCCAGATTTTGCCAAACAAAAAAAACAACACTTGACTGCCTTAAAAATCAGACTTAAGGCAATAAAAGACTATGGTTATAGGAAGTGGGAAATAGTTAAACTAATACAACCCCTATTGGCTTATTTAACTCCTACTAGCATTAAACAGATTTATTGGTGGCTAAAATTATCTTAATAATTTTTTCTCCTGCAGTACCATTGCCAAAAGGATTTTTCCAATGCGGTTTTGTGATAACTATCATTTTATTAATTGCCTTGATAATTTTTCGTTCATCATTACCGCTAATTATATTACTGCCGACATTAATTGTTTCCGGTCTTTCAGTATTATTGCGGATGGTTACACAAGGGATATGTAAAATACAGGCTTCCTCTTGGATGCCTCCGGAATCAGTAAGAATAAGTAAAGCATTTTTCTCTAAAAATAGAAATTCCCAATATCCTAAAGTTTTAGTTAGAATGATTTCTTGCGGTATTTTAAGATGAAATTGTTTAATTTTTGATAAAGTTCTTGGATGTGTAGGGAAGAATATTGGCAACTTATATCGTTTGCTAATTTGTTTGAGAATTAGAAATATTTCTTTAAGCGTAGCTTTATCATCGACATTAGAAGGGCGATGAAGAGTTAATAAAAAATAATGATTTTTCTTAATATTATATTGCTTAAGAAGATAGTTAAATTTTTTTATTTTAACAAGATTTTTATTAAGTGAATCAACAATAGTATTGCCTGTAATAAATATTTTACTTTTGTTTATACCTTCGGAAATTAGTATCTTTTCTTGATTTTGCGTTGGTGCAAAGAGATAGTGAGACAAGTGGTCAACAATAATACGGTTAATTTCCTCAGGCATTGTGCGGTCATAACTTCTTAGCCCTGCTTCAATATGGCCGATTTTAATACCTGGGATTTTACAGGCCGCTAAAGCCCCTCCTAGAGTAGAATTTGTATCTCCTTGAACCAAAACAATATCTGGTTTTTCTTTTAGTAAATACTTTTCTGTTAAACTTAATATTTTTCCTGTTTGCTCACCTTGTTTACCAGAGCCAACTTTTAAACAATATTTGGGAGTGGGAAGGTCTAGTTCTCTAAAAAAGATTTTATCCAGACTTTCATAATAGTGTTGATTAGTATGGATGATAAAAAAATCAACGTGCCGCTGACAACAAACATCAATAACCGGAGCCATTTTAATAATTTCTGGTCTGGTTCCTAAAATAATTGCAATTTTCATTAGCCATATGATATAACAGATTAACATTCTTAGAAAGGTTCAATAAAATAATGAAGTTAATTGTTATTATTCCAGCTTATAATGAAGAGAAAACTATTGCTAAAGTTATTTCATCTATTCCCCGAAAAATAAAAGGCATTAATAAAGTGGAAATTTTAGTCATTAATGATGGTTCAACTGATGAAACGGTAAAAGAAGCAAGAAAGGTTAAAGTAGACAATGTTTTTTCCCATAAAACAAATCAAGGATTAACTCAATCTTTTAATGATGGCATTCAAGCAGCATTAAAGTTTAAAGCAGATATTATAGTAAGTACAGATGCTGACAATCAATATGATCAAAAAGAGATTCCAAAGCTATTACATCCTATTCTTTTAGGAAAAGCAGATATGGTGATTGGTAATCGCCAGATAGAAAATATTAACTTTCTGCCAATTTCAAAAAAATATGGCAATATTTTTGGCAGTTGGATAATCAGAATGATAACAGGTTGCGATGTAAAAGATGTTTCTAGTGGTTTTCGTGCTTATACTCATAAATGTGTGCAAAAATTTAATTTGTTATCAAATCATACTTATACCCACGAAACAATTATTCAAGTAATTAACAAGAATTTAGTTATTGTTGAAGTTCCTATTACTTTTAGAAAAAGAAAATATGGTAATTCTCGACTTATAAGTAGCGTTTGGGAACATATTAAAAAATCAAGTGTTACCATCATCAGAACCATTCTCATGTATAAAGCTTTTAAAGTGCTTGTAAACCTGGGATTTTTATTAATGTTTTTTGGTTTAGTTGGCTGTTTAAGATTTCTTTATTTCTACTTAAATGGGAATAGTAGTGGTCATATTCAATCACTAATCCTCTCCTCAATATTTATAAGCATAGGTTTTACTACCATGGTAATGGGAGTATTGGCAGATTTAATTTCGATTAATAGACAATTAATTGAAGAGAGGAAATGATTGCCCCAAAGTTAAGTAATGATAATTTATTTAATTAACCCGTTTAATTCTGAAAAAATAAATCTTTCTCGAATTGGTAGATGTGTTACTAAAGCCAAAGCCGATTATTTATATCCTCCTACAGAATTATTAAACATTGCTTCATATTTAAGAAAAGAAAAATATAAAGTGAAAGTTATCGATGGGGCTCTTTATAAAAACATTGCCGATGTTAAAAGAAAAATTAATAATCCCTCACATTTTATTATTATGGTAGGCATTTATTCTTATCAATATGATTCTAGTTTTATTCGATGGTTAAAAAATAATTTTCCTTTTGCCCAAATGATTGTTTTTGGTCAAGGAGCTTCCTTTATTACAGAAAACTATTCAAGAGTTGCTGACTATGTTGTATATGGCGAACCAGAAAAACCAATTCTACAGATAATTAAAAATTATAAAAATATTAAGGGAGTTTCCTATAAAAAAAATGGTCGATACATAATAAATAAAAAAATAAATTTAATAAGAAATTTAGATGATTTACCATATCCAGCCCGGGATCTAATTGATAATAAAATATATAAGCATGCTTTTTTAAAACCCTTTGCGATGGTATATTCTTCAAGAGGTTGTCCTTATAAATGCACTTTTTGCACTTCTTCGGGATACAGTCCTATATACAGAGTTTACTCTGTCAATTATGTAATCGGCGAGTTAACTGAGATTTATAAAAAGTATCGAATAAATAATTTTGGCTTTATGGATGAAACATTTACTCTTAATAAAAGGAGAGTTATTCAAATATGTCAAGCCATAATCGATAATAAATTGAAAATGACTTGGATTGCCTTAAGCAGAGTTGATACCGTTGATGAAGAGATGTTAATTTTTATGAAAAGAGCAGGTTGTAAGATATTACTTTTTGGAATTGAGTCATTTGATCAAAAAGTATTAGACTCTTTAAATAAGAAAATAACTGTTAAACAGATAAAAATGGCAATTAAAGTAACAAAAAAAGTTGGGATAAAGTCGCATGGATTTTTTATTTTTGGCAGTCCTGAAGATACGGTAAAAAAGATAAATAAAACGATTAAGGAAGCTAAAAGAATAGATTTAGATTATGCCAGTTTTAATACTTATGTTCCTTATCCGGGAACAAGATCTTATTATGAATTAGAAAGACAAAGATTAATTAAAACAAAAGATTGGTTTAACTATGATCAATCACTTAATAAATTAGTTTTTAAGCATAGAAATCTTAATGATGAAATAATTAAAGTATTAGTTAAAAAGGCATACAGAGAATTCTATTTAAATCCCAGATTTATCGGTAAAAGATTTATCGAAGACATCTTAAATCCAAAAGTGCTACTCAGAGATATGTTAAACCTTAAAAAGATAATTATTAACTATTTTATTTAATAAGAATTAATTGTAGTTAGATTAAGATCCTTCGTTAAGTTTTGCACGTGATGAATAACCTGGCACGGAAATATTTTCCGAAGATAGGGATAAAAGAAAGAAAATGTAAATATTTTAGAGAAATGTAATGGGAAAGATATTCAATTTTAATGTTTTTGTAGCCGATCTTTTTTAGAGTTTTATAGTAATCAATCCCCGTCATATTATTTTTTGTTGGTATATAATTTGGGAATGGCTTCATAACAATATTTATTTTTTTTAAAATTTCTACAAAATAATCACCATTAGGAATATGGATAAAAAGCACACCGTTTTTTTTAAGAGAATGTTTAATGTTTTTAAAAATCAGAAAAAATTCTTGGGAATTTAAGTAGCCAGTAAAATCAAAAGCAAAGGCTTTATTAAACATATTATTGTTAGATAAACAAAACTTAATGATTTGAGAACAGACAAATTTGTAGTTTTGAATTTGGTGTTTTTGAGCACGTCTTATAGCAGATTTAATAAAGTCCTTGGAAAAATCAACACCGTAATACTGTTTTACTTGATGGTGGATTAAATCCAAGAGCATACCATTCCCACAGGCAAAATCACAAACGATATCTGTTTTTTTTAAATTTAAAAAAGGTAATAAACGTTTTAATCTTTCAATTGAGAGTTGTTCATAATCTATAACATATTGTCCACCAAAATAGTACTTATTAATTTTACCTTTCATTTTAAAGTTGCTACCTCTATGATAGTATTTTTTATCTTTGTTAGATTTTTGTTATTTAGTTGGCTGTAAATCGGTAAATTTAAAGTAGTTTTAGCAGCAAGATGTGAATTTTTAGAAATATTTTTTTTTGGGTCACAGCTATACGAGAAAGTAAAAGCTAAATCTATACCCTTTTTTACACAATTTCTATAAAATCTTATCTTATCAATATTTTTTATCATAAAAGGAAATCGCATCCAAACAGGTGATTTATAACTTGGATAAGCTGGTAATTTAATATTTTGTATATTTTTTAATTCCTTAAAGTAATATTGAGCAATCTTTTCTCTTTTATCGATAATATTTTTTATATTTTTAAGGTTTAAATATGCTAGTTTTGCTTGAATATTAGCCATATCGTATTTATATAAATTGTTTTGATATTTTTTATTAAATCTTGGTATACCGGAAGTTAAACCAATTATCTTAGTAAAAATTGGAAAAAAGAAAGAAAAGACGTGTAGATTTGTTAATAAATTATATATTTGGATAAAGAGTAAATATTTAATAGCTTCAATTTGATTAGGTTTTTTGACTTCTTGATTATAGATTTTTCTGACTTTGTTATAAAGAATATTATCATTAAATAATATTGCTCCACCTTTGCCACAAGTAAAAGGTTTTGAGTATTCAAAACTAATTATGCTAGCACCCGAGAAACTTCCAGTTTTTTTATTTTTATATTCTGAACCAAAAGCGGCCGCATTATCTTCAATAACATAGCAATTATATCTCTTTGCCAAAATTATTAATTCTTCTATTTGACATGGTATTCCAAATTGATGAGTTGCTAAGATAATTGAGTTTGGAGTAATAATTTTTTTTAACTTGTTAATATCAAGATTATAATCTTTTAGATTAATATCAATAAATTCTATTTTTTTATTTGCCTTCTTAGCTGCTTCTACCACAACCCAGCAGGTATAAGAAGGAATAAATATTTTTTTATGAGGAAGAACTTTTAAAATATAAAATAATCCTACTCTTGCTGCTTGAGTTAAAATGACATTTTTAACTTTAAAATATCCGATTAATTCTTTTTTAAGCTTAAGTTTATATCCTTTGTTAGTAAATAAACTGCTAAGGATATTATAAAAAGTAGTCTCACATCTTATTCTGGCTATCATAAATTATTTTAAACTTAGATAATTATAATTCCTTTAACCATTGTTGAACTGTATGAGAAATATTAAAATCATGAGCTGCCTTTTTTAGTCCTCTTATAAAATTATTCTTTTTGGTCTTTAATGCTTTCTCTATAGCTATAGAGAAAGCATTAGGCGTTATTTCTTTAGCAAGAATACCACATTTATAATGATTTATAAGTCGTGGCAGGTCTCCTGTTGGAGTGGTTATTATAGGGATGCCTTTTTGAATAGCATCGGAAAAAACCACCGGAATACTTTCTATTCTTGAAGGAATCAGCAAAAAAGAAACAAGACTTAAGTAATTGGAAAAATTTTGCATATAAATAGCGCCATTAAGATTAACGTATTGCTGTAATTTTAAATTAATAATCATTCTTTCTAATTTATTTTTTAGTTTACCCTCGCCAAACATATGTAGCTGAATAGATTTTTTAATATCTGAGGGTAAATAAGAAATAGCATTTAATAATAAATCTGGCCCTTTATTATAGTGATAACGTCCGACAAAAAGTAGGTGAATTTTATTTTTTTGCTTAAAAGGGGAAAAGTTGAGTTTGGCAGGCGGAAGTTTTCTAACTGATGGAAGAAATTTACACTTAACTTTAGCAATTGACTCTACTTCAGAAGCTAAACTAACTCCATCAGCAAAGACTCGATCAGCGTTTTGGAGTATTTTTTTTAAGAGATATTTGCCAATAAGAGGGATTTTTTTAACTTGCCAAATATCCGACCCCAAAGCCCAGATATCATAAGGTATATTGGTAATTATTTTAATCCATAAACCAAATAATCCAGACGGTATAACCCACAAACAAAATACCCGACTTATTTTATATTTTTTAACAGTTTCGATGGTTGTTTTTCTTCCAGCAATAAAAAAATGCATTAATATCAGCCAATTAAGAGGATAAAGTAAGTTTAACGAGTTTAAAGCTATTTCTTTTGTTTTCCAAGATAAAGGTTTCATTATCAAATTTAAATCCAGTTGATATTTTTTTTCTTTAGCTGGAGTATTGATTACTACTTTATGACCAAGGTTATTAAGTTTTAGGGCAAATTCACGTACAAATGAACCATAGATTCCATCAGGAGTAGAGGGATAAGCATTAGTAATAATAAGAATATTCATCTTTATTTTATTGGTAATTCATAGATAAAATATTTTCCATATAAGTTTTTTAATTTAGTAGTATTGCCAAGATTTTTAGCAGTCAACAGTAATCCTCTTTCTTTTATTTGGTTAATATCTTTAAGATCCTTAAGGTTAATGATAGAAAAATTTCTTTCATCAGCGCCAAAAAATTGGAGAGAATATTTAAGATGGGAGTCAGTAATATTTAAATTATTATAATAAATTGTAATTTTATCCAGATTACTATACTTTTCTTTTAATACTAGATAAATATCTTTACCAGTAATTATATTTTTCTTTTCTTTAGATAAAGTTGTCTGTTGAATTTTATAATCAGAAATAAAATAAAAGAAAGCTACCATAATAAACATAATAAAAGAAAGGTTTTTAGGTTTTTTCTGAGCAATTAAAACTAATATTAAATTTATTAGACAAACATAAGATAATACTAAGATTCCTCCCTTGAGTATAAATGATGTTTGGGTTTTGAAAATAAATACATCAGGAGAAATGTGATCCATAATAAACCAACTAGGGATTTTCCAGAAAGGGCCTTTGATTATTGCTAAATATGAGATAATTATTAAAAAAATCGATATAAAAGTAGCCGTTTTTAAAGAGTTAATTTTTTTACTATTCATTTTTAAGCTGGCAATTTGTGAGGCGTTAATAAAGGCATAAATTATCCATAATATTCCTAAATATATTAAATATCGACCGCAAATGTAAGAATCTATAGTTGGGTTAAAACTTGAATGTCGGGTAGCCATTATTAAAAAGGCTAGAGTGATTCCACTAATTAAAATAAAAAATGAATTTTGTTTTGTTCTAAAAGCTTTTTTATGCATTGTTACTAATTGCCATAAAATAAGTGTTAGAAAGGGTGAGATTATAAGAATAAAGTAACATAAGTATAATAAAAACCAAATAAAAGATTGACTAAAATTTCCTACAAGATACTGACCACTATTAATATTTCCTTTAAGATAATCAGATGACATCTTAAAAAAAGAATTTGAATCTGATTTTAACCATGGAATTAAGATTACTAAGGAAGAAATTAAAATGATAAAAAAATGAATAATTTTAGTGCTTAGTTTTTTGTTTTTTATATTCAAATATTCTAATCTATTATTTGGAGGAAGCCACCAGGTGATTAATAGTAATGGTAATAAAAAAGAAGCAAAGTATCTGGTTAAGATACAAAAACTAATAAATATTCCAGTAAGGATTGATTTTATAAGAGAAGACTTGGTTCTTGTTTTAAGAAAGAAATAGATAGTAAATAAAAATACAGGATAAAAAAGATTCTCACTCATAATATATTTGGGAAAACCAAAATGAAAAGGTAATAATGCAGAAACAATCGTAGGATATAAACTATTTTTTTTACTTAAATATAAACAAGAAATTAACCAAACTGGGATTATTATTAAGGTAGATAAAATTACATTGGTAATTTTCATCCAAAAATAATAATTGTCTTTTGCTAAAAAAGAGAATGATAGCATTAATGGATAGATAGGGCCATATTCAAAAGTAAAGTGTGCTAGGAAGGGATGGATTTTTTTTCCTGTAAGTTCAAATAAGTAGCGTGCACTTTCTTTATATAAAAATTCGTCACCATAAATAACTGGTTCAGGGAAGGGGATGGTAAGAAATAATTTTATAAAAAAATTAAACAGAATAATTAACAATAAAATAATTAAATGTTTATTTATTTTCATATTAATAAATCATAAAGTTATAAAAAGATATTACTTTGTTGATAATTTACTCCTTGTTTAAAAAAGTTCAAGATATTTATAAGCGACATCTTAATCTCAATTCCTTTCCGGTCTAGTGCCTAAAATAATTGCTATTTTCACTGGCCTGAATATACTATAATATAAGTCAGGAAACAATTAAATGGAAGGCATTAATTTACAGAAAATTAAAACAGGCGACAATTTAATTCCAAAATTAATAAGAAATGCGCACAATATTCTTGAGATCGGGTGTGGAGCAAAACCCGTCTGGTGGTATAAGTTAGTCACTGCTAATCAATTTTTAACAGCAATTGATATATATAATAGGAAGATGTTAAAAATGAAAAATTACACATTTGTTATTTTAGACGCGATTAGTTTAAATCAATTTAATAACACTGTGAAGTTAACTATTTATCAAAACAGGAGAAAGCAAGAGGAAATTGTTGATTGGAGGAAAAAATTTGATTTAGTTATAGCAGACCATGTTTTTGAACATGTTAATAAGCCAGAAAAACTTGCAAAGGGATTATCAATAGTTACTAAAAAAGATAGTTATGTTCATATAGGGATTCCCGATCCATTAAATTTTACGGAAAGATTTTACCACCTTATTCACCCCGAAGGTGGTGGACATATTTCTAAAATTACTAAAAGGAAGATGATTGGAATGATGAAAAACAATGGTTTTTCACTAGTAAAATATCAAGATTGGCCTGATGATTGGCAATGGTTGAAAAAACTTTATAATTGGAAAGAAAGGGGAATAAAATATTTTTCTAAAAAAGAGCTAAATTATATTGCTGATACATTTATAAAAGAGATGACTTCGGAAAAAGGTTATTTTTATGGAGGAGAATATGTGTTTAGGAAAGAATAAGACCCTTTATAAAAATTTTTCTTTGGTAGCATTTAAGACTGTGTCGTTTAATATACTATTTTTTTTCTACATTTTGGCAAAATAAAAACACAGCTACTACGTATATAGGGAACAAAGAATAAAGATGTCTAAAAGAGGAAGCGACAAGACCTATACACAACAAGAAATAAGCAATGATCATAAGGTAGATTGAGGTAAAAAGAAAGGATTGCTTCCGGCTTAATTTTATCTTCAAAATTCTGTTTTTGAAAAATAAGGAAAAAGGAGAAAATAGAAAAATAAAGGTTATCAGTAAAATAATTTTTTGTACAATAGTGGCAATTATAGAGAACAACAAAATAGTATTTTTTTCTAAATTCACACTAGTATTTTTTAAAAATTCTTCTCTATTGATTTTTAAATATGTAGAAATAGCGTCTTCACAACCGCCATCTAATGAGGGAGAGTAATTATTCCGATAGAAATTGATATGAGAGATATTAAGGGTGGTTTTTAAGTTTCTGAGAAACATAGCAAAAATTATAAGTGGATTTTTTTGAATTAGTTTTTGCGAAGCCTTTTTATAAAGAGTGTTCATCGCCACATCATCCCACCCCATTCTGTTATTAACTGTTTTAATTAATCCGTTATTATCCCAAAGTATTTTTTCCTGTTCCTGATTAAGGAGATTTTGATTGCAAGTATTAGTAACTATGGATAAGAATTTTTCATTAAAACCTGAAGCAATAGCAATATCTTTACATGAAGAATTTGGAGCTAAATTAGAGAAGAGAATTTTACCGCCAAAATTTGATAAATTTTTTACCCCCAATTGTTTATAAACAAATACATTTGTATACCAGAAAATTAAAATAAAAAATGGCAAGAGAAGAAAAAACGCTTTTGTGGCTTTCAATCTAATTGGAGATTTTGAAAAAAATAAAATTTTTACAGTGAACAATCCCATTAAGAAAAATGAGAAGATCAAATGATTAGTTCTCAGTAAAGGGAGATATCCCAAACTTAATCCTATAAACGGTAAAATCAAAAAGCGATAATTACTTAAAAATAATAGGCTTAAATTAATTAATAAAATACTAATTGAGATTGAATCCGGCATATATGATCTTTCCATAAAAATTGTGTGGGGATAAAGACATAAAATAAGAGAAAGATAAAATGATAACTTATAGTTCTTATAGGTTCTGCTAGTAATTAAATAAAATAATATTATACTTAAGAAGGATATAATTATTTGAATATTTATTACTATTTTAGGATTGAAATTTGAAGAAGAGAATAGGGCAAGAAAAAAAGGATAGCCACTTGGTCTATCAGCAGCAACCTGGTTAAGGTGAGTGGAAAGATATAAATAAAAAGCACTATCGCCACAAAAAAGATTAAAATCATAGGCATATAAACGTGCAATTATCGATCTTGTCAGCAAAAAAATTATAATGATTAGTAAAGTATATTTAATATTTTTCTTCATTTAGATTATTTTAATTTTTTTAAGCGGACAACTAATCTATAACCCAAAACCGGAGGGATTTTTATAATTTTATCAACTAAAAAATATCCCTTAATTTGTTTTTGTAACCAAGTAATATTTGCTTTATGAAGATGCCATTCATAAGTTTCTTGTTGCCGGGGAGTCGCCATTAGTTTCTCCAAGTGGAAAAATTTAGCAATTCTAACAATGTTTTGAATAACTTTTTCATTAGGAATACTGATGATTGCTAAACCATTATTTTTTAAAACTCGATGTATTTCTGAAATTGCCTTTTTAGGATAAAGAATATGTTCTAGTATTTCAGAGGCTGTTATTTTATCAAAATATTTATCTCTAATATTTTTTAAATTTGTTGCATCTCCCCATAAAATTTTAATCTTTCTTCTTCCCTTGTTGGTTTTCCACGCTTTTTTTAAAGCAATTCTGGAAATATCAATGCCTATAATTTCTTTGGGTTTATTAATCATTTTTAAAAAGAAACCTTCGCCACAGCCAAGATCCAACACCACATCTTTTGTCTTGTAATCAGCAAGTTTTTTGATAATTTTGAGCCGCCAAAGTTCAATGTTTCTTGTGAAAAGGTTTTTACTTTCAAAAATGGTACCTTGTTTATGGTATTTTAATACCATTTTATCATTCCATTTAGCTAAATCTTTATTTTTTTTTGTCATCTATTCTCAAAAAAGTTGATTTATACCTGCAGTTATAAGACGACCTAAATCTTTGAAATTCCTTACCGAGAAAAGAATTCTTAAAATAGCCTTAGGTCTTAAATAAAATTCTCGGTAAGCTTTTTTTATTCCATAAAGGATTTCTCCTCCAGATAGCTGGGGGTAATTGATGGGTGAAGAGCAGCCTTGGTCAATCTCTTCCCATCTTTCTGATATGAGCCACTCTTTTTCTTTTACCATTTTGTAAAATTCTGTACCCGGATAAGGTGAGGCGATATGGAAAATAGCAAATATAATTGGAAGATTCTTAGCTAGGTTAATTGTTTTTCTTATAGTTTCTTTTGTTTCTTCAGGCAGGCCGATTATAAAATAACCATATACTTTTATCCCGGCTTTAGTGATTGTTTTAACCGCTTTTTTTATTTGATGGACAGTTGTGTTCTTTTGACAGAGTTTTAAAATCTTATCGGAGCCGGATTCTATTCCCAAAGCAATCATCCAACAACCAGCTTTCTTCATCCATTTGGTCATTTCTTGATCAATGGTATCAACTCTACTGTTACAAGCCCATTTTAGATTTAGGTTTGCTTTAATTATCAATTGGCAAAGTTTAATGACAGAATCTTTTTTTAAGGTAAAAGTATCCGTAGAGAAAAGAAATTCTTTAACCCCAATTTTTTTTAAAAATTTTAATTCTTTTATAATACTTTTTGCTGATCTTTGTCTGAAGATATAATTCCACATTATTGGTTGACGGCAAAAAATACATTTAAAAGGACAACCTCTGCTGGCAACAACAAAGGTGAAACCCGAAGCCATGAAAGGAAAGATATATTTTTTTATCGGGAGAAGATCGTGCCTGGGAATAGGTAACTGATCTAAGTTTTTAATAAAAGACCTATCTGGATTAATCAATATTTTACTATCTTTTTTATAAGCTAAACCTTTAATTTTAAAAAAATCTGATTTGTTATTTTCTAACGTCTGGATTAATTCTTTAAAGGTTATTTCCGGTTCTCCTTTAATAATAAAGTCCAATTCCGGACATTCTTTAAAGGTTTGTTTAGTTAACTCCGTTACGTGGGGGCCAAAAGTTACTGTTTTTATTTTCGGATTGATTTTTTTGGCTAACCTAAATGTTTTAAGATCATTATGAGCGGTTGAAGTGATGACGTGAGCACCTATATATTTAGGTTTTTCTTTTTTCAAAATCTCTTCTAAATTTTGCCAACTTGTTTTTTGAGCAATACAATCAATGATTCTGACAGTAACATTTTTAGGAGTCATAGCCGCTAAATAAGCCAGGCTTGTTTGAGGCCAGATAATTTTCTCTTTACTTGTTCTTCCACAACGATTGAAATCTCTAATAATAAAGGTTCCTTTTTTAGGAGAGGGAGGATTAATTAAAAGTAAATCTGTCATCTGCAAAAATTAATTGGTTAATTTCTCTCTATTTTTAACGATTAAATCTGCTATTAAACCAAAGATAGAGATTTGAATACCGGTCAATAATAATAAAACACTACTATCGGTAATATTTTGGTATTTAATTATTGTAGAAATAATCCAAACAAAACCAGCCATACTACAAACAATTCCCGGCCAAAAAAAGAACGTAAATGGTTTAAAGTAAACTACAAGCCTGATGATTAATGTTAGAAAGTAAAGAAAATTTATTGGTTTAATTGAAGATTTACCTAATCTTTTATAGTAATCAATAGGTATATATTTGACAGGATATTTTTTAAGATGGCTAGCTAGACCAATAGTAGAAGTAAAAGAGAATGTATCTGGAAATAAATGCCAAAATTCTCTAGCCAAATCTTTACGAAAAATTCTCATGCCCGAGTTGATATCTAAAATTTTAGCACCAGTTAAAAACAAGATAAGCAAGTTAATAATTTTTTTAGCTAGTTTTCTAGAAAAAGAAATATTTGCACCTCTTTTTATTCTTGCGCCTACAACCATATCATAATTGGGTAAATATTTTATTAGTGTAGGGATTTCTTTAATGGAATAGGTACCATCAGCATCAATAATTAATATCCAATCAAACTTTGCAACCTTAATACCAGTTTTAAGGGTGGCGCCATAGCCTTGATTTCTTGTGTGAGAAATGAGACTGATGTGTCTATTTTTTATAACTAAACTTTTTGATAATTTTTCACTTTTGTCAACAGAACCATCATTAACTATTACAATTTCATACGGGTTTTTTTCTTTTTTAAATACTTTTATTAAATCCATGACTGTAGATTTAACAGCCTTTTCTTCATTAAAGACTGGAATCACTATGGATATTGCTGGTTTCTTTATTTGTTTGTGATGTTTAATCATAATATTTATATTTTATCATTGGCGCTTTAAATTATTTTTATTTACGATATTTATGACTTTTCCATTTAATACTCCATTTTTTTTCAAATAATTTTTTATTTTTTCCAAAAACCCTTTTTTTGTCTAGAAAAGATAATTGTTTAAAAGATTGATTGCCATAGTGATGGATAAAAACATCTTCAGCGCAAATAATTTTATAACCTGCTAGTTTTACCCGGTGACAATAATCGTCATCTTCAAAAAAACCAGTTTTAAATTGAATATCCAAAGGTCCAATTTTATCAAGCAAGGATTTTCTCGCAGCAACGCAGTAAAAAGCCAACATAGGAATGGTAAAACTTTTGCTTTGGTAAGTCTGGGTATATTTCTTTGCTTCAAGGTGCATCTGTTTAAGGTTTTGATATTCCAGATCAACTTTAGCTTCATTACCAATGCAATTAGTTATCGGACCCACCAAACCAATTTTAGGATCTTTTAAATAATTAATTAAATCCATAACCCAATTTTCTGTTACTATCGTATCAGCATTTAATAAAATAAGATATTTGCCTTTGGCTTGCTGAATTCCTACATTATTTGCAGAGGCAAAACCAAGGTTTTTGGTGTTTAAAATTATTCGCAGGTTTACATCCTTATGGTGAAAATCAGTAAGATATTTTTTGGTCCCGTCTAAAGAATTATTATCAACAACAATGATTTCCAAATTAGGATAGTAGGAATATTTATATATACTTTCTAAACATTTTTTCAGATAAAAAAGAGTGTTATAAGCAACAATAATAATGCTTACCTTGGGATAAATATAATTATTAATTCCTTCCATTAGATCATTAGCTCTTTTATCCCAGGTATTTTGTTTAGCAAACTTTATTCTTTGGTTAATGAGATTTTTCTTCTTAGTTAAGGGCAGTTGCTTTTCAGCCAAGGCTTTTTCTATCTTGGCCAAAAATTCTACTTTATTTTTAGCTAAGTAAAGTAACTTTTTCATTGGCTTTAGTTCTGGTAAATTAACCGAAACAATTGGTTTTCCTGAAGCGAGAACTTCATAAGCCTTTACCGGATTGGTAGCTAAAATTAATTTATTCAGCTTAAAGGGAATGATAAAACAATCGAACTTACAAAGATAAGAAGATAAGGCTTGATAAGGCTTCTCACCTAAAAAATGAACATTTGCCAACTTTTTTAAAGCGTAAATTTGGGGAGACATAATATGTCCAATAAAAATAAATTGCCATTGAGGTCTTTTTAAGACAAGATGTTCTACTAGCTGGTCATCAAACCAATCGGCGATAGCTCCATAGTAGCCGATAAGGGGATGTTTTAAAGTTTTTAAATCTGTGGGAATTATTTTTGATTTTTGGGAAAAATAATTAAAATCGCTAGCGTTTTTTATTAATAAATATTTAGAATTGAGTTTTTTATTTTTTGCCATAAGTTGATGGCTGCTATAAGTTATTAAATCTGCCCGTCTAATTAATTTATGCTCTTCTAAAATAACCTTTTGGCTAATATTGGTAAAACCGCTATGTTCATCCATACAATCATAAATAATCTTCCAACGATTGTTTAATAATGGATACCAAAAAGGGAGAGCGACAATTGCTAATTTATTTCTAATTTGCATTTTTTCTCTAATAACCTCTAAAGACCAGGTTATATATTTTTGATCTAAAGAAGATATGGTATCTCGATAGATATTTAACGGTTGGGAAATCACTACCGAAACCTCAAAAATATTTGGATTAATTTTAAAGATACTAATTTTATTTACTATTTGTTTTTTGGTTAAATTTTTATCATTTATAACAATAAAGCTTGGTTTTATATAGAAAATCCGATGTCCATTTTTTGCTAATTGAGTACAGATTTGTTGAGGCCGTTGATAACGAAAATACCAATCAATAATCGGGAAATATAAAACATCAAAAGTATAAGCTTGTTTTAAGTTCAATGGTAGCAAATGGCTAATTATTTCTTTATTTAAATTTTGAAGTAAATTTTGCCAAAAATATTTTTGATTTAAATTTTCAAATCGTTGTTCCCAAACTTGATAAAATTTTAATAATCGCCAAGTTTTTGATTGATAAATTTTATTTAGTTTTACAGAATATTCCTGTTTTATTCCATTAACCTCCTTTTTTATACTGGAGATTTCTTTTTCTTTGGAGATCAATTTTTTTTCGGCTGATTGATAAAGAACAGAAAGACATGAGTTTTGGTAACTTTTTAGATAGGGATTGTGGGAAATAAACAGGTTTAAATCCGCTGGTACCCATTTACCGGAATAATATTTTAAAGATAGATTAAAAAGTGTTCCTAAAATTCCCTTAGTTTTAAAAAAACGATCTTTTTCTGAATCTTGAAAAAAATGAACAAAAATTGTTTTTAAATAATTATCAATTTCCTTTTTTCCTGTTAACCTTCTACTTTCTATTAGCTGAATAAGTTTTTTATTTATCTTTTTATGTTTTTGAACAATACCGATAAAGGAAGACAACAATCCACTTGTTTTCCCACCAAAATTTATTTTTATTAGTTCATAACTAAATTCATTTTTACTAAAAACTTTATTAATTAAAAATCGAAGCGATTTTTCTGTAAAATATAATTTATGATCCAAGGAGTAATTAAACCAATTTTTGTTTCGGTAATCAGCACGAGGAGTGGTGAAAATAAAGATATTACTATTGTGTATTAACTTCTTTATTTGCTGTAAAAACTCAAGGGGGTTGGTCAGATGCTCCAATAAATCCCAGGCCGTTATGACATCGTAATTGCCAAAGGGAATATTTTCTTCTTCAAGGTCCAAAGTTTTAACTGCCAAACCTTTTTCTTTAGCAATTCTGGTAGCGAAACGGGATATATCAATACCATACCCCTTGAAACCTTCGATTCTTAAAATTTCTAGAAATTTTCCCGTTCCTGAGCCTAAATCTAAAACTGTTTTAATTTTGGGAGCGAATAATTTTAACAGAGCAAATTGCCAAAAAAAATTGAACTCTGGATTTTTTTCATAATCTCCATATCCTATATTAGTAGTATTTGTTTTATTGATAAAATATTTTTTTTCATAACTATAGAGAATTTTTTTTTTAAATCCTTCATTGATATATAAATGACAAAAAGAGCATTTATAAACAGAAAAACCATCATTTCTTTTTGTGAAGAAGGTCCAACCATGATGGTGACACACCGGGCACATAACAGCAGATATTTTTGGAGTGATAATTTTATTTTTTTCTTGATTCATGTTTTGTTTAGCAATTTTATCTTTAAATACTAGTTTTATCAAGATTTATGATAATATAATAGGCAATGGAAAAATACCTTATATTTAAGGGTAGTAATGATAATAAATAAAGAAAAAGAAGAACTAAAGCACCAGCTAGTTTATTACCGAAAACGCTACAATGATATCTATTATTCTAAAACCTGGCAAATATTTTTATTAGTAAAAAATTGTCTAATAAAAGTAAAAAAGATTATTAAAGGAATTATTTCGCCTTCTCTAAGATTGAAAGATATCCCCGAAATATTATCAAAAGAAATCAAAGCGGCTAATAAATTAGTATTGATAAATTTACCTTTAATTAATTGGTATCGAAAAAGACAAAGGCCGCAGCATCTTTGTCAACAATTTGCCAAAGACAATAACTTGGTTTTTTATATTAATAATCATTTTATTGTTGAACTCCAGTCTGGGTTAAATAAAAATCAAATTGCCAAAAAGATTAAAATTAGGAAGCTTAAAGAAAGAATTTATGAAGTTGATTTAGTTTCATTTACTAATTTAGACATAAATAAGGATGCTATTAGTAATTTATGGGATCAGCAATATCTTTCCTGGTCGTTTAATGCCTTACTAAAGGCGATCGGTAATAAAAAAACCATTATCAAAGTTGATAACCCATTTTGGTATATCTTGGTGAAAAATCTAAAAAATAATTGTTTATTATATGATTGTATGGACGAATTAAGTGGTTTTTGGAATACTGGTTCGATTTTACAGCTTGAACCTCTTTTGGCAAAAAAAGCAAAAATTATTTTAGCTTCTTCTAGAACACTTTTAAAAAAGTTAAAAAAATACAACAAGGCCTGTTTTTTAGTCCCTAATGCTACAGAATATAACCATTTTGCCAAACAGACAAATAAAATACCCCATGATATGCAATTTAAACATCCGCTTATCGGTTATTATGGAGCCATTGGTGGTTGGTTTGATGATCAACTGCTGTTTTATTTAGCCAATAAAAAGCCAGCCTGGAATTTTGTCATTATCGGTAACATTAGTGATCCGGAAAAATTGCAGTCAATAATCCGAACAGGTCTTGATAATATCCATATTTTGAATCAAAAGACTTATCAAGATTTGCCCTTATATCTTTACTGTTTTGACGTCTGCCTAATTCCATTTCTAATAAATCAATTAACCAAGGCAGTTAACCCGATTAAATTATTTGAATATTTATCAGCTGGGAAACCAATCGTTTCCACAAATTTGCCAGAAATAAAACAATATAAACAACCTTATGTTTATTTGGCTAAAACTAAAAAAGAATTTTTAGAGAAGATAGAATTGGCTTTAAAAGAAACTAATAAAGATTTTAGCCATAAACGTCAAGAATTGGCTAAGCAAAATACCTGGGATATCCGTTATCAGCAGATAAATAATATAATTAGTAAATACTATGAATAAATTAATAGTTTGTTCGCCTCAATTAGGAATAGCTCCGGAATCAAATTCAGGTGGTGAAGTATATGACAGAGAAGTAATAAAATCTTTATGTGATCAGGAAATAAAAGTTATCGTTATTCTGCCTAAAAATAAGCCATATCTTAGACATAAAAATTTAAAAGTCTATTACTTGCCCATTCCTTTTGTTTGGCCGCCTTATTTTTTCAACCTTTTTATTATTCCCTATTTATTTTGGATTTATAAAAAAGAAAAATTTAATATTTTAAGAGTTCATTCTCCTTATTTTGTGGGTTTGGGAGCCATATTTTTTCATCTTTTTTACCGCCATATACCGTTGGTGGTAACTTATCATCATTTAGAAGAAAATAAACCAATTTTTGATCTAATTAATAGATTTGCGATAAAATTCTGGGATCACTTGATTAGTGTGAGTGCCTTTACTAAGCAAGAGATAATCGAAAAATATGGGCTTGAGAAAAATAAAATATCAGTTATATATAATGGGATAGCCTTTTATTTTAAACCTCAAAAGAAAAGAAAAGATTTAATAAAAAAATATAATCTTGGGAATAATAAAATTCTATTATTTTTAGGAGGATTAAAATATCGTAAAAATGTAGCCTTTCTTATAAGATTGATAGCTCGATTAAAAATTGACAATTGTAAATTATTAATTTGTGGCAGCGGACATTTACGTAATAAATTGGAAAATTTAAGCAGAAGACTAGGTACTACGGATAAAGTTGTTTTTACTGGTTTTATTAAAGAAACAAATAAAGTTGATTTTTATAATTTAGCAGATATCTTTTTATTTCCAAGCTTAAAAGAAGGATTTGGTATGCCGGTTATTGAAGCAGCAGCCTGTGGTGTACTATCAATAGCAGCTCGTCATAGTTCATTGCCAGAACTAATAATTGACGGTAAGACAGGTTGCTTAGCAAAATTTAACGATATCAATGATTGGAAATTAAAAATTGAGAAATTATTAAAAAATGAAGATTTGAGAAAAAAGATAGGCAAAGAAGCACAAAATTTTAGTAAGCAATTCACATGGGAAAAAACAGTTAGTCAACAAGTAAAAATCTATAATAAGTTATTAGAAATTACCAACCCAAGGCTAGTCGTCCTTGGGACGAGGAATTAGAAATTTTTATGCGCATTCTTTTTATCTGTGATTTTTTTCCTCCTTTTATTAAAGGCGGAGCTGAAATCAGCAGTTATTGGCAGGCTAAAGAATTATCACAAAAAAATATCAAAGTAATAATTTTAGCGCCTAAATATAAAGATAAAATTAAGATAGAAAAAGACAGTTTTAAAAAATATTGGTATAGTTTACCAATTAAAACTACTTTAACCTCTCCAATAATATTTTTAAATCCCATATATATTATCTATCTGCTTTTAAATATTTTAAAAGTCGCCAAGAAAGAAAAAATTGATTTAATTCACTGTCAGGGAAAATTTTCTATGCCTGCCGCGTGGTTGGCTAAAAAAATTTTACAAAAGCCATTGATTTTGACAATAAGAGATTATCAAGGACTATGTAATTATGCTTTTTGTCTATATCATAGCCAGAAAGCTTGTAATTTATTATCCTTTTTTAAAAAGGATTTTTTATTTTATTATCAAAATTATATTAAAAATAAAAATATTTTCTCTTTTTTTTACCAGCTGATTATTTCTTATTTGGGTAGATTAAATGTTTATTTCTTAGCATTTTTTATGAAAAAAGCCGATAAAGTTATTAGTGTCAGCAACTATCTTGGTCAAGTATATATAAACAATGACTATGATTCTAAAAAAATATTAACCATTTATAATTTACCTCCAAGCTTAAAAATTAACCAAATCCAGTTAAATAGGAAGCTTCAACAAAAAATTAATCAATATAAATTTGTGGTTTTATACGTAGGTAAACTGTCATTGGGGAAAGGAGCGGCCTTATTAATAGATGCGGCTCAAGAAATTACCAGTAAAAATAAAAATATTCTTTTTATTTTTGCCGGCAGTATTCATTATCCGATTAAGAAAATAGTATTCGAACAATTAGTTTTTTTAGGGAGAATAGAATACTCTTTAGTTTTAAAAATAATGAAACAGGTTAATCTTGTCTGTATTCCTTCTATTTGGCCGGAACCTTTAAGCCGGGGAGTGATCGAAGCCTTTTATTTAGGCAAGCCGGTTATATGCAGTACTGCTGGCGGCCCAAAAGAATTGGTTTTCTCCAATTATAATGGTTGGCTGTTTAAACCAACAAAAAAAGATTTAAAAATTGCGTTTATGAAAGCTTTAAGTAATAAAAATAAGCTAAAAATTTTAGGCGAAAACGGCAGAAAATTTATTTTAAAACTTAAAGAAGAACAAATGATTAAATTAATTTCTTTATATAAGTCTTTAAAATGAAGTTAGGGATTTTCTTTACCATCGGCTCGGGATTTAAAGACCAAAAAAAAAGCGGCCAGGATAAAAGATTTATTGAGTATTATTTAAAAAGATACAATGAAAATTTTAAAAAAGTATATGTGTTTTCCTATTTGAAGGAAAAGCAGAGACTTCCTAAAAATTGTTATTTAATTGACAATAAATATCATCTAAATAGATTTATCTATGCTTTTTTCATACCTTTGCTTAACTTTAAAAAAATAAAGGGAATAGATGTTTTCAGAGTAATGCAGTTAACTGGAGTAGTACCCGCTTTAATAGTCAAACTATTGTTTAACAAGCCCTTTGTTTTTACTTATGGTTTTAATTACGAACAAATTGCTAAAATCCAAGGCCAAAAAATTAGACCATTATTAATTAAAATCTTAGAAAAATTAGCTTTAAAATTTTGTTCTGCGGTAATTATAACCAATAAACAAAATGAACAATACTTAATAAAAAAATACAGTCAAATTAATTTAAATTATATTCCAAACGGAGTTAATATTGATCAATTTAAACCTTCATCATCCATCATTCCTGCCTTGCCCTGCCTTGCCGGCAGGCAGGCAGCAGGCAGGCAGCAATCCCGCCTTCGCCAAGGCTTCGGCGGGCAGGCATCCACCAGGATTTTATTTGTCGGCAGGTTGGAAAAAGAAAAAAATTTATTTAATTTAGTTAAGGCGGTGGCCTTGCTGTCACCAAGATACCAAATTCAGCTTATTTTTATAGGCAGGGGAACATTAAAAAATCAATTACAGAGTGTGGCAAAAGAATTTAGAGTTAAGTTAAAGATTATTGATAAAGTACCTCATTATCTATTGCCAAAATATTATCAAGAGGCAGATATTTTTTGTTTGGTTTCTTTTTCTGAGGGTGCAGTAAAAACATTGTTAGAAGCAATGTCTTGCGGTTTACCTTGTTTAGTTAGTAGATATCCGGGAGCAGAGGAATTTATTGATAAAAAAGAGATTTTATTAACAGACTTTGACGCAAAAAAAATAGCTGATAACTTAGAAATATTAATTAAGAATAATCAATTAAAAAAAATTCTTGGTCAAAATGCCAGGAAGAAAATTGTTGAGAATTATGATATTACTACTCTGCTAAAAAAGGAAAGTGATCTATTAAAGCAAATAGCAAATTTGAAGAAATGATAAAAATAAAATCAAAGAATTTTTTATTTAATTTATTAATAATATTATTATTTGTTGTTTATACTTTTTTAAACTTTTCGAAACTAGATATAAAGGAATTACAGGGAGATGAAGCTTCTTCACTTATAGCTGTAATTCCGGCGATGAAAGCTAATCAAAATTTTCGTTTTTTAGGATCGATTTTTTTATTTGGTCATGTTCCTTTAAGAGGATTGGTTGAAATACCATTTTTATATTTTTTTGGGTTAAAAGAATTTTGGCTATATCTACCTAACGTAACAGCCAGTTTAGGCATATTTTTGATAAATTTTTTAATTATGAAAAAATGGTTTAAGAGGAAAACAGCCTTAATTGGCAGTGTTTTTTTAGCAATTAATGGAGGAATTATTTTACAGCGGATGATTATGGGAGTTGGATTATTTATTTTTTTCAACTTACTCATGTTATACTTTTTTCTCTCATTTCTTGATACTAAAAAAGTTAGTCAATATAAAAAGACTCTGGTTTTTCTTTTTTTAGCCGTTCTGACTTATGAAGAAGGCATAATTGCTATTCCAGTGATTTTTTATTGGTTAATAAAAAAAAGACTTTGGAGGCAAAAAAAGGTTACTAAATACTCAATTTATTTTATTATTAGCCTGTTGATCTTTTTTGGCTTATGGTTTTTAATTCCTTGGATTGCTTATCATTTAGGATATGTTAGTAATCTTTTTGATTTAGGAGCTTTTAGGATTATTAAAAGATCAGTGGGAGGTTTTAATCTAAACATTAGCTATATTTATGTTTTATTACATCATTATAATAATTTAGCTTTAACTTGGATTATCATTTTTGGTTTGGGTTTTTCTTTTTGGGCAAAGGAAGCAAATTTTTTTTGGTCTTTCTTAATTCTTCCTTTAATTTATTTTTCCATAATTAAGGATCCTACGGTTCATTTATACAATTATTTAAGTCTAATTATCATTATTAGCAGTATTGGCTGGAAACAACTTTTTAAATTAAAAATTTTTCAAAAATATGAACTTTTTTTGTATTTTGTCCTAATTATAATAGCGATAACGAATATATTTTTTTTAGAAAAAAATTATTATTTATCAAAATCTTACTTTATTGAGGGAGATTGGGGACCAGTATTTAATATAGGCCTAAAAGCCAAAGCATATGAAATTAGGGAAATGACTAACATTTGTGATCTTATTTATACGGACATTGAAGGTAGTTCGGCTAGACTTTATTTTGGTCGCCGATACACAGAAAATCCGGCAGAAGCGAAGATAATTGTTTTAGCAAAAGATATTAAAAAAGACAATAATCAAACCCTGCTTTTTAATAAAAAATATTCTTCTTTTAAAAATTTAATGCCTTATTTAACATGTTACGACTAAAGAAATTCTTTATCTATTTTTTAAAAGAAAGTAAAAAATTATCGGCTTTATCATGCCGGTTTGTGCAGTTAACCGGGAAAAGCAAGTATCTAATTCATCCTAAACATTTAGTTAAGGATAAACAACAATGGTATCTAAAAGAAATTAATCATAATGATTTTGTTTTAGACCTTGGTTGCGGGAATGGACAACAAACGATAAAGGTGGCTAAAAAATGTAAAAAAGTTATTGGTCTTGATTATAATTATCAGCAACTGCATATTGCCAGAAAGATTGCTGAAGATCAAGACGTTAAAAACGTTGAATTTAGACAATCAAATTTAGAAGCTAAACTAAAATTTAAATCAAATTTTTTTGATAAAATCTTCTGTTTGGATGTTTTAGAGCATATATATAATAGAAAACTCTTATTAAATGAAATAAAAAGATTATTAAAGAAAAATGGAATTTTATTTATCAGCGTTCCTAATAAAAACACTTCTTGGAAAAAAATTCAGAAAAAAGCCGGTTTAAATTATTATGCTGATCCTGATCATAAGATTGAATATTCTTTAAAACAAATAAAATTGATTTTAATAAAAGCTGGTTTTTTGATTTTAAGCATTGAACCGATAGTCTATGATACTCCCTGGGTAGGTTTTATAGATTTAATCGGCGGTTTTTCACTGCCATCATATAAAAAGTTAATGATTTGGAAGAAAACTAAACTAGCTAAAAGCTTAAAAGAATCGACCGGTTTTCGGATAAAAGCTAAAAAAAATAATTAAAAGAATTAATTGAAGATTTATTTTTGGAATTTTTCTTTAAACCATGGTAAACAAAGTTTAAGTCCAGTCTCTAGAGTAATACTAGGAACAAATTTTAAATATCTTTTACCAAAAGAAGTATCTGCAATTAAAGCTGATCCATATGGTTCACCCAATCTTTTACCAATATATTTAAATCCTGCCTTATTTCCCGTTAATTTGTTAACCAACCCAGCCACTTCTTCTATGGTTACAGGAATACCTGTTCCTACATCTATTTTTAGAAATTTTTCTTTAATTTTATACTTTACTGCTTTGGTAAAAGCTTCCACAATATCGTCAATGTAACAACAATCAATGATATTTTTACCATCATTCCAAATAGGAACTGGCTTTTTTTCTAAGGCATATTTCATAAAAGTTGGGATGAATTTATTAACTGGTTCTTGTCTTTGTTCTTTTCCGTAAACCCAAAAAAGACTTAAAGCAATTGTTTGGACTTTATATTCATTAGAGTACATTTGGCAGTAATTTTCCGCCGATTGTTTAGTAATCGTATATGGATTCATCCATTCTTGAGGGTTTGGTTTAGTGGCAAAAATATGTTTAGCTTTATTTTTACGACAAAGGTCTAGAACATTTACCGTTCCGTTAATATTAACAAGATTTGCTAAAGGGATTTGTCCATATTGAGCAATTTCGTTTGTCCCTAATAATCCGGCCAGATGAACAATAACTTGACAATTTTTGCCAGCCTTTTCTACCTCTTTGAAGTTAGTAACATCCCCCTTAATCATTTTTACTTTGTTAATTTGATTATGAGTAGCTGTAAAACCATTATCAAAGCCAATTATTTGATGGCCTTCTTTGGCTAATCTTAAGGCAACATGACTACCAATAAAACCTCCAGCACCAGTGACAAGAATTTTCATTTTTATCCTTTTCATCTTTTTAATTTTTAAACACAAATAATAATATACATTTTATTAAATAAAATCAATGACACTGGTAGCGGTATAAACTGATTAATGAAGAAATATTTTCTTGATAAATTGCCTGGCATTCCTTTATCGCAGTTAGTTTTTCGGGAATATCCGGCCTGGCGACAATCCATTCAATCTGTCGTAACATATTTTTATCTTTTGGAAGACCATCATGGGAGTAGTTTTTATAGGGAAATTCTAAAGCAAAGGACATCGGAATAACCACAAATCCACCCTGGTAATTTGCACTAATTATTTTAATCACTTTTTGATACTCCTCTTTTTTTATTGGCAAAGTGGCATCGGGAGGGGTTAAATAGGGTAAGATAAAAAATACAGAAATTCCAAATAAAACTGTAAGAAAAATTT